>Ga0209839_10000764_pt1 | contig 16452 bp, 19 predicted proteins | sample OrgsoiDNA2013050_FD_185800 | JGI IMG/M metagenome (GOLD analysis project Ga0209839, IMG submission 185800) | Permafrost soil microbial communities from the Arctic, to analyse light accelerated degradation of dissolved organic matter (DOM) -... | ecosystem: Environmental > Terrestrial > Soil >... | reverse complement strand
GGTGCGGACCTCGGGCTCGACCTCCACCCTGGACAGCCTGCCCATGCATCACATGCTATATGCATCGGATGCTATAGCAAAGTTGGCCGGCGCTCCTTAACCGGCGCCGCCCTTGTCTCGGCACACCTTGCTGTCAGGTGCCGGATACGGTGATCGGAACTTCGGGCGCTCTGAGAGACGATCTCCGAGGGCGTAGGCACCACCGACGGGTCGAGTTCGTGACCGGCCACGCCCTCGAGTTGCAGATCAAAGGCCAGTAAATGGACCGGTATCGTTCCGGTGCCTTCTGGCCTCAGCACGAAGGGGTACGGGCATCTGTCCGGGCGAGGTCGCTGCGATCCAGCTGTCGCGCTTCAGCTTGCGCCAGCCACCAGCCCGGTTGCTGGCGATGATCTGCCGGAACATGGCGGTGAGCGCGACCCGGCGGTGCGCACTACGGTCAGCGAAGCACAGGCCGCTACCGAGTTACCGCTCATGCCGAATAGCGGACTACGGGGCCAAGGCCTGACCGGGGATCGACGCGGAGGTGACCCTGACTGTCGATGCTTCCAGGGGTCCTATGCGACGGCCGGCCGGGGGGCTCTCGACGGCTGCGTGCCCAGCCCAGAAGTCAGTAACGAGGGCAGCGAGTTCGGTGGGACATTCGAGCGAGGGGAGGGCGCGTGATCCCGTGAGGGCCGCTGAGCGGGCATCCTTCATCGCGGCCGTCGTCTCGGCGCACGCAGAGGGACTCCACTCGCCCCGGTCGTCGGTGGCGATCATCAGGGTGGGGCACCTGACGCGTGCGGCGGCCCAGGCCAGGTCCGTCCTCTTGAGGACGCCGGAATGGACGGTCCGCGCGATGGCCCCTCGGTTGGCTCGGGACATGGGGGCAACGAGCGCGTCGACGGCCTCTGGGTCAGTGCGCCGCGTGAGATCGGTGAGCATCCCGTCGACCAGCCCTTGGCGTACCGGCCCGCGCATCCCGATGGCGCGGTAGACGGGGAGCAGCATTCTCACCTGCCGCCGCATCGACGGACTCGCTGCCTGGACCGGCGTACTGACCGTGATCAGGCTGCGCACCAGCTCCGGTCGAACGGCGGCCAGCTGCAACCCCACGTGGCCACCCCACGCGCTGCCCAACCAGTCGACGGGACCCGCGGCCAGCTCGTTCTGAACCTGCGAGACGACCGCGGCGGCTCCCTGCACACAGCGGTCGATGAAGTTGTCCACCACGCGGTCGAGATCTGCGCTCGCCCCGAAGGACCACCCGTCGACCAGCACCAACGTGCGTTTCTGGCGAAGGTCGTCAACCATGCGCCCCCAGCTCCGCGAATCGGTAAACATGCTGTGCCACAGGACGGCCACGTGGGGCGGTCCCGGGACCACCCGGGCGGCGAGCCAACCGAGTTCCGTGTCGATGCGCATAATTTCACTGTACCCGCAGTACAGCGAAGTTACTAGACTGGATCGCATGCCCCGTCGCTACGAGTCGTCAGTCCGCGCCGAACGAGCCGGCGAGAACCGCGACCGGCTCGTCTCCGCGGCCCATGGGCTCTTCCTCCGGCAAGGCTGGACCATGACGACGATGACGCAGGTCGCTGCCGCGGCAGGTCTCGCTCGCCCCACCGTGTACCTCCACTTCGACACCAAGGTCGACCTGTTGATCGCCTGCATCGACACCTCGCTGTCCGAAATCCCCGTCCGGGACCGTGCCGACTACCAGGCAATGGGCAAGGGCACGCCCCTCCAGAGAGCGGCGGCCGCGGCACGCTGGCTGCGAGGTGCCTACGAGCGGTCCGCCTCCATCCAGCGGGTGCTGGACGACGCTGCGGTCAGCACCCCCGAGGCAGCCCAGGCACAGACTCGAATGGAGCAGCGTCGACATGACGAGTTCGCCAACGCATGCCGTCTCGTCCTCGGGAGTCGCCTCCCACCCAACGCTCTCGTGGATGAAGTCTGGGCCCTCGGCTCGCGCGCGATCTGGTTCAAGCTCGCCGAGTGCGGATGGTCACCGGACGATTGGGAGGCATGGTTCGTTCGCGTAGTGCTCGACGCCACCCGCACACACGGCGCCAAGGGTTGACACGGTGCCGACAGCCGCGAACCGTTGCCTGCTCTCGCCCGAAGCATTCACAGCGCACCGCCGGAAGCGCACTCGTCCGGTCATGCCGTCGGCCGCGCGTTCGCTCCTGCAGTGCTGGCGGTAGAAAGAGGGAACTATTCTGGCCTGGTGCTGGACCTGAGCAGCCTCGACGTGGAGGAGATCGGCAACGCGCTGGCCGGCCAGACCGACTACGAGCACCGGTGGCTGATCAGTCCGCAGACCGGAGAGATCGCGTTCTGGACAGCCGGCACCGGCATCGACGGCCAGGCACCGGTCGACCTCGACGAGCTGGACCTGGTCTGCATCGATCCACTGCCATCCCGAGTCTGGTATCAGGACATGGCCGACTTCGCCGAAACCATCACCGGTGAACGCGCCGGGCGCAGGCTGGCACGGGCCATCCAGGGCAAAGGCGCCTTTCGCCGCTTCAAGGACGAACTCCACGATGAATATCCGGACCTGCTACCAGCGTGGTACGCGTTCCGCGATGTCCGCGCCAGGCGCCGGGCCGTCCAATGGCTAGCCGGCAATTCGCTCATCGATGACGATGCTGCCGGCCGTTTCCTGGCCAGCCATCCAGATCCCGATCTGCCCTGAGCCTTTGATGCCACGGGCCGCAAGCCCATCACGCGAGCAGAATGAGCCGAGCCGCCACACTCTCATGCCGCGGGCCGTGCGGAGATGCCCGTCCCTGCTCGCTGGCGGGACGCCGGCGTTCGTGTCGCGTACCTGCCAGATTTCGGTTAGCCGATGCCCAGGAGTGATCCTCATCAGCGAGCAAAGGACGGCAGATGAAGGCAGGGTCAGGCAAGCAGCTGGTCGTGCAGGCACGGGAGGCGTTTGCCACCCGCGACCCCGGCCGGGTACGTGCGGTCTTCGAACAGACGCCGAGTGGCTCGCGCCGCCGGGCAACGCCACCGCCCTGGCCCTCGACGGCACTCACCATCTCATCGGGCGTGACCGCATCGTGCAGTTCCTGACCAGCGAATTCGGCAGCGTATTCGTCGCCGGCGTATCTATCGACTTCCGCGGGATCTACGCCGACGGCGACACCGTCATTGTCGAGGAACGCATGCAGGCCACACTTGCCCACGGCGGGCGCTACGACAATGACTACTGCTTCATCTTCGAGCTGGAGGATGGCCTGATCAAGCGCGTCCGCGAGTACATGGACACCCAGCGAGGCGCTCGCTGGCTCGAGACACCGTCCGCGGTTTGAGCGCCACCCCATCAGGTGAAGTTGCTCTGCCACGACTAGATCATGCCGGGACAGCAGGACAGGTTTCCGCTCATGCCGCGGATGGTGCGGGTGCCTGGGGTCAGGTGGCCGGTGCGGATCGCGGATCGCGGCGCAGCGGGTGACCGGCGGGAACTTCGACGATGACGATCCGGACGCCGTCGGGGTCCTCGATCCACATCTCGGTCAATCCCCAGGGCTCGGTCACCGGCTGACGCACAATGCGGACGCCGGCCTCAGCCAGCCGCTCGTGCTCAGCGTTAATGTCGCGCACCTGGAGCCAGATCATCACCGACTGACCGCCAGCGCCGGCCGAGTGCCCGGAGACTTCCAGGAACCCGGGGCCGAGAAAGAAGACCACTCCCGGATCGGCCGGCGACCCGAACTCCCGGTAGACCGCCAATCCCAGCACATCCTGGTAGAAATGCCTGCTCCGGCCCAGGTCGGCAGGGCGAAGCAAGATCCGGCTGCTCAAAATCTCCACACCACCATCCTGACAGCCCCTACCGCCAGTGACAGGTACGGCGCAGACGGAAGCATCACGTGCCCTACTCAGCACGCACTCTAGGTGCGGCAGCAGCACCTCGAGAGCGTGGCCGTGCTGGTCTGACAAGCAGCTCACCGCAGATCCGCCGGTAGCCCCAGGTCGGATTGTCGCGCGGCATTTCCAGCGCGAGTCGGCGGATCGCCGGGCCTGTCCGCGGCTGTCCGGGTGCCGCCCGTGGATAGGTCCAGCGGCGCCTGACCAGGTCGGCGTGCCAGCTTAGGATGGCGCTCGGGGTGACGATCAGGACAGCTGGCGACGGCGCGCGCCGGTGATCCGCCGGGTGAGGGTGTCGAACGCCCGGTCGGCTCAAGTAATCCCACCTGGCGTTGCAGCACGGTGATCTGGTGGTGCAGCACCAGGATCTCGCTGTTCTTGGCATTCGTCAGAACACGGCAGCAGGGCCAGCCAGGCGCACAGCCGGACGAGGATCAGGTGAAGCAGGCGGAAGGTCACGAGAGCTGATCGTGCCGGGGCGCAGTTGGCTGCGCGGCTGTTCCCCAAGTCCATCGCGGAGCAGGAATACCCAGCTCAGCTGCGGATGACACGATTTCCGGCACCGCACGCCGAGACGGCCCATCGCACCCGCCTGACCAGCAAAGCGGTCAGCCGATAGATCGTCGGAAACTTGGGCTAGGACGCTGCGATCCAGAGCCAGATGTGGGGGATGTGCCGCCAGTTCAGGACCTCTTTGTGATGCTGGCCATTCCTCGTCGTCCAGCCCTTACGCACACAAACGCATGATCGATAAAACTTGCGGCCCGTTCGGCTCTACCGGCCACGCGTGTAACAATTGCTTGTCCCTATCCGGCTACTGCCGCTCAGAACAGCTGGATCTGGATAGACAGCTTCCCTGATTAAGACGCAGTTAGTATTCGCGCAGAACGGCGGCTCGGGCTCTCTGGGTGCTGCCGTTCCCGGAGAACACAGCGGGCTGGTCGGTCGTGGCGGAGAATCAACGGCATGGACGTGGATGTCGACAGCCTCACCCAGATGCTCGCCGCCCGGATGGCGGCCATAGTCCCGGCCGGATTCCGGGTGGAGGCCTCGGACGGGATGCTGTGGTACTCCGCTGAGGACGGGAGGTTCCCGGGCCAGCTGGGAGATTATGCGAGCCCATCCCGCTCGCTAGCATCCAGCGCCGCTGCTGAATCCCGTGCCGGGCCTCAGCAGCGGTCAACGATGACCCGTACTTCTAGCCGGAGCGCCACCGAGATCTGCACGCGGTGGGCGGACGCCGCCCTCGCTTCGCTCGCGGCGCAGAGCGGCGGCTCGGGATCTTCAAGCGCATCGAACGCCAGTGACGGTGCGTCTAGGCAGATGGGGCCGTGGCGTGCGAACTCGCGGAGAGTGAACATGGCGGTTGCAGGTGTAAGCACTCACAGGGGCCCGGGGCAGGCCTGTCACGGCGCTTCGCTTTCGGCGGACGGCGGCGGTCCTGGCGGCCCTGGATGCCGCGGCTGAGGTGGTGGCTAGGTCAGGAAGTCCAGCAGCACCGGGGCGAGAGCGGCCGGGCTGACATCGTGCCCCTGACCCTCCAGGGCGCGCAGCTCGGCATGCGGAATCGCCTGCTGCAGCTTCCGGGCGGTCTCGGCCATGAACGGGAAGCTGGCCGTTCCGTACATCACCAGTGCCGGCGCGGACAGCCGGGCTGCTCGCTGGACCGGCACGGCCGCGTCCGCGCCGAGGATGGCGGCGTGGTCATAGGCGAGGGTGGGCCCTAGCGCTGCCATGGCCGGCCAGAAGTCTTGCTGGCGCATGCCGTTGATCTGCTCGGCCGGGGTCCCGACGTAGGCCATGAACAGCGCCACCGCGTCACCGTGGCGGGCCGCCGCCAGCGCCTCGGCCAGCTGTTCGAGGTAACGGCGCCACGCCTGCCGGGCGGCGGGATCGTCGTTGCAGGGCGCCTCGTACATGGCGATCTTGGTGACGCTGCCGCCAAGCTGCAGTGCCGCGTCCAGCGCGAGCGCCGCGCCGGAAGAGTGACCGTACAGCGCAGCCGTCCCGCCGGCCACCTCGATCAGCGCCTGGATGTCCTCGATCTCCCGGTCCACCGCGTACGGGAGCGTGTCGCCGCTGTCGCCCCGGCCCCTGCGGTCATAGCCGAATACGGTCAGCTGCGGCGCCAGCAGCGCACGCAGCGCGGCCTTGCCGCCGCGGGTACTCATCGCGCCGTCGACGAGGATCAGTGCCGGGCCCGACCCCTGCTGCTCGTAGGCGATCACGGTGCCATCGGCAGATGTCACTGATGTCATGGCTTGTCTCCTTGTTACATCTGCTCACTTGCCGGACCGTTCTGACCGCATGCAAATCCGTGCTGGCTGCGAACCAGCCGGCCATGACCCCTGCGAGTCCTGGTCACCGACCAGCCGACGTGGGAGAAGCCGCCACCGTGATCCTCACCCCGCCCACCGGGTGCCTGCATGACACCGCCGGAGGTCAGCAGGCATTCAGGGACAGCCACACGGTCATCTCCATCAGTGATGCGCGGTTTCTTCGCGCAGTTTGGACGGCCGGGCCCCGGCAGACTCATCGCACCCGCTCACCGGGTGCCGGCCACTGGCACCACCACTGATCCCGGGGGAACCACCGGTCACCATGATCGCTGCACGGCGGTCCCCGGCACCACGCGAGAGATCATGCCGCCAGATCGACCCGATCTGCGCGCCTGAGCTGATGGACGCCGCGATCCCGGCGGTCGCGCCCGAACGGCGGATAAGTGTGCGACAGCTGATCACGTTCCGCAGTCTGCGAGGGTCGTGGTTTGTGCTGGTGCCGTTCTGCTTCGGCACCGGCTGGACCCTGGGAGCGGTATTCGCGCTGACGCCAGCCCGGTCCTGCCGGGGTCCGACGCCGCTTACGCGGCCCGGCCCGGGCGTGGCCCGGGAGGCTCGGCTCTCTCGGACCGAGACAGGCTGGACACGTCCGGGGGACGTCGGCTGACAGGGAGTGCGGGCACCGTCAGGGTCAGGATCGAGACCACCGCGCACGCCGTTACGATGATCATCCGCTCCATTGCCTCCTGGTCCCCGGTGCGCCAGATGCACCGGGCCAGGGCCGCCAGGTAGCCGATCACGAAGACCGACAGCAGCAGCGCCCACAGCGCGTACGGCGCCAGTCCCACTGCCAGCGCCGCCGTCGTGCTCCCGTGGCCTAGCTTGAGCATCCCCCCGCCGACCGGCCCGCTCGCGGCGGGCACGAGTGCCCAACCCCAGGCCGGCAGCCGCTTTCTCGCGTCCGCCACGGGTGCTCTCCTGTCCTTAATGGCCAGCGCCATTCCCTGCGCACCTGCGCGCCGCTCTTGCGTGTGCGCATGTCACAACCTGCTAGTCCGGAGCGCGTCACCGGCTCCGTCGCCGCTGCGCGGCCGGAGCACGCCTTGCCCTGGGCGGTCAGCGCGCGAAGGTCGCCTGCCAGGGCGCCAAGATCGCCGGCGCACTCCGCTGCCGGCATGACGTTCACGCCTCCGACTGGGGCCGCTGCCCGTCGCTCGGATGATCGCTCCGTCACGGCATCCACTCCTGCCAGCGCAAGGCCCAGGTCGGCGGTTCCGGCAGGCGGCGCGCCGGGCCGGTGCCATGCCCGGAAGGCGGGCCGGCCGTGCTTTGTGCCTGTCATGATGTCCCTGGTTAAAGGCCTGCGCAATGGACCTTTATTTAAAGGTCCATAATGTAGACCTTTAACTGCAGCCGCAAACCTGGATGCAGATCCCGTTCCGCGCGGTAACCGCCTGCCTACGGCCTGGCTTGGCCGACCTGGGACCTACCTCCGGTCAGAGGCGTCCGACGGCGCCCCGATCGTCGACGGAGAGCCGATACCGGTCAGGAGGCAGTGATCAGGTCTGCGTGCGCGAGGTGCCAGGCGACCGGTCCTGGTGGCCAGGGCCAGCCGGGAGGCAGTCATCGTGCCGGACAGCCAGAAGGTCAGCACCGTCCATTTTGTCTGACGGGGCTTCACCTACGGTCCCGTCGTCACGTGGAAAGCCGCACTCTGACACCCCCTCCGCCGCGGCGTCCGGCGTTCGCTACTAGAAGCGATACGAGCAGCTCAATGGCCGTGTAACCTGCCGGTCTGGGTAGGGGTCTCATGGGCTTCGCTCGACGGTTAGCTCGCAAGTCCGCTCGGCGGGCTGTCCGCAAGACGGAGCGCGTGATGACGCTGCGGCCCGTGCGGAAGGCCGATCATCCCATGCGGACAGCCCGGTACGCGGCTACGCCTCAGCCGGTTCGCCAGGTCGGCCGCAGTGTCTACACCGTGAGACACCCGGTGCGAGCTGCGGAGCACGCCGCCGCAGGCGCTGCACCCGCGCCGCCAAGCCTGGCGGATCCGCGGCATCTGGAGCATCTTCACCGGAGGCCGCAGGCATCCTGCGATGCAGCCCGGCTCCGCAGCCGTCGCAGGCGCCGCCGCGGGGTGTTGTCCCGCCAGCTTCGCTGACACCAGTCCTGCCCTTCCGCCCGGCTGAATCAGGCGAGCGTCCCGCGTACGCCCGCCACGCCGGTGGCTGGGAGGAAGATGCGCGCCGCCAAGCCGGCTACGGCGGCAGGTGAGCCCTGCCCGGCGGAACTCGCCGGCCTCGTCGCCCCATCAGGACCCGCCGCTCACCAATACCGCACAAGTGGACTGATCCGGGCGTACGGCAGCGGAGTACCTGCAGCGCGGCGCACCGGGCGTCAGCGGCAAGACGATCCTGATCCTGACCCAGCACAGCCGCCTCCCAGGAGCGGCGCGTGAGCCCAACTCCCGTCGCGGCGGGCGTTCTAGCCGGACGCGCCCGATTGCCGGGCTTGCTCGCCTCTCAGCGTCTGGCCCTGCCTGAACAGGGCGTACTCGGCGACTTCTGGGGTCTCGCCCCATGAGGGATCTGACGCCCAGGCCGCAGTGAGGCGCAGGTACCGCTCATACCATTCGCGGTGCCAGGGGCGGCAGCCGCGGAACACCGGCGCGGCCGGGGATCGGGCATCGGCGAGCGCCCTCATGACATTCGCATCGAGGATCAGCGGCGGGCTCCCGGGTGCGCGGTCGTAGCCCGCGAAGTACAGCAGCTTGGTCCCGAAAGCTGCCCTGAGCCCGGGCACCTCGGTCTGCTTCAGGTACAGCGAGCTCCACCCCTCCCCGGCGCCCTGCTCGCGGGTGACACGGACGATCTCCGCGATCCTGGCTCTCGTCTCTGCTGCCCGGATGCCAGTATTGAGCAGGGCGACCTGGGCGGACCGCCACACTCCGCCCCAGGCCATCGCGGCCAGGAACAGCTCGACGGGATCCTCGCGATCCTTGACGAAGCTCCGCCTGATGGTCTCGTGCCGCCCGACCTCGGCCTCAAGGTCGGCCCGCAGCGCCGGGTGATCGCGCAGGACTCGCCGCCAGAACGGTGTGAGCCGCCAGCGCACATGCTGGCTATCGACGTCAGCCTGATGGCAGGCACGGACGAACTCCGGGACCGGAGGGTACAGAGCACCTGTCATCTCGCCATCGTCCACCGCCACCCGCATCCTGAGGACCGCTGTCGGCCAGATACGAGACCTAAGCACCGCATTCCCGGCGAGCACATATCACCCTTTCGGAGTGCGGCGCTGGAGGCCGGCAGGTTCGCCAGGTTGCCGCGCAAATCGAAGCCTCTTTGTCATCACGTAATCCGGTTATGTTCTGGGGTGTGCGCCCGAGCTTCCGAATCCGTGCGTACGACGAGCCCGATCGAAGGGACTAGGCCGAAGGTTCAGATCTACCAGTTCTGAACCTTCTCTGTTCAGGGTGGGTCCGCCGGAGCCTGAGAGGCCAGGGTTACGCGTTCGCGTGCGGGTCGCGGCGGATGCCGTGCACGCGGAACCTGGCCTGCAGCCGGGCAGCATCCGTGGCGGCGCCAAGCGAGGTATAGATCTCCACGGCACGGGTGAATGCGGCCCGTTTCTTACTGCGGTCGACGGTGCGGACGAAGTCTTCAGCGGCCGCCTCGAGCGCCTTGGCGCTGAGCAGTGGCCGGCTGGCGTCGCGATAGCGCTCCGCGGCCTCAAGCAGCCGGGTGGGATCGTGGTCCAGCAGGCCGCGGCAGTAGAGCGCGGTCGCCTGCCGGTGCGGGATATTCGATTCGGCGGCGAGTGCCTCGGCATGGCCTGCGAGGGCCTTCGCGGTGCCTAGGTCACCGATCTTCCTAGCGAGCCGGCCGGCGTCAGCAAGCAGGCCTTCGATCTCGTCGAGTTCTCCGGTATTGTCGGTGAGCTCGGCGGTCAGTACGGCGAGTGCTGCCGGTAGCGCGTCGGCGTGCTCGGCGTCCAGGCTACGGGCCAGCGCCAGCGGGCCGACAACCCGGTTGCCGATCCACCTGGCATGGGGGGCGGCAGCAGCGAGGTGGTGCCGCGCCGCGGTGATCTCGCCGCGATGGAAGCAGATCACGGCGGCGATGCCCAGATCGCAGCAGACCGCGCCGGGCTCCTTCAGATCTTCGTGCAGGACCTCCACCTCAGCCATCGCATCGGCCCACTGGCCCGTGTCGAAGAGCAACTGGCCCAGGGCGCTATGCGCCTGGGCCCGCCGGACCACCGTGCAAACCTGATCCGCGCGGTGCTGTGCCTGGCGGGCGGTGGCGAAGGCTTCCTCGTACCGGTCGAGGCTGCCGAGCGTGATGGCCTTGTTGATCTGCAGCAGCAGCCGCAGGTCGGTGAGGGCCGGGTCAGCCCGGGTCACGGTCAGCGCCCGGTCGAACAGCGGCAGCGCGTCGGCCATCTGCCCCTGCACCCCGGTCACGAGGGTCAGCACGTGCAGTGCCCAGCCGATCGCCCAGCTGTCACCTGCTTCCGATGCCACCGTGAGCGCTGTGGCGGCGACTTGTCCGGCCTTCTCGACCTCGCCGAGGTTGCTGTGCGTGCGTGCGGCGAGGACGAGCAGCCGGGCGTGGTGCCCGGCCGAGATGCCGGGGGAGGCCAGGGCCTGGTTCAGCGTGGCCAGGGATTCCGCGGACCGGCCGGCCTGCATGCGGCACTGCGCCAGCGTCCAGTGCAGGTCAACGAGGAGATCGGGCTCGACGACATAGGCCAGCGCGCCGCTCGCCACCTGCTCGGCCTCGGCCACGTCGCCGACCCGGTAGAGAGCGTCAGCGAGTCGGCCCACCAGACTGTCGTGCTGGGCTGAGTCAGCTAGGGGGCTCGCGACGGCCTGGCGGAGGAGTTCTGCCGCGGCCTGGGGCGCCGGGCCGACCAGCAGCTTTGCGGTGCGAGCCAGCCAGTTTAGGATCCATTCATCCATCGGCTCCGTCGTGCCGCCAGACCCGCCGACCGCCGGCAGCAGTTGCCGGGCAACCCTGTCGGCCGGCGCGCCTGCCTCGGCGAGGGCGCGGCCGGCGTCCCGGTGCCAGGCGGCGCGCACCGGCGCCGGTATCTCGTCGTACAGCGCCGCGCGGATCATCGGATGGCGGAACCTCAGGCCGTCACCAGACTCGGCGAGCACGCCGGCGGCGCGTGCCTCGTCAACGGCCCGGATCAGGTCCGCTACGCCGCGACCCAGGACGGTCGCCAGGTCCCGCACGGCGAAGTCCACGCCGAGCAGCGCTGCCGCTCGCAGCACCTCACGGACCCAGCCGGGCACGAAGCCGAGACGGTCCGCTATGGCCGCCGACAGGGAGCCTGGCGCGGGACCGCCCGTCAGCTCGGCGGCTCCCGCGTCAGTGACGGTCAAGCTGGAGCTGCGAGCCAGCGTAGCGACCAGCTCAGTCAGGTAGAGCGGGTTGCCCGCTGCGCCGCTGGCGAGCCGCAGCAGTTCTTCGCCAGGCTCGCCGCCGGCCAGCACCGCCACCAGCGCGGCCACCCCGGCCCCGGTGAGTCCGTTGAGCTGGAGGCGTGCGGCCGGGCCCGCCGCGCGCCGGAGCACAAGCAGATCCTCGCGTTGCGGTACCGGACGCATCATTCCGACCAGCAGCAGCGGCTGGTGCCGCACCGACCTGGCCAGGCGCCCCCACAGGGCGACGCTCGCCTGATCGGCCCACTGAAGATCATCGACGACCAGTACCGTCGGCAACGTGGCGCAGAGCTCGGCTACGAGCGCGAGCAACTGCTCCGCCAGTACGGCCGGCACGTCCTCGCCGCGGCCGACCGTGAGCTCGCCGCGCAAGAGCCGGACGATCGTAGCTCGCCTTGGATCGGCAGAGGGCTCGCGTACCCGCAACCCATCCAGGAGCGGCAGCAGAGGCAGCGCCTGCCCCAGCTCGTCACCGGCGCCCCAGAACACCTGACAGCCGACATCCGCCGCCTTTCCCAGAGCCGCCCGCACCAGCGCGGACTTGCCGATTCCCGGCTCGCCCTCGATCAGCACCGAACTGCCCCGCCCCGCAGCCGCCTCCCTCATGAGCCGCACCAGCATCGCTATCTCGCTGTCGCGGCCGATTAGCGCGCCGTCCGGTGTCAGGGTGGGCGCATCGGCCACATTACCCTGCGCGATTTGTTCGAGCCCGAGGCCAATTCTTGGCCAATCCCGGAGGCCTAAATTCCTGAGATCATCTGCAGGCTGCGGCGGCGACAACAGGGCTTTGCCTTGCTCTATCAGCTGAGTGGCAGCAGTACGCGAAGATGCTGAGTACTGTCCTGTTATATGCCGGACGGCCTCGACAAGCCGCGATGCTACCTTAACGGATTCGTCGCCGAAGAGGTCGGCCCGATGGAGTGACGCAAGGGTACGGCCACCGCCAATGTCGAAGTAGGGTATGTCGCAGTCATCGAATCGGACTGGTATCAGCCAGGGCTCGTCTGGGCGACGTGATCGCAGCTCCTCAATCGCCAGGACGAGCTCTTCGTATTGGTAGCTATTCTTGCGCGCAACGCTCGCCCGGGAAAAGCACGCGATGAAAGCAAGCGCGCCGCTGGTGATCGCAAGCCTAATTTGCGCACGCCAATCCTCGCCTGGCCACAGGCTAGACGTATCACGCCACACAGGGATCCCGGCCGCTTCGAAAGTCTGTTGCAATTCGCCGACGCGGCGCGAGTCCTCATGGACGTAAGAGATGAAGGCGTGGCCCGTGAGGTCGTCTCGGTCATTCATAACATGCAGCTCTTGGAAAGCGATGAAGCGGTCTGAGCCAAGCGGCAGATGCTCCGGGGAGGGCGGCTAGGGCGCGGCTGGTGAGAGCACATCGTACGACAGAGCGTTCGCTCGCGCCCGACAGTTCGGCCTGTCTGGCAACGCCAGGTCGCACTGAACGGCGCGGCGCGCTAGCCGCAGCGCGGCGTTGTAACTGAACACCTCCAGCTGTCCCGTATCTCGATCTTGGGAGATCGGCGCTTGTTGGTAACAATCGCTCACTCGTGGCTGCAGCCACGAGTGATTTGTCCGGACCATATTGACGCTGCTCCTCGGCAGCAGGGGTCGGCTGGCGTGCCGCATCCGTCCTGGCTGACCTGCCGCTGGTGGTCCGCTGCGGCCCTGCACAACCGCTATTGCGAAGCTAGATTGGATGCGTGAAATCAAGTCGGGGTCTTCGGCGTAGGAAGATCATTCCGGGGGGCACTTTGGGGGCAGAATGCCGCTAGCGGCAGCCAGCGGTGGCCGGGCTCTGCTAGCGGCAGCTGGCGTGACGCCTGCTCAGGGCGCTTACGGGCGCCTGCGTGGACTTCCTGGGGGTCTATGGTAAGGAGAAGGTCTACGGTTCGATTCCGTAAGGGGGCTCCACAAAGCTGCAGGTCAGGCATACGATCTGGCTCGCCTCGGGATACCTTCAAGATCGTTTGACCGTTATTTGACTGTCGTGCTGGACGTCCGTTGATGGTACTGAGCCGCATGAATCGGCCCGCGATGACGGGGCTGGCAAGCCCAGCCGGGCGGGGCGCTGAACATATAGGTCGGCCGGGCGCGACTGTGGGTCCTGATATCCGCAGCGGAGCCGACGGCACCGGAAGGCCACAATCGGTGCTTCCAGGCCGCAAGGGCGGGCGGCGCGACCGTGGGCACGTGACGAGTTGTGCCAACCCTGACCTTCTGATCCATGATCAACCGGGCCGAGAGTGCGGTGTGTCGGCGACATATACGGAGACAAGACCGACGTTCCAGATCCCTACTTGAATCTCCTGAGCGCACACGGCTCCGGTCATGGCATCTACCTGGTCCTGCGCGCTGCCTTTGCCTTGCTGGGGGGCGTATGGGGGGTGCCGCCATGGTGCTGGCAGAAGGACTCCTGTCAGCTCGCAGCAGCGTCGTTTTGGATCTTCTCTGCCTCATCAGTTCGTCCGAGCGCGTCCAGGATCGCGGCCAGGCTGGTCAGGGAGCGGGCGAGGTCGGGGCGGTAGCGGTCGGGGCTGGCAGCGGCCAGCTCCCGGCGGGCGGCCACGGCCTCCTCGGTGACAGGCAGCGCCTCCGCCGGGCGGCCGAGTTGGGACAGCGCGACCCCGACCGCGTTCAGCCATCTCGCGCGCTCAGCCGGGTCAGTGCTGAGGCAGTCGATGGCGTAGCCCGCCGCGATGGCGGCGAACCAGATGCCGACGTCCACGTGCTTGGCCTGCGGGTGCTGCTGCTGGCCCGCAGCGCCGGGGAGTGGTGGCAGCAGGTGGCGGACAGCTGCCCGGATGAGGTCAGTGACCTGATCGCTGGCCAGGAGCCGGTGACGCTGGGGGCGGCGGTTGGCGGCTCGGGCGACATGGCTGCCGCCGTCGGCCCGGTGCACCGTGCACAGCATCGAGCCCGGCTCGTCCGGGGTGCCGGCCGATATTCCTCCCTGGCCAGGAACCGGACGGCGCCCGTTCGCCGCCTACTTCTCCGGCGGCCCAGTGCTCTACCCCCCGCTGGGCGCCATCGCCGACAACATCGGCGGCCTGGCCGGCGCCCGGATCCTCTCCCTGGTGTTCATGCTGGGGACGACCGCGCTGCTGTACGCCACCGCCAGCCGCCTGTTCAGCCGCAGGCGGCGTTAACGACGATCGAGGGGGCCGGGGGTGTGCGGGCGGGGTGAGGATCTCGGCCGCTGGCGGGTCAGGGACATCGAAGGTGGTCGTAACGGGCAGCGGAGTTTCCCCATGACGGCGGGGCACATGACGCGGTGGCAGCCGTCGGCGTCGTCGCGGGTGATCTTCCCGAGTTTGTAAAGGGCGGTCTCGGCGGTCTGCTGGTCGTGGGCGGCGGTCTGCCCGGGGGTGGCGTCGCGGGCGAGCGGGCCGAGGCTGAGCAGCGGCCGGGGCGTCACCGGGCAGTACAGGTATCCGTTGGAGATCACCGCGCCGGCGTGGGTGCCGTGGGGGCCGCGGTCGCCGGGGTGGAGATCCTGGATGAGCTGGGCGCCGGCGGCGCGCAGCGGCGCGGCCCAGTTCCCGGGAACACGGTGGGCGTAGCCGGAGTCGCCCGGCACATCGCCGAGGGGGATGCCGGCGGCGGCCATGCGCTGCAGGACCGGGACCATGGCCCGGGCGGGGCCCGGGTGGCAGAAGGTCTGGGTCATCCGGCGGGCGAGCTCGGGGACGGGGAGCCCGTTTTCCTCTTTGACCATGGTGGCGGCCGAGATGTAGTAGCCGCAGGGCAGCTCGTCTTCCTGGCCGGGGCTGTCGCCGCGGCGGTGTCCCCAGGAGGCTTCGGGATCGGCGCAGTCCCCGCCTCTGGCCGGCGGCGGACAGGAGAAGGTTTCCAGGTCGCTCCACGCCGAAGCCCTTGAGCCGGCAGTGTTGCATTGGCCGATCGGCGCGCATGACAGGGCGCGATGGCGGAGGCGATCAGCCGTTCAGATGGCGGTCGCGAGCTGGTCGAAGGCCACGCGGAGCCGGTGGCGGTCGGTGGCGTCGGTGCCGAGTTCGTAGTGGCCGCGGCGGATGTTCTGCACGAGCGCGTGGCCGGTGGCCACGATCCGGGCGGATCGATGACGTTTCAGCCCGCGCATCGGCCCCAGCCGGGCCTTCAGCCGCCCATGATCAGCCTCCACGGGATTATTGGCGTACCGCTCGGTGGTGTGGAGCGCTGAGGGGATCAGTTCGTCCAGGACCCGCGGATAAGCCGGAGCCCGGTCGGTGGTGACCTCGGCCGGGACGGTGCCCGCGCGCAGCGCCCGGGTGAAGAACCGCCGGGCGGCGGCGGCCAGGTCCCGCCGGGCGGATAACAGCACGTCGATGACCTGGTCACGCTGGTCGATCGCCCGGTACAGGTAGGTTCACTGGCCGGCCACCTTTACGTATGTCTCATCGGCGAACCACCGGTCACCGGGAGCGTGACGGCAGAGCCGGGCGGCCTCGATGAACTCGGGCGTGTACCGCTGGACCCACCGGTACACGGTGACGTGATCAACGGTGACGCCTCGTTCGGCGAGCAGTTCCTCGACGTCCCGGTAGGACAGGCCATAGCGCAGGTACCAGCGGACCGCGATCGAGATCACCTCACGCGAGAACCGGAAGCCAGCAAACATAGAGGAAGGACTTGGCGAGGTCACCACGTCAGTCTCCCGCCGCGATCAACCAACGCAACACTGCCCCCGCCGCCACCATCGATACGTTCCGCGCCCCATACGGCGGGGAGTCCCTCACGGCTGCGCTTCCGGACTCACACCGGCAGGCGACGACGAGCTTACGAACAGCAAGATCCGCTGCTACCTCACAGCGTCACCTCCCGCTCTGCTGGGCGCACGAATCATCA
>Ga0209839_10000762_pt1 | contig 16468 bp, 14 predicted proteins | sample OrgsoiDNA2013050_FD_185800 | JGI IMG/M metagenome (GOLD analysis project Ga0209839, IMG submission 185800) | Permafrost soil microbial communities from the Arctic, to analyse light accelerated degradation of dissolved organic matter (DOM) -... | ecosystem: Environmental > Terrestrial > Soil >... | reverse complement strand
CTGCCGCACTTTCCTCGCAACATCGAAAATCAGTGCCTTAACTCACTGTTTCTTCCTAGGAGCGCAAGCGACCAAGCAATCCAGTCCGGCCTCGCGCCTCATGGATTGCTTCGCGGAGCCCGTCATCGGGCGTCCATTCGCGCGACCCGTTGGCCCGCCATGACGGGGTTTTCATCTCCAACCTCCTCGGCTAAACCCCGCGCCATGAACCGATCGGGACTTCTCATCGCGCTCGCCCTGGCGCTTGTCATCGGATTGCTGTTCGGGATCTATCCCGAACTCGATCTTAAACTTGCCGCCCTGTTTTATGACGGGGTGACCAGAACCTTTCCGCTGAAGCTCAATGCGATGGCAGCACTTGCGCGCGACGGCGCGATGTGGATCGCGTGGGGCATCGCGCTGCCGGCGATCGTCGCATTGGCGGTGAAGCTGGTACGGCCGGACCGGCCGCTCTTGATATCGGGGCGCGCGATCACCTTCCTGCTGGTTACGCTCACGCTGTCCGCCGGCATTCTCACCAATCTCACCTTCAAAAGCTATTGGGGCCGGCCGCGCCCGGTGGTGGTGACGCAGTTCAACGGCGATCTGCCGTTCGTGCCGTGGTGGGATCCGCGCGGCGGCTGCAGCCGCAACTGCTCGTTTTTCTCCGGCGAAGGCGCCACCGCATTCTGGACCTATGCGCCCGCCGCGCTGACGCCGCCGGCCTGGCGGCCGCTGGCCTATGTTGCCGCGACCCTGTTCGGGATCGCCACCAGCGCGCTGCGGATGGCATTCGGCGGGCACTTCCTGACCGACGTCGCCGCCGCGGGGCTGGTGACGTTTCTGGTGATCTGGCTGGCGTATCGCTATATTTACCGCTGGCCGTCCACCCGGCTGTCCGACGAGCGCATCGACGCCGCACTTTCGCGGCTGGCCTGGCCGGGCTATCGCCTCGGACAGCGCTGGCGCGGCCGCGATGTGGGCCCGCCTCCGTCTGGATGAGCGACTCCATAACGCCAACCGCCATTAAACGCGTGCCCATCGGCGCGAAATTTGATATTCGCGCAATCAAGCCGCGAGCGGCATTGGAAATTTCGACCGATTGGAAATTCTATGAGTACGATCTTGAAAAGCCTGCCCCAGGGGGAAAAAGTCGGCATCGCCTTCTCGGGCGGCCTCGACACCAGCGCGGCACTCCTGTGGATGAAGCAAAAGGGCGCCCGCGTCTTTGCCTATACCGCCAACCTCGGCCAACCTGACGAGGCCGACTACAACGAGATTCCGCGCAAGGCCTTGGAGTACGGCGCCGAAAAAGCCCGACTCGTGGATTGCCGCACGCAGTTGGTGCACGAAGGTATTGCCGCTGTCCAATCCGGTGCCTTCCACGTCAGCACCGGCGGCATCACGTACTTCAACACCACGCCCCTCGGTCGCGCCGTGACCGGCACGATGCTGGTCGCGGCAATGAAGGAGGACGGCGTCAACATCTGGGGCGATGGTTCCACCTTCAAAGGCAACGATATCGAGCGCTTCTACCGTTACGGCCTGCTGACCAACCCGAGCCTCAGAATCTATAAGCCTTGGCTCGACCAGCAGTTCATCGACGAACTGGGCGGCCGTGCGGAAATGTCGGCGTTTCTGACGGCCCATGGCTTCGGCTACAAGATGAGCGCCGAAAAAGCTTATTCGACCGACAGCAACATCCTCGGCGCAACCCACGAGGCCAAGGATCTTGAGCAGCTGGACAGCGGCATCAAGATCGTCAATCCGATCATGGGCGTGCCGTTTTGGCGCGACGACTGCAACATCAGGGCCGAAAAGGTCGTCGTGCGTTTTGCGGAGGGCCAGCCCGTCGCGCTGAACGGCCAGACGTTCGCCGATCCGGTCGCGCTGTTCCTTGAGGCTAACGCTATCGGCGGTCGACATGGCCTTGGCATGAGCGACCAGATCGAGAACCGGATCATCGAGGCAAAGAGCCGCGGTATCTACGAAGCTCCCGGCATGGCGCTGCTGCACATCGCGTACGAACGTCTGATCACCGGCATCCACAACGAAGACACCATCGAGCAATACCGGATCAGCGGCATGCGCCTTGGCCGATTGCTCTACCAGGGGCGGTGGTTCGATTCTCAAGCCCTCATGCTGCGAGAAACGGCCCAGCGTTGGGTGGCTCGTGCGATCACCGGCGAGGTGACGCTCGAGCTGCGCCGTGGCAACGACTACTCATTCTTGAACACCGAGAGCCCCAACCTGACCTATCGGCCGGAGCGGCTGAGCATGGAAAAGGTGGAGGATGCGGCGTTCACCCCAGCCGACCGTATCGGCCAGCTGACCATGCGAAACCTCGATATCGCCGATACCCGCGCCAAACTGAATCTCTACTCTGAGACGGGCTTGCTATCGAGCGGGGAAGGCTCCCCCATCTTCAAACTCGACAGCGACAAGAGCTGATACGCGCGGGCGTTTAAGGGGCGGTTGCCTACGATCATCGCGACCTCGCCGGCTTCATCAAGCTCAACGCCTTGCGGCCTGCGCACGCTCGGCCAGCGCAGGAAGAAGCCGGGGCTGTGGGGACTTGCGCATCTCCACGTTGTTCCGGCGAACGCCGGGACCCCATGCGTGAGCGCAATTGCGCTCATCGCGGCGGCGCGGAGTCTCGCTTCGGCACTGGAACAGATACCTTTCTTCAACAAGCTGAGCCAGGGGTTATGGATCCCGGCGTTCGCCGGGACGAGTCGTGAATAACGACGTCCAAACAAAAATGGCCGGGATTTCTCCCGGCCATTTCATTTAGCAACTGCCTCGCCTTACCTCGGCGGTGCGACGCCGGGTGGCGGCGGCGGCAGCGACGCCGTTCCGCCGTTGAGCAATGGCGTGATGCGGCGGATGGTGACGCGCCGGTTGATGCGGCTCGGTCCGTCGGTCTGTTCCTTCAGATACTGCTTGCCGTATCCTTGCGAGGTCAGATTTTCCGCCGGCACCTGGAATTGCTGGGTCAGCAATTCGGCGGCGGACTGGGCACGGCGATCCGACAGCGACAGATTGTCGACGTCCGATCCCACCGCGTCGGTATGGCCTTCGATCAGGAACACCTCGCGTGGGTTGCGCGAGATCGCCCGGTTGAGGCCGTCAGCGATCGACTGCAGCTTCGCCGCCTGATCGGGCGGAATCTCCCACGATCCGGTTTCGAAGTTGATGCTGTTGAGGTCGATGCTCGGCATCAGCTGCCGCACCGACGGGCTGTAGCGGATTTCGTCGAGCGAATAACGCCGCTCGATCCGGTCTACCGGCGGCGCCTCCATGGTGTCGTAAATCAGATCGGGCGAGGCGTCCTCGGCGTCGACGATATAGCGGTTGTACGGAATGCGGATCACGGGCGGCGGCAGGTCGACGTAGAAACCGCCGACCGCGCTGGGATCGCGGTAGGAATTGTCGATGATGATGATCTCGCGGCCCCGCTCATCCCGGCGAATCCGGCGCAGCAACTGACCGTCGCGCCCGTTCACGGTGATGATCTGGCTGCCGTCGGGACGGATCACGATGGTGCGCCTTTCGCCGCCGACCTCCTCGGTGCGGATGTCGCGCGCGCCGTAGCGGAAGCGATCCTCTTCGTTGTGGCGTATGAAGGACTGGCCGCCGGGATCGACCACGATGACGCGGCCGGGCTCGTTAAAGACGGTGCGGCCGCCCTCCTGGGTTTCCCGGCGTGCCCCCCTGAAGTCATCCATGCGGCGCGGCCCCGGGGCCTGCGCACCCGGAGCGATCGGCGCCAAGGCTTGGGCCGGCGGCGGGGCGGCCGGAAGCGGCGCGGTGACGGTTGGTGGCGCGTGACGGACAAATGGCGCGGCGCCCGCGGGCGCTCCGGGCGGCAGCGACGTCTGTCCGCCGGCCCCACCCGGTGCGGGAGCGGCATTCGGTGCAGCGTTCGGAGGCGGAGCGTTACGCGGCGGCGGCGTACCTGCTCCCGCCGGTGGCGGCGGGGGCGGCGCAGTTTGAGTCTGCGGAGCGGCTGCAGGCGGCTGTTTTGCGCCGGCGGGCGGAGGCGGTACCGGTGCCGGCGCATTTTTCTGCTGAAGCTGTTCCGGCGCATTTCTTTGCTGAAGCTGCGGCGCTGGTGCCGTGCTCGGCGCAGCCGAAGGCGCAGCGCTCGGCGGGGCCGGAGGCTTTGGCGGAACAGGCGGTGGCGCCGCTGCCGGGGGAGTCGGCGGCGTGGGATGCGGCGGCGGAGCCGCCGCGGGTGGCGGGATATGGGGCGGTGGCGCCGGAGGCGGCGCTGGATGCGGCGGAGGAGCCGCGGCTGGAGGCGGCGGCGTGGGTCGCGGCGGCGGTGCAGCGGCTGGAGGCGGCGGCGGCGTGGGGCGCGGTGGCGGTGCAGCGGCTGGAGGCGGCGGCGCGGGGCGCGGCGGAGGTGCTGCAGCCGGGGGCGGCGGCGGTGCGGGTCGGGGTGGCGGAGGTGGTGCGGCAGCCGGCGGCGCCGGGCGTGCGGGTGCCGGCGCGCCCTTCGGTGGCGCTTTCGGCTTTCCGTCGGGACCGACTTCACCGCCGGCCTGCGCCATCACCTGCGGCGCGGTTTGCGCGTGCGATGGCAAGGCTGTGAATTGCGTCGCCGTAAGAGCTGACGTGGCAAGTAACATGAGACGAAGATTTGTCATGATGGTCTGGGTCCCCGGAAAATTTTTGGCAACAACGCAGTCCTTGCAAGAAAAACGCAGTCGGTCTGGCGATCAACAAACACGCGTTAGGCCGGATTGTGGCCGCCCCCAAAACCGAATTTGTTTTTATTTTCCAACAAGTGGAACGTCCTGACGGCCTTGTTCATTGCGCATTCAGGCCATTATTTCAAACCGTAGTTTCACATTGTCCCCTGCGGCATATCTGCTGCGCCTGGATTCAGATCTGGCCCTGGGCCGGACAAATCGCCGATCCCGGCGTCGGCTGCGGGCGAAGGCGGACCCGGTCCACCCGGTCCCCGCACCGGCAATTCATCCGGCGTGTTGCCTGGCAATTCTTCTGGCCGCGGCGGTTCGCCGGGCTCCTGCATCGGCGGCGGCACCTCGGGCCGTGGGCCTCCCGGCGGGCTTTCCTGCGGCGGCTCGGACGGTTGCCCTGGCTTGATCGGCGGATCCTCTTGCGGTTCGATCGGCACTACAGCGCCACCTTCATATTGTCGCTCCTCTGCGTACTGGGAGCGATAACGGCGCCGATACCGGGAGGTTCCCGCGCCCAGGCAGGTTTGAACCGATCACTCGGGCGCGTGGCACACGGCTTCGAGGTTGTGTCCATCGGGATCGAGCACGAAGGCGCCGTAATAATTGGGGTGATAGTGGGCGCGGATGCCGGGCGCACCGTTATCGCGTCCGCCCGCCGCCATCGCCGCCTGGTAGAAGGCGGCAACGGTGGCGCGGTCCTTTGCCACGATGGCGACATGCAGCGGCTTGTTCAATCCGCCTTCGCCGCCGATCCAGAAATCGGGCTTGCCGTTGGCGCCAAAGCCGGCCGCGGGATCACGGCCGGTCTGCTCTTGCGTCACTTCCATGATGAGGCTGTAGCCGAGCGGCGCCAGCGCTTTCGCATAAAAAGCCTTGGCGCGGGCATAGTCGGAAACCGGAAAGCCGATGTGGTCGATCATGAAACTCTCCTGCGGTTCGAGCGCGGGCGGGGAGTCAGCCGCGCACCAGCAACGTGTTGCTGCGGGTCTTGCCGGTCGCGGCATAGCCGCGCGCAACCATGTCTGCAATACAGTCGTCGAGCCATTCGTTCCGCGACAGATGCTCGATCACAACCGCGCGCGGCCACAGCGATGGCGGCGCCTCTTTGAAGAAGCCGGTCAGCACGCGGTCCTCAAAACCCTCGACATCGATCTTCAGCGCATCGACGTGGCCGACGCCGGCGTCGCCGAGAATGCGCTGCAGTCGCAACGACGGCACCTTGATCGCCTTGCCCGAAAGTTCGGCGCTGACGATATGGCTGGCGCCGAGGTTGTCGCCGTCGGTCTCGATCATCAATTCACCGTCGGAAGGCCCGGCTGCCGCGGCCACCAGCGTTGCCTGGATCGCGCCGGACGCGGCACCGTTGAACGCCAGCCGCGCATGGGTGATGGGATGCGGCTCGATCGCGATGACTTTTCCGCTTGTGCCGACATGACGCGCCAGCACCATGGCGTAGGTGCCGACATTGGCGCCGACATCGACGAACACGCCGCCGACCGGGGTATGCGCGCGCAGGAAATCCAGCTCCTCGACATTGTAGTCGGGATTGAACAAGGCGCCGCGCTCGGTGGCGCTGGCCTGATGATAGAATCGAAACGCCGCGCCCTGATACTGGACATCGACCGGACCCGCGCGCAGCAGGTTGACCAGTCGCGACATCATCGGGCGGAACGCGCCGCGCTTCAGCCGTGAGCGTTGCGCCAATGCGATGACCGCAGCTTGCGCCGCTGTCGGCGCGAAGACGCCGAACGGCGGTGGCGTCGGATCGTTGGCCGCGGCAAGGCCGGGTGGCAGTGTGGGTATCGTCAAACGATCCTCGCGAAGCGTTTTTAGGAAGCGGCGGCATGCATAGCCGGTTTTTCGAGCGACTCCAACGTTGTGTCTTGGGTTTGCGCATCATCCCTGTGTAACGGCTTCGCCATTACCGCTGGAGGTGCGAGCCTCTTCGGCGAGCCTCGAAGGATGACGGAGACGGGGTTTGCGGCCATCCGTGCGCTTGGCCGGGACAACGCTTACGCCGCCTTGGCCGCCGTCTTGCGATGCCGCAGGAAGCGGCCGAGCAGGCGGCGCTTGCCCTTGCGCGGGATGAGATCGATGTCGCTGACGAGTTTGGCACCGCCCCTGCGCCGCTCCAGCACGATCTTGCGGCTGTGAAAGGCCTCGAGCTCGGCGCGATGGGCGACGCTGACGACGGTGGCCTTGGGAAGCTCCTTTGCCATCAGTTCCATCATTTTGTCCTGGCTCTTCGCATCCAGCGCCGAGGTTGCTTCATCGAGCACGATTATGTCGGGAACGTGCAGGAACAGCCGCGCGAAGGCGAGCCGCTGCTTCTCGCCGCCTGATAGCGTCTGGTCCCATGGCGCGTCCTCTTCGATCTTGTCCTTGAGATGACCAAGGCCGACCTTGTCGAGCGCTTCGCCGATCTGCTCTATCGTCCAGTCCTCGGCGGCGCCCGGATAGGCCACCGCGCGGCGCAGCGTCCCCGACGGCACGTAGGGCCTTTGCGGCAGCATGAACAGCCGCCGGCCGGGATGAAAATTGACGCTGCCGCCGCCCCACGGCCATAGCCCTGCGATGGCACGCACCAATGTACTCTTGCCGGTGCCGGACTCGCCGGCCACCAGCAGCCGTTCGCCTGCCTCGATCACCACTTCCGCTTCGCCGACCACGGCGGTGCCGTCGTCGAGCGTCACCGACAGATCGTGCAGGCTGAGAATGGCGTCGCCTTCGGTCTCGCCGCGCTTGATGCGGCCGATGCCGTCGCCGCGCTCGGCGCGCTCCAGCCCGTCGAGCGACATCATCAGCGAGGCGATCCGCCGCGCGCAGGCGTTCCAGTCGGCAAGCCGCGGATAATTGTCCACCAGCCAGCCGAACGCGCTTTGCACGATGGTGAAGGCGGACGCCGCCTGCATCACCTGTCCGAGCGTCATGCTGCCGTCGAGAAATTTCGGAGCGCACAGTAGCAGCGGCACCACCGGCGCGATCAGGCTCGATCCCTGCGACACCAGCGTGGTGCGCATGTGCTGGCCCGCCAGCCGCGCCCATTGCCGCAACACTTTTGTAAAGGTCTTGTCGATGCCGTCGCGTTCTTCCTGCTCGCCTCCGAGAAGCGCGATGCTCTCGCCGTTCTCGCGCACGCGGGTCAACGTGTAGCGATACTCGGCCTCCGCCTGGTTCTTGTCTTCGGAGACCTGCACGAAGCCGCGACCGATCGTCATGATCGAACCCGAGGCGATCGCGGCGTAGAGCACGGCTGCGATCACGAGGAAGCCGGGAACGGTGATGGCGGATCCCGCCACCGTGACCGTGAGCGCGCCGCCGATGGTCCAGAGCACCGCGATGAAAGTCGTCGCGGACAGGAAAGCAGAGGTGACCCCGGCGGCGAAATCCACCGGCGAGTCGGTGGCGACCCGCAAATCCTCGGCGATACGATACTCCGGATTCTGGTGATCGCCGCTGACGAGATTGAGCTGGTAGTAGCGGCCATTGGTGAGCCAGCGCGACACCACCGAATTGGTCAGCCAGGCGCGCCAGCGGCGCTGGATTCCCATCCGCGTGAATACCTGGGCCACGCCGAGCAGGACGCTGCCGATCGCCAGCGGAAAGAACACCGCGGTCAGATGCAACACGGTGGCGGAATCGCGCTTCTCGATGGCGTCGAAGATCGCGCGATTCCAGACGTTGATGCCGTATTGGAAGCCGACATTGGTGACGATCAGGGTCACCAGCCCGATCGAAAACATCCACGCCAGCCGGTCGCCGCTTTTGCCCCAAAAACCCTTGGCGCTGATCCAGAACCGCGTCAGCAGATAATCCTTGCGGACCTGCTCGGCTTCTTCCGGAGACAGTTCCGGGTCGGTTTCGAGGACTTCGGGCGGCGGCGGCTCGATTTGTTCGCCGGCTTCGGCCGTGACCTCGACGAAGGGGGATTTTTTCGCGGGAGGCCTGGAGTTCGCGGCAGGTTTCGACATGGCCCGATAACGCGAAGGAAATCAGAAGGTTCCGTTTGGTTCCGTCAACTTTGATTCCTGACGGCACGCGCGGGCAAGCCGCGGCGGGGCGACAGAAAACGCCTGGCTTAAGCCGGCAGCACAACGAAGCCGGCGCGCGGAAAATGCACGATCACCTCGCCGGCGCGCGGGTCATGCCTGCGGATGGCGATGTGCTGTGACGAGAGCGCGACGATTTCGCCGCTCACTTTGATCTTGCCGTAGTCGTCAGGCATGACCTCGACCCGGTCGCCGGGCTTGCGGCCGTTCGGATCGTTGGGATCGGCCAGAATGGCGGTTTGCGGCGTGGCGCTTGCGGCGATGTCGAGCGCGGCGGAGGTCGACATTTCGCTGGAACGACCGTGACCGACGCTGCGCATTCGCTTTTCCCAAGCACGGGTATGCCCGAACTCCGCGAGCATCTCGTCGGCATTGGGCAGATGCGCGCGCACGTACCAGACGTTCATGTAGGCGTTGATGTCGCAAAGACTTGCCCTGTCGCCGCTCATCCACGCCCGGCCGTCGCCGAGCTGGGCCTCGATCCAATGCAGATGAGCGCGAAACTGGTCGCGCATTTGCGGGATCGCCGCGGTCATGGCCGGGATATCGAATTTGGCGCCGCGCAGCTTTTCGCGGTCGGCTATAAAATCCTGTGGGACCTGGTCCGCCAGCGAGCCGAACACGAGATTCACCGTGTTCTGAAAGAACGACCGGTCGGTCCACATCGCCGTGCTCCAGCCGATGCCTTGATATCCGTTCGGGAACAGGGTCGGTTCCGGAAACCGCCGCTCCAGTTCGCGGATGATGCATTGCGTGTCGCAATAGATGTCGGCCCCGATCTGCATCACCGGCGTGCGCCGATAGCCCCCGGTCAGCGGCATCAGGTCCGGACGCGGCATGATTCGCGAGATCAGAACCGAGGTCCATTCGATGTTCTTCAGGCCGAAGACGACGCGCACCTTCTCCGAAAACGGCGACTTTTCGAAATGATGCAGGATAATGGGGAAGGCGGCCGTCATCATGCGAGCCCTTCAGGCCTTGCTCGTGCTTACGTCAAGCCCCGGCCATGACGACAACACTTAAATCTGCCGTTCGACCATCTTCAGCTTGAGTTCGGCGATGGCCTCGGACGGATTAAGACTCTTCGGGCACGCCTTGGCGCAGTTCATGATGGTGTGGCAGCGATAGAGCCGGAACGGGTCTTCGAGATTGTCGAGCCGCTCGCCGGTGGATTCGTCACGCGAATCCTTGACCCATCGCGTCGCCTGCAACAGCGCGGCGGGCCCGAGAAAGCGCTCGCTGTTCCACCAGTAGCTCGGGCATGAGGTCGAGCAGCAGGCGCACAGAATGCATTCATAGAGGCCGTCGAGCTTTTCGCGGTCCTCGTGACTCTGTTTCCATTCCTTCTGCGGCGTCGGTGTGGTGGTTTTCAGCCACGGCTCGATCGAAGCGTATTGCGCGTAGAAATTGGTGAGGTCAGGCACCAGGTCCTTTACCACGGGCTGATGCGGCAGCGGGTTGACCTTCACCGCGCCGTCCTTCACGTCGTGCATCGACTTGGTGCAGGCCAGCGTGTTCTGGCCGTCGATGTTCATGGCGCAGGAGCCGCAGACGCCCTCGCGGCAGGAGCGGCGGAAGGTCAGCGTCGGGTCGATGTTGTTCTTGATCCAGATCAGGCCATCGAGAATCATCGGACCGCAATCGTTGGTGTCGATGAAATAGGTATCGACGCTGGGATTCTTGCCGTCGTCCGGATTCCAGCGATAGACCTTGAATTCGCGCGTCTCGCTCGCGCCTGCCGGCTTCGGCCAGGTCGTGCCGCCGCTGATCCTTGAATTTTTTGGCAGTGCGAATTCAACCATGCTTTCAAGCCTTCGCTGTCGTCATCAATACACCCTTGCTTTCGGCGGGATGTACTGCACGTCGTTCGTCATCGTGTAGTCGTGCACCGGGCGGTAATCGATCGTGGTGTCGCCGCGACCGTCGATCCAGGCCAGCGTGTGCTTCATCCAGTTCTTGTCGTCGCGGTCGGGGAAATCCTCCCGGGCATGGGCGCCGCGGCTCTCGGTGCGGTTCGCCGCCGAGTCCATCGTCACCACCGCCTGTACGATCAGATTGTCGAATTCCAGCGTCTCGACCAGGTCGGAATTCCAGGTCAGCGAGCGGTCGGTCACGGCGATGTCGCCGATGCCGCCATGCACCTTGTGAATCAGGTTATGGCCCTCGGTCAGCACATCGCCGGTACGGAACACCGCGCAATTGTTCTGCATCACGTTCTGCATGCTGTCGCGCAGCTTCGCGGTCGGCGTGCCGCCGGCGGCATAGCGATAATGATCGAGCCGTCCGAGCGCCTTGTCGGCCGAACCTGCCGGCAATTCCGGCTGCTTGCCGTTCGACGTCAGTTTTTCCGCGCAGCGCAACGCCGCGGCGCGGCCGAACACCACGAGATCGATCAGCGAATTGGAGCCGAGCCGGTTGGCGCCATGCACCGAGACGCAGGCGGCTTCGCCGAGCGCCATCAGCCCGGGCACGACGGCGTTGTCGTCGCCATCCTTCTTGGTCAGCACTTCGCCATGATAGTTGGTGGGAATGCCGCCCATGTTGTAGTGCACCGTCGGCGCGATCGGGATCGGCTGGCGGGTGACGTCGACATTGGCGAAAATCCGCACCGATTCCGAAATCCCCGGCAGCCGCTCCTGCAGCACCTTGGGATCGAGGTGGTCGAGGTGCAGGAAGATGTGATCCTTTTTCTTGCCGACGCCGCGGCCTTCGCGGATTTCGATCGTCATCGCGCGCGACACCACGTCGCGCGATGCGAGGTCCTTGGCCGACGGCGCATAGCGCTCCATGAAACGCTCGCCGTCGGAATTGACGAGATAACCGCCTTCGCCGCGCGCGCCTTCGGTGACGAGGCAGCCCGCGCCATAGATGCCGGTCGGATGGAACTGAATGAACTCCATGTCCTGCAGCGGCAGGCCGGCGCGCAACGCCATCGCGCCGCCGTCGCCGGTGCAGGTGTGCGCCGAGGTGCAGGTCGCATAGGCGCGCCCGTAGCCGCCGGTCGCCAGGATGGTGGTTTGCGCGCGGAAACGATGCAGCGTGCCGTCATCGAGTTTGAGCGCGATCACACCGCGGCATACGCCCTGGTCGTCCATGATCAGGTCGATGGCGAAGAACTCGATGTAGAATTCCGCGGCGTGACGCAGCGCCTGGCCGTACATGGTGTGCAGCATGGCGTGGCCGGTCCGGTCGGCGGCGGCGCAGGTGCGCTGCGCCTGGCCCTTGCCGTAGTCCAGCGTCATACCACCGAACGGCCGCTGATAGATCCGGCCGTCCTCGGTGCGCGAAAACGGCACGCCCCAATGCTCGAGCTCGTAGACGGCTTCGGGCGCGTTGCGCACCATATATTCGATCGCGTCCTGGTCGCCGAGCCAGTCCGACCCCTTGACGGTGTCGTACATGTGCCAGCGCCAATTGTCCTCGTGCATGTTGCCGAGCGCCGCCGAGATGCCGCCTTGTGCGGCGACCGTATGTGAGCGCGTCGGAAACACTTTTGTGATGCAGGCAGTGCGCAGGCCCGCCTCGGAGCAGCCGACCACCGCGCGCAAGCCGGCGCCGCCGGCGCCGACCACGACGACGTCGTAGGTGTGGTCTTCGATCGGATAGGCTTTTCCGTTGGTGGCGGGGCCACTGCCGTTGGTGGCCTTGCCGTTACCTTCAGCGGCCATGGGTCAAACTCCCGATGACATTTTGAGGATCGCGTAAATCGAGGCAAGCGCCACCGCGATACAGAAGAAATTATTGGCCATCACGCTCGCGAGCTTGATCTTCTCATTGTGCACGTAGTCTTCGATCACGACCTGCATGCCGATCTTCATGTGCCAGGCACTGGCGACAATGAAGAGCAGCATGATGATCGCGATTGGCAGCAAGCTGAAGATTTGCTTGGCACCCGCCTGGTTGCTGCGGAGCAGTATCAGCACCACCACGATAACAGGCACGATCAGCACCGTCATCGCCACAGCGGTGAGGCGCTGCCGCCAGAAATCGGAAGTGCCGGAATGCGAGGCGCCGAGGCTGCGGACGCGCGCCAGCGGCGTGCGCATCGAGGGAGATTTTGGCGCGTTCATCGGCCGCCTCCGATGGTGTAGGCGACGATCCACACCAGCACGGTGAGCGAAATGCCGCCGATCAGCGCACCCCAGGTCATGCCCTCGCGCTCACGCTCCTTGAAGCCGTAGCCGAGGTCCCAGACGAAATGCCGGAGGCCGGAGAGCAGATGATGCAGCAGCGCCCAGGTGTAGCCGAACACGATCAGGCGTCCGATGAAGCTGCCGGCAAAGGCCTGCACATTGGCGTAGGCGCCGGGGCCGGAGGCCGCGGCGATCAGCCACCACGCCAGCAGCAAAGTGCCGAAATACAGCGCGATACCGGTAGCACGATGGACGATGGACAGCGCCATCGTCAGGGTCCAGCGGTAGGTCTGTATGTGAGGCGAAAGCGGGCGTTCGATCCTGGCGGTCATCGGCGGCTTTGACGGTTTGCGAGCCCGCATTGGGGCCCTTCGGGGAACGCGGTAGGCGGGTCCTATTTACGAAGTCGAAACAGTGAGCGCAACGGCGAAATCCGTCGTTTGCGAACGAATGTTCATAGCTTCAGATGAGCCCTGCATTGAGGGGGATTGACAGGGTTTCCTGGCCCCATTTGGCCAGTGCTGATGAAGCGCGATTCATGCCGCGCATCGGCGGCGAACGCGCGGGCGGAAAAGGGGGGAAAAGTGGCAGGATCGGGCGCCTTGGAACTCCTCGGACTGGCGCTTCTGCCGCTGGCGGTGGGGCGCTGGCGGGTTTCTCGCCGGCGTTCCGCTCGAGGTGCGGATGCCGCCACGCATCGGGACTTTCCTCGCCATTATCATACCGACCTCGATCAGTTCCTACCGCGCCCATGACGCTCCCGCCGCCGTATTTCACTTCGCCTTGGCGTAGATGTCCGAATAAGTATCGCGCAAGATGTTCTTCTGCACCTTGCCCATGGCGTTGCGCGGCAATTCCTCGACCACGATCACCCGTTTCGGCATCTTGAATTTGGCGAGCCGGCCGTCGAGCGCCTTCAGCACCGAGGTCTCATCGACATGAGCGTCCTTGTCGCACACCAGGATGGCGGTGACGCCCTCGCCGAAATCGGCATGCGGCACGCCGATCACGGCGGATTCGATCACGCCTGGCATGGCATCGATCTCGCTCTCGATTTCCTTCGGATACACATTGAAGCCGCCGGATATCACGAGATCCTTGCCGCGGCCGAGGATATGCACATAGCCTTTGCCATCGATCTTGCCGAGATCGCCGGTGATGAAGAAGCCGTCGTCGCGAAATTCGGCTTTGGTCTTTTCGGGCATCCGCCAATAGCCCTTGAAGACGTTGGGGCCTTTCACTTCGATCATGCCGATGGTTTCGCGCGCGAGTTCCTTGCCGGTTTCCGGATCGGTGACGCGCACGGTGACGCCGGGCAGCGCATGACCGACCGCGCCGGCGACCCGCTCGCCGTCATAGGGGTTGGAGGTGTTCATGTTGGTTTCGGTCATGCCGTAGCGTTCGAGCACGGCGTGGCCGGTGCGCGCAAACCATTCGCGATGGGTGTCGGCGAGCAGCGGCGCGGAGCCGGAAACGAACAGCCGCATATGCCTGGTGGACTCTTTGGTCAGCGCCGGGCTTTGCAGCAGCCTTGTGTAGAAGGTCGGCACCCCCATCAGCACGGTGGCGCGGGCCATCAGCCGGATGATCGGGTCGGGATCGAATTTCGGCAGGAAGATCATCGAGGCCCGCGCGAACAGCGTGATGTTGCTGGCCACGAACAACCCGTGGGTGTGATAGATCGGCAGCGCGTGAATCAGCACGTCCTGGTCGGTAAAGCGCCAATAGTCGACCAGCGACAGCGAATTCGACGCAAGATTATCGTGCGTCAGCATCGCCCCCTTGGAACGTCCCGTCGTACCGGACGTGTAGAGGATCGCGGCGAGATCGTCGTCGGCGCGGGCGACGGTGGTGAACGCCGCGCTCGCCTCGGCGGCGGCGTCAGTCAGAGACCCCTTGCCGTCGGCGCCGAGCGTCAAGACCCTGGCGCCGACCTTGGCCGCAATCGCGCCGATGCCTTCGGCCTTGGCGGGATCGCAGACCACCAGCGACGGCTCGGCGTCGGTAATGAAATATTCCAGTTCGTTCAGCGTGTAGGCGGTGTTGAGCGGCAGGTAAACCGCGCCGGCGCGTACCGCGGCGAGATACAATACCAGACCCGGCACCGATTTTTCGGTTTGAGCCGCAACGCGATCACCGGGCTTGACGCCGCCGTCAACCAGCACATTCGCCATCCGTCCGGCGCGGCCCATGAGGTCGCCGTAACTGATGTGCTGCCCGTCGATGGTTTCGATCGCGAGCCGGGTGGGATCGTCGAGCTTGTCGAACAGGCGGGAAAACAGATTGGCGTTCATGATGGTTTTCTGAGGCGCGTTCATGCATCATTCCGGGCGGCGGCGACCGATCAGCCGCATATATTCTCAAGGGGTTCAATAGCAAAGAGGCCCTTCACAAAGCAACGGAGACGGTTTGCATGTCAAATAACGGGAAACGCGTGGCCTGGGTGACCGGCGGCGGCAGCGGGATCGGGGAAGCCGGCGCGGAATCGCTGGCGGCGGATGGCTGGACTGTGGTGGTTTCGGGGCGCCGGCAGGATGCGCTGGACGCCGTGGCGGCCAACATTACCAAACGCGGCGGCAAGGCCGAGGCGATCGCGCTCGATGTCAGCCGGAAAGCCGATGTGAACACGGCCGCGGAGCAGATTCTCAGCCGACATGGCCGCATCGATCTGCTGGTCAACAGCGCCGGCATCAATGTGCCGAAACGCAGCTGGGCCGACATGGAACTGGAGGGCTGGGACAAGCTCGTCGAAATCAATCTCAACGGCGTGCTGTATTGCATGCACGCGGTGCTGCCGGCGATGCGGGCGCAACAGGACGGCTGCATCATCAACGTCGCGTCCTGGGCCGGCCGCCACGTCTCGAAAATGCCGGGTCCGGCCTACACCACCACCAAGCATGCGGTGCTGGCGCTGACCCACTCCTTCAACATGGATGAATGCGTCAACGGCCTGCGGGCGTGCTGCCTGTCCCCGGGCGAGGTCGCAACCCCGATCCTGAAACTGCGGCCGGTGGTGCCGTCGGAAGAAGAACAGGCCAGAATGCTGCAATCCGAAGACCTCGGCCGCACCATCGCCTTCGTCGCGAGCATGCCGCCACGGGTCTGCGTCAACGAGATCCTGATCAGTCCGACCTGGAACAGGGGGTTTGTGCAGACGCCGAATAATCGGGATTGATGGCGTGGCCACCGTTGCCTCGATTTTCACGCAGTGTACCAATTTGGGGTCGTCATCGCCGGGCGAAAGCGCCATCGGGTCCGCGCAAAGCGCGGCCCGATGACAGGCTCCGCGCTTAAACCCAAAGCCGTCATTCCGGGGCGATGCGAAGCATCGAACCCGGAATCTCGAGATTCCCCGATGCGCAATTGCGCATCTGAGGCCTGGTCCTTCGGACCATCCCGGAATGACGGAGCCTGTAGTGAGTTGTCACTTCGCTCCACAAAGGTCGCAGCGCACTCGTACTCATCAAACGCGGCTTCGCGATCTCGCGGCGCGATGCGTCCGAGGTTTGCATTTATCTTCCGCCCCAAGGAGGGCGTGGGGAATGCCGGGTGCCCGCTGCACCCGCGGCCTCGTGTGCACTTTGTATTGGTAGAACGC
>Ga0209839_10000761_pt1 | contig 16473 bp, 14 predicted proteins | sample OrgsoiDNA2013050_FD_185800 | JGI IMG/M metagenome (GOLD analysis project Ga0209839, IMG submission 185800) | Permafrost soil microbial communities from the Arctic, to analyse light accelerated degradation of dissolved organic matter (DOM) -... | ecosystem: Environmental > Terrestrial > Soil >... | reverse complement strand
GCTGACCAGCGCCGCGTGCCCGCTCACGGACGTGATCGAGGACCAGGCGCGGGAGGCCCTGGAAGGCGTCGTGTCGGACTTCCGGATCAACTGGGTGTGGCTGCCGCCGTGGGGGCCGGAGAGCATCACCGAAGACGGCCGCGAGCAGCTCCGCGCCCTCGGCTTCAACCTCTGAGCCGTTGCTGTCTTGTGAGCGAATGTGAGTGCTCATTGTTCAGCAGCCTTTCCTTGCGGAGAGGCGGTCCCCGTCTTGCCAGCGACTGAGTTGCCGCTGTGCGGGGTTGACGTTTCACAGCCGCCTGCCATTACCGCCGCAGCGGCTCGGGTCTTACGGCCGGCTCCGCGTCCTGCCACAGCAAGTCTCACAGGCTCAGGCAAACATACATTCGACCACGAATGCTCACGGCACGCCAAGCAGTTACGAACCCTCCTGATCGGGAAATCGCCCCGCTGGGTGTGATTTCCGGGTCAGGCCAGTCGGCACCGCCAGCAGAGGGTCCGGTACGGGAGGATGACGTCCGGCCGGCCCGCCAGCGCCGGGTGCGTCTGCGTCAGCTGCCGCACCCGGTCCAGGACGGCCGTACGCTCGGCGTCCGGCAGCAGGATGATGTAACTGCGTGAGGCGACCATGTCCAGCAGTTCGGGCACGCTGAGCTGGTGGACCCAGGACACTTCGTGCCGCTCCAGCGGCGTGAAGGGCGGCCCGACCCGCGGATGATCGCTGGTGTTCGCCAGGCCTGCGCCCTCATCCTGCCCGCGGGCCTCGCCGATGATCCGGCCCAGCTCGGCCACCCAGTCCACCCGCTCGTCCCGCTCGTTCCATACCAGGCCCAGCGTGCCGCCCGGAGCCAGCACCCGGGCGACCTCCGGGACCGCCCGCGCCGGGTCCACCCAGTGCCAGGCCTGGGCGGCCAGCACCACGTCCACGGCGCCGTCGTCCAGCGGGATCTGCTCGGCCGAGCCGGCCAGCGCGGGAACTCCTGGCAGCACCCGGGTCAGCTCCGCCCGCATGCCGTCGGCGGGCTCGACGGCCACCACGTCCAGGCCCCGCGCGGCGAGCTGGCGGGTCAGCTTGCCGGTTCCCGCGCCCAGGTCCACGACCCGGCGCGCCCCGCCCGGCAGCAACCAGTCCAGCGCCTCCGGTGGATAGGGCGGCCGCCCGCGCTCGTACAGGCCGGCCGCGGTCCCGAAGGAGCTGGCCCGCATCGCCCGCGAAGGCAGGTCCGTCATGATCCTCACTTCCCGGTGAGAGGGCCGCCGAACCCGACCAGAGCCTGGGACAGCAGAGCCGGGAGAGGAAGCTGTTCCGCCATGCCGCCATGATCGGACGGCGGTCGGCAGGCCCGCAACCGGCCCGGCTCGTTTCAGCCGGTCAGCTCGTACACGGTGGCCCGCTTGGCGGTCATGCCCTCCAGCGCGATGGTCACCGGGATCTCATAGCTGGCCAGCGGGGTAAGCCCGGCGGTGCGCAGGAACGCCCGGCCAGGGTCCCCGACCAGCACCGCGGCGCCGCCCCGGCGAGCGCGCTGCAGGAAGGACAGGGCTCTCGTCGCCAGATCCTGCTCGTAGAAGGCATCGGCGCACAGCACCACGTCGGCGTCGGCCGCCTCATCGTCCAGCAGGTCGGCCAGCAGCGGCTGGACGCGCACGCCGTTGGCCGCCGCGTTGACGGAGATCGCGCGGACCGCGAGCTCGTCCACGTCCGCAGCCACCACGGTGCGGGCCCCGGCGTGGGACGCCGCGATCGCGACCAGCCCGGAGCCGGAGGCGATGTCCAGCACCCGCTGCCCGGCCACCCGGGCGGGCTCATCGAGCAGATACCGGGCCAGCGCCTGGCCGCCGGCCCAGGGGAACGCCCAGAAGGGCGGCGGCAGGCTCGCCTGCCCGGCGGCCTGCTCGGTCTGCTCCCAGACGGTGAAGGGATCGTCGGCCTGCTGCAGCCGGATCTCCGGGACGTACGGCACCGTGGCCAGCCGCGTGGTGGCGGTGATGATGCGGCGGACCGCGGCCGCGGGTGCGCTCATGCCAGGCGACGATACCCGTCCATCTGCCTATTCAGGCGCGCAGGCGGCGTGGCGTCAATGCGGCCCGCGTTTTTACCAGGCCACCGCCGAAACCTGGCGCGTCCGAAACACAAACTCTAGTGCCTCTAGTGCCTCTAGTGCCTCTAGTGCCTCCAGTGCCTCCAGTGCCTCCAGGGCTTTGGGGGGCCTTCGGGGCCGTCGGGTCTCTCGCCTTCCTGTCAGCCCGGCCTCCCGCCAGCGGGCAGGCCGGCGAGCGGGCCCGCTCGTGCGGGACAACCCGCGCCCGCAGCCCCCGGAAACGCTGGTGCCGGGAACGCTGGTGCCCGGAAATCCGTTGGGCGCCGCCGGGTGTCCGGTAAACTCGGCGCGTGCTTCCACTCCTTGCTTCGGGGGACAGTCCGCAGGCGGGAAAGGCCGGGACGGCCGCTGCGGACTGATTTCACGCGTCTATGCGTTGATTGAAAACGGGAGTGGATTTCGATGATCGTTGCCAGTGGCATAGAACTGCGCGCCGGCGCCCGCTTGCTGCTCGACGGAGCCAGCTTTCAGGTCGCCGCGGGCGACCGCGTCGGGCTCGTCGGCCGTAACGGCGCCGGCAAGACGACGCTGCTGAAGGTGCTGGCCGCCGACGGCCTGCCCGCCGCCGGGAGCATCCGCCGCAGCGGGGCCACCGGCTACCTGCCGCAGGACCCGCGCACCGGTGACCTGGACATGACAGCCGTGGACCGGGTGCTGTCCGCGCGCGGCCTGGACGAGCTGCGGGCGGGCCTACGTCAGGCGGAGATCCAGATGTCCGACCCCGACCGCAACCGGGCCGACGCCGCCATCCGCCGGTACGCGCGGCTGGAGGAGCGAATGTCCGTGCTGGGCGGGTACGCCGCCGAGGCGGAAGCGGCGGCGCTGGCCTCCAGCCTCGGGCTGCCCGACCGGGTCCTGCACCAGCCGCTCGGCACGCTGTCCGGCGGCCAGCGGCGGCGCATCGAACTGGCCCGCATCCTGTTCGGGGACTCCCAGACCCTGCTGCTGGACGAGCCGACCAACCACCTGGACGCGGACTCGATCACGTGGCTGCGGGACCACCTGCGCGGCTACCGGGGCGGCCTGATGGTGGTCAGCCACGACGCGGGCCTGCTCGAAGCGGTGGTGAACAAGGTCTTCTACCTGGATGCCCAGCGGTCGGTGCTCGACTACTACAACCTCGGCTGGAAGGCGTACCTGCAGCAGCGGGAGACGGACGAGCGGCGGCGCAAGCGCGAGCGGGCCAACGCCGAACGGCAGGCCGCAGCGCTCAGTACCCAGGCCGACAAGATGCGGGCCAAGGCCACCAAGGCCCGCGCCGCCCAGGGGATGCAGCGGCGGGCCGAACGGCTGCTGGCCGGCCTGGCCGACGAGCGGGCCGCTGACCGTGTGGCCCGGCTGCGGTTCCCGGTCCCGGTCCCGTGCGGCCGGACCCCGCTGACGGCCACCGGCCTGGCCAAGAGCTACGGCAGCCTGGAGGTCTTCAGCGACGTCGACATCGCGGTCGACCGGGGCAGCCGGGTCGTGATCCTCGGCCTCAACGGCGCGGGCAAGACCACCCTGCTCCGGCTGCTGGCTGGGATCGAGCCGTCCGACACCGGCAGCGTCGCGTCCGGGCACGGCCTGCGGCTCGGCTATTACGCCCAGGAACACGAGACGCTGGACACCGAGCGCACGGTCCTGGAGAACATGCGCTCGGCGGCGCCGGGCCTCACCGAGTCCGAGCAGCGGACGGTTCTCGGGTCATTTCTGTTCTCCGGGGACGATGTGGCCAAGCCCGCCGGGGTGCTGTCGGGCGGGGAGAAGACCCGGCTCGCGCTGGCCCTGCTCGTCGTGTCCGGCGCCAACGTGCTGCTGCTGGACGAGCCGACCAACAACCTGGACCCGGCGAGCCGGGCGGAGATCCTGGCCGCGCTGCGCGCCTACACTGGGGCGATCGTTTTGGTCACCCACGATGAGGAAGCAGTTGAAGCCCTTTCGCCGGAGAGAGTCATTTTGCTCCCTGACGGGGTAGAGGACGCCTGGAACGAAGATTTCGAGGATCTGGTGTCACTTGCGTGAGCTTGTCGTCACATGGCCCCGCTGGCGAAAAGAATGATCCTTTACCACGATCCGGGTAGCTATTCCGGCCGCGGTGCCCGATCATGGCGAGGGGCGAAGTTACGGAGCGGTGACTCTACCTAACGGGAGGTAAATGTGGCCGAGACGCTGAAGAAGGGCACCCGGGTGACCGGAGCGGACCGATCCAAGCTGGCCGCGGACCTGAAGAGCCGCTACGACGCGGGCGAGAGTATTCGGTCCCTGGCCGCCTCGACCGGGCGCTCGTACGGCTTCGTACACCGGATGCTCAGTGAGACCGGGGTCAAGCTGCGCGGGCGCGGCGGCGCCACCCGCGGCAACAAGTCGTCGTCGAAGCGCTGAACGCGGACCCGACGGTGCAGGCTAGGTCGGCGGGTGCCGCTGACCTTGCGTCGGCAGGGCTCCGGCTCGACATCGACGACGCGGTGGCCACGGTGACGCTGCACCGTCCCGAACGGCGCAACGCGATGACTCCCGGCATGTGGCGGGGCCTCGCGGCCATCGGCGAAACGCTGCCCGCACAGGTCCGGGCGGTCGTGGTCCGCGGGGACGGCCCGTCCTTCTCGGCCGGGATCGACCTGCGGCTGTTCACCCCTGACGGCGTGCCGGGGGAGGACCCGCTCGCCGATCCGCTCAGCCCGGATTTCGGGGAGTGGCTGGCCGGACTGCAAGCAGGGTTCCTGTGGCTGCACCGGCCGGACATCGTCTCGGTCGCGGCGGTGCGCGGGCACGCCCTGGGCGCCGGCTTCCAGCTCGCTCTGGCCTGCGATCTGCGGGTCCTCGCCGACGACGCCGTGCTCTGCATGAAGGAACCGACGTTCGGCCTGGTCCCGGATCTGGCCGGGACAAAGCCACTTGTCGACATTGTGGGCCTGCCGCGGGCGATCGAGATGTGCCTGACCACCCGGATGGTCGGCGCGGCCGAAGCCCGCGAACTGCGGCTGGCGGAGGCCGTCGTCCCGGCCGCCGACCTCGACACGGCGGTCGCTGATCTGGTCGCCGCGCTGCTCACGCACGACACGGCCACCGTGCGCGCGACAAAGAAGCTGCTCGCCGGGGCGCCCGGCCGTACGCTGGAGGAGCAGGCCGCGGCCGAGCGGGCCGCGCAGGCCGAATTGCAGCGGGAGCGGCGGTCGGCCAGTCCCGGGCGGTTATCGCGCGGCTCCGGGGCATCGGGCCGGCCCCGTGATCCTGACAGCCGGGCCTGGCGGAGCGCGCGCGGCCGTTCCGGCCTAGGCGGCCGGCTCGCGGTGCGTTCGCGGCGGGCGGACGCGCGAACGGGCCGCACCGGGAAGAATTCGGGCCGGCAGGGAGGTTTCCGCACGTATGTACGGTGCCCGGGCGAACATGACGATGATGCGGTCGTTCCGGCAGGACCCGTCGGTCACCCGCCAGAAGCTCAAGAAAGGGACGATCCGCCGGATCGCCACCTACGCGCGGCCCTACCGGGCCGCGCTGGCCGCGTTCATGGTCACCACCGCCCTGGACGCTCTGATCACCGTGGTCAACCCGCTGCTGCTGCGGGAAATCATCGACAAGGGCATCCTGGCCCGGAACGACGCGATCGTGATCGGGATCGCCGGGGCGGTCGCCGGGGTCGCCTTCTTCGACGCCTTCCTGGGCGTGGTCAACCGGTGGTTTTCCGCGCGGATCGGGGAGAGCCTCATCTACGACCTGCGCACCCAGGTGTTCCGGCACGTGCAGCGGCAGCCGATCGCGTTCTTCACCCGGGCCCAGACCGGTTCCCTGGTCAGCCGGCTCAACAGCGACGTCATCGGGGCCCAGCAGGCCATCACGTCCACCATGTCCTCGGTGGTGTCGAACTTCCTGTCCCTGGTCGCCATCCTGATCACCATGTTCTACCTGTCCTGGCTGGTCAGCCTCATCGCGCTGGCGCTGATCCCGTTGTTCATCCTGCCGGCCCGGCGGGTCGGCCGCCGGATGCAGCGGCTCACCCGCGAATCGATGCAGCTGGACGCCGAGATGGGCTCGACCATGACCGAGCGCTTCAACGTGGCCGGCGCGATGCTGGTCAAGCTGTTCGGCCGGCCGCAGGAGGAGGGCGACGTGTTCGCCGGGCGGGCCGCCCGGGTTCGCGACATCGGCGTCACCACCGCGATGTACGGCCAGGTCTTCTTCATCGCGCTGACCCTGCTCGCGGCGCTGGCCACCGCGGTCGTGTACGGCCTGGGCGGCAGCCTGATCATCCGCGGCGTCTTCCAGCTCGGCACGCTGGTCGCGCTCACCACCCTGCTCAGCCGGGTCTACGCCCCGATCACTTCGCTGTCGAACGTCCAGGTCAACGTGATGACGGCGCTGGTCAGCTTCGACCGGGTCTTCGAGGTGCTCGACCTGAAGCCGCTGATCGAGGAGAAGCCCGGCGCGGTGCCCCTGCCCCGGACCTCTGCGCTGGACGGCACCGCGCCGGACATCGTGTTCGACCAGGTCTCGTTCCGCTACCCGAGGGCCAGCGAGGTGTCGCTGGCCTCGCTGGAGTCGATCGCGCTGCCCATCCCGGAGCGGACCGACGCCTCCCGCAACGTCCTGGACGGGGTGAGCTTCACCGCACCCGCGGGGCAGCTCACCGCGCTGGTGGGGCCGTCCGGCGGCGGGAAGACGACGATCACCAACCTCGCCGCCCGGCTGTACGACCCCGATTTCGGCGCGGTCCGGATCGGCGGCTACGACCTGCGGGACGTCACGCTGGATTCGCTGCACGACGCGGTGGGCGTCGTCACCCAGGACGCGCATCTGTTCCACGACACACTGCGGGCCAACCTGCTGTACGCGCGGCCCGGGGCCACCGAGGCCGAGGTGATCCAGGCGTGCCGGGCCGCGCAGATCTGGGACCTGATCGCCTCGCTGCCCGACGGCCTGGACACGGTGGTCGGGGACCGCGGTTACCGGCTGTCCGGCGGGGAGAAGCAGCGGGTCGCGCTGGCCCGGCTGCTGCTCAAGGCGCCGACCCTGGTGGTGCTGGACGAGGCGACCGCGCACCTGGACTCCGAATCGGAGGCCGCTGTGCAGCGCGCGCTGAAAACCGCGCTGACCGGCCGGACCTCGCTGGTGATCGCGCACCGGCTATCCACCATCCGGGACGCCGACCAGATCCTGGTCATCGACGCCGGGAAGGTCACTGAGCGCGGCACCCACGAGGAGCTGCTGGCCGCGGACGGGTTGTACGCCGAGCTGTACCACACCCAGTTCGCCGGCCAGGAGCGCAGTGTTGTTCCGGGGGGATGACCCCCCGGAACCCCCCACGTGTGCTTCGCACCTCGCGGCGGTACATCGCCGTATCACCGTCACTCGCCGGGCCTGAAGGCCGCCTCGCTGGGCGGTCGGCCTTCGGCCCGCCACTCGCCGTAGCTTTACTAGCGGACGCTGGATAGGGCGTAGCCGACCCGGCGGAGTTCCTCGCCCGCGACCTTCTCCACGTCGGTGGCCTCATCCGGGGACAGCGCGCGGCGCCAGCCGCCCGCGGTGATCGACGGTGCCTCCGTCAGCTCGCGCATCTGCCCGGGCGCCAGCGGCACGCCGACGAAGGTGGAGATCGCCGCCGCGGTTGCGGCCGGCCGCTCGATCAGCGTCTCGTAACGCACCGTGATGAGCTGCTCAGCCGGCAGGCTGCGGCGCAGCCGGGCGGCCAGCCGGACCGCGCCCCGCCAGCGCATCGCGGACTTAGCGGCCAGCGACAGGTCGGTCCAGATGTCCCGGTCCTCTTCGGTTTCCACCCCGAAGAAGGGGTTGGGGAACTCGGAGTCGATGTTGGCGAAGCTCGGCTTGAACCAGGACAGGATGGCCGGGTCGCGCAGCATGCACGCCACCACGTCGCGACCGTCCCGGATGAACTGCACGATCCGGGCGTCCGGGAAGGCGTCCGTGAGGGCCTCGGCGCAGTAGGCGAGGTCCGGGCTGGCGTCGCCGTAGAGCTGCAGGCCGCGTTCGGTCGCGCACGGGCCGGTGCTCGTCCCGAGCCCGGCCGCCTCCCGGCATTCCGGTACGCACTCCAGGCAGCCGTGCGCGGTGATCCGCCAGCCCTGGCCGAACGCGTCCCGCAGCACGGACGCCGCGGCCTCGCCGCGGCCGTCGTAGATCGACGGGCGCCGGGCGAAGGCATAGATCACCCGCAGCACGCTGGACTGGCCGATCGTCAGGTGCACGCCATCGGCCCGCTTCAGCGCCCGGGCCAGCAGATGCGTACCGGAGTGCGGCGCACCGATGATGAACACCGGCTGCTGCACCTTGCGGCCGTTGACGATGAGGATGTGGCGTGCTGATCGCATCGTGCTACCAGTCTGCAGAAGTCGCTGGGCGGAACCATGGCGGCTGCGGCGGTGATGTGAGGTGTGATCCTCGATGTTGAGTGCGGCTGGCGGGCAGGCGGACCAGCGCGGCCGTCTGCATGTCGCCGATGATCGCGTAGTCCGCTATGCGTCCCGCCACCGTTCCTCCTGCCTCCCTGCTGGTTACCGTACCGGGGTACGTCACCGGGCGCGGGCCGCATAGGCTGGGCGCATGCGGGCACTACGTCGGGTAGTCGTGATCGCCGTCGCGGTCTCGGCGCTGGCCGGGTGCGCGAAGTTCGACGCCGCCCTGGGCCAGCAGGAACTGGTCGTGACCTTCCGTCCCGCCACCTCTCAGCAGGCGATGATGAAGGTGCGGGACGCGTGCGCCCAGCTGCCGGGCGCGACCCCGGAACCGGTACCGACCAGCCTGAACGCGACGGAAGGCACCTACGACGTTCGCTACCGCATCCACCAGGCGACCGACGCCCAGATCGCCAAGCTGGAGCAGTGCCTGTCGCAGTTCCCGTCCGTAGCGGGCGTCAACGTGGAACAGGAGGGCGGCGACTGAACGCCCGCCCGCTTGACCTGCCGGCCCGGCTGACCCGCCCGCCCGCTTGACCCGCCGGCCCGGCTGACCGCTCCGTCGGCTGAGCGGCCCCGGGCGCGGCCAGGGTGCCGGGACGTCGCCACCGCGGCCGCTGCGGCCGCCAGCGGGTCACCCACGGCGGGGCGTTGCACGTGCACCTGCACGGCCGGTGAGGTGCTGGCCGAAGACCCGCACTGATTGCCGTGTAGTACTATCCAAGCCATTATCTATAAATCAGATAGAAAATGGGACTAATGCGGAGACCAATAATTGGCGCCACGGTCGGCGTGGTCGTGGCGGGGGCGCTCTTCCTGGCCGGATGCTCATCATCGTCCAGTTCATCCGGTGCGTCAGGTTCCAGTAGCTCCGGCTCCGGCAGTGCGCCGGTCACGGTGCGGCTCGGATTGCTCGCCAACATCACCCACGCGTCGGCCCTGATCGGCATCCAGAAGGGCTTCTTCACCAAGAACCTGGGCAGTGCCGGGAAACTGACCACCACCGTCTACAACAGCGGCACCCAGGAGACGACCGCGATCCTGGCCGGGCAGCTGGACGCCGCCTACGTCGGCCCGAACCCGGCGATCAACGCCTTCCAGAAGTCGGGCGACACGGCGATCAAGATCATCTCCGGCGCGGCCACGGGTGGCGCCTCGGTCGTGGTCAAGCCCAGCATCACCAGCGCCGCCGGCCTCAAGGGCAAGATCGTGGACACGCCGTCCCTGGGCAACACCCAGGACGTGGCCATCCGCTACTACCTCAAGCAGAACGGCCTGGCCACCACCACGACCGGCGGGGGAGACGTCACGATCAAGCCGACCAACCCCAACTCCGACGCGGTGCTCCAGTTCCAGTCCGGGCAGATCGCCGGGGCGTCCGAGCCGTCGCCCTACGACGTGGAGATGGTCAAGGACGGCGGCAAGGTCCTGTTCAGCGAGCCGGGCGTGACGACCCTCCTGGTCGTGACGCAGAGCTTCCTCAAGGCCCACCCGGCCGTCGTCAGCGATCTGCTCAAGGGCCAGATCGAGGCCAACGACTACATCGCCAAGGACCCCGCCGCCGCCCAGACCGCCGCCAACGCCGAGCTGACCGCGCTGGTCGGCAAGGGGATCAAGGCCAGCATCCTGCCGGCGGCCTTCAAGGAGATCACCTTCACCAACGACCCTGATGCGTCGTCGCTGACGACGGACGCGCAGCAGGCCAAGGCCGTCGGCCTGCTGACGTCAACCAACCTCAGCGGCATCTTCGACCTGGGACCGCTCAACCAGTTGCTGCAAGCGGCCGGCGAGCCGCAAGTCAATTCATGAGGTGAGCCGATGAGCACCGCGGACCAGCGCGCACGGGACGGGCAGGCCCCCGCCCCGCCCGACGGCGGGGCCGGCGCCGCAGCCGTCCAGATCACCGACGTCACCAAAGTGTTCGGCCGGGGACACTCGGAGACCGTGGCCCTCGGAGGGGTGTCCCTGTCGGTCGCGCCCGGTGAGTTCGTCTGCCTGATCGGCGCGTCCGGCTGCGGCAAGAGCACCTTGCTGTCGCTGGTGGCCGGCCTGGAGGCACCGACCAGCGGCACGGTGGCGACCGGCGGCCGCCGGGTCGCCCTCATGTTCCAGGAGCCGGCGCTGTTCCCGTGGTACACCGCCGCCCAGAACGTCGAGCTGCCGCTGCGGGCCAACGGGGTGGCCCGCAGCGAGCGGCGGCAGCGGGTGACGGACCTGCTGCAGTCGGTCCACCTCGGCGGGTTCGCCGACAAGCGGCCGCACGAGCTGTCCGGCGGCATGCGGCAGCGGGTGGCGCTGGCCCGGGCGCTGGCCCAGGACGCCGACGTGCTGCTGATGGACGAGCCGTTCGGCGCGCTGGACGCGATGACCCGCGACCTGCTGCACGAGCTGCTCGAAGGCATCTGGCGCCGTAAGGGCTTCAGCGTGCTGTTCGTCACCCACGAGGTGCGGGAGGCGGTGCGCCTCGGCGACCGGGTGGTGCTGCTGAGCAGCCGCCCCGGGCGGGTGCTGCAGGACTTCGGCATCGCCATCGAGCGGCCGCGGGGCATCGACTCCGGCGAGACCGTCGAGCGGGCCATGCAGATCAAGGAGCAGCTGAACGAGGAGGTGATGCGCCATGTCGGCTGACACCGAGGAAGCGGCGGCGCTCACCGGCCTGGACAACCTGGAAAATGGCCCCGTCGCCCCCTCCGGGCACAGCGCCGCGGAGATCGGCGGCATGGTCTGGGGCGCGCTGTGGCCCAAGCTGCTGGCGGTCGCCATCGTGCTGGCCCTGTGGGAGCTGGTCTACCTGCTCAATTTCAAGCCGCACGACATCCTGCCCGGGCCGGCCCAGGTCTTCCCCGACCTGTGGAGCCAGCTCACCCACGGGCAGCTCTGGAAGGCCATCGGGATCACCCTGCGCCGCGCGGTCGTCGGTTTCGCGCTGGCGCTCGTCATCGGCACTCTGGTCGGCCTCGTCGTGGCGCGGGTCCCGCCGGTCCGGGTCGCGATCGGGTCGCTGATCACCGGCCTGCAGACCATTCCGTCCGTGGTCTGGATTCCATTCGCGATCATCCTGTTCGGCAACAACACGACCGCTATCTTGTTCATGGTCATCATCACCGCCGCCCCCTCGATCGCCAACGGCCTGATCGCCGGGGTCGACTTCACGCCGCCGCTGCTGCTGCGCGCGGGCAAGACCATGGGCCTGCGGCGGTTCGGGCTCTACCGCGACCTGGTCATGCCGGCCGCGCTGCCGCCGTACGTGGCCGGGCTGAAGCAGGGCTGGGCGTTCGCCTGGCACGGCCTGTTCGCCGGCGAGCTGCTGGTGATCGTGCCCAACTCGCCGTCCATCGGCACGCTGCTGTCCTCCGACCAGGACCAGCTCGATATGACCGGCGTGATTTCCCTCATGATCGTCATCCTGGTACTCGGGATCGCGGTCGACATGCTGTTCAACGTGCTGAACAACTCGATCCGGCGGCGCCGCGGCCTCGCCCCAGCGGCCAGCACCGCGCGCTCCTTCCGTTTCGGGACCGCCGTTCGGTAAGCGATCCCTGACCGCGACGTTGCCATCCAGGAAGATGATGTGGGCCCGGATCCGCGGGCCGGGTTCTGGGTGTACCGGCACTTCCAGGAAGTTCTCCATGTTCATCCAGCCGCCGATGTTGTACCCCCGCAGCACGACCGGGTGGCCGTCGGGGCCGGCGATCCGGTCCCCCTGGACGGAAAGCAAGGGCTGGGGCATGCGGATCCCTCCCGCAACTAGGTCCGAAATTTTCGGCAAGTTTCTCGAACCCGATCCCCTCGGTCCCGCCGGTGATGACCGCGACCTTGCCGTCCAGCTGGCCCATGGGCGGTCAGGACCGCGGGCGGGGGGCGCGGTCGATTCGCGCACGACCAGCTCGGTGGACAGCTCCACCCGCCGGGATCGCAGCCGCTTGCCGTCGATCCCGACGCGTGGAGACTGGCCAGCATGGATGGGAGCGAGGTGACGACGACCGTTACGCCGAGGACATCCATGAACTGCACCAGGCACAGCGCACCCACGGCCCCACGGCAACTGGCGCCCGCGTCTCGTTGCCATCTCAGATATTAACCGGCCGCTGAGCGCGGTCCCTGGGACGCGGGCCGCGCCTTACGTACCCGCCGCGGTCTGGGTTTTCACCCCCCATAGGCCCGGCTGCCCAGCGGGGTTACCTCATACCGGCGCAGTGCGGCTGCTGCGGTTAGGGGGCTGGGTCAGGGCGAGGCGGCCGGTGCCGGTGTAGGCGTTCATCGAGGCGCCGCGCAGGAAGCCGATCAGGGTCAGGCCGGCTTCCTCGGCCAGGCCGGCGGCGAGCGAGGACGGGGCGGATACCGCGGCCAGCACGGGGATGCCGGCCATGCAGGCCTTCTGCACGAGCTCGAAGGAGGCCCGGCCGCTGACCAGCAGGATGTGCCCGGCCAGGGGCAGCCGGCCCGTGCGCAGCGCCCAGCCGACCACCTTGTCCACCGCGTTGTGCCGGCCCACGTCCTCGCGCAGCACCAGCAGCGTGCCGTCGGGTGAGAACAGCCCGGCCGCGTGCAGCCCGCCAGTGCTGGCGAACACGCGCTGGGCCTCGCGCAGCCGGTCCGGCAGGGACGCCAGCACCTCCGGGGAGACCCGTACCGGGTCGGCGGCGATGTCGTAGCGGGATTGGACCCGGATCGACTCGATGCTCTCCTTGCCGCAGACGCCGCAGGCGCTGGTGGTCAGGAAGTTCCGCTGCGCCCGGCGGGCATCGGTGGCCCGTTCGACGTCCCGGGGGAGCGGTGCGGCCGCCAGCGTGACGTCGGCCACGTTCTCGTCGCACATCCGGATCTCCCGCGGGCCGGCCGGGTCAATCAGGCCCTCGCCGAACAGGAAGCCCGCCGCCAGGTCGATGTCGTCGCCCGGGGTCCGCATGGTCACGGTCAGCGGGGTCCCGCCGATCCGGATCTCCAGCGGCTCCTCCACCGCCAGCAGGTCCGCCCGCTGCGCGGCGGACCCGGGCGCGGCGGACCCGGGTATGGCGGACCCGGGTATGGCGGAGCCGGGTATGGCGGAGCCGGGAACAGTGGCACCGGGCAGCGAGATCTTCAGCACCCGCCGCCGCTCAGTCCTCGTGGCCACGTTCCGATGCTAGTCCCGGGCCAGGGTGGCTCCAGCGAGGGGATGCGCCGCAGCCAGGCAGCCGGCAGCCCGCTGACGGTGCGCAGGGCTGTCCTACGCGGGCTCCACAGCGGCCGGGGGGCGCAGGCCGTCGAGCGCGGTCTGCAGGATCGGCTCGAGATAGCGGGAGTCGCCGTGGATCGTGCCGATGGCGATGACCATGTCGAGGACCTGCTCGAGCGTGAGGTCGTCGCGGACCTCGTGAGCGCGCTGCGCGGCGAGGAGGAGCGGCCGGCCGGCGGCGAGCACCTGGGGGCGGCCCTGGCTGACGACAGGGTTGCTGCCGCCTGAGTCCTTGAGCAGCTCGGAGCCCACGGGGTGTTTGCTGACATAGAAGGCGAAGAACCGGTGCAGCCAGGCCATCAGCACCGCGCCGGGCGTCTCGCCGCCGGCCGTCCCGGCGGCTTCGCAGACGGCGTTGACCTCGTCGGCGTAAAGGGCCTCGAGGAGCTCCCGGCGGCTGGGGAAATTGCGGTAGAGCGTCGCCATGCCGACGCCGGCACGCCGCGAGATCTCGGCCATCGACACCTGGGTGTCGGAGCCGGCGAATGCGGCCCGGGCGGCCGCGAGGATCTTGTCGCGGTTGCGCTCGGCGTCGGCGCGTCGGGCCGGCGATCGGGGCTCTGGATGGGGCATTTGACGTTCCTGAATAAGTGGATAGGCTATCCGTTAAAGTAAAACGGACAGGCTATCCGTTTCATTAGGGCCGATCTTACCTGCCTGCCGCGACCGGCTCGCGGCGACCTGAGGAGCTATTTATGGAGTACCGGCCGCTGGGACGCAGCGGCGTCTCGGTCAGCCAGCTGTGCCTGGGCGCGATGATGTTGGGCGGTTTCGGCAACCCCGATCACGACGACTCGATCAAGATCATCCACCGCGCCCTCGACGCGGGGATCAACTTCATCGACACCGCCGATGTCTACTCCGGTGGCGAGTCAGAGGAGATCGTCGGCCAGGCGCTCGCCGGCGGACGGCGCGAGAACGTCGTGCTCGCCACGAAGGTCGGCCTGCCGTTCGGCGAGGATCCCAACCACCGTGGCACGTCGCGGCGGTGGATCACGGCGGCGGTCGAGGGTTCGCTGCGGCGGCTGGGGACCGACTGGATCGACCTCTACCAGGTCCATCGCCTCAATCCGGCCACCGACCTCGACGAGACCCTGGGCGCGCTGTCTGACCTGGTCCACGCGGGGAAGATCCGCGCCTTCGGTGCTTCCAACGTCGCCGGTTCGGAGATCGTCGAGGCCCACTGGACCGCCGAGCGCCGCGGCCGCGAGCGGTTCCGCACCGACCAGCCGCCTTACTCGCTGCTGACCCGCGGCATCGAGTACGACGTGCTGCCGGCCTGCCTGCGCTACGGGATGGGCGTCCTGACCTACAGCCCGCTGGCCGGCGGCTGGCTGTCGGGCCGCTACCGCAAGGGCCAGCAGATCAGCGGCCCGGGCTCGGCCGCCCGGGCGCAGCGTTTCCCCGGAGTCTACGAGAGCACCAACCCCGCCAACGCCGCCAAGCTCGACGCCGCCGATGCCCTCGGGGCGCTCGCCGACGAGGCCGGGATGACCCTCATCCAGCTGGCGATCGCCTTCGTCACCCGCCACCCGGCGGTCACCTCCGCGATCATCGGCCCGCGCACGATGGAGCATCTCGAGTCCTACCTGGCCGCTGACGGCATCGACCTGCCGAGTGACCTGCTCGATCGCATCGACGCGATCGTTCCCCCCGGAGATACGGTCAACGTCGCCGACAACATGTGGGGCACGAGCACGTCCACGCTGGACGCCGCGTTTCGCCGCCGGTAGGGCAGCCCAGCCGGGCCGGCCACCGCCGGGCCTACAGCCCCGGCCTAGTATCCGGCAAAGAGAAAAGAGGCCCACGGAAGCTGCAACGGAAAGAATTCCCAGCCCGGGGCCGCCCCGCACATGGTGTCATGCTCACGGCCGAGGCGCCGCGCTCTGACAGGGATCCTTCTGGTTGAGAAGGTTCCCCGTGCTGAACCAGACGGGCGAAGCGCCGTTCAGATCGAGCGTGGCCCGGGCATCCGGGCGCCCCTGAAAGAGCACCGGATAGCTCTTCCCCGTCAGGGGGGCGGCGCACGGGGTGGGCAGGCTCGGAACATCGGCGAGGCTGATCTCGGCGCTCGCCGCCAGCTGGTCCGGCGAGAGCCAGGCCGGGACTTTCCCGAGGGTCACGATGTGCTCGAAATCGGGATCGCGGGCGATGTAATGCGCGAGGTGGGCCTCGCCGCCCCGCCCGAACAGCAGATACGTGAGGTTATGGGGACGAGGAATGTTGAAGTCGAAATGACGGAAGTGGACCACCTCGTCCACCCTAAGCGGCACGTTGCTGGCGAAAGGGGCCCCGGCCGGCGCGGCGTCGGCGTTCGAGTAGTCCTTATAGACATCAACCTTGAAAGAGGTCAGCGACCCCGCCTTGATCCGCGGGAGAGTAATTTCTTCCGCGCTGTTCATGAGGTTCCAGGGCGTGCGGTGCGGCCCCTGGCCGGCGAGGTAACCCCGCATCACGGCGTCCGGGAGACTCACCCGGAGAATCATCTGGTACATGTGCTTCTCCACGGTGAACATCGGCATGTGGGATACGTACAGCGCCTTGCTGCCGAACATGAAGAAATTATGGGTTCCCGGCGTGTCGACGATGGGATCCATCTGAGATGGCGCACGGCGCGCAGCGCCAAGCAGTGGTGCCGTCACGGCCAGGCCGCCCGAGATGAGTAGATTGCGCCTGGAGACGCCGGGCCGCTCAGTCATCCTGTCCTCCTCGGTTGCTCAAGGCGAGGCCACCTGCTTGGGCCGCCCTCACCTTTCATGGGCACTAC
>Ga0209839_10000760_pt1 | contig 16478 bp, 16 predicted proteins | sample OrgsoiDNA2013050_FD_185800 | JGI IMG/M metagenome (GOLD analysis project Ga0209839, IMG submission 185800) | Permafrost soil microbial communities from the Arctic, to analyse light accelerated degradation of dissolved organic matter (DOM) -... | ecosystem: Environmental > Terrestrial > Soil >... | reverse complement strand
GGGCGGCTCAGGGCTCGATGATGTTGAACCAGAGTCGAAGCTGTCCGGCAGCGAAGCCGCGTTTCGAGCGGGCCGGTGCCGGACGCCACCGCGATCTCGCCGGACTTGGCCTCGTCCTGCAGCGTGGTTTCACCGAGGATGAGGCGGTCGAGCGCGTTGCGGGTGACGGTCAGCGTGGCGTCTGCGCCCGGTGCGGGCGCCCGATCACGTGCGTGAGCGCTTCGTTGGCAAGCTCGACCGCGATCGGTTCGCCGGTGTGGGTGAAGATGAAGTTCAGCGTGCTCCGGGTGTCTGCGGCGTTGGCGCCGTCCAGCCGCACGCCGAGGTAGACGCGTCCCACACCACCCGGCGGCTGTCGTCGCGCACCGGGCCCCCCGGTTGGGCCAGCGATCAGCCCACGAGCCGCATCCTCGAACTTCTGGCGATCCTCGAACGGCCGCTGGCTCAGCAGCAGTCGTGGATCGCCTTGGTGAACTCGCTCGCTTCGCCTCGATCCGCCATTCCGCGCCACCTCGCTGGTGCGATCGCTCGCCGGTCCGCTGCAGTTGAAAGTATCGCCTGGTGTCCCGCCTTGAGCTATCCGCCGCCGAGGCCCGCCGCGCGGCGCTGCGGGCGCAGGGGATGCTCGGCGCGGCGGACCGCCGCGGCGGGGTGAGCGCGATGCTCCAGCGACTCGGCGCGGTGCAGCTGGACACGATCTCGGTGCTCGCGCGCTCACACGAGCTGGTCGCGTACTCGCGTCTGGGGCCGGTCGGGCGCGATGCCGTGGAACGGGCGTACTGGCTCAGCGGGAGGGCGTTCGAATACTGGGCCCACGCCGCCTGCGTGCTGCCGGTTGAGCATTGGCCGATCTACAGCTTTCGCCGGCGGCGATTCCGAGCCCGCGGGCAGCGCTGGCACACGGTGCCGGTTGGCGTGGGGGAGAAGGTGCTGGAGCGTCTGGCCCGCGACGGCCCGCTGACCTCGACCGAGCTGGGTGGGGCCAAGCGCGGCGGCCCGTGGTGGGACTGGTCGGAGGTCAAGGTCGCCGTCGAATGGCTGCTGGACATCGGCGAGGTGGTGTGCAGCCGGCGCCAGGGGTGGCGGCGCGTATACGACCTTCCGCAGCGCGCCCTGCCGGTCGGCGTGCTGGCCGCCGCCGAGCCCGACGACGCGGGCTGCCTGCGGGCGCTGGCGGACCTCGCGGGTGCTGCGCTGGGGGTCGCGACGCTGGGCGACCTGGCCGACTTTCACCGCCTCACCCGCGCCGAGGTCAGGGCGGTGATCGACGACACTTCATTGGTCGAGGTTCACGTCGCGGGTTGGCGCGAGCCCGCGTGGGCGCACCCGACGGCGCTCGCCGCGATCGCCAAGCGGGGCCGACACCGAACGACGCTGCTGTCGCCGTTTGACTCGCTGGTCTGGGATCGGCGGCGAACCCGACGGATGTTCGGCTTCGAGCACCGCCTGGAGGCCTACGTGCCGGCCCACCGACGGGTTCACGGCTACTTCGCGATGCCCCTCCTGGACGGCGGTCAACTGGCCGGGCGGGTCGATCCGGGCCGGGAGGGCGCCACGCTGGTGGCCAAGCAGCTGACCGTCGAGCCACGGGCGCTTGACGCGATGGCTGGGGCGCTGCGTGAGGCGGCCACCTGGGTCGGATGCGACAACGTCGTCGTGCGGGAGGTGCAACCACGCCGGCTCGCGGCGCCGCTGCGTGCAACGCTGGGCGGCTGAGGGTGTGGTCAAGCTCGGGAGAGCCCCGGCACGTGCTGGAGCCCGGTGTCGAGCTGAGAGACGAGCCAGTCCGACTCGGTATGACTCGGTCATACCGACGCTCCTGATTCGTCCCAATCCAGCTGCAAACACCGGAGTGCTCGGTTTGAGGAGCGGTCGTGTACTAATCTCGCGGCGGTGCACGAACAGGGGCAAATCGAGCTGACCGCGATCGGACTCTCACCCGCGCAGGTCGTGTCGGTGGCGCGTCGGAACGCACCGGTGGCACTCGGCCGGCCCGCGCGCCTGGCGATGGAGCAGAGCGCCGCCATCGTCGACGCGCTCGCCCGCTCCGAGCAGGCCGCCTATGGCGTCTCGACGGGCTTCGGATCGCTCGCCGCCGTGGCCATTCCTGCGCCTCGGCGCGAGGAGCTCCAGCGGGCGCTGATTCGCTCGCACGCGGCCGGAATGGGCCCCGCGGTCGAGGCCGAGGTGGTGCGGGCGATGATGCTGCTGCGAGCCCGCACGCTGGCGATGGGACGCTCGGGGGCGCGTCCGGTCGTGGCTGAGGCGATGCTGTCACTGCTCAACGCGCGCATCACGCCGGTCGTCCCGGAGTACGGGTCGCTGGGGGCGAGCGGAGATCTCGCCCCGCTCGCGCACTGCGCGCTGGCGCTGATCGGCGAGGGCGCAGTCGATTGCCCGGACGGGGTCAGGCGGTCGGCCGCCGAGGCGCTGGCGGGGGCGAGCATTGAGCCGATCGTGCTCGGCGCGAAGGAGGGACTGGCGCTGATCAACGGCACCGACGGAATGCTCGGGATGCTCGTACTGGCGTGCGAGGACCTGGCGCATCTGTTCCGGGTGGCCGAGGTGACCGCGGCGATGTCGGTCGAGGCTCTGCTGGGCACCGACCGGGTGTTTGCCGCCGACCTGATCGCGCTGCGCCCGCAGCCGGGCCAGGCAGTCAGCGCGGCCAACCTGCGGGCGCTGCTGGGCGAGTCCGAGATCGTGGCCAGCCACCGGGAAGGGGACGCTCGAGTTCAGGACGCCTACTCGCTGCGCTGCGCGCCTCAGGTGATCGGTGCCGCCCGGGACACGCTCGAGCACGCCGAGCGGGTGGCCGGCGCTGAGCTGCGCTCGGCGATCGACAATCCGATGATCCTCCCGGACGGCCGCGTGGAGTCCTGCGGGAACTTCCACGGCGCTCCGGTGGGGTTCGTGTGCGACTTCCTGGCGATCGCGGCGGCGGAGGTCGGCGCGATTGCCGAGCGGCGGACCGATCGCCTGCTCGACAACGCGCGCTCGCACGGTCTGCCGGCCTTTCTGGCCGAGGATCCAGGGGTCAACTCAGGGATGATGCTCGCGCATTACGCGCAGGCGGCGATGGTGGCCGAGAACCGCCGTCTCGCCGCCCCCGCCAGCGTTGACTCGCTGCCCACGAGCGCGATGCAGGAGGACCATGTGTCGATGGGCTGGGGGGCGGCGCGCAAGCTGCGATGCGTGGTGGCCAACCTGACGCGGATCCTCGCGGTCGAGCTGACCTGCGCCGCTCGTGCGCTTGATCTTCGTGCGCCGCTGCGACCCGGCCCCGGTACCGCAGCGGCGCTGGCGCTCACTCGAGAGCGGATCGAGGGACCCGGCCCGGACCGGCGCGTGGCGCCCGACCTCGAGGTGGCGGAGGTGCTGGTGGGCTCGGGGGATCTGCTGGACGCGGTGCAGGCACGAATCGGGGCGCTGCGGTAACCGCCCGCACTCAGCCCGCGGTCACATCGCTGAGGTCCATCGAGCTGGCGATGCTGTGGAACTTGACGTCGGGGGGCGCGATGATCGTCGCCGGGATCGCCTGCATGAACTCCGCGACGTGGGAAGAGGCGAAATGCTGCTGCAGCGCCTGCATGTTGTCCCATTCCTCGACGAACACGAACTCGTTTTCGATCTCGGTGTCCTCATAGACCCGGTAGCTGATGCAACCCGCCTCGGACCGCGAGGCGGCCGCGACCGTCTGCCCGACGCGGATCAGGGCATCGCGCTTCTCCGGATCGCTTCGAACCCGTCCAACGACGACGATCATCCTGTCTCCTCTGATTGTGGCTTGACCGGGGAAGTATCAGGGCGGCCGCCCGAACTGGGTCGAGCACGCGGCCGGCCGGCGGTCTTCGTGAAGCTCGGCCACCGCGCCAATCAGCTCCGATCGCGAGGTGTGTTGCAACGCTGGAGCGAGGCTGCGGGCGAGCGACTACCGCCCGGTCAGCGCCTGGACGAAGTCGCCGCCCGGAGCTCCCAGCCCGGTCATGCTGTCGTAGCCGGGCCCGGTCGACAGTGCCACATCGCGGGACTTGCACGGCTCGTCGGGGGCACAGAACATCTCCTGGCCCTCGTAGTCGATGATCCGCGTGCTGAACAGGAACCCATCATTGGCGTTGATCGAGTTCGCGAAGTCGGCCCGCGACTGGTCCTGCTTGCCGGCGGACTGAACGTCCAGCAGCGCGCGGGGGTTGCCGGCAAGTTGGTAGAGCCGGGGGTTGAGGAAACCCAGGGCATGGCCCGCGGTTTCGTCGGCCCGCGCGATCACGCCCGCGAACAGCGGCGAGGCGACGCTCGTGCCACCGATCCGGTACTGGTCGTAGAACACGCCATTGGGGAACGTCTGCGTCTCGCCGACGAGCATCCCCGTGGCCGGATCGGCCTCCATCGAGATGTCCGGCTCGACCCGCTTCGGATCGCCACCGACGGTGGCCGCGTTGCGCTCGGACAGGGACGCTGGAACGACGCCGGCCTGGTAGAAGGGCTGCGGGTAGACGAAGCTGGTGCCGCCGCCCGAGCCGCCGTCCAACGCCTCGTCAATCGGGCCCCAGGTCCCGAGCTGCGAGGCCTCGCAGCCACCCAGCGTGACGAACGTCTCATTGCAGAAGAAGCTTCTTGCCGTCGACCAGCCGAATTCGCCCCGTCGCTGGCCGCCGGCGCCGACCTGCAGCGTCGTGCCGCCGACCGCGGTCGCCCAGGGGCTGGAGGGCGGGTAGTCGGCGACCACAGCGCCGAGTGTCGTGAACTCGTCGCCGTCATCGCCGCTGGAGAACAGCGTGCTGATCCCGGTGCCGGCGGCCATCTCGAGGATGTTGTCGACCGTGGCGCGCGTGTTGGCGTCGGTGAGCAGATCGCCGCCATCGTCGCCCCACGAGTTGGTGATCACGTTGGCGAGATGGTGGTCCACCACGGTGCGGATCGCGTCGAACAGGGGGTTGTTGCAGTTCCGCGCGCCCACGTAGAGGATGTGGGCCCCGGGAGCGGTCCCGTGCACTGCCTCGACGTCGAGCGTCTGCTCACCGAACCACCCGCTGGCGCCGCAGGCGTCACCGTCGTTGAACGAGCTCGGCACCAGCTCGCTGAACTGCGAGGCGAGGAGCGGATGTGATGGATCGTTCAGCGACGCAAACTGCTGGGCGTCGGAGAGCAGCGTCGGCGACGCGTAGGCGTCGGTGATCGCCACCGTCACGCCGGAGCCGTCGGCGCCACCGGTCAGGTGATAGGCGCTGCGGAACTGTGACGGCGTGTAGCCACAGACGGCGTACGGCGCCGGCGACGGGTACCCCTGACCGAAGGGAGGACGGGTCGTGTCGACCTGCTGGCCGTAGTAGCTGGCGCACGGGGGCGCGACCCGGAATCCGGGTGGTTGGGGGAAGTTGGGCGAGCTGGTGGTTGCGGCGGCCGGGTTGTCGGTGGTGCTGTCCGGGTGCGCCGGCGTCTGGCTGATCCCCGTGACCCCGGCGATGACTCCGGCGACGCCGGCGGGGACCGAGAGGTCCCTGTCGGCCAGTCGCAGCCTGGCGCCGTCGACGCGGTGGTAGGACAGCGAGGTTCCGAACGTGCGCTGCACCCGAGCGGCGGTGCCTGAAGCGCTGACCGACATCCGGTCGGCCGACACGCTGCCCACCGCGAAGCCGCTCTGGCGCAGGAACGCGGACACCTCGCGCACCTGACCGGAGGTGGGCGAGAAGCGCTGCTCCCACTGTGCGGCGGTCAGGTATTTGCCGTAGGCAGGATTGCCGGGGGAGGAGACGGCCCGAGCGAAAGCCTGCGCGCCCTGCGCGTCAGACAGCTTCAGCTGGACCTGGAAGTCGATCGTGCTGGCGGACGCGACCGAGCCCGCGCCCGGGCTTGTGGCCGCCGCCGGCGACCGCGAGCCCTGAATCCGGACGGAGCCGGAGCCGGTCGCCGCGGCGCTCAGCGAAGGACTCCGCAAACGCCGCGATCACGCCGGGAGCGCTGACGCGATGGCAAAGCCCCTTGAGTTCCTCACGGCGTCTCCCCTTGTCGTCTGTCTGGCGGTGGCGCCTCACCCTCTGATGCGCAGCCACCTTGGTGGGCCAGCCTGTCGGCCGACCGGCGGCGCCACCCTGTCTGAACCCCGGGGCAGAACACAAGTCGGAACCGAGCGGTCGGCGCCATGGAGCCACAGCGCGGTGATAATCAACCTCTGGCGGCACATCTCAGAGCCGGAGCGACCGCGGCGCTCGTTGCCTGGGCTCTGCTGCTGGCCGCCAGTGCCGAGGCTCGAGCGGCCGGCTCATACTACGTCTGCAATCAACCTGGCCAGACCGGTCCCGGCGGTCTGGGCTGCTCGTTCAGTTCAGTCGATCAGGTCAACAACGCCGCGGTGGCTGCCGGTGCGGCGGTGTACTTCGCCTCCGGGGATCGGTTCAGCGACGCGACGCTGTACCCGCGCTCAGGGGTCACCTACGCGTCGTACGCACCGCCCCAGGGGGCTGGACCCGAGGGCGGGATCCGCGCGATCCTCGCGCCGGCGTCAGGCTCGAACGCGGTCACGTTCTTCGGGGCTTCTGACGTTACGCTCGACGGCCTCCAGCTGGACGGGGGCGACGCCGGGCGAAATCTGCGCGACGGCGTGTTCTCGAGTGAGAACTCGGCCAACTCCAGCGTCAACGACGAGATCGAGCATTGCGCGATCGACAACTGGGCGCGTGGAATCCAGACCGGTTACGCGGACTCCGATTGGACGATCGCCGAGAACACGATCGACTCCATCGCACTGGACGGCGTCTACTTTGCCCGCAGCCGGGATCGCGGCGGGGTCGGACCCGTGCACGACATCGTCACGGGCAATTGGATTACCAACACGGGCGTGTTCCCGCACGCGGGTGGCAACGCCAACCCGGTGCACGGGATCTATGACAATTCGATCGACTCGCAGGTCACCGGCAACACGATCTCCAACTTTCAATCCGACGGAGTGTCATTGCGCTTCCGGGGCAGCCTGGTCAGTGACAACGTGATCAGCGGCGGGGAGATTGGCATCGCGTGGTTCCAGGAGGACTCGGTGGCTGCCACGAGCACGTGGAAGGGCAACCTCGTGGTGGGCGTGAGCCAGGCTGGATTGTTCGTCTGCGGCGCCGCCGACGGCTGCGATCAGCCCCGGGAACGGCTCCTCATCGAGGACAACCGGATCGCCGTCGATGCAGGAGTCGGGTGCATGGAACTGAGGCCGTCCGCAGGTGCATACGTTGTCGCGGGGAATCTGTGTCTCCCGGCCGAGCGTGAGATCGCACCGCTCGTCACCAGCAGCTACGTCGCTGCGGGCCCGACCTCGATGGGTTACCCGTGGTGATTATCCGGCAGTTCGCCCGGTGGTTCCCCGGACAATAGCCAGCCTTCCTCGACGACCCGTACGACTCCGCGCCGTCCGAGATCGGAGAGCGCGCTGGTCACCGTGGGCCGACGTGCGGCGACAAGATCCGACAGCATGGTGTGGGTGAGCCGAAGGGGAACCACGACCCCGTCGCTGCGCACCCGGCCCCAGCGACCGGCAAGATGCCACAGCAGCATGTGCAGGCGAACGTCGACACGCGCCTGGTGGACGATTGCCATGTTCACCGCCAGGTGCCGCGAACGCTGAGCCGCGCGGGCGAACAGACAACTGGCAAGCTGCGGGTAGTGAGCCAACTGGCGGGTGAAGCGGCCGTCGAGCACCGCCACCCGGGAGGGCTCGAGCACCAGCCAGTCGATGGTCATCGGGAGCGTCGAGGAGTCCGCCTCGCCAGAAAATGGCCGGAGCAAATCGCCGTCCCCGAGCAGTTCGGCGCCGAAGCGCGCGCGGATGCCCACCCGGTGGATCAGCAGACCCTCCAGGACGAGCAGTCCGATCCCGTCTTCGAGCGCCGCGGAGCGCCGCCCGGTCCAGGATCCGGCCGGGATCCGGACCTCCCGCGCGACGCAGGCTTCAAGGGCCTGCTCTCGGCGATGCGGCTCGATCGCCTCGGCCAGTTCGGGGTCCTCACGAAGTACGTAGCAGACGCTCGAGGCAGGGCGGCGGATGACGCTCATCGACTGAACTCTGTCAGAGCCTCGGCACCAGCTCGTCTGGCGCCCGGGCTCGGTCAGGTTTCAGGCGACGGGCACGCCCGGGATTGGCGCCAGCCCGTCGACGAGCGTGCCCAGCGCGGCGCTCAGCTCCGCCGGGCGCTCGAGCGGGGACATGTGACCGGTGTCGGGAAGCTCGATCAGGCGCGCGAGGTCGGGCAGCGTCTCGGCGATCCGGTGCGAGTGCGACGGCGGTGTCAGCTTGTCGCAATCGCCGGTGACGACCAGCGTCGGGACCCTCAGCCGGGCGACCGCGTGGCGGAGATCCATGTCCGCCATCGTGAGCCCGCAGGCGGTGCGCACGTCCGGCGGGCAGGCGACGAGCATTCGCTCGTAGAAGGCCACCTGGCCCAGGGTGGCCGCCGGCCCGAACGCGCAGTAGCGGATCACCGCCTGCTGGACGGGGGAGGAACGCCTTGGGAGCGGGGCCTGGGAGCCGAGAAGGACACGTCGCGCGAGTCGCTCGTTCAGCCACCGTAAGATCTGGGGCAGCAACAGGCTGCCGGCGATCAGCCCGCCGAAGCCCGCGTTCACGAGCGCCGCGCCGCACGCGCGCGCGGCGACGTCGTGGCGCTCGGCCCAGGCCGCGATCGACATCGCTCCCAGCGAATGGCCGACCACGATCGCACGTGCGCCCTCGCCGACCGAGGCGGCAAGCACCGCCTCCACGTCTTCGCCGAATCGCTGCAACACCTCGGCCTGCAGGCTGGTCCCGTCGGCGGAGCGCACGCGTATCGGGCTCCCCTCGCTTCGGCGGCTCAGAGCGGCGAGCTCCGCGTCCCGGGCGATCCGTCGCAGGTGGCGGTGCTCGAGCGCGAGCCCCGCCGCCGCGCCGAGGGCCGACGAAAGCGCGGCCAGCTCGAGCCCGGTTGGGCGATGATCACGGCGATCTGGCATCGCCGTCAACCCTACATCGCAAGGTTTGGCGGCCCCAGCTCCGAGTCGGACACCCGGCCTCGCGGCTGGTCGGGGTGCCCAGGTTCGCGCAGATCTCATTTCGACACAACAACGCCGTTTGGCCTAGCCCCGATCCCACTATGCTCACGCGTGTGGCTGCCAAGCCGTTCGGACATTCGCTGGATCGCCTGCCGGCCGGGGTCGAGGAGCGCCGCCAAGCGGCGCAGGGCTCGTGAGCGCCACGCCCGTCGCGGCTGCGCCGGAGTCTGGTAATCCGCTCGTCGAGGGACTCGAGCGACTACCGGTTCGTCCCACCTCGTTGGTGGTGTTCGGCGCGACGGGCGACCTGGCGCACCGCAAGCTCCTGCCCGCGTTGTACAACCTCGCACACGACGGCGCACTGCCCGAGCGATTCGAGCTGATCGCCGTGGCGCGGCGCGATCAGGGGCACGACGACTTTCGAGCTGTAGCGCGGGAGTCGATTGAGCGGTTCTCGCGTCGGGTGCCGGATCCGGCCACGCTCGAGGGCCTACTCAACGATATGCGCTACGTGCAGGGCACGTTCGATGACGATCGCGTCTACACCGAGCTCGAGCGCACGCTGGGCGAGTTCGACGAGCAGGCCGGCTACCAGCTGAACCGGACCTTCTATCTGTCGACCTCGCCCGAGTTCTTCCCGGTGATCGCGGGCAAGCTCGGCGCGGCCGGCCTGAACCGGGCGGCGACCGCAGAAGTGAGGATCGTGATCGAGAAGCCGTTCGGATACGACCTTGCCTCGGCGCGGCAGCTGAACTGCGAGGTACTCGGGGTGTTCGATGAGTCGCAGGTGTTCAGGATCGACCACTACCTGGGCAAGGAGACGGTCCAGAACCTGATGGCGCTGCGGTTCGCTAACGCGCTGTTCGAGCCGGTCTGGAACCGCAACTACATCGATCAGATCCAGATCACCGCGGCGGAGGACATCGGCATCGGTGGACGCGCTGGCTACTACGAGCGCGCCGGCGCGTTGCGCGACCTGGTGCAGAACCACATGCTGCAGCTGTTGGCGCTGCTGGCGATGGAGCCACCGACCGCGTTCGAGGCCAATCGGCTGCGGGACGAAAAGCTCAAAGTGCTGGAGGCGATCGTGCCGCCGACGACCGACCACGTCTCGGCGATGACCGTGCGGGCTCAGTACGGGCCCGGCGTGGTCGGCGGCGTCGCGGTTCCCGGGTACCGAGAGGAACCGGGGGTGGCGTCCAACTCCCGGACGGAGACGTTCGCGGCGCTGCGCCTGGAGGTGTCCAATTGGCGCTGGGCTGGAGTGCCGTTCTACCTGCGCACCGGCAAGCAGCTCGCGCGCAAGGTCACCGAGATCGCGGTGATCCTGAAGCCGGTGCCCCACATCGCCCTTCAGAGCTCGGGCTCAGTTGGCATCCAGGCGAATCAGATCGTCCTGACCGTGCAGCCCGACGAGGGCGTGTCGGTCTCGCTCGGCGCCAAGATCCCCGGCGCGCGGATGCGGATCCGACCGGTCAACATGGAGTACCGCTATGGCACGGCGTTCATGTCCGAGTCGCCAGAGGCGTACGAGCGATTGATCCTCGACGCGATGCGGGGGGACGCGACGCTGTTCACGCGCAACGACGAGATCGAGGCGTTGTGGGGGATCATCGATCCGATTCTCAGCGCTTGGCAACACGACACCACCTCTACGATTCCCCAGTATGCCGCGGGATCCTCGGGTCCCAGCGAAGCCAACGGGCTGCTCGACGGCGGCCGAAAGTGGCGGCGGTTGTGAGCGAGGACATCTGGTCCGAGCGCGACACGAACCCCGACGCGATCGAGGCGGCACTGCGAGTGCTGCTGCATCAGCGGCACGCCGCCAATGAAGCGCTCGCCCCGGCGCGCGTGCTCAACCTGGTCGTCGTGGTGGACCGCGAGTGGAAGGGGGAGATAGCCAACCGGCTCGAGCGCGTCGGGCGCTACCAAGCCTCGCGCACCGTTCTGTGTGCGGTTGAAGCAGACCGCCGGACCCTCGATGCGATCGCGACGGTGAGCAACTCGGAACCGGTCAACGGCTTCGGGGTGATGCACGAGCAGGTCGAGATCGACATGGGGCCCGAGCACTTGTCGGTGCTGCGGACGATCGTCGATCCGGTGCTGGTGTCCGAGATTCCCACCCTTCTCTGGTCACCGCACGGGCACGACGAAGCCGTCGAGGCGCTACTGCCGATCACCGACGTGATGCTGGTCGACTCCGATGGTCTGCTCGAGCCCGCGGAAGCGTTTGGGCGGGCCCGGGAGCTGCTCGAGCACGCATACGTGGTCGATCTGGCATGGCTGCGCACGACGCCGTGGCGGGAGCGGCTGGCGGCGAGCTTCGATCTGCCGGCGCGGCTGCCCGCGCTCGAGCGGATCGCCGGACTGGCGATCCGCCACCAGGCGATCTCGACCGCGAGCGGGCTGCTGCTGGTCGGGTGGCTTTCCTCGAGGCTGCACTGGGAGGGCGAACCACTGCAGCGACTCAACCGCGCCGGCCTGCGGGGCGCCCGGCGACGCTCCAGCGGGGAGGTGGCAATCGGGTTGCACCGGACCAACCAGGAGGCGCCGGGGCTCGGCGGGGTCACCGTCACCTGCGTGAATGGATTTGCGCTGTCGCTCGACCGCGCCAGCGGCGGCCTGTGTGCACAGGAGCGCTCGCCCGACGGTCATACACTGACGTGGAAGATCCTTGGGGCGTCTCGCGGCGAAGGCGGCATCCTTGGCGAAGGGGTACGCCAGGCACTGCTGCGCGACCCGACCTACGGCCCCGCGCTCGATGCGGCGCGAGGGCTCTGCCCGGCATGAGTCTGGAAGTCGAAGTCGTCGAGAACCCCGCGCACGTGTGCGCGGGGATACTGGACCAGGCCGCGACTGCCGGCGGGCACGTCGTACTCGCCGGAGGGTCGACGCCCAAGGCCGCCTACCACAAGCTCGCTCAGGCGCTGCAGTCCGAAGGCGCCGACCACGGCCGCGCGACGTTCTGGTTCGGCGACGAGCGCTGCGTGCCGCCCGAGGATGAGCGGTCGAACTACCTGATGGTCAGGCAGGCGCTGTTGGACCCGCTGGCCGCCCGCCCCGCGGCCGGCAGCCCTATGGCCGGCAGCCCGGTGGCGGCTAGCTCTCTGGGCGGCGGCTCGCAGCCGACGGTACACCGGATCCGAGGCGAGCTCGGACCCGTGGGAGCCGCCGAGCACTACGAGCGCGTGCTGCGCGAAGCCGGTGCGCCCCGGTTCGATCTGGTGCTGCTCGGCCTGGGACCCGACGGCCACACGGCTTCCTTGTTCCCCGATCAGGATTCGCTGTCGGAGGGCTCACGGCTTGCGATCGGCGTGCCGGTGGCGGGACTGGAGCCGTTCGTCGCCCGCGTGACCTTGACCCTACCCGCGCTGGCCTCGGCCCGACGGGTCGTGTTTCTCGCCGCGGGAGCCTCCAAGGCGGACGCGGTCACCGCCGCATTCGGTCCGCGGGCGAGGCCGAATCGCCACGTTCCGGCATCGCTGCTCGTGCCGCTGGCGAGCGAGATCACCGTCCTGCTCGACCGGGCAGCCGCCGCAGGTCTGCGGGCCGAGGAGCGACGGTGACCGAATTCATCGGCCTTGATCTGGGCGGCACCAAGGTCGCACTCGCGACCCTTCGTGATCGCGAGCTCGGCGAATCGGTCGTCCGGCCGACCGAGCAGTCGAGTCCCGGGCGGTTGATCGACCAGCTGGTCGAGATGGTGCAGTCCGTGCGCAGCGGAGCCCTCGATGCGGTTGGGATTGGGGTCCCGTCGGTGGTTGAGTTCGAGACCGGGCGAGTGGTCTCCTCGGTGCACGTCCCGCTCGCCGACCTGCCGTTGCGGGCGATGCTCAGCGAGCGGCTCGGCGTACCGGTGTTCGTCGACAACGACGCATCGGTGGCGGCGTTGGCAGAGGCGCACGACGAGGATCTGCGCATGGTCACTCGAGACCTGGTGATGATCACCGTCGGCACCGGCGTGGGCGGCGGGCTGGTGCTGGGTGGGCGTATCTATCGCGGTGCGACCGGTGGCGCCGGTGAGCTCGGCCATACGATCGTGGGCGTCGAGCTTGCCGGCTGGGAGGCGGGACTGGACGGGTTCCCGCAGCCGGGGTCGTTTGAGCGCGTGGCCTCGGGCAGCGCTCTCGACCGGCTCGCGGCACAGTGCGCCGAGCAGCATCCCGATTCGGCTCTGGGCAAGCTTCGCGCCGTGGGCAAAGCGGTCCTCGGCCCGGAGGCATTGGAGGCCGCCCGCGAAGGCGACGGCGCTGCCGCGAGGGCGATTGAGCTCTGGGCGCAGCGGGTGGGGATCGGCGTCGCGAACGCGATCAACACCTTCGATCCCGCCGAGGTCGTGATCGGCGGTGGCGCGGCTCGCGCCGGTGAGCTACTGCTCGTGCCGGCCTGCCGGGTTGCGCGCCGCTACGTGCTGCCGGGGCTCGGCGGCCGCACGACAATCCGCCTGGCCCGGCACGGCGTGCGCGCGGGCGTGCTCGGAGCCGCGCTTCTGGCGCGGCACGAGAAGACGGGCGCTCCATGACCGGCGAGGACACGATATGGTCGCGCCGCGCGGGTCACCCCCGGCCGCGACATCTGTCGAGATGCCCAGCCCAATGTTCATCGTCCGCCACGGCGAAACCGAGTGGAGCGCCAACGGTAGGCACACCAGCCGGACCGACCTTCCGCTGACCGAGGCGGGACGTCGGCGAGCCGCTGCGCTCCCCGCGGAGCTGAGCGATCAGCGGTTCGCGCTCACGCTGTGCAGCCCGCTGCGGCGCGCCCGCGAGACGTGCCGGCTGGCCGGGTTCGGCGAGGTGGCCGAGATCTGCGAGGACCTCCGCGAGTGGGACTACGGCGAGTACGAAGGGTTGACGACGCCAGAGATCCGGGCCATCAACCCGGCTTGGGTTCTGTGGCGCGACGGCTGCCCCGGCGGTGAGCTGCCCGACCAGATCGGCCAGCGCGTGGACCGGGTGCTGGATCGGGTCCGCGCAATGAACGGTGGGGTGCTGGCGTTCGCCCACGGTCACGTGCTGCGTGTGCTGACCGCCCGCTGGCTTCGGATGACCCCGGCGGCGGGGGCGAGGTTTGCGCTGGAGGCGGGCGCGGTCAGCGTGCTGGGCCACGAGCGCGACACCGAAGTGATCTCACGCTGGAACGCGTGAAATCTGTCGTCGGGGTTTGTGAGCTCGGCGCCACAGGGAGAGATTTCGGCTGGGTTTCGCTCAGGCTGGTTTATCCCGGGCCGAGGTGGTGACATCTGTCATGGCCGATTTGGGCCGTGCGCCACTTACGCGGAGCCGAGCCCGGCCATACGCTGGGCGGCATGATTTCAACTACCGATTTGCAAACGGAAGAGCTCGCCGTTTCGGTGCGCGATCTGCGTAAGTCCTACGGCGAGATCGAGGCCGTAAGAGGCGTCAGCTTCGAGGTCGAGGTCTTCTGCCTTCTCGGTCCCAACGGAGCGGGCAAGACCACCACCGTCGAGATCCTCGAGGGTTACCGCTCCCGGGGTGCCGAGCTTGAAGGGGCGCAAATGCTCTGTCCGCGGCGGGGATCGAGGCCGACGTGCAGCGTTCGAAGGTTGCCTTCGATCCCGAGGTTGAGGCGGTCCTGGCCTGGACCGTTCGTGAGGGCGCGACCAACGTGATCCGGCACAGCAGGGCGAGTTGGTGCACGCTGAAGATCACCGGGGGCCTGGGCGACGCCGCAGCCGAGGTGCTCGACAACGGCGGCGGGATTGCCGTCGAAGCCCCGGCTGACGTCACCGCTGGGCATAACGGAAATGGCGGTCACGGGCTGGAGGGACTGACCGAGCGCGCCCACGGCCTGCGAGGGAAGATCGAGGCGGGCTCACGGCCAGAAGGCGGATTCAGGTTGGCCGTGACCGTGCCGCTCGCCCGACCGGTTGCGGAGCCGGTACCCGGGTCCGTCTCCGAATCCGTAGTCAGCTCCGCTCCCGAACCGGTACCGGGGCCGGTCGCTCAACCGCAACCCGGGCCGGTTGCCGAGCCGTGATCTGCGTCCTGGTCGTTCGGCCGTGATCTGCGTCCTGGTCGTTCGGCAGTGATCCGCGTCCTGATTGCCGAGGACCAGGCGATGGTCCGGGGCGCGCTCGCCAGCCTGCTCGGACTCGAGCCGGACATCGAAGTTGTGGCTCAGGTGTCACGCGGGATGAGGTCGTCGACGCTGCCTTGGCCGCCGTACCGGACGTGGCCCTGCTGGATATCGAGATGCCGGGCCGCACGGGGCTCGACGCCGCCGATGAGCTGGGCCGGGCACTGCCGGGGTGCCGGATCCTGATTCTGACCACGTTCGGGCGTCCGGGCTATCTGCGCCGCGCGATGGAGGGCGGCGCGTCGGGCTTCCTGCTCAAGGACGCCCCGGCCGCCGACCTCGCCCGCGCAATTCGCCGCGCGATCGCCGGCGAGCGGATCGTCGATCCCGTCTGGCCGCCGCGGCGCTCAGCCAGGGCGAGTCTCCGTTGACACGACGCGAGCACGAGGTGCTCCTGGCTGCACGCCAGCACGCCACCGTTGCTGACCTGGCGAAGGCCCTGTACCTGTCGCCGGGCACGGTTCGAAACCACCTCTCGTCGGTGATGCAGAAGCTCGACGCCAGGAACCGCGCCGAGGCGGTGCGCGTTGCGGAGGAGCGCGGGTGGCTTTAGGGAGCATCACGGCCGCGCGTGAGTGAGGCTGGGGGGTGGGTGGGGGCGAAAGGGTTGGGGGCGAGGGGGCGCCTCGGTGCGTCGCTTGGGTCCGGTGAAGCGATCGCGAGTTGCGACACGAGGTCTGCGGGTGACGAGATCTCGTACGCCCCCGACACGGTCGAGTGAGCGCCCACCTGATCCGTGGTACATATTCCGCTCGGCGTCGCGTCGAGCGGGTGTGCCCTGTCCGGTTGCAACTGGCACCCGAACGAGCCATTGCAAGTCCTGGGGTCTCGTCCGATAGCCAACCGTGGACCCGGCGCGGTGTGGTCCGGCCGCGGTTTGGACGCCGAGCACTTGCGCAGTTTCGGCCGTGGAAGCTCCCTGAGAGAACAGCACGATCGCGCCATGACCGTCTCCCGATCACGCATCCTCGTGCTCATAATATTTAATGCGGCTGGAGGGACTTGAACCCCCAAGGGCTTTCGCCCACACGGACCTGAACCGTGCGCGTAGACCAATTCCGCCACAGCCGCGGGTGGCTTCAAGTTACCAACTGATGAGGGTCGGCGAGCGATTACGATCATCGAACGTATGTTCGCACTCGACGCGGACGGACGTCGGACCAGCCCAAGACTAGGATCAGCGACTATCGACCCGCTACCCTTGCGTGCGGCGCCTGGACGGTGACTCAGGGGTACAGCTGCCCCAGAGGAACCTCAGCCGCCGAGCCGGAGCGCGAAGGCTGTTTGACTTTATCGTCCCGCCGCTATCGTCTAGGGGACTAGGACGCCGCCCTCTCACGGCGGAAACCCGGGTTCGAATCCCGGTAGCGGTA
>Ga0209839_10000759_pt1 | contig 16480 bp, 12 predicted proteins | sample OrgsoiDNA2013050_FD_185800 | JGI IMG/M metagenome (GOLD analysis project Ga0209839, IMG submission 185800) | Permafrost soil microbial communities from the Arctic, to analyse light accelerated degradation of dissolved organic matter (DOM) -... | ecosystem: Environmental > Terrestrial > Soil >... | reverse complement strand
GCTACCGGTTATGGAATGGATGGCGAAGAAATACCTGGCAAGTATCATATATACCCCGAAGAAGCGGCCGCCGGTTTATGGACGAATCCGACAGATCTTGGAAAATATATTATTGAAACCCAATATGCATATGAAGGCAGGTCCGCAAAAGTGCTAAACCAGGAAATGACCAGACTAAGGCTTACACCCTATCTCGACAAGAACGCCGCACTAGGTGTTTTTATCGATAGCTCGGAGGGAACAAAATATTTTCAGCATGGTGGATCAAATGAAGGATTCAGGTGTCAATATTATGGCAGTCTCGAAGGCGGAAATGGTCTCGTGGTTATGGTCAATTCAGATAATGGAATGATCATACCTGAAATTGTGAACAGTATTGCCAAAGTATATAACATGAAAGGTTTATACAGATCCAAAGCCAGAAAAAAGGTTACTGTTGACAGTGCTCTTTTGCAGCTCTATGCCGGCACATACATTTTTAATTCCAATGCGAACCTGACGGTTACCCGGGAGGGCGGCAATTTATATGTACAACTTACCGGGCAGCCCAAATTCCAACTCTACCCTGAGTCGCAAAACAAATTCTTTCTGACCATTGTTGACGCTCAGGTCGAATTTATAAAGGACGAAAAGGGTCAGATAACAAAAGCCGTGTTATATCAAAATGGTACGGTGAAGGATGCCCCGAGAAAGGAATAACCCAATTTATTAAAGCGATTACCATTAAATGATATTCATTTTATGGATGCAGAAAAAAATATTGAACAGGAAATGTATCGCAGGGCGATTGAATTTATTCCTCAAAGATATCCGAAAGGTTGGGGAGGCGTTGCGATTATTCATACGGAAGATGATCAATATCTGAGCAGCGTAGCAATAGAAACAGCAAACAGCAGCGTGATTTTATGCATTGAAGTTGGGGCAATGACCGAAGCGCATAAATATAATACGAAAGTTACTTATTGCTTATGTGTAGTCCGTGATGATGAAAACAGTCTTTTTAAAATACTTTCTCCTTGTGGTGTGTGCCAGGAACGCTTACGTTTTTGGGGAATTGAAGTGAGGGTTGGTGTAACTACTCAGGATAATTCGTTAAAATTTGTCTCCTTAAAAGAATTACAACCGTATCACTGGACAAATGCATTTCCTACAGAAGAATTGGAGCATTTTGGGAAACGCCGGTTATAAAGTAAATAAAAAACGGTGCATGGAATAAAAAGTTCCCGGTGTGCTACGAATGCAGATGGCAGCAGTATAATTAGTTTTGGATTAGATGGCCCTGGAAATACTTTCCATATAATGAAAACCAGCCGACCATAAAAGACAAAACCTCTGAAACGCACAGCCAATATGCATTCCAGAGATTTCAAGGCTGTAGAGGGAGGATTCGAACCTCCACGGGGCAGTTAGCTATAGTACAATGATTAGTGGTGGTCAACCCCAGTCGCCCACGCTTTGCAGCGAGAGCGGCATTATGCTACGTTTGTCCTGTAATCCCCACCCCCGAGACAAGAGGGCATGTCTGCCAAATTTCATCACTCCACAGTATTGTCAAGGCTTCTCAAGCTCTGACTATGCAATATTAAGGCAAATAGCCCAATCTATTGCATATCTACTAACAAATATTTTGAAATATTTGATAATATTTAAAAAATTACTATATTTATTAAATATTATTAAAACAAACATTCAAAATGAGCGGTAAATTTAACCTAGATAAGCTGGATTTGCAAATAATTCATGAAATGATGGAAAATGCCGAAATATCCTATGCTGATCTCGGGAAAAAATTATTCGTTTCCGGTGGAACCATCCATGTTCGTATAAAGAAATTGCAGGAGTTCGGAATCGTAAAAGGAACCAAACTAAACGTCAATCTGAAATTCCTGGGGTTCGACGTGATTGCGTTCATTGGCATTTATCTGGAAAAAAGTTCTCTGTATGATTCCGTGGCCAAGGAACTGCGCCGGATCCCCGAGATCGTGCGCCTGAATTATACAACAGGAAATTATAGCATGTTTGCCGAAATTGTTTGCAAGGATATCAACCAGCTCCGGTTTGTATTGCACGACGAATTGCAGAAAATCAAAGGAATTGAAAGAACCGAAACATTTATTTCGCTCGACGAAAGTTTCAATCGTAATGTTCCTGTTTATAAAGAACCTTCTTAAGCCTAAAGCCTTCCATCGCGTCACCCATTGCCTGGTTGCTGATGTCTGACTGGCTGCAGGATTATGCCTACAAGACAAATATCAGTTGGTGGTTATTTATTTTTGCCCGGGCAACCTCATTGCTGATCGCATTGATCACCGTCAGCTTCCAGGCCATTAAAGCAGCGGTTGTAAATCCTGTGAGCAGTCTGCGATCCGAATAGAAATTATGGATTATTAATTATTGATTATTGATTTTAGACCCTAATTAAAATTGTGTATCACGAAGTTTTAAAAGTCCGTTTATAATTAATAATCCATAATTAATAATCCATAATGGGCGGTCATTGGTCCGTCTTCAGTTATCGAAAAAATAATATCAGAGTTTCACATTCAGAGCATCGCGGAGACCGTTGCCCAGTAAATTAAACGCGAGTACGAGAAGCATGATGGCGATACCCGGGGCGAGGGCCAGCATCGGATTATGGGTGATGATGAAATTATAATTTTCTTTGATCATGAGACCCCAGCTGGGCTGGGGCGGCTGAACCCCGATGCCTAAAAAACTCAACCCGGCTTCAATCACGATCGCGGAAGCAAAATTGGATGCGGCAATGACTATGACCGGACCAAGGATATTCGGAAGGATATGTCTCCATATGATCCGACTGTCGCTGTAACCCAATGCCCTGGCTGCTTCTATATATTCCTGTTCTTTTACCGCGAGAACCTGCCCCCGCACGATGCGCGCCACATTAACCCACATAGTTAAACCGATGGCAATAAAAACCTGCCAGAATCCTTTCCCCAGCAGCAGCGTGAGCGCAAACACGAGTAGCAAAGTAGGGATGCTCCAGATCACATTCAGCAGCCACATGATCAGCTGATCGGTTCTTCCGCCAAAATATCCGGCGACAGCGCCGAGAAAAATGCCGATGCTCAGCGATAAAATGACGGTGATCAATCCGACTGCGAGGCTAACCCGAACGCCGATAATCAGCCTGCTCAGAATATCGCGTCCATAGCGGTCCGTGCCCAGCCAGAAAGTTTTATTACGGACCTGCATATCCGTATCTCCCTGCGGATGATAAAACGACTGCCTTTCACTGATGCCTTCATCAATGAATTTCCGAACTACTAAACTATCGTTCTGTTGCTCCCAGGAATCAATCGGCATCCAATCATAACGGTCATCTGCACCTGAAAACAGACGCCTGAAAAAAGAAACCCGGGGAAGGGTTTGTTGTTTTTTAATCAGTAAAAAAGCCTGGTGATAACCCGGTTTTTGCCCGCCGATTTCCAGCACCATGCGGTTGGCATAGGGACTGTGATCGGGCGCCAGCTGGTAAGAAAAAACGGCCATGAATATAGCGAGGATAATAACGATCATTCCAAAAACGGCGCCCTTGTTTTTTTTGAGGCGTCGCCACGTGTCGGCCTGTATAGAAATATTTTCTTTCAAGGGGTTATTTTACTTTGCGGTTTTTCCATTCGTATCTGCCAAAACTACCAAAACTGCCTGCAACTACGGTATAGAGAATATGAAAGGGCTGACATAAAGGGAAATACTTTACCAGGGATTGCTGATGGAAGAAAGCGGCGACTTTCGAAACAAAAAAATATTCGGATAGGGTTTTGAGTGCCAGAAGGACCAGGAGCCAGCGCCAGTGCCCATAAAAAAAGCAGCTGATAAACAAAAGAATCAGGCTGAGATTGACCAAATAGACTAGCCCAAGTGTAAGAAAGGTTGCGGGATGTTTATAGTGAGAAATTTTACTGGCCCAGCGAATACGCTGATTTAAAAAAGCAGATATACTTTCAGCGGGTCCGGTACTCACAATCGCACGCGGGTCCATGAGATATCCCGTTCGCCCCGGAAAATTTGTCTGAATCTTTTTCATCAGTAACATATCATCGCCGGAAGCGATATGATCTATATCCGTAAAGCCGTCAACAGCATCATAGGCTTTCCGGGTGTATGCGAGGTTCGCCCCATTGCACATAGGATATAGATTTTTGTAAACTGCGGCGGCGGTTATTCCCTGTAAGGAAATGAAATCGAGGGTTTGAAAAACAGAAAGCCAGGATTTGTCGGGTATGATTTTTACGGGTGCCGCTATGAATGCAAGATTTTTAGATTGATAAGCCGCGACGAGTGTCCGGATCCAGTCCTCCCCCATACTGCAATCCGCATCGGTACAGATGATCAGTTCACCATGAGCATGCGAGATACCGGTTTCAATCGCTTTCTTTTTGTATGAATTGAGACTGCCTGTGGTATGATCCGAGAGATTCAGCAGGGTGCATTTCAACTCATGTGCCATAATGCGGGCGACGGTTTCATCCGTAGAATAATCATTTATAATAATTATCTCGGTTAAATCTTTTGGATAAGATTGGATGAATAGGGAATCCAGACATTTTGCAATTCGCAGCGCTTCATTCCTGGCGGGGATGATTACAGAGACCCTGATGGTTAACGCCGGGTCGGTCAAATCCGCGAATATAAAAACTGGAATCCGGTCCCAGAGCCGGTGATAATAAAATATCAGCAGGGCATAGACCAGCAGGAGGATACCCGTAATGGCGATGAGTGGATGAATCACAATGCCCATTCAACCGGAAATATACGTTGAGAATCGATCTTCAGGAACTGGGTTAAAAAGAGGTTGAAAGTTTGCCATTTCCGGGAAAATGAGTAGATTTATATAGTTGTTTAACTAACTATATGCCAAACAACCAATTTAAAAAAGGCGAACTATATAGCTTTGTTACCGGGAAGGCGTCAATAGCGATCGCCCGGCGCCTCCAAAAGAAATTCAACGGTGCCAGTCTCCGGATCACGATTGAACAATGGAGCGTTCTCTATCATTTATGGAAGCAGGACGGACAGAGTCAGCAGGAACTGTGCAACGCGACTTTTCGCGACAAACCGAGTATCACGCGGCTGGTAGATAACCTCGAGAAATTACAATTGGTAAAACGAGTGGCATCTGCAGACGACAGGAGGATCAACCGTATCTGTCTCACGAAAACGGGACTCAAACTTCAGGAACAATCCATGATGCTGGCAGAGCATACCCTGAATGAAGCGCTGGATGGTGTGGCTCCCGAACAGATTGATATTTGCAAAGGCGTTTTGCAACTGGTTTACGACAATTTAAAATAACAGTATAAAATTCTATCAATGAATATAGTTACCGGCAAACAAACAGAGATCAAAGGAGGTGAGTGGCTGATTCGTGAATCTGAAGCAGCAGATTCCTTTATCCCGGAAAATTTTCAGGAAGAGCAATTGATGGTAAAAGAAATGTGTATTTCTTTTCTGGATGCAGAAGTCCTGCCCATCATCGACCGGATTGATAAACTGGAACCCGGACTTATGCCTTCCCTGCTCGACAAAGCCGGTGAACAGGGTTTGCTCGGCGCCTCGATTCCGGAAAACCTGGGTGGTCTCGGCAAGGATTTTATTACCTCCACCTTAGTAAACGAGGGATTGGGTGGTGGTTTTTCTTTTTCCGTCGCACTCGCGGCGCATACAGGCATTGGCACGCTTCCGATTTTATATTTCGGAACGGAGGCGCAAAAAGAAAAATATATTCCGAAACTGGCCAGCGGCGAATGGAAAGGATCTTATGGACTAACAGAACCAAACAGCGGCAGCGATGCGCTAAGCGCGAAAACATCGGCTACCCTGAGTAAGGATGGAAAATATTATTTGCTTAACGGACAGAAATGCTGGATTACCAACGGAGGTTTTGCGGACATCTTTACCGTTTTTGCCAAAGTGGATGGTGAAAAATTTACCGCATTTATTGTAGAGAAGAATTTTGAAGGATTCACGAGAGGTCCGGAAGAACACAAAATGGGCATCAAGGGTTCCTCTACGGTTCAGCTCTATTTCCAGGATTGCAAGGTGCCTGTGGAAAATGTGCTGGGTGAAATTGGCAAGGGACATATCATCGCTTTCAACATCCTCAATATCGGACGACTGAAACTTTGCGCAGCCGCCCTGGGCGCCAGCAAACGCGTGGCCGGAACAGCCATTGAATATTCGAATACGCGTGAGCAATTCAAAACCATGATTTCCCATTTCGGCGCGATCAAAAATAAAATTGCGGAGATGGGGATCTATATCTGGGTTGGGGAATCTGCTTTATACCGGGTTTCGAAATGGATAGAAGATAAGGAACAGGAATTATTGGGAGAAGGAAAACCATTTAGTGAAGCCGTTCTCGGAGCCGCGGAAGAATACGCCATTGAGTGTGCCATGCTTAAGGTATTCGGAAGTGAAATGCTGGATTTTGTTGTGGACGAAGCCGTACAAATCCACGGCGGCAATGGATTTAGTGATGAATATTCTGTTTCAAGATCTTATCGCGACAGCCGCATTAACCGTATTTTTGAAGGAACGAATGAGATCAACCGGCTGCTGAGTGTCGACATGGTTTTGAAAAGAGCGATGAAGGGAAGGCTGGATATTTTGACTCCGGCAAAAAATGTAGCGAAGGAACTGGTGAGCATTCCGGATTTCGGATCCACGGACGATGCTCCGTTTGCAGCTGAAAGAAAGCTCATCGCTCAATTTAAAAAAGCCATCCTGCTGACTGCGGGTGCTGCCGTGCAAAAGCTGATGACGAAACTCGAAACCGAACAGGAAATACTCATGCATATTGCGGATATGGCCATGATCACATTCCATGCAGAGTCCGCACTGCTGCGTGTGATGAAACTCAGTGCAACAAAAAATGAAGAATCCCTTGCTTTTGAACTGGATATTCTGCATGTATTTTTATATGACTCTGCCGACAACATAGATAAACAGGGCAAGGATGCAATTAATGCATTTGCCGATGGGGATGAGCAGAGAATGCTTTTGCTGGGATTGAAAAGATTCACTAAAGCAAATCCCCTCAATAGCAAAGAAGCGAAAAGACGGATTGCGGACAAATTGATTGCGATTGGCAAGTACCCTTTATAAGCCTAACGCCTAACGCGTAATACCGCCAACCGCCAACGGTCATCCGTCACTAATTAATGGTAGCAGTCAACATAAAAAAGCAAAAAAAATGGCAGAAGATAAAAACGTATTTATTCATCATGTATTTTTCTGGCTGAATGAACCGGCCAATGCAGAGCACAAAAATCTTTTGATAGAAGGACTGAGAAAACTTTCCAGGGTATCCACCATTAAAAGATTTCATATTGGCGAGCCGGCCGGTACATCAAGAGACGTTGTCGATGCATCGTATTCGATATCCTGGTGCCTGTTCTTTACTCATACGGCCGACCAGGACAGTTATCAGACGGATCCTATTCACCTGCGTTTTATTGATGAATGTAAACACCTGTGGAAACGGGTGCAGGTCTTTGATTCGGTTGATGCTTCTTGACGCTTAACGCGTTAAGCGTTAAGAAGGGACGCGGCTGCTTCATCCGTAAAAAAATGCAATTCGCCCTGGGTGGGAATGATGACCTGTGAAGGATATTTATCCGGATTTTTCTCGCCTTCCAGCACTTCATGCAAAGCATGCGCCTTGTCATTGCCACTGATCATGAAGACGATATGATTGGAATGATTGACAATATTTTTTGTAAGCGTAATACGGTGCATATCCTGTGCTTTCAGAAAAAAACTGGTTGCCCATAATTTTTCTTCATGTATTACAGGTGTGCCGGGGAAAAGTGAAAGGGTATGGCCGTCATCGCCCATGCCCAGCAAAACGAGATCAAAAGTTTCCACTGGCAGGGTCTCCGTTCTAAAATATTCCCTGAGTAATTTTTCGTATTGCACGGCGGCTCCCTCAGGACCCAGGCTGGTATCCATGATATGGATCTGACTTTTGGGAATGTCCACTTTATTCAGCAGCGTGTCAAATGCCATGCGCGCGTTATTTCTTTCATCTTCAAAAGGAACCGCGCGCTCGTCTCCCCAGAACACATGAATTTTTTTCCAGTTTATTCTTTCTCTGTAAGGAGAAGAAGCCAGCAGTGAATTTAATTTTTTTGGAGTGTTGCCACCGGAGAGCACGAAACTAAACCGTTCTTTCCTTGTCAGGGTTTCTTCAATCAGACTGGTGATCCATTCTGCAAGAGCCTTGCTCAGTTGATTTAAGTCTTTAAAAACTTCCTTGTTCATAAAGCTGTTTGAGTCGTGTATCGTGAATCGTATATCGTTTATCGTATATCGTTTTTCGTGAAACATTTATCATAATTCATATCTGATATCGATCCACGATCCACGATCCACGATCCACGATAAACGATACATAGCGTTGGGCGTTACGCGTTATGCGTTACGCGTTACGCTTTGATTACATAACAATCCACTGATGACCATCTCGTGCGATAAGCGCCTCCGCATCTTCGGGTCCCCAGGAACCGGGCGCATAATTCGGAAAATTCGACGGGGGCCGGTTCTGCCATGCTTCCAGGATCGGCATGATAATTTTCCATGCGGCTTCCACCTGGTCCTTACGCATGAAAAGCGTGGCATTCCCTTCCATCACGTCGAGCAGCAGCGTTTCGTATGCTTCCGGTTCATTACCATCATAAACATCCTTGTACCGGAAAATCATATCGACTGGATTAAGCGATACGAACTGGCCCGGACGTTTGGATTGAAAGCGCAGGCGGATATCCATTTCCGGTTGAATGCTGATGGTGAGCCGGTTTGCCCGCCATGTCTCCGCCGCTTCAGGAGGAAATGCATAACTGGGCGCCGGACGAAACTGGATATTGATGACGGTTGTTTTTTCGCGCAGCCTTTTTCCGGTGCGGATATAAAAAGGAACATCCTGCCAGCGCCAGTTATCAATATAAAATTTGACAGCCGCGAAAGTATCCACATTGGATTTCGGATCCACATTTTTTTCTTCGCGGTAGGCAGGCACTTTCTCACCCTCCATCCAGCCCGCATCGAACTGTCCGCGCACGGCATATTTTCCAACGTCTTCCCGGTTGATCCTGCGGATGGCATTGAGCACGTCTACTTTTTTATTACGGATTTCGTCTGCGTCAAAAGAAACGGGCGCTTCCATGGCAATCATGCAGATCAGCTGCAGGATATGATTCTGGACCATGTCCCGCAGCGTACCGGCTCCTTCATAATAAGAGCCTCTTCCTTCCGACCCCACCGTTTCTGCCGCAGTGATTTGTACATGATCAATATAATTCCGGTTCCAGAGCGGTTCAAAAAGTGCATTGGCAAACCGAAGGGCCAGGATATTCTGGACGGTTTCTTTACCCAGGTAATGGTCGATACGGTAGATCTGCTTTTCTTCAAACATGCTCATCAGCAGTTCATTCAATTCATGTGCACTTTCCAGGTCATGACCGAAGGGTTTCTCGATTACGATCCGGGTATAGGCTTTATCGTTGGAAATTTTTTCTTTTCCCAGTTTTTTTGCGATATCAGGAACCAGCTGGGGTGCAACGGCCATGTAGAAAATGATGTTCGGATGTTCCCCGTATTCAGTAACTTTTTTTTGAACCAGTTCAGAAATGCCCGTATATTTTTCGTCTTTTTCCGCATCCATTTTAAGATAGGATACGTGTTGAGAAAAGGATTGCCACTGCGCGTCCGGAATATCTTTTCTTCTGCTGAATTGTTTAATGCCGCCGAGCAGCCTAACCCGGTAATCCACGTCACTGTAATCAGTTCTTCCAATACCAATGATGCTGAATTTTTCGGGCATCCAGTTGTCGATGAAAAGATTGAATAGTGCCGGAGAAAGTTTTCTGAAATTCAGGTCGCCGCTGCCTCCGAAAATAAAGAGGACCGTGGCGGAAGGTCTTTTATGATTTTCCATACAAATTTTTAATTGTCAAATGATCCCCACTCCGTGTGGAAAATGCCAGGCATATCCACCCGCTGGTAAGTATGCGCACCGAAATAATCCCTTTGCGCCTGGATGAGATTGGTTGGCAGGAATTCACTTCGATATGCTTCGAGATAGCAGAGTGAAGTCATCAGGGCCGCTACCGGAAAACCTGTTTGTGTGGCATGCATGATCACGGCTAGCATATTATGTTTTTTCCCCTGTAATATTCCTGCAACCTGTTTATCAAGTAAGAGGTTGGGAAGTTTGGGATTTTCTGTAAATGCTTTGTAAAATATATCCAGCATGGCAGAACGGATGATACATCCACCCCGCCAGATACGAACAACTTCCGGCAGAGGAATATCCATTTTAAGATCGGATGACGCTTTGTGCAGAAGAGCCATACCCTGTGCGTAACAGATGATCATGGAGAAGTAAAGCGCATCGGCAAGCTGGCTGATAAAAACTTCATTCGGAACCGCGATTTCCTGTGTGCCCGATTTATAAAGGGCCGAAGCCTGTTTGCGCTCTTCTTTGGCGGCAGAGAGGTCTCTCAGTGAAACAGCGATATCAATAACCGGTACGGGAATGCCAAGGTCCATGGAATCCTGGGATGTCCACTTGCCCGTTCCTTTGGCTCCGGCTTTATCCAGGATCATATCGACAAGGCGATTGGACGTTTTGTCGTCGTTCTGTAAAAAAATATCCCTTGTAATTTCAACCAGGAAAGACTGCAATTCCCCTTCATTCCATGATTTATATACTTTATGCAGTTCATCATTGGTAAGCGCTTTGCCCATATGCAGGAGCTGATAGGTTTCACTGATCAGCTGCATGATCGCATACTCAATGCCGTTATGAACCATTTTTACGTAATGTCCGGCGGCACCTTTGCCGAGATGGGCTACGCAGGGGCTTCCGTTTACTTTGGCAGATACGGCTTCCAGGATGGGTCTCACTTTTTCGTAGGCTTCCATGTCTCCTCCCGGCATAATACTGGGGCCGGTGCGGGCACCGCGTTCTCCACCCGAGATGCCAATTCCCATAAAATGAAATCCCTTTTCGCGTATGTAGTTCACCCGGCGTAGGGTATCTGTATAATGCGAATTTCCACCATCAATGATAATATCGCCCGGAGCAACCAGGGGAAGAAGCGAATTGATGACATCGTCCACCGGTTTTCCCGCCGGGACCAGCATCATGATCTTCCGCGGGGTTTGCAATTGCTGAACCATTTCAGCGAGCGTGTTCACCCCTTTCACCGTAGTTCCCGGGGTGGCGGAGGTCTCGAGTAACTTGGCTTTTGCCGGGTCAAGATCAAAACCGATGGCCTTAAAACCGTGATCGGCCATATTGAGCAGCAGGTTTCTGCCCATGGTGCCCAGACCGATCATTCCAAAATCGAATAGATTGTTTTCCATGCATTTTAAATGGTCCTAAAATTAAGGGTTTTAAAAATATCGGGTGGCGGTTGGCCCGGAGTCCCGAAGGATTTTGCGGATGTTAATGGTTGTTATATCATTATAATTCCCCATTTTGTTTGTTTTTCCGGAAAAAACCGATTATTTTGGTGTCCTTTACTAACTCATAATTACCTTTACGATCCACACCTCTGTTGCAGTCATTCCAATGACGGTCCATTCCTATCCAGAACTGCGAGTACCAATTTATCCTTAATTAAGATCCTAAGCATTGTTTGTTCATGAATCATGTGTTTAAAAAAATGATTATTTCAGGCGTTTAATCCATGCCTGACATTTAATGGAGCTTAACCTTAACCTATTTATGAAAAAGATTACCCTTGGAATGATGTGTGGCCTCCTTGTCCTTTTTTCCAACTCCCTTATTGCGCAAAATGTATGGACCCAGCACAACGATCAGGCGCGGACGGGTTGGTATCCCTTCGAAACATCGCTGAATACCACCAGCGTCAATAAGAATACCTTCGGATTAGCCTTCAAACATACGACCGACGATAAAGTGGTTTCGCAACCGCTGGTCGTCCTCAATGTCCCGATTCCGGGTAAGGGAAACAAGAACGTCGTATTTGTTACCACCCTAAACAATACGGTTTATGCCTTTGATGCCGACGCCAACGTGGCGCCATACTGGACCCAGAACTTTAACAATAAAATTGCGCCCTCACCCGCCGCGAATTGCAGTGGTTGTCGGCCAGCGCAATCCTCCGATATTCATCCCAGCCTTTGCTTTCAGATATATCCGGACTTTGACGGAAATATGGGGATTATAGGAACGCCGGTTATTGATACGATTGCGAAAATTATGTATTTCGTCAGTAAAATCGCTAATCCAAATGATCCGGGAGGGATCGACAATCATGCTATTCCGACGATGCCACCAGCGCCATTCGAAGAATACACATTTACGTCAACCGGTTTTCACCAATACCTCCATGCCATTGATATAACGACCGGCCTCGACCGGGCAAACAGCCCAATCGAAATTATGCCGGTTGTAAATGGCACGGGTGACGGCCAGGTGCCTGCCGGATCAGGTCACATTCCTTTTGATCCCCGCCGGCAATTTGACCGGGCCGGATTGGTTTTAAATAATGGAACAATCTATATCGCCTTTGCCGCCCATTGCGATTTTGCTCCCAGTCATGGCTGGGTAATCAGTTATGATGCAGCTTCTCTAACGCAAAAAAATGCTTTTATAACCACACCCAATGATGGCAGGGGTGGAATCTGGATGAGTGGGACGGCCCCAGCGGTAGATGCGGCAGGCAACCTATATTTTAGTTCAGGAAATGCCCAGAACGAAACGGGCCCCAGTACCGATATTCATTTATATAATGCGCTTGCTTCGGATCCGGCAAACCGGGGGGAAAGCGTGATCAAGCTGGCTCCTGACTTAACACTTTCCAGTTTTTTTACTCCCTTCAATTATATCGATCTCAATGACGCAGATCTGGATTTTCCGATGCAGGTGATGCTTTTGCCAGGCACTAACCTGCTGATGGCTGGAAATAAGGATGATTCCATTTACGTCATGGACAGAACTAACCTGGGAGGATTTGATCCCAACAAGAATAATGTTCTTCAAAGAATTTTTGTTCAAAACCAGGCGAACATGCATTCCACCTTCGCCTATTTCGGTGGTACAGCACCTTTTGCTTACCAGTATTCGGAGGCCAGCCCGTTACGAGCCTACCCGGTAACCGCAGGAGGACTGGGAACGGCGATCACCAATACCAGCATTTTGGGACCATCCGGCCAGTCCGGCGGCTACCTTTCCGTGTCTTCCAATGGTACGGATCCGACAACCGGCGTACTCTGGGCCTACCAGGCAGTAAATGGCTGCAATGCAAATGGTACTACCTGTGCCGGAACGCTGCATGCAGTCAACGCAAGTAATGTGAAAACAGAATTGTGGAATTCGGATATGGTTGCCGCCGACAAAGTAGGATCTTTTAATAAGATGTCCTGTCCTACCATTGCGTTGGGCAAGGTTTACATCGCAGCTAATATAAACCAGCTAAACGTCTATGGCCTGAAAGTAAATACCAGCTGCACAACCAATGTGGCGCCGGGCCAACCGGTTACTGCGCTGACAACAGCTGGCGGCAGTGCTGCTACTAATGCAAACGATGGTAATCTGACCACCAGTTGGACAAGCACAGTTCACGATGTCGATTCCATTTTTATCGACCTGCAGAGTAGTTTTGATATTTGCAAAATCCTGATCGCCTGGGCCACAAACGGATTCGGGAAGGATTTCGATATGAAAATTTCTAACGATAAAATAAACTGGACGACGGTGAGTTCGTTCCGGGGCAATACACTGATCAGCACCGAATTCGACGGAGCTGTTACGGCAAGATATGTAAGCATGGTCGGTATTACGGCGGGTCCTTCCGGCGCTTATTCCATTAACGAATTCCAGATCTTTGGTACACCATCCGCTGCCTGTCCGGCACCAACCAATCTGAATGCATCAACGGGAGCCATAAATACGATTTTTACAACCCAAATACCCGCGCAACCTGCGGCCCACGATCCAGGCGGTGCGCTGGAACTGGGCGTCAAATTCCGGTCAGATATTGCAGGCTTTATAACCGGTGTGCGTTTTTATAAGGGTGCCGGCAGTATTAATGGAACGGATATCGGCGAATTGTATACAAACGCCGGAACCAACCTGGCATCGGCAACTTTTATAGAAACTGCATCAGGATGGCAGACGGTTATGTTCAGCACACCCGTAGCCATCACTGCCAACACCACATACATTGCGGCTTACTATAACCCGACCGGATGGTATGCGGCTGACGATAACGGACTGGCGACGGCAATAACCAACGGCGACCTTACTGCGCTTGCCAATGGAGGAGCCTTTGCATTTTCGGCGACCCCGACATTTCCTAACCAGGGTTTTGGTGCAAGCAATTATTTTGTCGACCCGTTATTCACATCAGTAGTGGATCCCAGCAAGGCCAATCTGACCTGGGATGCGATTCCCGGCGCCACCCAATATTTAATTTCCTACAAACCGGGTTTTTCAGTCAGTTCGATTAACAGGACCTCGGTATCGAATTCCATAAATATTTCGGCCCTGTCCTGCGGAACGCTATATGATTTCACGGTTCAATCTGTCTGCGGCGCTACGCAAAGCTTGGTGAGTCAGGGTTCGTTTTCGACTGCCAACTGCGGAACCACTACCTGCGATCCGTTGTTAACCCGGTTTTCCAATGGTGACCTGGGTGACATCGGCATTGCCGGATCAACCTGCAGAAACGGATCAGTATATACCCTTACCGGATCCGGAGCTGATATCGGAGGCATATCGGATCAGTTCCAGTTTGCCTATACCCAAGGTGTCAATACCGGAGACTTCGATCTTAGCGGGCAAATCCTGCAACAGGATGTGGTGGCCGGTGCATCCAATAAGATCGGCATGATGGTTAGGGACAGCCTGTCCAATACTTCCCGTTTCGCCTATGTGGCGTCCGTAGACAACGGCGCCAGCTTTGTTTTTGAATTTCGGGACGTGGCCGGCGGACCGGTTACCAGCATCCCGATACCAACGCATGTATTGCCCTTCTGGGTGAAAATATCCAAGTCGGGCACCCTGTACGCCGCTTTTACATCACCGGACAACATCACCTGGACCCAGGCCGGTTCCACGGTCGATCTGCATTTCGGACTCGATCCCACAAATGCCCCCACATTCGGGATGGCGGTTACAAGCGCAAATAATTCGGTATTATCGACGGGAAAAATAGGCAGTTTCACTCTGGCTGGCAGCACGCCACTCCCAATACAACTTCTAAGTTTCACGGCAAAAAACATCAACAACGATCATGTATTGATTTCCTGGTCCACTTCCATGGAGCATCTCGTGGATCACTATGAGATCCAGCGCAGTGTTGACAATACCAGTTTTCAAACCATCCTGAACGTAAAGGCTGTCGGGGAAAGCGAGACCACCCAATACTATTCTGCGAACGACAACAATCCGGCAGGAGGGATAAATTACTATCGCCTGAAAGAACTGGACAAGGACGGAAATTTCTATATTTCACCGGTTGTTTCTGTGAGTTTTGACCAACCGGAAGGACTTCAGATATTCCCCAATCCTGCGGAAAATTACACCAATATCGTTTCGCAGCGGTATCCCATTCTGGAGGCGAAAATCTATGATGTGACGGGAAAACTGTTGAGGGATATTCAACCGGCCGCAGGTCAGACCAGCATCCGTCTGAATACGGCCGACCTGTCAAAAGGAGTTTATATCATTTCGGTAAAAACAACGGTTGTGGAATATCGTCAGAAATTATTCAAACAGTAGAATGAACGCAGCGGCAGGGGCTTAGTTATTAAACAATTTCATATTGTTGGGCTTTGTAATTCCCCGGTGACAGGTTTTGCAGGTGACGACGGCATTCCGGAAGGTTTCAAAATCGTATTTGTTTTTGTAATTAAAATATTTGCGGTTGATTTTTTCCGTCATGCGCATCATATTTCTTGCGATCAGTTTTTCCGGTTTTTCGTCAGACGCAAAGTCAACCCTCATTGGAAAAACATCCGGTTTTGTATCCGAATGACAATACTTACAGGTTACGCCAAGCTGGCCTGTGTATTGGTGCATGATCTGTTCCATGAGTTCGGCGCTCATATCTTTCGGAAGTACTTTAAGATTCTTCCATTCGGGTTTTTCCGGTGGAACATTCGTTGCGGCTACCCCGGCAGTTAGGAATAAACCAATACCTGCATAAATAATTATCTTTTTATTCATAAGCCGGGTAGGATCTTTTATTCTGTGTGGAGACTATTTTTTCATACCGCCCGGGTGGGGTGAGCCGCGGTGGCAGGTCATGCATTCTACAGTTGGAACGGACATGCCCTGTTCATTTTTATTGTAGCTGAAAAACTTTTTATTGATCTTGCCTGTCATCTTCATCATTTTACGCGCGATATTTTTTTCGGGTTTGTCGTCACTGGCAAAATCGGGGTGATGACTGGCGGTATCTTTCGAAGGAGCGTGACA
>Ga0209839_10000758_pt1 | contig 16482 bp, 10 predicted proteins | sample OrgsoiDNA2013050_FD_185800 | JGI IMG/M metagenome (GOLD analysis project Ga0209839, IMG submission 185800) | Permafrost soil microbial communities from the Arctic, to analyse light accelerated degradation of dissolved organic matter (DOM) -... | ecosystem: Environmental > Terrestrial > Soil >... | reverse complement strand
CGTGCCGATCTCGCCGAACGGCAGCGGCATGTCTCTCTAGATCATCTGAAGGAGAAGGCGCGGCGTGCGCCTTCTCCCCGAGACGCGATGGCCGCGCTGAAGGCGGAAGGCGTCAGCGTGATCGCCGAGGTCAAGCGGGCCAGCCCGTCCCGCGGCCAGATGGCGACGATTGCCGATCCGGCCGCGCTGGCTTCGGACTACGAGGCCGGCGGCGCGAAGATCATTAGCGTGCTGACCGAATCGCGGCGGTTCGGCGGATCACTGGAGGATCTGGATGCGGTGCGCCGGGCGGTTCAGGTGCCGGTGCTGCGCAAAGACTTCGTGGTCAGCTCCTACCAGCTGTGGGAGGCCCGGGCCCACGGTGCCGACGTGGTGTTGCTGATCGTGGCCGCACTCGAGCAAGGTGCGCTGATCTCCCTGGTGGAGCGGGCGGTTTCGATCGGCCTGCTGCCGCTCGTCGAAGTGCACGCCGAGGCCGAGCTTGACCGGGCCCTGGACGCGGGCGCCACCGTAATCGGCGTGAACGCCCGTAACCTGGCCACGCTCCAGGTGGATCGCGGCATTTTCGGCCAGATGGCGGGCCGGATACCTGACGGCGTCGTTAAGGTGGCTGAGTCTGGCGTCCGCGGCCCGCGCGATCTGCTCGCCTATGCCGCATCCGGCGCCGACGCCGTGCTTGTCGGCGAGAGCCTGGTCACCGAGAAAGACCCGCGCTGTGCTGTCGCCGACCTGGTGACCGCGGGTTCGCACCCCGCTCTGCGAGGGGAAAGAGAATGACCGAGACCGCCACCGCGTCCCCGACCCAGGACGCCGGTCCCGCGCGGCACGCCGGTCCGGCCGAGCCCGATATCGCCCCCGTTCCCGATATGTCCGGCCATTTCGTGGTCGGTGCGGTCGAGGCGGTGGGCAACGCGAATCCGGGGGGCGCCCCGCTGGCCCCGGCTGCCCCTGGCGTGGCCTACGGCGGCCGGTTTGCTCCTGAAGCGCTGATGGCGGCCCTGGACGGCCTGACCGTCGCCTACGAGCAGGCCCGTAAGGACCCGGCGTTCCGGGCCGAGCTCGACGGGCTGCTCCGCGGCTACGCCGCCCGGCCGACGCTGCTCACCGAGGCCAAGCGGTTCGGCCAGCAGGCCGGCGGCTGCACGGTGCTGCTCAAGCGCGAGGACCTCACCCACACCGGGTCGCACAAGATCAATAACGTGCTCGGCCAGGTGCTGCTGGCCAGGCGGATGGGCAAGACGCGGGTGATCGCGGAAACCGGGGCCGGCCAGCATGGCGTGGCCACCGCGACCGCGTGCGCGCTGCTCGGCCTGGACTGCGCCGTCTACATGGGCGAGGAGGACACGCACAGGCAGGCGCTGAACGTGTCCCGGATGCGCATGCTCGGCGCCGAGGTGATACCGGTCACGACGGGCACCCGGACGCTCAAGGACGCCATGAACGAGGCGTTCCGCGACTGGGTGACCACGGTGGCCACCACGCACTACTGCATCGGCTCGGTCGGCGGCCCGCACCCGTTCCCGATGATGGTCAGGGACTTCCAGCGCGTGATCGGGCTGGAGGCCCGCGAGCAGGTATGCGAGGCCACCGGCAGGCTGCCGGACGCGGTGATCGCCTGCGTTGGCGGCGGCTCCAACGCCATCGGCATCTTCCACGCCTTCATCCCGGACGCCCAGGTGCGCCTGATCGGCTGCGAGGCGGGCGGAGACGGCCTGGACACCGGGCGTCATGCGGCCACCCTCACCGTCGGATCCCAGGGCGTGCTGCACGGCATGCGCACCTTCGTGCTGCAGGACTCCGAAGGCCAGACGAGCAGCACCCACTCCATCTCGGCGGGCCTGGATTACCCGGGCGTCGGCCCGGAGCACGTCTGGCTGATGGAAACCGGCCGGGCCGAGTACCGTGCCGTCACCGACGCCGAAGCCATGAACGCGTTCTCCGTGCTGTGCCGCACCGAGGGCATCATCCCGGCCATCGAGTCGGCGCACGCGCTGGCCGGCGCGCTCGAGGTCGGCCGCGAGCTCGGCCCCGACGGCCTCATCGTGGTCAACCTCTCCGGCCGGGGTGACAAGGACGTCGATACCGCCTCCAAGTGGTTCGGGGTGTGACCGCCATGACCGGTACCGCCAGCGCCGTTACGGTGGCCTTCGGCAAAGCCAGCGCGGACAACCGCGCCGCGCTCGTCGGCTACCTGCCCGCCGGGTTCCCCACCGTCGACGGTGCCATCGAGGCCGCCCGGGTCATGGCGGGGGCCGGGGCTGACATCATCGAGATCGGCCTGCCGTACTCCGATCCGCTGATAGACGGCCCGGTCATCGCCGCGGCGGTGCACCAGGCGCTCACCGCCGGGACGCGGGTCGCCGACGTGCTCCGCACGGTCGAGGCGGTCGCGGCCGGCGGAACCCCTGTCCTGGTCATGACCTACTGGAATCCGGTCGACAGGTACGGGGTGCGCGCCTTCGCCCGCGACCTGGCCGCGGCGGGTGGTTCGGGGCTGATCACCCCCGACCTGACCGTGGAAGAAGCAGGTCCGTGGCTGGACGCCTCGGATGAGTACGACCTGGACCGGGTGTTCCTGGTCGCGCCGAGTTCCACCGACGAGCGGGTGGCCAAGGTCGCCTCCGCCTGCCGCGGTTTCGTCTACGCGGCCTCGCTGATGGGCATCACCGGCACCAGGGACGCGGTCAGCGGAGACGCGGCTGGCCTGGTCAAGCGGATCCGTGAGCACACTGACCTGCCGGTCGCGGTCGGTCTCGGGGTGAGCAACGGCACCCAGGCGGCCCAGGTGGCGGCCTTCGCCGACGGGGTGATCGTCGGCTCAGCCTTCGTCCGCCGCCTCCTGCCAGAAAGCCCCGAGGGCATCGCCGGGGTCAGGGACCTCACCACCGAGCTGTCTGCCGGAGTCCGCCGGACTGGAGCTCCCTAGGTCCTCCGGACTGGGCTTCCTAGGTCCTCCGGACTGGGCTTCCTAAGTCCTCCGGACTGGGCTTCCTAAGTCCTCCGGACTGGGCTTCCTAAGTCCTCCGGACTGGGCTTCCTAAGTCCTCCGGACAGAGGCGAGTAGGCTCCAGAAGATGCCGCTCGCGTCGATTCCCAGCCCAGGCCACGCGGCCTGGCGGCTCGGGCCGCTGCCGCTGCGGGCGTACGCGCTGTGCATCATCGCCGGGATCATCGTGGCCGTCGTGGTGGCCAGCCGCCGGTACCGGCGCTCGGGCGGGCAGGCCGGAGTCATCCTCGACGTGGCCGCCTGGGCCATCCCCTTCGGCGTGGCCGGTGCGCTGGCGCACGCCATCCTGCTGGACACCAGGCACGACTTCACCCACGCGTACCGGCTCTGGCACGCGGCGACCACAAGCGTCGCCGCCATCGGCGTCCCCGGCGCGGTGGCGCTCGGCGCGGCGGGGGCGTGGGTCGCCTGCCGGCGGGCCGGACCCCGGAACCTGCCGCTCGGGCCTGTCGCGGGCGCGGCGGCCCCCGCGGTCGCGTTCGGCCTGGCGATCGGCGGCCTGGGCAACTGGTGGGCGCAGCAGTTCTACGGCCGGCCCTCGTCGTGGTGGTGGTCGGTGCGGATTTCGCCCGAGCACCGGGTGCCCGGCTATGAGAACTACGCCACATTCCAGCCCGCGTTCTTGTACCAGTCGCTGTGGGAGGTCGCGCTGGGCTTCACGGTGATCTGGGCCGCCCGGCGGTTCGAGCTCAGCGGCGAGCGCACGTTCATGCTGTGCGCGGCGGGCTACGCGGCGGGCGGTTTGTGGGTGGAGTCGGTGCGCGTCGGCCCGCTGGCGCATGTTCTGGGCATCCGCTACGGCGCGCTCGGGGACATGGCGGTTTTCGTTCTGGCGGTCGCGGGCATGTACCTGACCAGACCCAGGCGCAGACCGCCGGCGCGCGCCTACCCGAAGCGAGCCCTGGTAGAGGATTCGTCCGGTGATGTAATGTCTACGTAACAGGGCCAGTGTCGTCCCCAGCGCACTGAAGTGGCGTTTTCGAGAGACGACAGGAGAGCGCATGGCGGCGGCTGCTGGCCTTTACGACCCCCAGTTCGAGCACGACGCTTGTGGCGTCGGTTTCGTCGCGGACCTGTCCGGCCGCGGCGGCCACGATGTGGTGGCGAAGGCCCTGCGGGTGCTTTGCAACCTTGAACACCGGGGCGCCCAGGGCGGCGACCCGGGCACCGGAGACGGCGCCGGGATCCTCACCCAGATTCCAGATGAGTTCTTCCGCGCCTCGTGCGGATTCGAGCTGCCGGAAGCCGGTTCCTACGCGGTCGGCATCGGCTTTTTTTCTTCCGAACGATGGCTGGTGACACCGGCCATCGAACGGCTCGCCGTGGCCGAGGGGCTGACGATCCTCGGCTGGCGTGAGGTGCCGTTCGACATCACCGCCTGCGGGGACGGCGCCCGGGCGGTGCTACCCGACATGCTCCAGCTGTTCGTCGCCGGCGCGAGCGGCCAGTGTGGCATGGAACTCGAACGCATGGCGTTCTGCCTGCGCAAGCGGGCTGAGCACGAGGTCGGCGTGTACTTCGCCAGCCTGTCGTCGCGGACCATCGTGTACAAGGGGATGCTGTCCGCGCCGCAGCTCGAGCCGTTCTACCCGGACCTGTCAGAGCCCGGGTACGGATCGGCGCTCGCGCTGGTGCACTCCAGGTTCTCCACCAACACGTTCCCGTCCTGGCCGCTGGCCCACCCGTACCGGTACGTGGCGCACAACGGCGAGATCAACACGGTCCGGGGCAACCGCAACTGGATGCGGGCCCGGGAGGCGATGCTGGCCAGCGACCTGATCCCGCGCTCTGCTGATGGACCGGGGGCGGACGGTCAGGGGATAGAGCGGCTCTTCCCTGTGCTCAACTCCAAGGGCAGCGACTCGGCCAGCTTCGACGAGTGCCTCGAGCTGCTGCACATGGGCGGCCGGTCGCTGCCGCACGCGGTGCTCATGATGATCCCCGAGCCGTGGGAGAACCACGGGGAGATGAGCGCGGAGCGCCGGGCGTTCTACCAGTTCCACGCCGCGCTGATGGAGCCGTGGGACGGTCCCGCGCTGATCGCCTTTACCGACGGCTCGGTGATCGGCGCCGTCCTTGACCGCAACGGCCTGCGGCCGGGCCGGTACTGGGTCACCAGCGACGGCCTGGTCGTGCTGGCCAGCGAGGTGGGCGTGCTCGACATCGACCCCGCCACCGTGATCAGGAAGGGGCGCCTGCAGCCGGGCCGGGTTTTCCTGGCCGACACCGTGGCCGGCCGCATCGTCGAGGACGAAGAGGTCAAGGCCGCCCTGGCCGCCGAGCACCCCTACGAGGACTGGCTGCACGCCGGCCTCATCCAGCTGGACGACCTGCCCGACCGCCCCGACGGGGTGGCGGACTCCGACGACGAGGACCTGGCGACGCGGCAGCGCATACACGGGTACACGGAGGAGGAACTGCGGGTCATCCTGGCCCCGATGGCCCGGGCCGGCGCGGAGCCGATCGGGTCGATGGGCACGGACACGCCGATGGCGGTGCTCTCCCGCCGGCCGCGGCTGGTGTTCGACTACTTCACCCAGCTGTTCGCCCAGGTGACTAACCCGCCGCTCGACGCGATCAGGGAGGAGCTCGTCACCTCGCTCGGCACGATCACCGGGCCGGAGCAGAACCTGCTCGAGCCGATCCCGGCGTCCTGCCGCCAGATCGTGCTGCCCTACCCAGTGATCAGCGACAACGACCTGGCGAAGATCGCGGGCATCAACGACGACGGCAGCCTGCCCGGCCTGGCCTCACACGTGGTCGACGGCCGCTACGACCCGCGTGGCGGCGGCGAGGGCCTGCGCGCCCGACTGGCCGAGATCTGCGCCGACGTCTCCGCAGCGATCGCCTCCGGCGCCCGCCTCATCATCCTCTCGGACCGGATGAGTACCTCCAATTCGCTGCTCCCGATCCCCTCGCTGCTGCTGACCGGGGCGGTGCACCACCACCTGATCCGGGAGAAGACACGGACCCGGGTGGGCCTGATCGTCGAGGCCGCGGATGTCCGCGAGTGCCATCACGTGGCGCTACTCATCGGGTACGGCGCCGCCGCCGTCAATCCCTACCTCGCCATCGCCACCGTGCGGGACCTAGTCCGCCGCGGCATGCTGACCGGGATCAGCGAGAAGAAGGCCGAGGCCAACCTGCTCAAGGCCCTCCGCAAGGGGCTGCTGAAGATCATGTCCAAGATGGGCGTGTCCACCGTTGCCTCCTACACCGGCGCGCAGATCTTCGAGGCCATCGGCCTGGGCCCGGAGGTGATCGAGGACTGCTTCACGGGTGCGACCTCGCGGCTGTCCGGCGTGGGCTTCGATGAGCTCGCCGAGGAGATCCGCCGGCGGGTCGGCCACGCCATCTCCCCGGGAGCGGGAATGGCCTACCGCCGCCTCGAGGGCGGCGGGGAATACCAGTGGCGGCGCGACGGCGAGCCGCACCTGTTCAGCCCGGAGACGGTCTTCAAGCTGCAGCACGCCACCCGCAGCGGCCGGTTTGAGATCTTCAAGGAGTACACCGCGCTGGTCGACGACCAGTCACGGCGGCTGATGACGCTGCGTGGGCTGCTCCGCATCCGGGGCGTCGACGAGGAGACCGACGCAGGTAAACGGGAGCAGGCACCGCAGCCCGTTCGGGTCGATGATGTGGAACCAATCTCCAGCATCGTGCGAAGGTTCGCCACCGGAGCCATGTCCTACGGCTCCATCTCGGCCGAAGCTCACCAGACCCTCGCGATCGCGATGAACCGGCTGGGTGGCCGGTCGAACACGGGCGAGGGCGGCGAGGACCCCGACCGGTTCATCCCGGACGCCAACGGTGACCTGCGCCGCTCCGCGGTCAAGCAGGTCGCCAGCGGGCGGTTCGGCGTCACCAGCGAGTACCTGGTCAACGCCGACGACCTGCAGATCAAGATGGCGCAGGGGGCCAAGCCGGGAGAGGGCGGCCAGCTGCCGGGGAACAAGGTTTACCCGTGGATCGCCAAGACGCGGTACTCCACGCCCGGCGTGGGCCTGATCTCGCCGCCGCCGCACCACGACATCTACTCGATCGAGGACCTGGCCCAGCTCATCCACGACCTGAAGAACGCCAACCCCGCGGCCCGGGTGCACGTCAAGCTGGTGTCCGAGGTCGGGGTCGGCACCGTGGCCGCCGGGGTGTCCAAGGCGCACGCCGACGTGGTGCTGATCAGCGGGCACGACGGCGGCACCGGCGCGGCCCCGCTGACCTCGCTCAAGCACGCGGGCGCGCCGTGGGAGCTCGGCCTGGCCGAGACCCAGCAGACGCTGCTGCGCAACAAGCTCAGGGACCGGATCGTGGTGCAGGTCGACGGCCAGCTCAAGACCGGCCGGGACGTGATCATCGCGGCGCTGCTCGGCGCGGAGGAGTTCGGCTTCGCCAGCGCGCCGCTCGTGGTGTCGGGCTGCATCATGATGCGCGTCTGCCACCTGGACACCTGCCCGGTCGGCGTGGCCACCCAGAACCCGCAGCTGCGGGCGAAGTTCAGTGGCAAGCCCGAGTTCGTGGTCAACTTCTTCGAGTTCATCGCCGAAGAGGTCAGGGAGTACCTGGCCAGGCTCGGGTTCCGGACCCTGGAGGAGATCATCGGCCGGGTGGACCTGCTCGACGCGGTGCTGGCGGTGGAGCACTGGAAGGCCTCCGGGCTTGACCTGTCCCGCGTGCTCTACGCCCACCCGCTGGCCGAAGGCGCCGCGCTGACCTGTCAGCACAGCCAGGACCACGGGCTGGACAAGGCGCTGGACAACACGCTCATCGCCCTGGCCGAGGGCGCGCTCGAGGAAGGCCGTCCGGTCCGGCTTGAGCTGCCGATCAGGAACGTGAACAGGACCGTGGGCACCATGCTCGGCTACGAGGTGACCAGGCGCTGGGGCGGTGAGGGACTGCCCGACGACACGATCGACATCTCGTTCCGCGGGTCGGCCGGCCAGTCGTTCGGCGCGTTCCTGCCGCGCGGCATCACCTTGCGGCTCGAAGGCGACGCCAACGACTACCTGGGCAAGGGCCTGTCCGGCGGGCGGCTCATCGTCAGGCCGCCCGCGGAGGCCACCTTCGCCGCCGAGGAGCAGGTCATCGCGGGCAACGTGATCGGCTACGGCGCCACAAGCGGCGAGATCTTCATCCGCGGGCTGGTGGGCGAGCGGTTCTGCGTCCGGAACTCCGGCGCGCTCGCGGTCGCGGAAGGCACCGGCGACCACGGCTGCGAGTACATGACCGGGGGGCGGGTGGTGATCCTCGGACCGGTCGGGCGGAACTTCGCGGCCGGCATGTCCGGCGGCATCGCCTACGTGCTCGACCTTCCCGAGCACCGGGTGAACCGGGAGATGGTCGACCTGGATCAGGTGGACCCGGAAGAGGATGCCAAGTTCCTGCGCGAGGTGGTGGAACGCCACTACGGCGAGACGGGTTCCGCGGTCGCGGCGCGGCTGCTGTCGGACTGGGATATCAGCCGCTTCACCAAGGTCATGCCGAAGGATTACAAGCGGGTGCTGTCCGCCGCTTCACAGGCCGAACGCGAGGGCCGTGACATCGACGAGGCCGTCATGGCCGCGGCGCACGGGTAAGGGGGCGATCATGGCTGATCCGAGAGGTTTTATGTCCACGCCGCGAGAGCTCCCGGTCCGGCGCCCGGTCGACCTGCGGCTGCGGGACTGGCGCGAGGTGTACGAGCCGTTCCCGCCCGCCCGGCTGGAGCGGCAGGCCGGCCGGTGCATGGACTGCGGCATCCCGTTCTGCCACAACGGCTGCCCGCTGGGCAACCTGATCCCCGAATGGAATGATCTGGTCTGGCGGCACGACTGGCAGGACGCCGCGGACCGGCTGCACGCCACCAACAACTTTCCCGAGTTCACCGGGCGGCTTTGCCCAGCGCCGTGCGAAGCCGCCTGTGTGCTCGGGATCAACGCGGACCCGGTTACGATCAAGCAGGTCGAGGTGGAGATCATCGACCGGGCGTTCGCGTCCGGCTGGGTGGTGCCGATGCCCCCGGTGACCCTGACGGGACAGAAGGCCGCGGTGATCGGCTCCGGCCCGGCCGGGCTGGCCGCGGCCCAGCAGCTGACCCGGGCCGGGCACGCGGTGACGGTGTTCGAGCGCGACGACGCGCCCGGCGGGCTGCTGCGATACGGCATCCCCGAGTTCAAGATGGAGAAGCGGCACCTGGACCGGCGGCTGGACCAGATGCGGGCCGAAGGCACCGAGTTCCGGTGCGGCGTCGAGGGTGGCGTCGACGTCACCGCCGATGAGCTGCGTGCCGCCTTCGACGCGGTGGTCCTGGCCGGCGGTGCCCGGGTACCGCGTGATCTGCCGCTGCCCGGCCGGGAGCTGGATGGGATCTACCAGGCCATGGAGTACCTGCCGCCGTCCAACCGGGCGGTCGCGGCCGATGGCCCGGTGGCTCCGGCCGATCCGGTCATCAGCGCCCGCGGCCGCCACGTGGTCATCATCGGCGGCGGCGACACCGGCGCGGACTGCCTGGGCACCGCGCACCGGCAGGGCGCGGCCTCGGTGACGCAGCTGGAGATCATGCCGCGGCCGCCCGAGGCCCGGCCCGGCAATCAGCCCTGGCCGACGTACCCGATGATCTACCGGGTCTCCAGCGCGCACGAGGAGGGCGGTGACCGCACCTACGCCGTTTCCACGCTGGAGTTCCTCGGTGACGCCGGGGGCCGGGTGCGCGCGCTGCGGCTGGCCGGCGCCAACGGCTTCGACCCGGTGCCAGGTACCGAGCGCGACCTGCCGTGCGACCTGGTGCTGCTGGCCATGGGCTTCACCGGTGCCGAACGTCCCGGCCTGCTCACCGACCTTGGCGTCGAGTTCGATCAGCGGGGCAACGTCGGCCGCGATGACTCCTACGCGACCTCGGTCCCCGGTGTGTTCGTCGCGGGCGACATGGGCCGCGGCCAGTCGCTGATTGTCTGGGCCATCGCCGAGGGGCGCAGCGCCGCCGCGGCCGTCGACCGTTACCTGGCAGGCGGTGCCGAAGGCGCGGCCCTGCCGGCCCCGATCCTGCCCACCGCCCGCCCTCTGGTGTTAACTATCCAGCAGCACTGAACGGGTCAGTGCGGCAAATGCGGCTTTTGGCGGTCAGCATATGACATCGAGCGTCGGCGTATCGCCGGGTCCGGGAGCCCGCGCCCCCGCGGTGCGCAGCATCTGGTGGCGATCCCGCCTGGACACCACGCCCGCCCGGCTTCGGCTGCTGCTCGCCGTCCTGGTCATCCTCAGCCTGGCCTGGGGCGTCGTCGCCGCGCTTACCGCTAACCAGCACGCCTCCGCGGCCGCCAGCGTGGTCGCGGTCAGCGAGCCGCTCAGCCTGGACGCCGAACAGATCTACCAGGGCCTGTCGGACGCCGACGCCACCGCGGCGAACGCCTTCCTGGCCGGCGGCCTTGAGCCTGCCGCGGCCAGGCAGCGGTACAACGCCGACATCACCCAGGCCGCCGTCCGCATCGAGGCGGCCAGCGCGCTGGTGGGTTCTTCCGCCGCCCGGACCCAGCTGCCCGGCCCGCAGGCGGCGCAGGCCAGTGACGGCTCGGCCATCGGCGATGACCTCGCCACCTTGTCCGCGGAGCTGCCGGTGTACGCGGACGAAGCGGGGACGGCCCGCGCCGACAACCGGCTCGGCCTGCCCCTGGGCGCCGCCTACCTCAGGGAAGCCTCGACGCTGATGCGCGGGACGCTGCTGCCGGCGGCCAGCGACATCTACACCAGGGAAAGCCGGCGGCTGACCTCGTCCAGCGCCCAGGCGACCGGGCTGCCGCTCATCGTGGTCGCCGTCCTGATCGGCCTGGGCGTCGGTTACCTGCTCTACCGCGCGTCCCGGTGGCTGACCCGGCACACCCACCGAGTGGTCAACTACGGGTTGCTGCTCGCGGCCGTGGCGGGTGCCGTCTCGCTGGTGTGGCTGGGCGGCGCGTTCGCGGTGGGCCGGGCTGATCTGCTGCACGCCCAGCAGGCCGGCTCCGGCCCGGCCGAGGCGTTCGCCCGGGCCGACGTCGCGGCGTTGCAGGCGCATGCCGATGAGAGCCTCACCCTGGTGGATAACAGCGGCGACGACTCCTACCAGCAGGACTTTCTCGTCCAGGCCAAGCTGCTGGGACCAGGACCTGGCACGCTGCTCGCCGCGGTGGAGCCCTCCGGCGGTGGCATCTCAGCCGACGCCCAGGCCTGGTATCAGGCTCATCGGGAGCTGCGTGCGCTTGACAACGGCGGGAACCACGCTGCGGCGGTGCAGTCGGCGCTGTCGGGCCAGGCCGCCGCGAAGTTCGCGCTGCTGTCCAGCGCGCTCAGCCACGGCATCAATGCCGGCCAGGCCGTCTTCGCCACCCGTGCCCGCCAGGGTCGGGACGCGTTCACCGCCCTGCCTGCGGGCATGGTCGTGGCGGCGCTGCTGATGGCGGTCGGCTGCGCCTGGGGTCTGAGCCGCCGCCTCGCGGAGTACCAGTGAACGCGCGGCCCGGGCCCTGGCGGCGCGTGCTGCTGGTGGTGCTGGCCACCTCCGCCCTCGTGCTGGGCGCCGCGGCCGCCGCCGCCCGGCCCGGCCAGCCGCCCGGACACGCAGCGCCCCCCGCGGGGGCTTCCAGGGCCCTGGCCGCGGCGGCCGCCTGTAATCCGAAGGCGAGCAGCCTGCGCCCGGCCGGGCCGCCCCAGGTGACCTCCGGCTCGTTCATGGCCAAGATCCGCGCCCGCGGCTTCCTGATCGCGGGGGTTGACCAGAGCACCTATCACTTCGGCTTCCTCAATCCGCTCGACGGGCAGATCGAGGGTTTCGACATCGACATGATCCGGGCGGTGGCCCAGGCCATCTTCGGCAACCCGGATAAGGTCCAGTTCAAGGCGATCTCCGATGCGCAGCGGATACCCGACGTGCTCTCGGGGGCGGTGGACATCGTGGCGCACACGATGACGATCACCTGCGCCCGGCTGCAGCAGGTCGACTTCTCCAGCGTCTACTTCGACGCGGCCCAGCGGGTTCTGGTGCTGAAGAACTCGACCGCACAGAGCCTGGCCGGCCTGGCCGGCCAGAAGGTCTGCGCGACCACCGGATCCGACTCGCTGAACGTCATCGCCGCGGCCAGGGCGATTCCGGTCGCCGTGCCGTACTGGACCGATTGCCTGGTCCTTTTGCAGCAGGGTGACGTGGCCGCGATCTCGACCGACGACTCGATCCTGACCGGGCTCGCCGCGCAGGACCCGTGGACCAAGCTGATCGGGCCGCGGCTTACCGATGAGCCCTACGGCCTGGCCATCTCCAGGCAGCACCCGGATTTTGTCCGCTTCGTGAACGCGGTCCTGGCGCAGCTGCGCACGAACGGCCGGTGGGCGGCAAGCTACGCTCACTGGATCGGGACCCCGGTTCCCGCCCCGCCGCCCGCGCAGTACGGAGGCTGAACGAACGGTGCCGGGATACCAGACGCTGACGCCAGATCAGGCCCGCGCCGCGGTCAAGGCGGCCGTCGGCGAGCGCGACGCCATCCAGGCGAACCTGGTCGAGCTGGACCGCAGCTTCGGCCACCGGCTGCTGGCGGGGGCCACGCTGACCGGGCAGACCAAGCAACGCTGGGAGGTGGCTGCGGCCATCCTGGCCACGTTGTGGCAGGTCTACTCGGCCTACTCCGCCGCCCTCGACCAAGCCGCCGAGGCGGTCACCAGGCATCTGGGCCCCAAAGAGCTGGTGGCGGTCACCGCGCTGCTCACCGGGCCATCCGTCCCGCTGGCGGCGGGACCGGTTCCGCTGGCCGGCCGCGATCTGGCCGACACCGGCCGCGAGGAACTGACCCTGGCTGCGGCGGTGGCCCGGATGCGGCGCGCCTTCACCACCGTGACCGAGCTCATCTCCGCCGCCGAGCAGGTGTGGAACGAGGCCGCGGGCCGGCTGGACGCGGTCGGCGCCGAACTCGGCCGGGTGACGCCGCTGGCCGCCTCGCTCGCCGATGAGACCCTGACCGGGAACGTGGTGGCGGCGCAGGCTCAGCTGACTCAGCTGCGCGACACGCTGAACTCCGATCCGCTCGCGCTGTGGCACGGCGGCATGGTCGATACCTCGGCCGCGGACCGGCTGGGTGAGCAGGTCGCGGCCGCCGCCGCCCAGGTGCAGGAGCTAGTCCGGCTGCGGGACGGCGCCGGGCGGCGCATCGCCGAGGTGACGACGGCGGCTGCGGCGGCGCGCTCGGCGGCCGACGACGCGGCCGCCGCCTGGCAGCGGGTCGCGGGCAAGATCGCCCCGGTCCCGCCGCCGCCGCCACCGGCCGCGGCCGGCATGTCCGCCCGGCTGGCTGACCTCCAGACGCTGCTGGCAGGCGGCCGCTGGGTCCGGCTCGGCTCGGAGCTGGATCTCATCGAGCACGAGCTGACCGCCGCCACCGCGACATTCCGCGATGCCGAACGGACCCTGGTGGCTCTGCTGCACACACGTGATGAGCTACGCGGGCTTCTCGATGCCTATCGGGCGAAGGCGGCCCGGATGGGCGCGGCGGAAGACCCGGCCCTGGCCGAACGTTACGACCGTGCCCGTGAGCTGCTGTGGACGGCACCGTGCGACCTCGCGGCCGCCGCGGACGCGGTGACCGGCTACCAGCAGGCGGTCCTGGCCCTAGGGGGACAACGGCGATGACAGCGGTCACCCTCACCTGTGCCCAGCCGGGCTGCGGCGGAACGATAGAGGATGGTTACTGCAGCACCTGCGGCGTGGCCGCCTCCCCGCCCGCGGCGTCCGGGTCCGCCGTGTCCTCCGGGCTCTCAGGATCGGCGGCCGCCTCCCGCAGCTCCCGCACCCGGGGCCGCGGCAGCGGGAGATCAGCCCGGGGCCGGCTCGGCGCGGGCCTGGTCGAGATACCGCCCGTTCCCTACCGCGACCCGTCGAGTGCGGTACTCACCGACCCCCGGGTGCCGGAGAACAACCGCTTCTGCAGCGGCTGCGACCAGCCCGTCGGACGGGAAAGGGACGGACGGCCGGGCCTGGCCGAGGGGTTCTGCCGGAACTGCGGCAGCCAGTTCTCGTTTAGCCCCAAGCTGGAGGCCGGCGAGATGGTGGCCGGCCAGTACGAGGTGCTCGGCTGCCTCGCGCACGGCGGACTCGGCTGGATCTACCTGGCGCGGGACCGCAACGTCAGCGACCGGTGGGTGGTGCTCAAGGGCCTGCTGAACGCGGGAGACGCCGACGCGATGGCCGCCGCCGTGGCCGAGCGGCAGTTCCTGGCCCAGGTCGAGCACCCTAATATCGTCCGGATTTACAACTTCGTCCAGCACGCGGACCGGCGCACCCGGGAGTCGGCCGGCTACATCGTGATGGAGTACGTGGGCGGTAAGTCGCTGAAGCAGATCCTGCTCGACGCCCGCGCCTCCGGCGGCTCGGTGCCGGTCGCGCACGCGCTGGCCTACGCCATCGAGGTGCTGCCCGCGCTCGGTTACCTGCACGACCGGGACCTGGTGTACTGCGACTTCAAGCCGGACAACGTCATCCAGACCGAGGAGCAGCTGAAGCTCATCGACATGGGCGGCGTGCGCCGGATCGACAGCGACGAGGCGATCTACGGGACCCTGGGGTACCAGGCTCCGGAGATCGAGACCGACGGGCCTTCGCCGGCCTCTGACCTGTACACGGTGGGGCGCGCCCTGGCCGTGCTGACCTTCGAGTTCAAGGGCTACCAGAGCACCTTCAAGCACCGCCTGCCAGATGGGATGCCGCTGCTCGGCGAGCAGGAGTCGTTCGCCCGGCTGCTGCGCCGCGCCACGCACCGCGACCCGGACCAGCGGTTCGGTTCGGCCGGCGAGATGGCCGAACAGCTCACCGGAGTGCTCCGCGAGGTGCTCTCCGTCGCCGACGGCGTGCCCAGGCCCGCCTTCTCGAAGCTCTTTAGTGGCGTGCTAGGCAGTGTTGTTCCGGGGGGCGACCCCCCGGAACCCCCCGATCACGGGGGGGCTGCCCGCCCCCCCGTACCCCCTGGGCCCCCCTTCGGGGGGACGAGTCCCGTCGGGCTCCCCTCGGCGGCCGACGTGGTGGCGGGTTTGCCGCTGCCGCTGGTGGACAAGGACGACCCCGCGGCGGGTTACCTGGCCACGTTCGCCGGGCTCAGCTCCGCCCAGCGGGTCGCGGCCCTGTCCCTGGCCGTGGCGGGCGACCCGACGGTTCCGCGGCCGGTCACCGAGTCGGCGGAGACGCGGCTGGCGCTGGTCCAGGCCAGGATCGATACCGGCGACTACGCCGCGGTGGCTCCGCTGCTGGCTGATCTGGCCGCCGATGATCCGGCCGACTGGCGGATCGCCTGGTACCACGGGCTACGCGGCGTGGCCGCGGGCGACGCCGCCGGCGCCCGGGGCGCGTTCAGCTCCGTGTTCGACGCGCTGCCCGGCGAGCTCGCGCCTAAGCTCGCGCTGGCCTTCGCCGCCGAGGCCGCGGCGGACACGGCGGCGGCCGGGCACTACTTCGGCCTGGTCTGGACGGTCGACCAGTCCTATATCAGCGCCGCGTTCGGTTTGGCCAGGACCTGCCTGGCCACCGGCGACCGGACCGGCGCCATCACCGCGCTTGAGGCCGTGCCCAGGACCTCCAGCCATCACGCGGCGGCGCAAATCGCCGTGCTGCGGGTCCTCGTCTCCGGCGGCAGCGGCGAGGACCTCAGGCAGGCCGATGGCCGGCTCGGCCGGCTGAGCGTGGACGACGTGCGGCGGCAGCAGCTCACCGTCGATATCCTCCAGGCCGCCCTCCACTGCTGCACCTCCGGGCAGCTTCCTGGGCCTATCCTCGGCTGCGAGCCCAACGCGCGCGCCTTGCGCTTCGGCCTGGAGCGCAGCTACCGCGCTCTGGCCCGGCTGGCCCCGGCTAAGGCCCGCCGGATCGAGCTTGTCGACCTAGCCAACGCCATCCGACCAAGGACGCTGACATGACGGCCGACCCGCTGCCTAGCCTTACCTGCTCCTCCTGCGGCGAGCAGGTGGCCACCACCGACAGCTACTGCGAATCATGCGGGATCGAGCTGGCCCCGCCCGTGGTCAGCACGAGCCCGCCCGGGTACTCGGCGCAGTGCCCGGTGTGCTCGGTCGACCCGTCTTCGCCGCCCGGGGCGATCAGCGCGGAAGGCTACTGCGAGTCGTGCGGCCGCATGGTGCCGTCCGGCCGCGATCACGTCGAGCTCGACCTCGGGATGGTGGCCGGGGTCACCGACCGGGGGCTGCGCCATACGCGCAACGAGGACGCGATGGCGCTCGCGGCCGCCGAGACGCCGGACGGCCCGGTCGTGGTCGCCGTGGTCTGCGACGGCGTGTCCACCTCGCCGCGGGCCGATGAGGCGTCGCTAGCCGGCAGCCAGGCCGCGGTGCGGATGCTGCTGACGTCGGTCCGGCGCGGCGATGATCCGCGGGAAGCGTCCCTCGCCGCCATGCGACAGGCCCACCTGGCTCTGACCAGCCTGGGTTCGTCGGCGCAGGCGCCGTCCGTCACCTACATCTCGGCGACCATCAGTGGC
>Ga0209839_10000756_pt1 | contig 16492 bp, 12 predicted proteins | sample OrgsoiDNA2013050_FD_185800 | JGI IMG/M metagenome (GOLD analysis project Ga0209839, IMG submission 185800) | Permafrost soil microbial communities from the Arctic, to analyse light accelerated degradation of dissolved organic matter (DOM) -... | ecosystem: Environmental > Terrestrial > Soil >... | reverse complement strand
TGGGTTGAGGACCACGCATGTGCTTTCACCTCCCACTCTCAGTCTATCTTCTTTCTTTCCTCCTGTCAAAGGCGGAACGCCTTTATGATAGCCTGTACTAAGCTCACTCTCGTAGGATGTAGGAAATGAGGCGGGTGCCCACGAGCACCCGCCTCATTTCCTACATCCTACGATTTGCCCTCTTGCTTTTTCTCTAGAATATCAGCAAATTCTTCTAGATCGGCCAGCCGTTGCTGGAGATGATCGTAGAGCAGATCGCGATCGATCGAGCTGGGATCATGGACCAGCGCGTCGCGCAGGTTGGTAAGCACCTCTAAGCGATATGCTAGCGGACGTGGAATGATCTGCTGACCGGCAACGATGCTGAGCAGCTCGTGAAACCCCTCTGGACGGCGCAGGCCAAACGAGGCTACCAGCGTGCTGCATAGTTGCAGACACGCTTCGATGGCAAGCTGCAGGTAGCGCTCAGCCAGTCCGTGTACCCGGTAGTCCGCGACAAACTCTTCGCGCTGCGTCTGCCTCAACTCGCGCAGAATCTCTACCGCGTCTCGCAACTGCTTGAGTTGTCCCTGCACGACCTCTTTGTCCAGTGGCAGCATCTGTCCGTGTAAGCGCCGACCCAGCGCCTGGTTCTGCAACTCATCGAACTTCTTGAAATCGAGGTAGTCCATCACCGCCTTCGTCTCGAAGGAGACCCGCTGCTTCTCGTCGCGTGTAAACAGGATCTGCCCATATTTGATGACCTGCAGTTTGAGCAGCAGCGATGCCTGGTTCAAAATGACTACATCGATGGTGTCGGATTCCATGCGCTTCGCCAGCTCGCTGAAGAAGTAGAGCTGGTAGTCGAGAAACTGATCAGCTTTGATCTGATCCATCAGCAGGATGGCGATGTCGACGTCGCTTATATGCCCGAATGAGGTACGATTTGAAAGTGAGCCAGCGAGGTAAGCGGCGTTGACAGGACTTTGTGCAAAGAGTTGGTTGAGTCGAGATTGCTTTTCGAATAAGTTCATCAAAGATCTCCGTGAAAACCCTGGACCTATCCCAGATCGTTGGAAGGTGTAACGAAGTCTTCCTTCAGAACTACACTAGTTCTTCTAATAACTATACCATAAAAAGTTTTTCTGTGCAGCCTTTTCCTCTTCCAGAACTATTTAAAAGTTGCGTTCTCACACATTTCGGCCCGCTTGCGAGCGCCGAAGGCGCGAGAAGTGACAACAAATGCAGGCGCGCTTGCTAGCCTTCGACCCACTCCTCGCCGTTGGTCGCGACCTCTTTTTTCCAGATGGGCACCGTGCTCTTGAGCGTATCAATGATGTAGCGGCAGGCGTCGAATGCCTCGCTCCTGTGTGGGCTGGCGACAACGATAATGACGCTCGCCTCGCCGATCTCTAGCCGCCCAAAGCGGTGCGCGACGGCGACGCGCTCCACTCCCCAGCGCTGTTGCGCCTCTGTGACGATAGTGCGTATCTGCTGTTCGGCCATCTCCTCGTACACATCATACTCAAGGTAGCGCACCTGCTTACCACGCGCATTATCGCGTACCACCCCTTCGAAGACGACGATGCCGCCCACGCTGGCATGGCTCACCGCTGCTACCAGCTCGTCCCGCTTCAGCGGCTCGCGCGTCAATTGAATAAGCGCTTCCATCAGCGTACCTCCTCGCGTTGCCTTCCACCACCCATCGGCGGAATAAATACCAGCTCATCGCCATCATGCAGCATCGTCTCCGCGTCCACGTACTTGCGGTTGACCGCGCTGATGCAACGCGCCATGATTGCCTGCAGACCCGGATAGCGCGCCAACAGTTCCGCGCGTACAGCGGCGACGCTGCCCCCCTCGGGCACGTCCAGCATCTCTTCGCTCTGTCCGACGATCTCGCGTATTGATGCAAAATAACGTATATGGATTTTCATGCTAAGAGTATATCACACCTGCGTATTTTTTAACCTTGTTAAGGAAATCCATCATCTCAAAAGGCTTCATAATAAAATCATCGGCCCCACATTCTTTTGCCAGCTTTTGTGTATCCTTATTGGCAGAGCATAGAATAATTGGAATGTGCTGCGTTCGCGGCTGGCTCTTCAGGTGCTGGCAAATTTCTGTTCCATCCATGCCAGACATCCAGATATCTAAAAGGAGTACGTCTGGTAGATCCTCTGTCACATCCTGAACGGTTTGCCCATCTACGGTTGTTATTACCTCATAGCCCGCATCTTCCAGCATGATTTGCATCGCTTCTAAAATGCCTATATCATCCTCCGCAACCATTATTTTCTTCTTACTCATGCTTCATTTCCTCCTCCTCTCTCTATATGTTTTCTATTATTGTATCTTTTCTCTCTGAACAGGCAAGCTAAAACAGAAGGTTGATCCCTTGCCTTGTTCACTCTCTACCCAGATTTTACCATGTTGCCGTTTGATAATCTCTGCTGAGATGTATAAGCCAAGGCCAATGCCTGATATGGTGTCATTACCGCTCACGCGATAAAAGCGTTCAAAAATCTGCTGCTGCCTTTCCTTTGGTATGCCAACTCCAAAGTCTTGCACGCAAAGCGTCACATTGTCTTTATCTGCTATTGTTTTGACGATAATCTTATTTGCGTGCGGAGAGTATTTAATGGCATTGGTCAGCATATTGCTAATGACCTGTCCAATACGGTCTTTATCTCCAAATACCGTCTTGTTTGTGCTTCCAACTTTTTCAATGGTATGCTTATTCGTTGTGCGCTGTATTTCCTCAACAATTTCGGCGACCAGCTCATCGAAGGAAAAGTCAGCTTCATTGAATTGGAGCTTGCCGCCTTCTATTTTCGTTACATCCAGGAGATCCCCAATAAGACCGGTCAGTTTATTAATTTGCACATCCATTTTTCCAAGCAGCGCTGCTGATTTTTCGTCTCCTGCCTGCGCAAAACGATATTGCAAGACCTGGGTGAACGCTTTAAGACTGGTCACGGGTGTTTTTAATTCATGGCTGACAATACCCATAAACTCATCTTTCTGGCTCTCAAGTTGCTTACGGGCGGTAATATCTCGTGTTGAGCCAGCGACAAGCATAACCTTCTTCTCATTATCAAAAACTGGCACGAAAATATACTCGTAATATCCTCTCACTCCGGTTGGACTGGTATAGGATGTTTCATCAGTAACCGTTTTGCTTGTTGTCACCACCAGGGCAATTTGTGTTTGAAGGAGGGTCGCAAGCTCTTCTGGGTACGGTAATTCATGAAAGTTTTTTCCGATAATCTCGTCTAGCGTTATGCCTAATAACTCCAGCAATGGGCTATTTGCATAGGTGAATCTTCCTGCTGTATCAAAGGTATAGACAAAATCTTTAAGCGCCGTGAGGGTAACATCAAATATCCGTGCCTGCTGTTCAAGCTGTAGAGCAAGCTGCTCAGCTTTTTGCCTTGCCACTACCTGGTCGGTGACATCATATCCATGTGCAACGATCCCAATCTGCTTGTTTTCTGTATCCCTCAGCGGTTCGTATACAAAATTCACATAGCGCTCTTCAACTGCTCCATTCGGCACTCTTTGTAATCCAATTTTCATTTCTGTGCCAATAAATGGTGTACCAGTCGCGAGCACAGTATCCAGAGGCTCGATATATCCCTGCTCTTTCACCTCTGGAATTGCTTCGATGACTGCTTTACCAATAATATCTCTATGCCCAACGAGCTGGTAATATGCTGTGTTCACCATTTCAAAGACGTGGTTTTTCCCACGCAATATTGCCATAAAAGCAGGTGCTCGCTCAAAGACAGCAGCTAGTTTGCGCTTTTCGGTCTCCAACTCTTGCAGAAGAGCTTTTCGCTCTTCTTCATACCACTCATGCTGATCCTGTGCTTTTGAACGCGCTAAGTGGGGGCTAGAGTTGCCTGTGGGTGTTCCATTTTTTGACGAACCATCTTGAACCATTGCTAAGAAGCTCTCCTTTTTTCGCACTTCCCATCACCACATGACCCAACTTTTCCTTACTATATCCAGGCAAAGCAGAGAAGTCAAGCGCAAGAAGAGCGATGGAAGAGGTGCAGCGGCACCCATGCGTCAGGCACTGCGTGTTGTTGCAAGGGGTGGCAAGAATTAAAAAAATTATTGTTGTGCTTGACGAGCACTTCTACAATGAAGAATAGAAATGAAGAGAGGTTACTTTGATTTTTCCTTTCAAGAGCATGACCCAAAAAAATACGCTTCCGGTCCTGGATGGGGTGCGCGCCGTTGCCTGCCTGAGCGTTATTTCATATCATGTCCATTACTTTCTTGCGCATGACTATGATCTGAATGCTCTTCTCGGGAAGTTCGCAACCGCTATCGGGTTGGCTGGCTGGTCTGGGGTCACGCTCTTTTTCGTGCTCTCGGGCTTTCTGCTCTTTCAGCCATTTGCTAAAGCTCTGCTCTTTGAGAAACCGTGGCCCTCGATGCGCACGTTCTATTTGCGCCGTGCGCTACGTATCCTCCCCGGCTATTATGTCGCTCTTCTCGTACTCATCGCTTTAACACAGCCAGCATATCTGCAGCTCGACCATTGGAAAGAGACGCTGCTGTTTCTGATTTTTTTTATGGACGCGACTCCTGCTACATATCAACAGATCAATGGGCCATTCTGGACATTGGCTGTCGAGTGGCAATTTTATCTCCTGCTACCGTTGCTCGCCCTTGGATTCGCCGCGCTGGTCAAACGCGGAACGTCGCCACGGTGGCGTTGGTGGTTGCTGCTCGGCTGTCTGCTGGCGATGATCGTCTGGGGAGTCGGTACGCGCTTTCTAGGACAGTATTATACGCTGCATCCAACCGAGACACTTCTTGTACCTCGCTCGCTGCTGAATATCATCCTGATATTCGTCTATGGAACCTCGGGAAAATACCTCGAAGATTTTGCGATAGGCATGCTTATCAGTTCCTGTTACGTCCTCGCCCAGCGTGCCGCCGATGGCCAGACGCTACGCCTGTATCTCACGCGGTCCAGTCCCTGGTTGTGGCGGGTTGGGATTCTCTGGTTGTGTGTTATGATGACCTGGTACATCTTCCCCTTTCTCTCCATCCTATCCCCGCTTTTTGGTGCTGGCAACTGGATGGTGGAGTTGGGATACGCGCTTGGCTTTGGACTCTGTGTGACGGCGTTGCTCTTTGGGCCTGCAAACCTCAAAAGGTGGTTTGAATTGCAGCCGTTATGTTGGATCGGCACGATATCTTATAGCCTCTATATCTGGCATCTCCCTCTTCTCCTGCTCTTCAGGGGGATGACCTCGCCTTATGTAAAGAGCTGGTCTTTTCTGGCTGTGTATACTCTGCAAGGGGTGTGCGTCCTCCTCTTGATTATTCCCTTTTCCTTTATCTTCTATTCCCTTATTGAGCGGCCAGGCATACAGATCGCGCATAAGGGACGCCAGAGAGAAGGTAGCTGATAACAGGCGGTGCCGCTTCGATCCGAAGCGGCACCGCTATTCATTATTAGGGGATACTGAAGAGTTACCGAAAGAACTCATGCTATGAGCCGTGTAGCGATGATAGGTCAGGAAAGAGGACTTAAACAGGTACCAGACCCCTGCTAGCTCTTCTCCTGTTTGTAGTGTTCGAGCGCTTTCTGCAGGAACGTCTCCTCCTCCTTGCTGTAGCTATACATGGCTAGTGGCTGCTCTCCGGTGGTAAGCTCGTCGCGACCCTTCCACCATTGCTTCAGGCCCGCCTCGACATCGGCGTCGCCACGCGTGAACTGACCAATCAGCTCGCTGTGCCGCCGCGCCAGATCCTGTCCTTCCGCTCCGGTAGGATCTGCACCTGCGGCGACCAGGCGGCGCAGGTCGGCGAAAACGGCGTTCCACTGCTGGCTCACGCGCTCCTGGTCCGCCTCGGTCCAGTTCTTGCCCCATTCGGCCAGCTTCTGCGCCGCCTCGGGACTGTAGGACTTCTGGGAGAGCGCTGCTATCTTCTGCTGCTGCTCTGGGGTCAGGTATTTATTGACCCACTCTTTGTTTTGTTCCATTTGCATCACCTGGACCACTTCGATAAGTGCTTCCCAGTCTCCTTGCCCGCTCTGTAGCACGGTTTCGGCCTGCTCGATGGCCTGAAGCACGGCGTCGAGCTGCTTGCGCTTCTCGCGCATCATGGCTTTCTGGGTGGCTAGCGTCTCTTGCAGGCGCTCAGGATCAGTCTGTAGACAGACTTTAATCTCTTCGAGCGAGAACCCCAGAAATTTGAGCGCCAGAACCTGTTGCAAACTCCACAGATCCTCGTCGGAGTAGAGCCGGTGCCCTGCTTCCGTATGCTCTGAAGGCGAGAGTAGCCCCACTTTGTCGTAAAAGCGCAGCGTGCGCGCTGTGACCGAGGCTTTCTGCGCAAATTGACCGGTTGTATAGTGCTGGTGATCCAAGTGCTACCTCCTTTCTGTTGGCAGTATAAGATATGACGTAACGTCAAACGCAAGCCCTTTTCATCCCAGTTTTGTCAATGGCAAAATCCGGCTCCCCTTTTTGTAACCCTGTGTCTGCTACAATATACATACGCCTTCGGCTCTATGGGCCTTCGCATATCTGCTTGACGTAAAATTATAAGTAACTCTTCAGATTCCCCTCCACTCAGTAGGGATGGGCCTTGCGTCCATCCGGCTCGGGAGTCAGGAGGTGGGCCAGCGGATGGGGCCGGATGGACGCAAGGCCCATCCCTACTGAAGAGTTACAATTTTAAGGATTTGAAATTGCTATGGCTGAACGCTCTAAATTTGACGCTATTGTTATCGGTTCTGGCCCCAATGGACTGGCCGCCGCTATCAGGTTGGCGCAGGCCGGTCGCTCTGTACAGGTTCTTGAGGCGAAGGATACCATCGGCGGCGGCTGTCGCTCGCTGGAACTGACGCTGCCCGGTTTCGTGCACGATATGTGCTCGGCTATCCATCCGCTTGGCCTGAACTCACCCTTTTTTCGCACCTTGCCCCTGGCACAGTATGGCCTGGAATGGGTCCAGCCACCAACTCCGCTCGCGCATCCCCTCGACGATGGTAGCGCCGTCTTGCTCGAACGCTCTATTGCGGCAACGTGCGCGACCCTGGGCGTGGACGCCGATGCCTATAAAAAGCTCATAACCCCGCTCGTTGCCGATTGGCCCATCATTGAGCAGGCGTTTCTGGGACCGCTGCGTCTGTCGCCTCTGCTGCGCCATCCCTTCGCCCTCGGTCGCTTCGGCCTCGCTGCCCTGAACTCAGTGCAGGGACTCGCGCAGCGTCTCTTCAAAGGTGAGCGTGCGCGGGCTATCTTTGCTGGTATGGGTGCGCATTCTATGCTGTCGCTTGACCAGACGACCAGCTCCGCTTCGGCCTTGCTGCTGGGAACGATCGGGCATGTGGTGGGCTGGCCTCTGCCGCGCGGCGGCTCACAACAGATCGTTGATGCGCTCGCGGCCTATCTGCGCTCACTCGGTGGCGAGATCGTGACCGGAGTAGAAGTCAAGTCTATCGATGCGCTGCCGCCCGCCCGCGCCCTGCTCTTCGATGTTACTCCCCGTCAGCTGTTGCGTATCGCGGGGAGCCACCTTTCCACCGGTTACAAACGCGCGCTTGAGCGTTTTCGCTACGGGCTCGGCGTCTTCAAGCTCGATTATGCCCTCGATGGCCCCATTCCCTGGCAGGCCGAGGAGTGCCTGCGCGCCGCTACCGTGCATCTTGGGGGGACGCTGCCGGAGATCGCGGCCTCCGAATACCAGATCACGCACGGCGAACATCCCGAGCGACCCTTTGTGCTGCTGGCCCAACAGAGCCTCTTCGACGAGACACGCGCTCCAGCGGGAAAGCAGACGGTCTGGGTGTACTGCCACGTTCCCAACGGCTCGACGTACGATATGACGGAGCGCATCGAGGCGCAGATCGAGCGCTTCGCACCGGGCTTTCGCGAACGCATCCTGGCACGCCATACCACCACTACGACTGCTATGGAGCGCTACAACGCCAACTATATCGGCGGCGATATCAACGGCGGTGTGCAGGATCTCTGGCAGCTTTTCACGCGTCCCACCATCCGCCCCGTGCCATATACGACTTCGGCGAAGAACATTTTCCTGTGCTCTTCTTCGACACCACCCGGAGGCGGTGTGCACGGCATGTGCGGCTACTTTGCAGCGCAGGCCGCCCTGCGCGCGGTTCTGTAAGCTATACCTCATGCGTTGCCGGATCTCGCGTCCTTTCCTTCGTGCTGCCTGACTGGCAAGAGGATCAACGGGCCTGCGAATTATTCCACTAGAGGAAGCGTAATATGGAAACACGATCCTTCTCCCGCCGCGCTCTCAGCCCATACCTTTCCTTTATGTAGCAAGATTATCTCACGGACAATCGCCAGTCCAAGCCCTGTCCCCTGGATAGAGCGCGTTTTCTCTGAAGCAATACGGTTGTAGGGAGTAAAAATCCGTTCTAAGGCATCATTGGGAATGCCTATCCCCTGATCCTGTACACTGATATGCACCTCATGACCCTCCCGCTGTTTCTTTATCAGGATGCTCCCTCCCTCTGGCGAATATTTGATGGCATTCGACAGCAGATTCGTCACTACCTGGGTCAGCTTGTCACGATCGCCCTCTACAAAGGAAAGTGGAGCATCCAGGTTGAGAAAAAAGGTATGGTCTGTTGTTCTGCTACGCACGCGTTCGATGGCCTCGGTGATCAGCGCGTTGAGATCCACCTGTTCGAGATGGAGCTCCATCTTTCCTGAGCGCATCTGTCCTAGATCAAGCGAGTTGGTAAGCATACGACTGAGCCGTTTTGCATCCGTATTGATATCATCAGCATACTCCTTGACCTCTTCAATAGTCCATTCCTGATCGCGGAGCAGTTCGCTAAATCCCTGGATGCCTGTCAATGTGGTGCGAAACTCATGGCTCATAACCGCGATAAAATCGTTCTGGAGTTGATTCAGGTGCTGGAGTTGCTCGTTCGCATTCTCCTGAGTAGTTCGTGCCGCCTGCTCACGTTCAAACAGCAGGGCGAGCTTCCTCGCCTCAGCCTTGCGATCAGTGACATCCCGAGCAGTGATAAGCACTGCAATGGCCTGTCCACGAGCATTATAAAATGTCATCGCATTACAAGAAAAATCGAGCAGTTTTCCCTGCTGTAATCGCATCGTGAGATCATAATTTGCCGCCTTATTTAGCGCAAGAGCAATGCAGATCTCTTTCTGGGCTTGTTGTGGATCAGTGAAGTACGTTTTGAACAGAGATCCAAGAATCTTTTCCCGATACTGTCCCGTTACCTTGCACATCTGCTGGTTGATATCGGTGATAGTCCCTTTTGTATCGGTTACAATGAGGATATCGACATTTGCTTCTATAAGAGAACGCGTGTATAATTGCGCCGTCTTGAGTTCTTCAAACTGCAGATCTTCCAGGATCAGTTCTCGCGAAAGATCTTTCGCGAGCATCAACAGCCCTACCGCCTTCTCTTTGCTATCACGTCTTGCTGTGATGGTTATGTGTGCGGTAAAGATCTGGCCGTTCTTGCGCTGTTGCTTGAGCAATCCTTCCCACATTTCGTCCTGTATAATCAAAGCATTGACTTCAAGCAGCCTCTTGAAGGCGCGTTCTTTGGCGGGAAAAAGCCGATCGATCTTCTCTTGACCAATCATTTCCCCTGCTTCATAGCCGTACATGCGTCGCGCACCTTCGCTCCAAAGGAGAATGCTTCCCTCGAGATCAGTAACGAGAATGCAATGCTCGTTGAAAGCGCCGAGGACGCTCGTTACGAAATCCGTTGCTTCGCTCACCGCACCAGGCGTAAGCGCTGTATCAGGTCGCTTGAAGTCATCCATCACATTTCCTTCTACTCCCATCTTCCTGCTACACACTACATGGATCTGCACTATTCCTCTCTGTTTTCAGTATAGCAAGCGGGCAAAGAGAAAGCATGACATAAGAAACGGTGAATGTTTGCCATCTATGTACAATGAAAGAAAAAGGCTTATTTTTACTGCTGCATGTAGGAAAGGATACACGTAATGGCCATTGATAAAACTTCTGTTGCCCAGGATGCTCCTCCAGCGGCCACTGAAGTTCAAACGCGTGAGGTTGCTCTTGATGAGCGTCTATCCATCGGCATTCCTGAGCTTGATGAGGTTCTAGGTGGCGGCTTGCTTCCCCGTCGCATCTATCTCATTCGTGGGAATCCTGGTTCTGGAAAGACGACCCTGGGACTCCACTTTCTTACGGAAGGTATAAAGAAGGATGAAGTAGCTCTCTTCATTAGCATCGGCGAGTTCGAAGCGCAGATCCGTAAAGATGCAGCCTCACAAGGTCTGGATCTTTCATCTGTACACTTTCTCGATATGAGTATGAGTACAGAGTTTCCCGACGAGGTGGAGCAATATAATGCGACGATACCAGACGATACACAGCGAGAGACGATCATCTATACGATCATCCAACAGGTCAAACGCCTGCTCCCCCAACGCATCTTTTTGGATAGTATGTCGCAACTCCGTCGTCTTACTCCCAACGCTTTTCAGTACCGTCGCCAAATACTCGCCTTCCTGCAGTCTTTTGTCGCACAGGGATCGACGATCCTGGTGACGTCCGAAAGTCTTGATACCGCCATTGACGAAGACCTTCAAGCCATCTGTGATAGCATCATCAACTTGAACTGCACTATAGACAAGCAGACACTTAATATCAGTAAATATCGCGGATCGGGCTTCCGCCGCGGTGACCATAGCATACGCTTATCTGAAAAAGGCATGCAGGTTTTCCCTCATCTCCTTCCCGAAATGTCTATCCAGGATTACATGATTGAAACATTCTCCTCGGGCATACCTGAATTGGATGAGCTGCTACACGGTGGCCTGGAACGCGGAACGGTCAGCATCCTTACTGGACCCAGTGGCGTGGGCAAGACAACCATGGGCATCCAGTTTATGAAGGAAGCGGCGGCACGCGGCGAACGTTCACTGGTCTATATCTTTGATGAGGCAGAGGAGACGCTCCTCCATCGCTGCGAAGCCATCAATATTCCAGTGCGTACGATGATGAAGCAAGGCAAACTGCTCGTCTCACGCATAGAACCGCTGCATTTTACTCCTGACGAGTTCGCATACATGGTGAGAAAAGAGATAGAACGAGAGCAGACCTCTATAGTGATGTTTGATAGTATCTCTGGCTATCGCCTCTCGATGAGCGGGGAAGATATGGTGCCCCATCTGCACGCGCTGTGTAAATACCTCCAAAATAGCGGTCTCACGGTTCTCCTGATCAACGACGTAGAATCCATCACGGGCGGATTTCGTGCAACCGAGATCGGTATTAGCTATATGGCGGATAATATTATTTTCTTGCGTTACCTGGAAACACAGGGTGAAATACAGCGAGCAGTAGGTGTGCTGAAAAAACGCATGACGGACTTCGAAAGAACGTTGAGGAAGTGGGAGATCACCCGCTATGGCATCAAGGTCGGCAGCCCGTTAACCAATCTGCGCGGTATTTTAACTGGTATTCCAGAACTTCTTGAGGACCATGATCGCTAGCATACCTCCACCTCTCAGGGCGACCCTCGCGGTCGCCCAGCTACATCCTTAGGTGAATGCCGATTGCGCTATCAAGGTTCATGTGCCTTGTTTTGGGGTAGGGACCACGTTTACGGCGTCCGTGATGTATCATATTCCTCCATGCGTCACCACATGCAACGGAGAGGAATATGATACATCACGGACGCCGTAAACGTGGTCCCTAGCCACAGTGGAAAAAGGGTCAGGGAGAGAAAGGGCTGTGCTATCACTTTACGTTCGCGCGGATGGGGGCAAGCCCCATCCCTACTAGAACCTATTCCGCCAGTCGTACCGCCAGTTCCGCCAGCGTGCGTACACCTACGCCCGTGGCACCCTTTTCCTGGTACGACTTCTTGCTATCCAGGTAACTGGTACCGGCGATATCCAGGTGCGCCCACTTTGTATCGCCCACGAAGTTCTCCAGAATCTTCGCCGCCGTTACCGCAGAGGCGTAACGTCCACCCGTCTGCTTGATATCGGCGATGTCGCTCTTGATAGCATCGCCGTACTCGTCATCCAGCGGCATGGGCCAGTACTTCTCGCCAGCCGCGCGTCCCGCCGCGATAATCTCGTCGGTCAGAGCCTCGTCGTTGCTGAACAGGCCGGTCATGACGCTTCCCAGTGCGACGACGATTCCGCCCGTCAGCGTCGCCAGGTCGATGATCGGCGCTAAGCCTTCTTGCACGGCGTAGGAGAGCGCGTCGGCCAGGACGAGGCGGCCCTCGGCGTCGGTATTGACGATCTCGATCGTCTTGCCGTTCATGATGCGCAAGATATCGCCTGGATGGTAGGCCGTTCCACTGGGCATGTTTTCGCAGGTTGGTACCAGCGCTGTGACGTTGATGGCGGGCTTCAGCGCGGCGATCGCCTGCATGGCACCAAGCACGGCGGCGGCTCCGCCCATATCGCCCTTCATCTCGTCCATTCCGGCTGCTGACTTGATCGAGATGCCGCCGCTATCGAAGGTGATGCCCTTGCCGACGAGGGCCAACCCTTTCGCGTCGCTCTGGGGCGCGCCGCGATAGCGCAGGATGATAAATCTTGGCGGCTCGGCGCTGCCCTGTGAGACGCCAAGCAGGCCGCCCATCTGCAGCGCTGTGATCTGCTCTTTGTCGAAAATCTCAGATTCCAGTCCAGACTGGTTGGCCATAGCCTGTGCGCGATGCGCCATCTCGGTGGGCGTCAGCACGCTCGGTGGCTCATTCACGAGGTCGCGCGCGAAGTTCGTGGCCTCCGCCAGGGCGCGGCCCCGCTTGAGCGCCTCTTCGGCTTCAGCCGTCTCCGCGCCTTCTGTCAGAATGCTCAGTTGCGCGATGCCGCTATCTTTTCCGTCTTGCTCTTTGTGCTGATACTTCCTGAACGTATAGTGTCCCAGGAGAGCGCCCTCTGCCTGTGCCTCGATGGCCTGCACGCTATCGAACGCCGCGCTGTTCCAGTATAGGGCCAGCGTGACTGTGTCCGCGCCGGTGCTCTGCGCGTAGCGTGTGGCGATGGCGCTGGCACGTCGCAGTGACTGCGCGTTGATCGCTTCCTGCTTGCCCAGGCCAACGACGATGACTCTTTGCACCGCCAGGCGACCCTGCGGGTGCAGGCTGAGCAGTTCACCCGGCGCTCCCTTGAATTCTCCACGTTCGCTACACGCGGTGATCAGTCCGTCCAGCAGCCTGTCTATGGATGTAGCTGCCGGAGATAATGCAATGTCTCCCGTTTTGCGGGCGGCTCCGACGATCAGTACGTCGCCTGTTACGTCGCGCACTGCTTGTGTGATTGCTTGAATATGCATGCTTGCTCCTGAAATCTAGTCGTCTCCTGTGCGGCATGGACATATTCTTCGTAGTAACCAGAAAACGCAAAGCACTCGTGATACTTACAAAGGAATGTCCCATGTCTGGAGGAGAAACGTGGTTGATAGAGACTATAAGTCTATTCTATTATGGCGGCTGAGGTCAACACTTTTTTCTACTCCACCTGTTACCTCTTCAGTAGGGATGGGCCTTGCGTCCATCCGGTTCCCCATCATGAGGGGAGTGGGCCGGATGGACGCAAGGCCCATCCCTACTGAATGGAGAGAGACCTGAAGAGTTACTCCGCCTGCAGCGCTATTTTTTAGGCAGCAACCGCTCGACTACCTCCAGTAATTGGCGCGGCTTGAATGGCTTGGTCAGGTACTCCGTGCAGCCGATCTGCTTTGCCGCTTCGCCTTCATCGTGCAGGGCATAGGCGGTGACGGCCACGATCGGAACATTCGCCAGTCCTGGACGCGCGCGCATCAATTGTGTCGCCCTGTAACCGTCAAGGACGGGCATGGATAGGTCCGTCAGAATCAGGTCTACCTGCTCGTGATCTAGCATGTCGAGTGCTTCTCGCCCATTGGTGGCGCTCAGGCAGCGATACCCGCTGCTAGATAGAACTCGCTCAATAAGCAGGCGATTCGATGTTTCGTTTTCGACGACGAGGATGGTTGCCAGCCCCGTTTCATGTATTGGTGTGCTCATGATTTCTCTCTCATTTGATTGCTATGTCTGAACTATCTACTTCCGACTCTGCTTGCAGCCTCCACTGGCAGGGTGAACGAGAAGGTCGAACCCTGCCCTGGAATGCTCTCTACCGCGAAATCGCCGCCTTGTAGCTCGGTAAGCTTTCTCGCTATGGTCAGACCTAGACCTGTGCCCCCGAAGCGGCGCGTTGTGCTGCCATCCTCCTGGCGAAACGCTTCAAAGATGTAGGTGAGCGCCGATGGTGAGATGCCGATGCCCGTGTCGCTGACCGAGATGCGCACCATTTTGTCATCATGCACAAGCCGACAGCGAATAGTGATGCCACCCCGCTCGGTGAACTTCAAGGCGTTCGATACGAGATTAAGGGCGACCTGGCGCAAACGATGGCTGTCAGCTTTGATTAGCGGCATCCTATCGTCTATCACCAGGTTGAGATAGAGTCCTTTCTTATTCGCCATCGGCTTGATCTGGTCCACAACCTCCATCAGGCAAGGTTGTAGCTCGATTGCTTCAAGCTTGACCTCGATGCGATCGGCCTCGATCTTCGAGAGGTCGAGCATATCGTCAACCAGGTGCGACAGGTCCTCGGCCCTGTTTACAATAAGCTGGACATGCTCCTCCTGCTCCTGCAGCAATTTTCCGTCGTACCCCTCTAGCATGAAGTCTCCATAACTGATAATGCTGTGGAGAGGTGTGCGTAGTTCATGTGTGACGTTGGCCAGAAACTGGGATTTCAGATGGCTGGCGCGCTCCAGGGCCGCGTTCTTTTCCTTGACCTCCGCGAAGAGCAGCGCGTTTTGAATAGCCACCGCTGTTTGCGCTGTGACCGTGCTTAAGAGAAAGGTGTCGCGACTGCTGATCTGGCGCGGCGTATCGGTGTACAGCATAAAGGCACCAATCGCCTGGTCGTGCAAGAGAAGGGGGACCGCGATCGCCGAGCGGTATCCGGCCTCTAACGCCATGCGTGTCCACTTGCCCTGGTGCTCGCGGTCGATGGACGCGATATCTTCTCCATAGGCGATTTTGTGGCGCTGAATGACCATGTGACTCAGTACCTGATCCAGGTCGCGTACAGCCAGGCGAGGAATGCGCGGTCGGCGCAGCCCGTAGGATTGCGTCTCCGCCGTATCTCCCTGCACCGCTTTGCGTTTTCCACTTGCCCTGGTCAGGCGCGCGTTGGTGATGGCCGCCATTTTTGAGGTGATTGCCAGGGTGATATCCGCGTCTGGATCGGCATGTACGGTAACTGCGCCCTGCTGTTGTAACGAGTGCGAGAAGAGCGAGTTGGGCGCGCTGTGCGCGTCGACGATCTGGCCCGCTACCTCCGACCACTGCGCGACCGCCCAGGGTGAAAGCATCTCACGCCCGTAGAGCAATAGCGATACATGTTTGACCTTCATGATATTGCCCAGGCGCGTGACGATCTCCCCGAGCAGATGCTCCAGGTTCAGCGTCGAGATCAGTGCATCACTCGCAATTAAGAGGTTGCTCATCTGCTCGGCCATCGCCTGGCTTTCGTTTTCAAGCTCGTCGGCCAACAGGTTGAATGATTGCGTAAGTTGCGTAATTTCGTCGTCGCCCTGTTCCACCTGCTGCTCAACGGTGTTCATAACCAGCGGCTGGACATGTGCCAGGAGCTGATGCAATGGCTTTGTAAAGAGGAAATGTTTCATAAAGACGTAGGCCAAAATGCCCATGCCAGATATAAATAGGCCCAGACCTGCGATAATGAGGAGGAACCGTGTGTCGGTACCGTTGAAGATATAAAGCGGCTCGACTGCTACAACGACTAACTGTGCCGCGTCGATATTCTGGCCTGCGGTGGCCCCTGCCAGCGTAAGGTAGTGCTGGCCGAGCTTCAGAGATGTGCCCGCTGTACAGACTTTTCCCGCGCCTCCGTTCTCTGAGAGAGACAGGCTCTGCAGCGAGGTTCCGCTGGTTCCCTGCACCTGTCCTCCTATACAGAACAACGTCGGTGTCCCTACATCTTGCGTCAACAGGTGTGCAAAGTTGTTGTCGATAGCTTGAAACGCCAGCAGCACGCCCAGCGTTGCGCCGCTACTGGCACGTACAGGGATGGCGACGCTCAAAGACCAGTCCGCCCCGCCTGTGCCAGGAATGCTCCGCTGTAGGGAAGAGAGTGTTTGCCCCTGTAGTCCCTGTGCGAGCAGCGGCCCGGCCTGAGAGGCGAGATCCTGTGCTGAGAGCGTTGTGTCACTCATCTGCGCCAGCACCTGATACTTGCTGGATACCAGCGCGATTGCGGCAAGGGAATTGCGTGAGAACGGTCCCACAAGCAGGCTTTGCAGGTGGCTCTGCGTCGCTAGAGAAGCGGGTTGCTGCTTCAGTGTGGCGATGAGGTCTGCGTTGGTCGCAACATGCCCCAGATCATCTTTGAGGGTATCGCTATGCGCCTGATATGCTTGCTTGATGAAGGTCAGATGGGACCTGGCCGTGCTCGTGGCCTCGTTTCTGGAG
>Ga0209839_10000755_pt1 | contig 16496 bp, 6 predicted proteins | sample OrgsoiDNA2013050_FD_185800 | JGI IMG/M metagenome (GOLD analysis project Ga0209839, IMG submission 185800) | Permafrost soil microbial communities from the Arctic, to analyse light accelerated degradation of dissolved organic matter (DOM) -... | ecosystem: Environmental > Terrestrial > Soil >... | reverse complement strand
CGTGATTCTGGGCGGCTTCGGCGGTGAGACCAGCGAGGCTGCTGCCGATGGAGAGAAAAAGCCGGTCAAGAGCGGAAGCGCGGAAGACGCCGCCTTCCTGCTTTCGAACGCGGACACGGTAGTCATCGTTCCCGGTTACGGCCTCGCGGTCGCGCGCGCGCAGCATGCAGTGAAGGAGCTCGCGGCCAAGCTGACCGCCAAGGGAGTGACCGTCAAGTACGCCATCCATCCGGTCGCGGGCCGGATGCCCGGACACATGAACGTGCTGCTGGCGGAGGCCGAGGTGCCTTACGAACAGGTGTTCGAGATGGAAGACATCAACAGCGAGTTCGCGCAGGTGGACGTCGCGCTGATCCTCGGCGCCAACGACGTCGTCAATCCGCTTGCCGAGCAAAAGGGCAGCCCGATTTACGGCATGCCGATCATCGAAGCCTACAAAGCGAAGTCGGTCATCGTCAATAAGCGGTCGATGGCATCCGGGTACGCCGGCCTCGACAATCCGCTTTTCTACATGGACAAGACGATGATGGTGTTCGGCGACGCCAAAAAGGTGGTCGAGGATCTGGTCAAGGCGGTCGACTGACGCCCCCGGGATTCCTGGCGCGGGTGTCCGGCGCAAATCGCCGCGCCTCCGCGAGGCGGGCGATTTCCAGCCGCCGGCACGTCGGCAGCGGCCGCCGGATTTTTCTGCGCAGCACCAGACAAGTTATGGCAACGTCGGATCGCGGCTAAGCCGCGATCCGCGCGCAATGACCAACGTCACGCGCAAGCCCGCATTCTGGATCGCCTTCGCGCTGATCTCGGCGTTGTCGGCGGCGTTCGCGTGGCGCTTTTTTCCGCAGGCGCTGCCGATCATCAAGCTCGACGTCAAAATGACGCGCGACGATGCGCTCGATCGCGCCAGCGCGCTTGCCGGCAAGCTCGATCTCGCGCCGGCCGACGCGCAGCGCGCGGCGCTGTTCAACCACGACGGCACGACCCAGAACTTCGTCGAGCTCGATGCGGGCGGCAAGCCCAGGTTCGCCGAGCTGCTGGCAGGAAATCTCTACTCGCCGTATTGGTGGGAAGTGCGCCTGTTCAAGCCGAACGAAACCGCCGAGGCGCGCCTGCGCTTCAGGCCCGACGGCTCGCCCTATGGATTTCAATTGAAGGTGCCCGAGGCCGAACGTGGCGCGGCGCTCGACGCGGTTGCGGCGCGCGCCATCGCCGAGGCCAGCGCTGGCAAGGATTGGGCGATCGATCTCGCGCCGTACAAGCTGCTCGAGCAGTCCAACGCGCGGCGGTCCACCGGCCGCGTCGATCACACATTCGTCTACGAACGCGAGCACGAGACGCTCGGCGACGGCCGGTTCCGTCTGCGCCTCGGCGTCGCGGGGGACCGCCTGAGCGAAGTCACGCACTACGTCTTCGTTCCGGAGGCGTTCAACCTTCGCTTCCAGGAAATGCGCTCCGACAACGAGACCATCGCCAAAGTGGCGTCGCTTGCCGCCGGCGCGCTCTACGGAGTCGGCGGCTGCATCGTCGGCACCTTGTGGCTGCTGCGACGTCGCGCGCTGCTGTGGAAGCCGGCGCTCATCGCCGGCGCAATCGTCGCCGGCATCAGCGCGCTGGCGATGCTCGCCAACGCGCCGCAGGCGTGGTTTTCCTACGACACGGCGCAGCCAGTCTGGATATTCTGGGGCACACAATTCGGCATCGCCTTGCTGGTGTTTTTCGCCGGCTCGCTCGCCCTGGCGCTGGTGTTCATGGCTGCCGAGGGACTGTCACGCCGGGCATTCCCCGGCCACCCACAGCTTTGGAAAGTCTGGTCACGCGAGGCCGCGCCGACGCCCGCGATCCTCGGCCGCACGCTGGGTGGATATCTCTTCGTGCCGATCGAGCTGGCGCTGATCGCGGCGTTTTATTTCGTCACCAACCGCTATTTTGGATGGTGGCAGCCCTCGGAATCGCTGACCGACCCGAACATTCTCGGCAGCGCCTTGCCCGCGCTCGGGCCCATCGGCATGGCGCTGCAGGCGGGCTTCATGGAGGAATCTCTTTTTCGCGCGGTGCCGCTGTCGATCGCCGCGCTGATCGGCCAGCGTTTCGGTCATCGCTCGCTGCTCATAGTCGCGGCTCTGGTGCTGCAGGCGGTCATCTTCGGTGCCGCGCACGCGAACTATCCCGGCTTTCCGGCGTACTCGCGGTTGGTGGAGCTGGTGATTCCGGCATTCATCTGGGGCCTGATCTTCCTGCGCTTCGGCCTGCTGACGACCGCGATCCTTCACGCTCTTTTCGACCTGGTCCTGATGTCGATACCGGTGTTCCTGGTCGAAGGCTCCGGCAGCGGATTCAACCAGGCGCTCGTCGTCGCCGCGGGGCTGGTGCCGCTCGCGATCATCGCCGTGCACCGGTTGCGCGCGGGGCGATGGCTCGAGCTGCCGGCGATATTGCGCAACGGTGCATGGCAAGGCAGCGCCGCGATTGCGGACGCGTTCGCGGCACGCGTTCGCGCCCAGGCAGGACGCTGGACGACGCTCATGCAGCGCGCGCTTCCCGTGCTCGCGGTCGCGGGACTGCTGGCGATAGTATTCGGCAGCGACTTTCACAGCGATGCGCCTCCGTTGCAGATCGACCGCGCCACCGCCGAAGCGGCCGCCGACGCGGCGCTCAAGAATCGCGGCATCACGCTCGGACCCGAATGGAAGCAGGCCGCCGGCACGCGGCTCGCGTCGGAAGATGGCGCGTGGCTCTGGCACAAGTTCGTGTGGCGCGAAGCGGGCCACGATGCGTACGCGCGCCTGGTCGGAAACTGGCTTGCGCCGCCATTGTGGGAGGTGCGCTATGCGCGCTTCGAGGGCGCAGACGTTGTCGATCGCTCCGAGGAATGGCGCGTCACCGTGTCGGGAGACGGGACCGTCAGGCAGGTCAGACATCAGGTGCCGGAGCGACAGCCGGGAGCGAAGCTATCGCGCGATGAGGCGCGCGCCATCGCCAGGAAGGAAATCAGCCAGCGCTTCGGGCTCGACACCGACGTCTTGCGCGAAGTCGCGGTGAAGGACGATCCGCAGCCGGCGCGCAACGACTGGAAATTCACCTACGCCGATCCGCGTGTCGACGCAGGAGTCGGCGGAGAAGCGAGGGTCGGTGTCGATATCGCCGGCAACGAAATCGCCAACTCGGGGCGTTATGTGTTCGTTCCCGAAGCGTGGCAACGCGCGGAAACGGACCGGAGAGGACGTCTCGCGGTGGCCAAGAACATGGTCGCGATGGCGACCATTGTCCTGGTCGTTGCCGCGCTGATCGCATCCATTGTCGCCTGGAGCCGCGGCCGATTCGACCGGCGCGCATTCTGGATTGCCACCGCACTGATGCTTGCGGCGGCTGTGATCAATATCGTCAATCAGTGGCCGCTGCTCGGCATGCGACTGTCAACCACCGAACCGGTGGCGACGCAGGTCAGCGTGTATCTGGCCGGAACGGCGTTGTCGACGGTGCTTTCGGCACTGCTTTGCGGTCTTCTTGCCGGCGTCGCATCGTTCGCGGCGCGCGCGCACGTCGAGCCCGGATTGACGCAGGCGACGCTGTGGATGCGCGGTGCCGGAGCAGCTTTGTTCGTGCTGGGCGTCGAGGCGCTGCTGGGCCGTCTCTCGCCCGACGTGGCTCCGACCTGGCCGTCGTATAAGTTCGAGGAGCTTTGGGTGCCATGGCTCGGACGCATCTCCGGAACGCTGACCTCCGGCTTGATGGTCATGACGGTGACAGTGATCACGCTCTACTGGATCGATCGCCTGACCGCGGGCTGGACCCGCCGCCGGGTGCTGGGAGTTCTCGTGCTGGTGCTCGCGCAAGCTGCGGTGGCCGCCGCCAACGCAGACGAATGGATCGAAGTGATCGCGGCGGGCGTAGTCGGCGGCGCGCTGGCGACGCTGATCTATGCAACCGTGCTTCGCTTCGACCTTCGTATCGCGCCCGCATTGATCGCGGTCCAGCTCGTCGTCGGATTCGTCGACGATGCGGCGCAGAAGCACACCGTGCAGGCGGTGGTGCTGGCGCTGATCGCAAGCGCGACCGCGCTTGCGCTAGCCTGGGGCGCGACGCGCTATCTGCTGCATCCCGGCGCGGCGGGCGCAGCGTCGGCCGCGGCGGAATGAACTCGGCGCGGGAGTATTCGACTACTGCATCTTCACCCAGTACGGCATGACCTGATTGTCGGCGCGGTGCACCGCGGTGACGTTGCTTCGCGCCGCCCACGGAATGACCTGGCGGTGCAGCGGCAGATGGTTGATCTCGGCGTTGTGCGCCGCCAGCGCGTCGTGAATCTCCTTCAGCCTGACGTCGGGATTCATGTCGACCTTGATCTTTGCGACCAGCTCGTCGAGCTTCGGGTTGGTGTAGCGGCCGTAGTTGTAGTCGCCGTCTCCCTTGCCGTTGTAGGTCGACAGCACCGGCTGCAGGATGAAGATTCCGTCGATCGTGCCGCCGCCCCAGCCGAGCATGTACAAGCTGGTGTCGGTCTTCTCCAGCTTGGGAAAATAGTTCGCGCGCGGCATTGCGTTGACGGTGACCTTGACGCCGATCTGGGCCCACATCGCGGCCAGCGCCTGACAGATTTTCTCGTCGTTGACATAACGGTTGTTGGGGCAGTCGAGCGTCACCTCGAAGCCGTCGCCGTATCCCGCTTCGGTCATCAGCTGCTTGGCCTTGACGCGATCGAAGGGCAGGCGCTTCTCGAGCTCCGGGGTCGTCTGCGCCGGCGACGGCAACAGCGCGCCCGACGGCTGCGCGAGACCTCGCATGGTATTGATCTTGATGGCCTCGATGTCGATCGCCTGATACAGCGCCTGTCGCACGCGCTTGTCCTTGAACGGATTCTTGCCCTTGACGCTCGAGTACAGGAGCTCATCGCGCTTCTGGTCCATGCCGATGAACACGATGCGGTTCTCGGAACCCTCGAGCACCTTGATGTTCCGATCCTGTTTCAGGCGGGGCACGTCCTGCGGCGGAGGATCGTTGATCAGATCGACCTCGCCGGATATCAGCGCCGCGACGCGCGTCGCATCGGACACGATGGGCAGATAGATCACCTCGTCGGCGTTGCCTTCGAAGCGGCCTTCCTTGAGGCCCCACCAGCTGGGATTCTTGGTCAGCACCGTCTTGATGTCGGGCTCGCGTGACTTGAGCATGTACGGTCCGGTGCCGTTGGCCTGGTGCGCGGTGATCATGTCCTCTTTTTGGGTGTAGTTCTGCGGCTTGACCGCACGGTTTTTCTCGCACCAGACGCGACTCATGATGTTGATGGTGTTGATGTGCTCGAGCTCGATGGGGTTCGGCCCGTTGGTCGTGAAATCGACGGTCAGATCGTCGACCTTCTTCGGAATGCCGGACGCGTTGGAGTAGACGCGCAATTGCGATGTGTCGGCACGGGCGCGCTCGAAGGAAAATACCACGTCGTCGGCGGTGAACGGCGTGCCGTCGTGGAACTTGACGCCGGGGCGCAGCTTGAAGCGCCAGGTGGTCGGGTTGAGCTGCTCCCAGGATACGGCCAGCGCGGGAACGAGCTCGAGCGTCTTGTTGCGAAGGAGCAGAGGCTCGTAAATCAGGATGTTGATGTTGTTGGTGAGGTTTTCGTTCTGCGAATGCGGATCGGTGGTCTGAAGGTCGCCGCGTCCGGCCCAGCGTAGCGTCCTGGCGTCGAGCGTTGCGGCGGTGAGCATCGCCAATGCGAGGGTCAGCGTGAACAAGCGCAACATGGCGTCGGCTCCGTACCGAAGGTAGAAAGTCCATCATAACCCGGGCCCGACGCGTCGGGATAGAATGCCGCCCCGAACGATCGCCGAAGATGCAATCCCACTCTACCGTTGAACGACTGCTCGCCGAATTGGGCGATGGCATGGCCGCCGACCAGGCTTCGCTTGGCCGCAGCATCGGGCGCTTGCGCAAGCCCGGCGCAGCGCCGGCCGACATCGAGCGCGTGTCCCGCGCAGTCGCCGACTCGCGCGATCGCGCATTGCGCCGCGCATCCCGGGTGCCGCGAATCGAATACCCGCCGGAGCTGCCGGTGTCGGCGCGGCGCGACGACATCGCCGCGGCAATGCTCGCGCATCAGACCATTATCGTCTGCGGCGAGACGGGTTCCGGCAAGACCACGCAGCTGCCCAAGATCTGCCTCGAGCACGGACGAGGCATTCGCGGCTTGATCGGCCACACGCAGCCGCGGCGGATCGCCGCGCGCAGCGTCGCGACGCGGATCGCCCAGGAGCTCGCCACGCCGCCGGGAGAGATCGTCGGCTACAAGGTGCGCTTCAGCGACCAGACGCGGCCCGACGCGTACATCAAGCTGATGACCGACGGCATCCTGCTTGCCGAGACGCAGTCCGACCGCATGCTCGCCGCGTACGACACGATCATCATCGACGAAGCGCACGAGCGCAGCCTCAACGTCGATTTTCTGCTCGGCTATCTCAAGCAACTCCTGCCGCGGCGCCCCGATCTGAAGCTGATCATCACCTCGGCAACGCTCGACGCCGACCGCTTTGCGCGCCATTTCGGCGACGGCACGACCAATGCGCCGGTGATCGACGTCGAAGGTCGCATGTTCCCGGTCGAGGTGCGCTATCGCCCCTTGGGCGCGGGCGACGATCCGGCGGGCGAGAACGAGGCCGACGATGAGGAGGCGCTCGAAGAAGCGATCGTCTCCACCGTCGAGGACCTCTGGCGCGAAGGTCCGGGCGACATCCTGGTGTTCCTGCCCGGCGAGCGCGAAATCCGCGAGACCGCCGAGCTCCTGTCGCGCGGCCTGTCGCGGCGGCCTTACGCCTCGTCGATGGAGATCCTGCCGCTGTTCGCGCGCCTGTCGGTGGAGCAGCAGCAACAGGTGTTCGCCCCGAGCCGCGGCCGCCGCGTCGTTCTCGCCACCAACGTCGCCGAGACGTCGCTCACCGTACCCGGCATCCGTTACGTGATCGATTCCGGCCTGGCCAGGATCAAGCGCTACTCGCTGCGCAACAAGGTGACGCTGCTGCAGATCGAGAAGGTGTCGCAGGCGGCGGCCAATCAGCGCGCGGGCCGCTGCGGCCGCGTCGCCGCCGGCGTGTGCGTACGTCTGTACGACGCAGCGAATTTCGGCGCCCGCCCTCGCTACACCGAGCCCGAGATCCTGCGCTCCTCGCTCGCCGCGGTGATATTGCGCATGGCCTCGCTCGACCTGGGCGAGGTCGCTTCGTTTCCGTTCCCGGAGCCGCCGAGCCCGCGCGCCATCGCCGACGGCTATCAGTTGTTGCAGGAGCTCGGCGCCGTCGACGTCGGGCGCGCGCTCACGCCGCTGGGACGCGAGCTTGCGAGGCTGCCGGTCGATCCGCGCATCGGCCGCATCATCCTTGCCGCGAGGGACGCGGGCTGCCTCGCCGAAATGCTGGTGATCGCGAGCGCCATGGCGGTTCCCGATCCGCGCGACCGGCCGATGGAAAAGCGGCAGGCTGCGGATCAGGCGCACTTGCGTTTCCGCGACGAGCGTTCCGATTTCCTGAGCCTGATCGCGCTCTGGCAGTTCTTTACCGATGCGCTTGCCGAAAAGCTGCCGCATCGACGCCTGGTCGAGCGCTGCCGGGCGCATTTCGTGTCCTATCTGCGGTTGCGTGAATGGCGCGACCTGCACCGGCAGCTCGCCGAGCAGGTCGCCGAGCTCGGCTGGACCTGGAACGAGAAGCTGCCCGCCGCCGTCGACGCCGCACGCTACGCGCTGATCCATCGGGCGTTGCTCGAGGGCTTGCTGTCCAACATCGGCACCAAGGCCACCGACGTTTCCGGCGCTGCCGGGACCGACGGCCAGTACCTCGGCGCGCGGGGGATCCGGTTCTTTCTGCACCCGGGCTCGGGGATCGCGAAAAAGCCGCCGAAGTGGGTCCTCGCCGCCGAGCTGACCGAGACGACGCGGCTGTACGCGCGCGGCGCGGCCGGAATCGATCCCGAATGGATCGAGCAAGTGGCCGGAGACCGGGTCGACAAGACCTATTTCGATCCGCGCTGGGATGCCGAGCGCGGCGAAGTCGTCGGCGCCGAGCGCGTCGCGCTGTACGGGCTGACGCTGGTGCCGCGGCGGCGTATCTCCTACGGCGCCGTCGACCCGGCGACTGCGCGCGAAGTCTTCCTGCGCGAGGCGCTGGTCGGCGGCGAATTGAAGACCAAGGCGCCGTTCTTCGCCCACAACCGGCATTTGGTCGACGACATCGCCGAGCTCGAGCACAAGACACGCCGTCAGGACGTGCTGGTCGACGACGAGTCGATCTACGCGTTCTATGCCGCGCGCATCCCTGCCGACGTCTTCTCGGCGGCGTCGTTCGAGCGTTGGCGCCGCGATGCAGAGCGAAGCGATCCGCGCCTGCTGTTCATGACCCGCGAAGCGCTGATGCGCCACGGCGCCTCCGGCGTGACCGAGGCGCAATATCCGGAGCACCTCGAGATGGCGGGCGTGCGGCTGCCGCTCAAGTACCGTTTCGCGCCGGGGCATCCGCTCGACGGGCTGACCCTGACCGTCCCGCTCGCGCTCCTCAATCAGGTCGATTCGGCACGGTTGTCCTGGCTGGTGCCGGGGATGATTCGTGAAAAGCTGACCTGGTATCTGAAGGCGTTGCCCAAGGCCTGGCGGCAGCGGCTGACGCCGCTGAACGAAGTCGCGACGGCATTTCTCGAAGCTCGCGATGCGCCTCCAGGCCCGTCGCCATCCGGCGCGTCGCCGGATGTCCCGCCCCAGCTGACTGAGGCCTTGCGTCAATTTTGCGCCGAGCGCCTCGGCGCAGCGATGCCGGTCGACCTGTGGCAGGGCGAGGCGCTGCCGGCGCATCTTCTGGTCAACGTCTGCGTGGTCGACGCCCAGGGTCGCGAGCTGGGCAGCGGCCGCGACCTTCCCGCACTCAAAGTCCAGCTGGGCGAGGCCGCGCAACTGACATTTTCAGCCGCCGGTCCCGAGTTCGAGCGATCGGACATCAAGACCTGGGACTTTGGCGACCTGCCCGAAACGCTGGCGATCGAGCGCGAAGGCAGGAAGCTCACCGGCTACCCGGCGCTGGTGGACCAGGGCGAGAGCGTCTCGCTGAAGCTGCTCGATACCCGCGCCGCGGCCGATGCCTCGACCCGAGTCGCCCTTCTGCGCCTGCTCAGACGGCAGTTCAAGGATGCTCTTCAGCGACTGGAGAAGCAGCCGCCGAGCTTTGCCCAGGCGGCGCTGATGCTCAAGCCCGCCGTTCCGACCGACGGCTTGCTCGCCGATGCGCTGGCCGCTATCTGCGATCGCGCGTTCCTCGGCGAGGATCCGCTGCCGCGATCCGAAGCCGCGTATGCGGAGCAGGTCAAGCGGGCGCGGGTGCGGCTGCCGGCGGTGGCCGAGAGCGCGTTCCGGCTGCTGGCGGCGATCGGCGTCGAATACCACGCGCTGTCGCAACGCATCGGCACGCTACCCGGTGCGCAGGCCCGCCTCGCTGCGGACCTGCGCGCGCAACGCGACGCACTGATCCATCCCGGCTTCCTTGCCACGACGCCCTGGCCACAGCTCGCGCACCTGCCCAGGTATCTGAAAGGACTGGAGCGCCGGCTTGGGAAATTTGCCGAAAATCCGGCGCGCGATGCCAAACACGCGCAAGCGGTCGCGGAGCTCTGGCAACGCTATTCGCAGCGGCGCGCCGCGAATGCCGTGGCACGCAAGGCGGAGCCTGCGCTGGAGGCTTTCCGCTGGCAAATCGAAGAACTCAAGGTATCCCTTTTCGCCCAGGAGCTCAGAACGCCTCAGCCGGTGTCATACAAACGTCTGGAAAAGGCCTGGACGGAGCTTTCGCGCGGATAAATGGTGATTTTTCACATTGGCACCCCTAAACCGCGCGTGATACAGTAACTTGCCGTTCAATGCGCCCGAAATGGGTCAACAGCGAACGCATCGGGGGGGCAGGGATAGCGCGATCCGCGCCATGCTTACCCCCGACATCCGGCAAAGGGCAAGGGGTGAGCGTTACAACAACTTCGGGCGAACGGGCGGTCCGTCGCCAAGTGCCGAAAGACTTGGCCAGAATTCTCGGCGATTGCCGGGACCTGGCCATTCACCGGCTGTTGTTGTCCTTTTCATCGATGCTCGATCGCGTCGCCGACCTGCTCATGGCACGCGCCGATCGCTCCGACATTCGCGAAGACCAGACGCTTTACCTGGACGCGCGCGGAGTCCTGGTCAACGAGCGCAACAACCTGATGGTCGATTTCGAGCGCAATCTGCGCAAGCTGGTCGACGAACGCATGAGCGGCAAGGTCGCGCCCAAGGAGCACTTTGCCCAGGTCGAGGTCAAGAAGCTGACGCTGGTCGACACCAGCGCCATGGACGAGTCGGTGCTTTCCGGCAACATCATCCGGGTGGTCGAGAACCAGTGCGAGAACGAGCTGCGCGAGCTCAATCGCGGCGTCGGCTACCTGCTTGGGCGGCCCGACCTCGAAACCGACGCCAATCCGCTCGCTCCGACCACCATCGTCGAAGCTTTCACCCAGGCGCTACACGGGATCGGCGGCGACGATCGCATCAAGCTGACGATCCTCAAGGAGCTGAACCAGACCTCGCTCGGCGACATCAACGCGATTTACGCCGATCTCAACCGCCACCTCGAAAGCCTGAAGATCCTGCCCAAGCACCGGGCGGCGATCACCCGCCCGCAATCGCCGGGCGTGCATGGCGACGGCAAGGGCGGCGATTCGGCGGCCGCACCGCCGCAGGACGTCGATCTGATGGCAATGCTGCAGCGCCTCGTCAGCTCCAATATGGCGATGCGCGGCCCGGCGCAAATGCCGGCTGGACTGCCGCCAGGCGGTATCCAGGTGCCTTCGCTGGACGGCAGCGGGCCGCCTTCGGTCAGCGGCGGATATCCATCGGGCGCTTTCAGCTTCAACGCCAGCACCCTGGCGCAGATGGCGCAGATGGGACAGATGGGCGGCCAGCGCATTCTGATCACGCCCGAGCTCGGCGACGCGCTAGGCCGCCTGCAGCACGGCGAGACGGGATTCGATTTTGCCGGCGTGCCGCTGCACGTCGCCGGCCTGCAGCAGGACATGCACAACGTCCTGCGCGATCTGCAGGAGTCGCCAATTGGCGAGCGCGCCAATCAGCTCGAGGCGATGACTATCGAGCTGGTGGCGATGCTGTTCGATTTCATCTTCGAGACGCGCGACCTTCCGGACAGCATCAAGGCATTGATCGGCCGCCTGCAGATTCCGGTATTGAAGGCGGCGATGCTCGACGGCGCTTTCTTCTCCAAGAAGGCGCATCCGTCGCGGCTGTTGGTCAACGCGCTGGCGGAGGCAGGCATCGGCTGGTCGCCGACGATGGGCCAGGACGATCCGCTGTATCGCAAGATCGAGCAGATCGTCCATCGCGTTCTCGACGATTTCACCGACGACGTCGACTTGTTCGACGAGCTGCGCAAAGACCTGGAGACCTTCCTCTCCGACGAGCAGCGCGCCGCCGATCTGACCATCCAGTCGACAGCAGACGAAATCAATCAGCGCGACCACCAGGAAATCGCGCAGATGGTCGCCCAGGCGGAAATCGAGCGCCGGCTGCGCGAGTTTCCGGCGCCGAACTTCCTGGCCTCGTTTCTGCGCGAAAAATGGGTGGGCACGCTGACCCAGCTTTATCTTCGCGAAGGCGAGGAGAGCGAGGCATGGATCTCCGCGCTGGGCACGCTCGACGATCTGGTTTGGAGCGTTCAGCCCAAACGGATGACCGACGATCGCAGGAAACTGGTGGCGATGCTGCGCAATCTTTTGAAGCAGCTCCACGGCGGTCTTCACAATGTGGTCTGGGGGCCGGGCGAGCGCGAGCGGTTCATGTCGAACCTGGTCGAAGCGCATGCCGCGGCGGTCAAGCCGAGCCTCGCGTCGGCGCCGTTGCCGACGGTCGCAGTGGCCGAGGCGGCGACGGCCGCGGCCGAGCAGGCAACCGCCAACGGCGACATCGAGACCGCGAACAAGGCGCGCGCGCTGGCCGAAGCGATGACGCCGGCCGCGCCGGCACCGGAACCGGAACCGGAGCCGGAGCCGCTGCAGGATCGCTTCGCCGAAGTCGCCGCCAGCCTCGAGCGCGGCATGTGGGTCGAATTCGAAGGTGAGGACGGTCAGCTCGCGTTCGCCAAGCTGGCGTGGGTCAGCCCGCTGCGCGGGACGTATCTGTTCACCAACCGCCAGGGTCAGAAGGCGGTATCGCTCACTGCTGACGAGCTCGCCGAGCGCTTCCGCGGCGACCGGGCACGTTTGGTCGAGGCGGCGCCTTTGATCGATCGCGCTTTCGTCAGCATGATGGCGAAGCTGGAAGAGAAGTTCGGCCCCGAGTCCGCGCCGGCGCAGGCCGCCTGACGCCACTCGCGGTTCGCATTCCCGCGCTTATCGCAATGATCGAAATGCCGCGGCGTTGCCGCGGTCAGCGTTTTTTGGCGCGCAGCGCCAGCGCTTTGGCAATCTCGGCGACCAGCGCCGGCCCCTTGTAGATGAGCCCCGTGTAGATCTGCACCAGCGTCGCGCCCGCGGCAATTTTTTCCACCGCGTCCTCGCCTGACATGATACCGCCGACGCCGATGATCGGCAGCGCCCCATTGAGCGCTTTGGCCAGGACCCGGATCACCGCCGTCGATTTGTCCTTGAGCGGACCGCCGGACAATCCGCCTTTTTCGTTGGCGTGAGCCTGCCCGGCGATCGCTTCCCGATCGACCGTGGTGTTGGTCGCGATCACGCCGTCGATCTTGTACTGCACCAGCAGCGCGGCGATCAGCCGGATCTCGGTCCTGGAAAGGTCCGGCGCGATCTTCACCACCAGCGGTGTGTATTTCTTGTGCCGTTGCGAGAGCTTCGTCTGTTCGGACTTGAGCGTCGCCAGGAGGTTTTCGAGTGCGGGAGCTTCCTGCAGCTCGCGCAAGCCCTCCGTGTTGGGCGACGAGATGTTCACCGTGACGTAGCTCGCATACGGATACACCGCCCGCAGGCACGTCAGGTAATCGTTGACCGCGAGGTTGTTGGGGGTATCGAAATTCTTGCCGATGTTGAGCCCGAGAATGCCGCCGCCCGTGTCGGGCCTCGCGAATTTTGAGCGCAGCACGTTGGTCAGAAACTGATCCACGCCGTGATTGTTGAATCCGAGGCGATTGATCAGGGCGTCCGATTCGGGCAAGCGGAACATCCGCGGCTTGCGATTTCCCGGCTGCGGTCGCGGAGTCACGGTGCCGCATTCGATGAAACCGAAGCCGAATGTCGCCAGGCCGTCGATGTGCACGGCGTTCTTGTCGAGGCCCGCGGCGAGTCCGATGCGATTGGGAAACCTGAGCCCCATCACCTTGACCGGCGAAGGCGCGACCCGCTGCGCGAACCTTTGCGCGATGCCGAGAGACGTCGCCAAGTCGAGGCTCGCAAACGCCAGTTCGTGCGCCGTTTCCGGATCGAATTTGAACAGCAGGGGGCGGAAATAGGGATAGAGCATCGGTGGAGCGAAAACGCAGTCGATCGTCGCCGGAGAGACCCAAGCGTGTGCGGGCCGGATGATAACATTCGCCGCCGATGAAGACGACAGCGCAACAAGCGATTCTCGCGCGATCGATGCGCGGTCTCGCGTTCGCCGCGATGCTCGGATTTGCGCTCGTCTTTCTGCCTGCCGCATCGGCGGAAGCCGCATCGCCGCCGGCGTTGACTCCGCTGAATTACGGCGATCGTCCGGACGTGAATGCATTCATCGACGAGATGGTCGACGAATACGGCTTCGACGCGCGCGCGCTCCGGCGATTTTTCTCCAGGGTCCGCTATCAGCAATCGGTCGTCAACGCGATGTCACGTCCGGTCGTCGCGCCGCCGAAGTGGTACGAGTACGCACCGCGGTTCCTGAGCTCGGCGCGCATCGATGCCGGCGCCGCGTTCTGGCGCGCGCACGCGGCGACGCTCGAGCGGGCACAGAAAGAATTTGGCGTGCCGGCGGAAGTCGTCGTCGCCATCATCGGCGTCGAAACGTTTTATGGCCGCAATACCGGCTCGTACCGTGTTGCCGACGCTCTGGCGACGCTCGCGTTCGATTATCCCAGGCGCGCCGAATATTTCCGCAAGGAGCTGAAGCAATTCCTGCTGCAAGCGCGCGAACAGGACATTTCGCCGCTGGCGCCCAGAGGGTCGTACGCAGGCGCCCAGGGGCTGCCCCAATTCATGCCCGGAAGCCTGCGCGATTACGCGGTCGACTACGATGACGATGGAAAGATCGACCTGGCGGGCGACGTCGACGACGCCATCGGCAGCGTTGCCAATTATCTGAGCCGCCATGGCTGGCAAACGGGCGACGCGGTGATGGAGCCGGCGACCATCGATGCCGACGCGCTCCAGGACCTCGGGCGCGCGCTAGACGGTGGTGTGTCCGAGCGGTGGACGATGAAAACGTGGCAGCTTGGCGGCGTCAATGCCGAAGACGCTTCCGGAACCGCGGCCGGCATTCGTGAAGCCGCCGCCATCGGGCCGGGCTCGCCCGGCGGTCCCGCGCCTGGTCCGGATTCGGTTGGCGTATTGATGCTCGAAGAGGAAAGCGGTCCCAGCTACTGGCTGGTATTCGAGAACTGGTACGTGCTGACGCGTTACAACCGCAGCCGCCTGTACGCCTCGGCGGTGTGGCAGCTGGCCCGGGAAATCAGGCTGGCGTTTGCCGGGGAGTAATGCACCGCGGTGCACCGCGCCGGTGCGGCAGATTCGATCGCTGCGATACCGCGGCGAAAATCGCTACAATCGAATCAGCGTCTCGCGTTGGCGCAACTGTTCGGGGCCGCCTGGTTGCAAACTGAGTTGCCAACGCGGTTGCTCACTCAGTTGCCATCTCAGTTGCCATCTCAGTTGCCATTTCAGTTGCCACAACCATCAGCCATGGATACCGCCACCGATAAAGACCTTCCGCTCAAGGAAGACACCCGTCTTCTCGGCCGCATCCTCGGCGACGTCCTGCGAGCGCAGACCGGCGAGCCGGGCTTTGCGTGCATCGAAGCGATCCGGCAGACGGCGATCGGTTTCCGGCGCGCCGGCGCGGAACATGCGCCTGCGGTCAAGCGCGAGCTCGATACGCTCCTGAACGAGCTACCGATCGTCCAGGCACTCGACGTCGTCCGCGCATTTTCCTATTTCTCGCACCTGGTCAACATCGCCGAGGACGTGCATCAGAACCGGCGCCGCCGCGTGCATGCGGTGGCGGGCTCGGCGCCGCAGATCGGAAGCCTGTCGCGCGCACTCGATCGAGTCGCGCAGGCGCGCGTCGGCGGCGATACGCTCACTCGCTGGTTCGACGATGCGCTGGTGAGCCCGGTGTTGACCGCGCATCCGACCGAGGTGCAACGCAGGAGCATTCTCGACAGCGAGCGCGAGATCGCGCGGTTGTTGCAGTGGCGCGACCGCGTCGTGTTGACGCCGGACGAAACCGAAGCGTTCGAAGCCGGGCTCTACCGCGAAGTGCTGGGGCTGTGGCAGACGTCGATGCTGCGATTGACCAAGCTGCGCGTTTTCGACGAGATCGATAACGGCCTCGCGTATTACCGCTATACCTTTCTGGCCGAGGTGCCCAAGCTCTACGCGGCACTGGAGAAGAGCCTCAGACAGCGTCGCGGAGCGGCACAAGACCTGCACCTGCCGCCATTCCTTCGGCTCGGCTCATGGATCGGCGGCGACCGGGACGGCAATCCCAACGTCGTCGCCGACACCCTGCAATATGCGATTCGGGCGCAAGCGTGCGTGGCGTTCGCGCACTACCTCGACGAGGTGCATCGGCTCGGCGGCGAGCTGTCGCTGTCGACGCGGCTGGTGACGCCGACCGCGGAGCTGCTGGCGCTGGCGGACGCCGGCGAGGACGTTAATCCGCATCGCCAGGACGAGCCGTATCGGCAGGCGTTGATCGGCGTCTACGCCCGCATTGCGGCGACGGCGCGCGAGCTCGCCCAGTATGTCGCGCCACGCCCTCCCCAGGCCGCGCTCGAGCCGTATGCAAGCCCGGCCGAGCTGGTGGCCGATCTGACCATCATTCGCGCCTCGCTGGCCACGCATGGCGCGCAGCTCATTGCCGCGGGCCGGCTCGATTCGTTGATTCGCGCCGTCGAGGTGTTCGGCTTCCACCTCGCGGTGCTCGATCTGCGCCAGAACGCCGACGTGCATGAGACCGTCGTCGGCGAGCTGCTGGCGCGTGCGGGTGTCGCCGGCAATTATGCGACGCTCGCCGAATCGGATCGGGTCGCATTGCTCGTGCAGGAACTCCGCGGACCGCGTCTGTTGTTCTCGCCGCACCTGGAATATTCGCCGCGCACCGCATCCGAGCTCGCGATTCTGCGCGCGGCGGCGGACATCCATGCGCGTTTCGGCGCGGAGGCGCTGCCGAACTACGTCATCTCCAAGTGCGCTTCGGTGAGCGACCTGCTCGAAGTCGGCATTCTGCTCAAGGAAGCCGGACTTCTGCGCGGCAATGCGCTGGCGCTCAACATCAGCCCGCTGTTCGA
>Ga0209839_10000753_pt1 | contig 16527 bp, 16 predicted proteins | sample OrgsoiDNA2013050_FD_185800 | JGI IMG/M metagenome (GOLD analysis project Ga0209839, IMG submission 185800) | Permafrost soil microbial communities from the Arctic, to analyse light accelerated degradation of dissolved organic matter (DOM) -... | ecosystem: Environmental > Terrestrial > Soil >... | reverse complement strand
CATTCTAGAGCTCAGGAGCGAATCCGGGACGAGCTCGAAGTTGTGGAAGGAATTTGGTGGCGGCGGTAGGACTCGAACCTACGACCTACGGATTATGAGACCGTCGCTCTAGCCACCTGAGCTACGCCGCCACTTGTCTGCAATCGGAAGGATGTGCGAAAGGAACCTTCGTGCCGGTACGGAACCGGCATTTTCGCTGCACGGATGCGATTCGCCAGCCATGGCGATGCATCCTGATCAATTTTAAGAGGGGCAGCGAAATTGGTCAAACTTCGTGTCGTAGGCCCGATATACTCTGCCCCATGATCATCGGCGCGCACTTTCTGCTTCATAGCCGGGATCCGGAAGCGGATCGGGCCTTCTTTCGTGACACTCTTGGATTTCCTTGCGTCGATGTCGGGCATGGCTGGCTGATTTTCGGCATGCCCCCGGCAGAGGCCGCCATCCACCCATTCGATGCAGGCGCCGCTCTGCATCATGCGGGACATGAAATGCTGGGTGCGGTGTTGTACTTGATGTGCGATGATCTGGGTGCTTTCATTGCTACACTGCAAGCCAAAAATGTGATCTGCACCGAGATACAGGAGACGAATTGGGGAATCGTCACCACGATTCCCTTGCCCAGTGGCGGAAGTATCGGCCTGTACCAGCCGAAACATGCGACCGCACTTCACTTTAATTCAAAATAGACATTCATGAAAGCGATTGCCGTTATCCCCGCCCGCCTCGCTTCCACGCGCCTGCCGCGCAAGATGCTTCGCGAAATTGCAGGCAAACCGCTGATCGGTGTGGTGTATGAGGCGGTGCGTTCGTCGCCGCTGCTCGAGCGAGTTCTCATAGCCACGGATTCTGAAGAAATCATGAGCGTATGCCGCCAGCATGGCTGGGAAGCACAAATGACGGCGTTAGCGCATCGCAGCGGAACCGAGCGGGTGCATGAGATTTCACAGCGCGAGTCCGCCGATGTTTATGTCAACGTGCAGGGGGACGAGCCGCTGGTGCGCTCCGAACAAATCGCGACGCTGCTGCAGGTCATGGAGAATCCGTCCGCGCAAGTGGGAACCGTGATGACGCCCGCCGCAGAAATCGATATTCACAACCCGAATGCAGTGAAGGTGGTGACCGATCTCAGCGGTAAAGCGCTCTACTTTTCGCGGGCCAAGATTCCATTCGATCGGGACGCCACCGCGCCGCGATACTTCAAACATCTGGGGCTGTACGCTTATCGCAAGGCCGCGCTCGACCGCTTCGTCACGTTGCCCGAATCGTCTTTGGAGAAGAGTGAGCGGTTGGAGCAACTGCGCTTTCTGGAAAACGGAATTTCCGTTTTCGTCGGCGAGACTCCGTATGACAGCGTGGGCGTTGACACCGAGGAAGATCTCAGGCGGGTCATCGAAATTCGCCGAGGCCAGTAGACTTTCGCATCCCGCAGGAGGACTACGATGAAGCTGCTAATTTTCTGGGTCTGTGCCGCACTCGCATGCAGCGGTCAGTCCGCAATTGCTAGCGTGGCACTTCGAAGCGGTAGCCGATACCGCGCAGTGTCTTCAAATATTGCGGATGGCGCGGGTCGGGCTCGATCTTCTCGCGCAAGCGGCGAATATACACATCAATCGACCGCGGCGTGACGAACGGAGTTTCTTTCCAGACCGCATCGAGCAGTTGATCGCGGGTGAGCACGCGGCCGCGATGCGTGGCTAGATATTCCAGCAGGCGGAACTCGCGCACGGTGGTTAGGACGTTGCGGCCCTGCACCTGCACGGTCATGGAAGAGACATCGATTTCCAATTCGCCCAGCCGCAACACTTCGTTGGCCGCCGGAGCCTGGTCCAATCCGCGCAGCACGCTGCGGATGCGGGCGATCAGTTCGCGGGGGCTGAAGGGCTTGGTGATGTAGTCGTCGCCGCCCAGTTCCAGGCCCTTGACGCGGTCGGCTTCCGACGTCTTCGCCGTAAGAAAGATGATGGGAATGGCCGAGAGCGCCGGGGTATGCCGGATGTGACGGCAGAGTTCGAAGCCATCGCTCCCCGGCAGCATCACGTCGAGCAAGAAGAGCGCTGGCATTTCCTGAACAGCTTCGGTCAAGACCGATGCACCGCTGACGAAGCTTTGCACCTCGAAGCCCGCGGCCTGCAAGTTGTGCGAGATGAGGCGGGCGATGTCCTCGTCGTCCTCGACGACATAGATCACCGGACGCAGGGAGTCCGCGCGGCCGCCGCTGCCCGTTCGCTCGTAAGATTCCGCTGGCAGTTGCATTCTTTCGCTTTGGCGCGTACCGATGCCCAGGCTCTCCTCGAAATGCGTAATGCACCACTTTAGTGAGCGAATGTTGCGCGAATGTTGCGCGTTTGTTAACGAACGATGAATTTTCGAAGGAAGTTGCAGCGGCTCTAATTTGCCGCTTTCTTCTTCGGCATGTGCCGCAGGCTGCGGCCTTCGATCAGGCTGTAGAGGTCTTCAGCAAGGTTCGTGGTGTGGTCCCCCGCGCGTTCGAGCGCTTGAGCCATCAGCAGGACTTCGAAGTGGGAGGAGTCGCCCTGCGCAACGGTTTCGGCCAGATGCTTCTGGAACAGCGAGTGACAGACCCGGTCGATTTCTTTGTCCATCTGCAGCACTTTGCGGGCGCATTCGAGGTCGAGGGTGGAGAAGCCTTTGTGAATCAGGTCGAGCATCTCGCGCAGCACGGCAGACATCTCCACGAGCTGGCGAACATCGGAGGCTGACATCTTCGACGTTCTGGCCTGCGCACGGATGGCCACGCTCATTACCAGATCTCCGACGCGTTCGAGATCCGTCGTTGACTTCAGGCTCGAAAGCAACTGTCGGGCGCGAGCTTCATTCACGCGCGTGATGGCAGCGGGCAATTGTTCGTCGATTTGGCGCTCGATCAGGTCGAGTTCTTTCTCGCAATCTTTGATCGCGAGAAACGCCATGCGGGAGGAATTGGTCAGCAGGTCGCGGACGTTGAACGCGGCGTCACGCGCGATCAGGCACGCCTTTAGCGCAAGGCTCGCCAGATCGTCCGCTCCGCTCGGTTTCGCTGGCACCCCCACAGTGGGCCGGGAAGAACGGGGAAGCTCTTCGTTGACTTCAACTTTTCGGGATGTCGACGGTTTGCGCGGCATCGAAACGACTGATCGTAGGCTAACCAGAGCAGTGTAGTCCTGAAGTGTGAAAGGATGGTTACAACGTTGCCGGTTGCGACGGCACGCATTACATTTGGTTAACGCAACAGCTCCACGATGAAAGCCGGAAGGACATTCTGTGAACCTAGCTGATTATCTGCGCCGCGAATTCGCCTACGACGAGTGGGCCAATCGGGAAGTCCTGGCCGCGATCCGCGCCGCCGGGCCCGTGAACGAGCGGTCGCTGCAGCTCATGTCTCACATTCTCGCGGCCGAGCGGGTGTGGCTGGAGCGGTTGAAACAGGCGCCGCAGAGCGTCCCTGTCTGGCCCAAGCCCGACATGGCGCAATGTGAGGCGGAGGCCGCGCAGTTGGGCGGACTCTGGCTGGAATTCCTGGATCTCATCACCGCAGGCGACGTCGCGCAATCGGTTACCTATAAGAACAGCAAAGGCGAGGAGTGGACGAGCACGATTGTCGACATTCTTACGCACGTGGTCACGCACTCGGCTTACCATCGCGGGCAGATTGCCAGCCATATGCGCGCCAGCGGACAGACACCGGCATATACTGACTTCATTCACGGAGTCCGGCAAGGGCTGGTGAAGTAGCCTCGATGCTCGTGGAGGGGCGGACGCCCTCGTCCGCCCAGGTAGTGGCAAGAATGCTTGGGCGGGAATGCAGTGGCGGCAGTTGTGGCGCCGTTCCCCGGACGAGGCATCCGGGGCTCCACTTTGCCGACGCGGCGCCGAAAGACGTACTATCACAGCGATGAAGAAACTCCCCGTCTTCCTGCTCCCGAGCCTGTGCGCCGTCCTACTGCTGGCGGCCGACCAACCGAAAATTCCGCCCATGCCCACTGCGATTACCGAAAACGCGGTCGCGGCTCTTCGGAATGGCCTGGAGGTTTATTCGCTGATGGGGATCGGCACCAAGAGGACCTGGGACGATATCACCAACAAAGTTTACGTTCTGCACCTGCAAGGCGCGAAGTGGACGGAAGGCCGGCCGGTGCCAGGAGTGGCGGGGCGTCTGGGCGCGTCCGCTGTTGGCGTGAAGAGCCAGATATTTGTTCTCGGTGGATACGTGGTGGATGGGCAAGGCAGTGAACTCACGGTGGGCGACGTGAACTCCTACTTTCCCGACGAAAAGCGCTGGTACCGCGGCGCAGACATTCCAGAGCCCGTCGACAGCGCGGTGATCGGACTGAATCACGACCGCTACATCTATTTGGTCGGCGGACGCTCAAAGAACGGTCCGGTCAATAACGTCCAGGTCTATGACATCGAGAAGAATTCCTGGAGCCAGGCCACGCCGTTTCCCGGGACTGCGGTCTACGGCCACGCCGGCGGCCTGGCGGACAATGCGATCGTCTACGTGGACGGAGCCAAAAAAGGCCCGGCGGGCGGGCCTCCGTACGTGGCGTCGGACGAATGCTGGATGGGAAAGATCGATCACAAGGACCCCAACAAGATCGAGTGGAGTAAATTGCCGGCGCATCCAGGGACGGGGCGATTCGGGATCGTGGCCGGGGCGAGAGAGAAGGACCGCCGCATCAGCTTTTCCGGCGGGACCGTCGGCCCGCACAACTTCAAGGGCTTGAACGCCGAAGGCAAGCCGGTTGAGATTTCGTCCGTCAGCTTTGACTATGACGTAAAGGGCAATCGGTGGGAGACCATCGCCGAGGAAACGTTTGACGTGCGCGCCGACAGCGGGGGAATCCTGGCCACGCCGATCGGGCCGATGATTCTGGGCGGCACGCTGAAGAATCAGGCGGTCACGGCGCGAGCGATGGTTCTGCCGAAGAGATAGTTTGGCGCAGGAACAAGCTCCTAATCTATCCCAAAGCCTTGATCACCGTCACCTTGCTGTAAGCCACGCGAAAGCCCAGCCGCTCCGCGTTGCGCTGCGAAGTCGTTCCGCCCTGCGTGACCACTACGGCGAATTCGCATCCGGCCTTGACCGCTGCGGCCATACGCGCGCGAAGCAGCGCGGTCTGCAGTCCGCGCCCGCGAAATTCGGCCAGCGTTCCCGCTCCGCACAAGGCAAATACCTTGTGCGCTGGAATCACTAGCCCCGTCCCACACGCGACCAGCTTGCCATCGACGGCCGCGACGAACGCCAACGCGCCTTCCATCTGATAGAAGGGCTCGATCAGTCCTTGAAACGCCTCCGGCGCACCGTCGGGAAAGAAGGCGTTCTCGACAATCGCTCCCGCCCGGTCGGCCTCCTCGGTCAGACTTGGCCGAATCTCGCATCCGGCGGGCGGAGGAGGAAAATTCTCCTGCGGGTCGAGCTTTCGATACAGCACATTGTTCAGCTCCGCGATCCCGTACCCGCGTTCCTTGAATAACTCGAACACTGCCGGGGGATGCATGGGACACAGGTCCACTTGAGACGGAGCCTGGCGCGCGCGGTAGAACTTTTCCACGCGATCCAGATCTGCGGCGGTAAATTCATGGTCGAGCCCGACTCCGGTGGCGCGGCCGATGGGCGAACCCAGCCCGGCGAAGATCATGTGCCCGCCGCAAATTTCTTCCTCGGCGGCGCCAATGCCGGGCCGCGTCTGCTGAAACATCCTCGCGTACATCACCTGCGGCATTTCCTCGCATGACTCGAAACGGCGAGCCAGTGCCTTATCCACGAATTGCATGGGAATCCTTTCTGATCCAAAACAGCACAATGGCAGGAGCGGCCGCGCAGACACTTCCCTGCACACCTCGCTCAGCATTGCAGCTCGCGGAATTAAAGGACGGCAGTCATAGGAAGGGACTTAGAGTACAGGGGAAGCCTACCTACTTTCAAGGTTGTTCTTAGGAAGGAACGGTCTGGCTCAGCTTACCGAAGCCGATTGCGGGCAGGGAGGCGACAGTACTGGATTGACCGATTTCCCGTAATGGAAAGAGTACGTCCAAGAGAGCACTGCGTGTGACCACAATCAACGGAGTTCCCCGACAGGTTATCCGATAATCCTCGAGGTAGATATCTTGCCGGGTAGATCAATCACGAGACTCCACCCGTTTAGCCGATGGCTCGAGTGTTCAATCTCGAGTGTTCAATATTGAACAGACGGGTGGGACGCGGGTTCGTATTGTTGTGTCTTCACGAAAAATCGCCGGTGCCGAGGGGAGCGCGCTGATGTCAGAAAATCCGTGGGCCTCTCGAGTGCTTTCGCTCGCGGTCCTATTTGTGTTGGCCGCCTTTGCTCCCGGCCAGCAAGCTCCCGAGAAGAGCGCCCAGTCCGCCAGCGCACCGGCGGCCGCTGCGGCTTCCCCCGAGGCCTCGAAGTATGTGGGAGCGGAAACCTGCAAGACCTGCCACGAAGAAATCTACAACTCCTGGGAGAAAACGCCGCATTGGAAGACCACACTCAACAAGGCGGGCGGTCCGGCAAAGCAAGGATGTGAAGGATGTCACGGTCCGGGCGCCGACCACGTGGCGGGCGGCGGCGATAAGACGAAGATATTCGTATTCGAGGAGCATACCCGGCAGGAGACCAGCGCCCGCTGCCTGAGCTGCCATGGAGAAAGTCATCCGCAATCGCATTTTGCGGAGTCCGCCCACGCCAGCAACGATGTCGGCTGTCTCGACTGCCACTCTCCTCATCACGCCCAGGAAAAAGAGCACTTACTGGTTCAGAACCAGCCCCAACTCTGCTACGGATGCCACACTTCGGCCAAGGCCGACTTTGCCAAGCCCTATCACCATCGAGTCAACGAAGGGCTGGTGCAATGCAATGACTGCCATAATCCGCACGGGACGGCGACCGTTCGCCAGGCGCGGAGCCTGCCCAGCGGCGATGCCGTCTGCTACAAGTGCCACGTCGACAAGCAGGGGCCTTTCGTCTACGAACACGTGCCGGTGAAGACCGAGGGCTGCAGCAGTTGCCACACGCCTCATGGTTCCACGAATCCCCGGCTTCTGAAGGTAAGCCTGGTGAACATGCTCTGTCTGCAGTGCCATACCTTCCCGACCCAGGGGCCGGCCGGTCCCGCGCACAATCAGTCGGCGAAATATCAGGCTTGCACCATGTGCCACACCCAGATTCATGGGTCCAACTTTAGCAGCGTCTTTTTCAAGTGAGGGAACCGATGACGTCATCAGCAAAACTCGGCCTGCCATCCCTCCTGCTGGTTTTGGTTTTGGTATTGGTCTCGTCAGCCGGAATCCTTTCCGCCCAAACACCGGCCGCGAGTCCGCCACCGACCCCGCCCCCCGCGCCTGACGGTGTGACCAGCGGCGACTATCGGATTCACTCGTCGGTGGAACTCGGCTACCGCTCCGTCGGGGTGGTGGGCAGCGGCGACATGTACGACACGCTGGTGAATCAGCAGACGGGCCCGCGTTTTCTCGACCAGACGCTCTCCATGCAGTCGCAGGACCACCAGGGCCTGCTCTTCGACAATCTCTACCTCAACAGCTTTGGCTGGGGAGGCGATCCCAACAACGCCATGCGGCTGCGGGTCGACAAAGACAAGTGGTACAACCTGCAAGGCAGTTTCCGTCGCGACCAGAGTTTCTCGGACTTTGACCTGCTGGCGAATCCGCTGAATCCCCCCACCTCCACTCCGTCGATTCCGGCGCTGAACTCGCCCCATGCCTTTGACACCACGCGGCGCATGAGCGACGTCGATCTCACATTGCTTCCGCAGTCCCGGTTGAGCTTTCGGCTAGGCTATTCGCACAACAACATGACCGGGCCATCTTTCAGCAGCGTCCACGAAGGCACGGACGCGCTGCTGCTTCAGCCCTGGAACACGACCATGAACTCTTACCGCGTGGGCTTCGACCTGAAGATCCTGCCGAGAACTGTCCTCAGTTACGACCAATTCCTCGATTACTACAAGGGAGACACGGACACGCGCCTCGCCTCCTTCGCGCCCGCACTCCTGCCCGGCGGAGGTCCGGTTGAGTTGGGCTTGTCCATCGACACCGCGAACAACGTGCCCTGCGCCGTAAAGCCGCCCGCGACCAGTTTGATCGATTCCACAGGAACCCTGACGAATGTCACGTGCAGCGCCTACTTCAGCTACCTGCGCAACCAGCGGATCCGTACCTCGACCCCCACCGAGCGCCTGGGCTTGCGCAGCAACTACTTTTCGCGCGTCGACCTGGTCGCCTCGTTTGCCTATAGCTCCGCCGATTCGAATACGCCGCTGAACGAATCCTTCAACGGCCTGTTCACACGCACCAACACCCTCGCCTTCCTCGGCACTGGGACCGCCGACGCGAAGCGGATTTCCGACACTCTCGATTTCGGTGCCACGATTCATCTGACCAAGCGTCTGCGCCTGATCGAGAAGTTCTATTTTTGGGCGTACCGCATTCCAGAGAACGGAAATTTCACCGAGTTCGACTACAGCTGTGCCGCGCCACCGTGCTCGCTCCTGAGCACGCCGCTCACTACCCCAACAGTTCCGGGAGGAACGCTCACCCAGACCCTGTCTTCCTTCAACCAGACCTGGAGAAGAAATCAGACCGAACTGGCCTGGGACATTTCGAAAAAAGTGGGCGCGCGGATCGGTTACCGCTACGGGGACCGCAATCTCGACCACTTCCTGGATCTTCTGGCCGGAGACGCGGACCATTTCGTGGTGCATGAGCACACGGCGCTGTTTGGGTTCTGGGCCCGCCCCAGCCGCGCCTTGCGCTTGAACTTCGACCTGGAACACACCAACTACGACAACGTGATTGTGCGCATGGCTCCGCGCAAGGAATCGCGCTACCGCTTTCAGACCACCTATAACCCGCGGCCGTGGGCGGCTCTGGGCGGGTCGATCAACGTCCTCCAGGACGGCAACGGCGACTCACTGACGAGCTACGTGGGCCACAACCGGAACTACGGACTGACTGCCTCGCTCACACCGCGCGAGACCTTCAGCGTCGATTTGGCCTACAACTATAATGACGTGATCCAGAATGCCCTGATCTGCTTCAGCGACACGCCGCCCACCGGCGTGACGCTGCCCTTCGTGACCAACGCCGCATCTTGTGCGGCGAACGATGCCGCCAATCCCCTGTTGGCCAACTCGTTCTACACTAACCACACTCATTTCGCGATGGCCACGGTCCGGTTCCAGTTGCACAGGCGAACCGCGATCAACGCGGGCGGCAGCGTTACCAGCGTCGACGGCAGCGTGCCGCAGTTCAACATTCTGCAACCGCTCGGCACCTTGCAGTACAAGTACTACCAGCCGATGGTCAACATCAGCGTGGATTTAGGCCATAAGCTGGCCTGGAATACCGGCTGGAACTACTCCCAGTACAACGAGGGGTCGTTCGTCGGTCCCACGGCCCCACGCTATTTTCACGCGAACTCGCTGACCGAGTCCCTTCGTTACGCATTCTGATCGTTTTCTCTCCGTTTGATCGAGACGAAATAATTCTCGTCATCTCACGGAACTCGGTGGCCACAATACCTCCCCATGTTCATCTCCCGGCTGTTCTGCGTTTTCCTACTGACGTCCGCGCTCCTCCCTGTCGCGAATGCTGCAACGTCGCTCGGGACTTTTCGCTATACCATCTCCTCCAATGGCGAAGTCAGCGGCCACGAAGTCGACGCTTTCCTGCCCAGCGGCCGTGTCGAAAGCACCTTCGAGTTCAACGACCGCGGACGCGGCCCGAAGATCTCAGCCATGTATCAACTCGACGCCAACAGCATGCCGACCAAAGTCGACGAGACCGGCAACGACTACCTGAAAGCTCCGGTCGACGAGCACTTCGAATTAAAGGACGGAACCGCTCACTGGAAGAGCACGGCGGAGCACGGAGAAGCGGCCGCGGGAGCCTTCTACATCAGCAACAACGGAGCATGTGCCGAGACCGCCTTCCTGATCGCCGCCCTTCAGAAGGCGCACGGAGCGCCGGTCCGCCTGCTTCCGGCTGGCGAAGCCCGACTGGAGCGGCTCACCGAAATCACCGTCGAAGACCACGGCCAGAAGATGCACGTCACCGACTTCGCCATCACCGGACTCTCGTTCGAACCGCAAACCATCTGGCTCGACGATGACGGAAACGTCTTCGGCTCGCCGGGGAAATGGTTTGCGCTGATGCGCGAAGGCTGGGAGAAGACCAATGATCAGCTCTACGCCATCGACTTGAAGGTGCGCGACGAGCGCTATGGCCGGCTGGCCAAAGATTTGGCGCGGCATCCCGCGCACCCGGTCGCAATCGAACATGTACGCCTATTCGACTCCGAGCAGGCCGTCGTGCGCGAAGATCAGACTGTCGTCGTGTCCGGCGATCATTTCACAGCGGTCGGTCCCGCGAGTTCCGTGCAAGTTCCAGCCGACGCCGAGCGCATTGACGGAACTGGCAAGACTCTTCTGCCCGGCCTGTTCGACATGCACGCTCACGCGCGGGCGCTGGATGGCATGCTGAACATCGCCAGTGGCGTGACCACGGTCCGCGACATGGGCAACGACATCGACGAACTCAAGCACCTGCAGGATCAATGGCAGACTGGCACGGCCATCGGCCCGCGCGTGTGGAAAGCCGGATTCATCGACGGCCACAGCCCGTTCCAGGCGCCCACCGGACTCTACGCCGACAATGCCGCCGAAGCCGAAGCTGCCGTCCACCGCTACGCCGATCTCGGCTACATTCAGATCAAGCTCTACAGCTCGCTCAAGCCCGAACTTGTTCCCGTCGTCATCAAATCCGCACATGCCCGCGGACTGCGCGTTAGCGGCCACATTCCCAATGGCATGATCGCCTCGCAGTTCGTGGCCGACGGCGCTGACGAGATTCAGCACATCAACTTCATCTTCCTGAATTTCCTTGCCTCGCAGGTAAAAGACACGCGCACGCCGGAGCGCTTCACCGCCGTTGGCGCTAACGCGGCCAAGCTCGACCTGCAGTCGAAGCCCGTCAACGATTTCATCCAGCTTCTGCTCGACCATCACACCACCGTAGACGTCACCGTGGCCACATTCGAAGGCATGTTCACAGGACGTCCCGGCCAGGCGTCGCCCGATCTCGTGCCTGTGCTGAAGCGTCTGCCGGCGCAGGTGCAGCGCAGCGCTTACAGCGGCGGGCTCCCCGTCACGGCCGACAACGATCAGCTCTACAAAGACTCCTATAGCGCAATGCTGGCCATGACCAAGCGCATGTACGATGCCGGAGTCCCGATTCTTGCTGGCACCGATGCCATCGCTGGACTGATGCTGCATCGCGAATTGGAACTGGAAGTTCAGGCCGGAATTCCGCCAGCGAAGTCCTTGCAGATTGCAACGTGGAATGCGGCGAAGCTGCTCAAGCAGGAGAAGGACATCGGTTCGGTCGCATCGGGCAAGCGTGCAGATTTTCTATTAGTGGAGGGAAATCCTGCCGAGCACATCAGCGACATTCGCCGCTGCCGAGTCGTGATGAAGGAGGGCGTGGTCTACAACAGTGGAGACGTGTATTCGGCAGTGGGAATTCAACCCTCAGAGTAGAGACGTTGCTTGCAACGTCTCTCGTTCGTGGCCCAACTGCTCTTTGGGTAACTGGAACCCAGGGGCCAGCAATTAGCGTAGGGATTCTTCGACTTGGGCTCGCGGTCGCTCGCCCGGCGCTCAGAATGACAAATCAGGAAGGATTCCTGATGCCTGACGCCGCCCTCCTACACTTGCTGCCGCGCTTCGCCCAGCGCCACGCTCACTTCGAGCTTCTTTTTGTTGCGATAGATCGTGACCTTCACCGTGTCACCGGCGCGATGGTTATCCATCATCTGCGACAAATCCTGCTCGTCCTGAACCTTCTCGCCGTCGATGGCGATGATCAAATCGCCGCCAAGCGTGATCGGAATATTCCCCAGGTACGCCCGATCTGTGCCCCCGCGCAGGCCGGCCAGATCCGCCGAGCCGCCCGGAGTCACCTGCACGATCAGCAACCCGTAGTCGACAGGAAGCGCGAGCTCATCCGCCAGTTCGGGCCCGACCGGAATCGTGCGTACCCCCAACGCCGGACGCCGCACCCGCCCCAGCGTCATCAGATCGTTCAGCACCGCCTTCGCTGTGTTGATCGGAATCGCGAAGCCAATGCCCGCGCTCTGATTCGTATTCGAGAGAATCATGGTATTAATGCCGATCACTTCACCGTGGCCGTTCATCAGTGGACCGCCGGAATTGCCAGGATTAATGGCGGCGTCGGTCTGAATCGCCTCGTCAATGCGCGCTCCGTTCGGTTCGCTCACGGGCCGGATTGAACTCACAATTCCGCGCGTCATCGTCCCCGCTAGCCCAAACGGATTGCCGATCGCATACACCTTCTGCCCCACCTGCAGGTTGCGCGAATCGCCCAGCACCGATGGAACCAAGTCCGGCGCCTTGATCAGAATCACCGCCAGATCGTGCGCCGGGTCCGTGCCCACCACGGTCGCCTTGTACTTCTTGCGATTGTGCAGCGTCACTTCCACCTGCCGCGCGTCGGCAATGACATGGTAATTGGTCAGAATATGCCCGTCTTTGTCGATGACGAATCCTGACCCCTGCCCTTCCTGAGGCACCATCCCATAGAAAAAATCAAAAGTCACGGCTCGCGATGTAACGTTCACCACCGACGGAATATTTTTCTTGTAGACGGAAATATTGTTCTGCTCTTCGCCGTCGAGCGCCTCTCCGGGCGCAGCTTCTGTTATCTCCACCTCGGCCGGATGGCTGAGCAAGCTTGTGGGATGCGAAGCGCTGGCCCGCGAGTTCGACCGCCAGGTCGTGAAGTAGAAAAATCCACCGGCGATGGCCAGCGTGAGGATCATGGGCCGCAAAAGCTTCATAATTCAACCATCCGATTCGACTATCCCTGAGTAGGTACGTTGCCCGGCGGTGGCGCGTTCCATTCCGCCGGACTCCCCTACATCTAATTTTAACCAATGCAGCATCGCCCCGGCATATGACTGCAATATTGCATTGTCATCCTGAGCGGCGATTTTGGCCGCGAAGGATCTATGTAACCAGTCGGGGAGTACACAGGTCCTTCGCGGCAAAAGCCGCCGCTCAGGATGACAACGCTCTTGGGGACGACTGTTGCGCATCGTGTCGCAACGTCTGCCAAATCTGTTCGGCCTGCTGGCGCGTCGTCTGCAGCGAGCCCGAATTGTTGATGACATAATCGGCAGCTTTGACCTTCTCCTCGTCAGGAAGTTGCGCGGCCATGCGGCGCGTCACTTCCTTTCGCGCCGACTCCAGACCAATCTCTTGCCGCGCTGCGAACCGCACCACGCGCTGCTCTTCAGTACAGGTCACAACGATTAGCCGGTCGAAGCGCTCCGCAGCACCGGCTTCGAGAATCAGCGCCGCCTCAACGATCGCGACCACGTTCAGATCCCGGCGCCCCATCTCTTCCATCCACTCATCCTGTCTGCGGATCACTGCAGGATGAACGATGCGATTGAGCTCTTCGATGCGGGAAGGCTGTGCGCCAGCGGGCGCGTTGGGCGCGCCGAATGCCAACTCGGCCAGCTTGCCGCGATTGACGCTGCCATCAGGATTCAGAATTTCGCGCCCGAAATGGCACACTACTTCGTTGTAGACCGGTTCACCGGGCAACATAAGCGAGTGAGAGATTCGGTCCGCCTGCACCAGGCGCGCGCCGAGGGCAACGAACATCTCGCCCGCCACAGTTTTTCCGGAGGCGATGCCTCCGGTCAGGCCGACTTTCAGCATGGCAGTCCCAGAAACAGCTTAACCACAGGGGACACGGGGTCGCACTGTGTTTCCCTGTGTCCCCTGTGGTTGAAATTACGCACGCGAAAGTTCCGATACGCGATTCCCACGCCGCATCCTCGCCGCCTTAACGGCATTGAACATCAGCATGGCAATGGTCAGCGGCCCCACACCGCCGGGGACGGGCGTGAGCGCACCTGCAACCTCGGCGACTTTGGGATGCACGTCGCCCATCAGCGTGGAGCCCTTCTTGCGGAAGCCTTCTTCGCGCTTTACATTTCCGCCAAAGAATCGGCGGAATTCTGCCGGATCGGTGACGGTATTCATTCCGACATCGATCACCGTCGCACCCGGCCTGACGAAGTCGCGCGTAATCATCCCCGCGCGTCCGATGGCTGCGACTAGGATGTCAGCCCGACGACAAACTCCGGGCAGATCATGCGTCTTCGAATGACAAACAGTGACCGTGGCATTGGCGTTGAGCAGAAGCATGGCGGCTGGCTTTCCTACGATGTCGCTGCGCCCCACCACCACGGCTTCACGCCTCGCGACCGCGATGCCGCTCCGCTTCAAAATTTCCATGACGCCACCGGGAGTGCAGGGCACCAGCCCGGGCCGCTGCGTGGAAAGAAATCCGACGTTCGCCGGATGGAAGCCGTCGACATCCTTCGCCGGATCAACAGCCATCAGCACTTTTTTGGAGTCGACCTGCGGCGGCAGCGGAAGTTGTACCAGGATGCCGTCGATGTCGTCACGCCGGTTCAGTTCCTCAATCAGCGCGAGCAGTTCCGCGGTCGTACTGGCGTCGGACGGCGTGAGCTTCTCGCTGTACAGGCCAACTTCTTCACACGCCTTGACCTTGCCGCGAACATAGATCTCTGACGCAGGATTGTGCCCGACGAGCACCACCGCGAGTCCGGGCCGCAGTCCGGCCGCGGCCATGGTCCTGACTTCCGCAGCAACTTCACTGCGAATCTCTTGCGCGATCCGGGTTCCATCAAGAAGGGTGGCAGGCATGCTCTAAAATCTTACACTGCCGAGGCGGAAACAATCATAGCGCCGCCGTCCCGGCGGCTGTCGTGGCGGCCCTGAGCGAAGTCGAAGGGATGCCGGCGCTACAGAGCTTGTCGTACAATTCACTCGTTATGCTTTCCAAAGAGCTTCTGCAGATTCTGGTCTGCCCCGCCTGCAAGCAGGCGCTCGATTACCGCGAAAGCCCCGAGAACCTGAAGTGCACGCAATGCCATCGCGTCTATCTGGTGAAGGACGACATTCCCATCATGCTGATCGACGAAGCCACCGTCGAGCCCTAACCTTCTTCCTAGGGCATCCACGGCGAGTTCTCCGCCCAGCCTTTCATCGCCTCCGCTACCTCAGTCCGGATTTATCGGCACGGCACACGACAAAACTGAGTTTCCAAGCACGTTCACTTTCCAAGCGCCGGGTCTAGTTGCGATAGCACGTGTGGCACGGGCACTCCTGCCCGCGACTCTGTCCACGACCCCACTCCCGCTGACCTTGTGAAAATTCGCACCCAAATGTAGCGTCCTTTAACACTCCATTCACAATCCCGTAATACGATGTCGCAATGCCTCAGGAGCCCTTGCAAATCGAAGACGTGGCGGACGCGCACGGCGGTCCGCGCATTATCCGCCTGAGCGGGCCTGTCCTGCTCTCGAATTTCTTCCAGTTTCAGTCCCTGGTGCGCGGCAGCACTTCGCCCAACCTGATTCTCGACCTGACCCAGGTTCCTTACATTGATTCCGCCGGAATCGGAGCCCTGGTCGGCGCTTACGTTACGCATCAAAAGGAAGGCCGCAGTCTGGCCCTGGTTGGCGTCACGCAGCGCGTACGCAACACGATGCAGGTAACCCGGGTGGAACAATTCTTCAAGTTCTATGACACCGTTAACGCCGCGCAAGTCGCGGCCCCGAAACCCTGACGGAAGCGTCCCAGTTTCTGCAGGCCGCCGACAGGTCTTGCCCATCCGTGGCGAGATATTTTCTTCCTACGACGTAACGCCGGCAGAGTATTCGTCACTATTCAAAATGTAGGCGCCTCGCTCGAAAGCCAGCGAGACCGCAACTCCTCAACCGCCTGCCGCACGACGTTCTTTGTTCCCCCAATGTTCCAGAACGACACATTGTGTCAGTTTTGAGATTACTTTTTGGGTACGAAGGGAACCCCCAGAGCCCCGGTCCTGGCAAGGCACCATTCGCAACTTTCGATATCCATAGGGGTTAGAAGAATCCAGTGGGACTTTCGGAACGTACATGAAATAGGGTACGGTTGCGGCAATTTAATTGCATGCAACTTCCATAGCTGCCGATGAGTCTAATGTGGCAGATGGTAACCAGGTCGGAGTCGGAGGTGATGACGGCCATGACGGACACGAAAATGATGATGGATAAAGTGATGAACGACAAAGACAGATTCACCGTGACGGAGCTGGCGGCGCTACGGAGCGACTTGCTGCAAGGCGGCATGATCGATTCCTATGAAGCGGCCGAACTGCTCCAGGTGTTTCTGATGGGCCGTGGCTACGGAGTATCCCCTAAGGCAGCGCTGGACGCGGCGGGCCGCGTCGAAATGGCGGGGTGCGCCCTGCCCGTTCTGCAGTTCGAACTGGAGAACCTTGCCATGGTGATGTAATCCGTTCGCCCTGCGGGCCGGTGAACCCGCGTGGCGAAGCGAGACAGAGACCTGCGGCAGAACCTGGCCGCCGTCTTGGACAAGTTACAAGTTATTGACATTCTGGTT
>Ga0209839_10000752_pt1 | contig 16538 bp, 14 predicted proteins | sample OrgsoiDNA2013050_FD_185800 | JGI IMG/M metagenome (GOLD analysis project Ga0209839, IMG submission 185800) | Permafrost soil microbial communities from the Arctic, to analyse light accelerated degradation of dissolved organic matter (DOM) -... | ecosystem: Environmental > Terrestrial > Soil >... | reverse complement strand
GCGGGCGGGCATTACACCCCTCATGGCGGGCTTCCTGCGCGCCGCCGATTACCAGGATATCCAGCAGGCAGAGCACGTGCTTGATTTCTCGACCGGCGGCGACGGTCATCACGCGTGGTACGAGAATTGCAGAATCGCGTTCAAGTTATTGCAGCCGTTTTTGCTCAAAATGAACGTGACGAATAAAGAAGAGATAGAGGCGCTCTATGAGCAAGCATTGTCGGATATGCTCTCGGGCCGCTTTGAAGGCGCGCTCACGTTTTTGAGCGTCTGGGGCAGGAAACCCGGAGGGCGCTGAGGAGGAAGAGTTCAAGAGGTGCGCTTTCAGAGGCGCGCCTCTTTTTTCTATGGCGCACTCTTGCATTGCTATGCATATAAGTGTAAAATGCATATATAGGTAAAAATGAGCATGGGAAAACGCGAGTATGATCAAATAGGCGCTAAGAGCTAGCAAGGAGGCGACGATGGTTCGGATGAAGGCTCGTATGGCATTAACCTTAGAGACACACGTAGAGGTGTGTTATTGGTGCAGGAACGTCATCTAAAGAAGAGAATTTTCACTCTTCCTGCTCGTGTCCAGAGATGGATGAAAGAGGTAACGATGGAAGATACGGTAATCAGGGTGCAGTTGTTTGATGAGGGGATCTGCCGCGTAGAAATGCCCAGGATGTCGCTGTATGCAAAAGTTTATTGTAATGACGAATGTTTATTCAGCTTTGCACCGCCTGTGCAGTCGGGTGAAAAGAACTGCAAGAGCTGTGATGAGCCGACCTGCGATTGCGCCGAACGGAACGCTGGTGCGACAGGCGGCTGCCAGTTCCCTCTAGAGCTCTACGAGCGGTTGCGCATCGACGTGTACGATGAGCGGGATGTAGAGTTACTCTTTAGCGTCTCCTACATTCTGGCCTGGGAAGGTCTGAGGCCCGAGACAAGGTATGCCACGATCCGCGACCTGGATGTGCAGGTGGTATCGAGCAAGCACTATATGCGCGAGCACGCCTTCGTGTAGAAAACGTGCTCCACGCTGTGGCTCTCAGAGAACGGGCCATTGTGGCTTGACGTTGATATTGGCGCGCCGGTAGAGCTGCTGAGCGTACTGGCGCGCCTGCGTTATCACCTCACGCTCGTTCAGGGTGAGCAGGCGGCCCTGGGCGACTACGATTCTGCCATCTACGACGACGGTATCAACCTCGCCGCCGGTCGCCGCGTAGACCAGCGTGGAGACCGGGTTGATGGAGGGTGTTGTGTGCAGGCGCTCAAGATCGACGACGACCAGATCGGCCTTCTTGCCCACCTCCAGCGAGCCGATTTCCTGCTCCAGCCCCAGCGCCCGCGCACCATTGATCGTTGCCATCTCCAGCACCGTCTCGGCGGGGACGATCAGGGGATCGAGCGTCACGGCCTTGTGAATAATTGCCGCCAGCTTCATTTCGCGGATCATATCGTAGTCGTTATTGCTTGGTCCGCCGTCGCAGCCCAGCGCGACATTGACTCCCCTTTCCAACATCAGCGGCACCTTGCACACGCCCGATGCCAGCTTGCTATTGGACGAGGGATTATGCGAGACGTGGGTGCTGGTGGCCGCCAGCTTGTCGATCTCCGGTGGTGTGAGCCAGACCATGTGGACCAGGACTGAGCGTGGTCCGAGTAGCCCGACGCTTTCGGCGTAGTCAACCGGAGTAAGGCCAAACTTTTCGGCGAGATAGGTCTTATCGGCCTCGACCTCCGCCAGGTGCATGGTGATGCCCATATCCCGCTCGCGGGCCAGAGCGGTCATCTCGCGGTACAATTCGGAGGTGACGCCGCCCGGCGTTCTGGGTCCGAACCAGACGTGGATGCGCTCGTTGGCCGCGCCCTGCCACTTGCTATGCATATCCAGCACGCCCAGTAGGCTGGTCTCACGGCTCTCGATCATGCCGGGGTGCATCGAGTTCTCCTGCGTCGCGTAGGTGCCGATGTCCATCACGATACCGGCGAGACAGGCGCGAATGCCGCTCTCTTCTACTGCTCGTGCGATACCGTCGAAGCCGTAGCGGTGCGCGAGCATTGACTCCAGGAAGGTCGTTGTGCCGGAGCGTAGCATCTCGGCGATGCACAGGCGCGCACTGACATACCCATCGTCGTGCGTAAAATTGCCTTGCAGCACCCAGACGCGCTCGCAGAGCCACTGGATGAGCGCCATATCGTCGGCGCAGCCCCTGATCAGCGCCTGGGCGAGGTGGACGTGCGTATCGATCAGGCCAGGAATGATGAGCTTCCCACCCACGTTGATGATCTCTTCACCGGAATAGCGTTCCCGCAAGACGGACGTTTTATCGATAGCCACGATGCGGTTATCCTGAATTGCCAGCGCTCCGTCCGTGAGAATAGCGCGCTGCTCGTTCATCGTGATGATGGTTGCGTTTGTAAATAGCATAGACAAACTCCTATAGGCTTACAAAGAACGAATGTACCTCTATAGTGTACTTCCTGGTACTCATTTATGCCACCAGTCTCAGGTGATTTCTCTACATGAAAGGAAAATACTGATGATGGGAGGATGCAGCTATTTCGGTCTTCCTTGACAACGGAATTGGTGGCAGATATAGTAACAGAAAATAGAGGGGATACGTATGACAAAGCTAACCCTACAGGAGATCAATGCCTGCGATCAGGAGAGCTTTGTCCAGGCGCTCGCAGGGCTGTTCGAGGGACCGCCCTGGATTGTGCGCGCAGCGTGGCCGCAGCGACCGTTCTCCGACCGGGCGCAGTTGCAGCAGGTGCTCTCTAGCATTATGTACAGTGCTTTGCAAGAGCAACAGGTAGCACTGCTGCGCGCTCATCCCGATCTGGTGGGACGCGCCGCCCTGGCCGGAACCCTGACGCCCTCGTCCACCCGCGAGCAGGCGGCGGCGGGACTGGATCGCCTGTCACCAGAAGAAATCGCCACTTTTACGCGCTTGAACGCGGCCTATCAAGAGCGTTTCGGCTTCCCATTTGTGATCTGCGCGCGCGAAAACAAAAAAGAGAGCATTCTGGCAGGCTTCTCCACCCGACTTCAGCATACACGCGAGCAGGAGATCGCCATTGCCCTTGCTGAAGTAGCGAAGATCTGTTCGCTGCGTCTGCACGATCTTGTCCGACAGGAATAGCTTAACCTCTATGCCTGCAAAAATAGTAACTATTCAGTAGGGATGGGGCTGGCCTCCATCCGGTTCAGGAGCTGCGTTCTAGGCAAGCGGATGGAGGCCAGCCCCATCCCTACTGAGTGGAAGGGTACCTGAATAGACCCAAAAATACTTGCCAGAAGGGGAACATTATGAGCACAGAGCACACATTCACGATCAGTTATGGCAAGGTGCGCGTTCCGGTGTATCGCGTCTACGCGCCGCCCCTCAGCGGTATCGCGGCACTGCCAGAATCGCAGTTCAGTGGACGCGAGAATATCCTGTTCGCCTTCGAGATCGATGTCGAGGTCTTCGGCAACAACTTTCTGCCAGCCTACACGCGGGGCGACAATAGCAACGTCGTCGCGACCGATAGCATGAAGAACTTTGTGCTGCGGCAGGCGCTGGCCTTTGAGGGCGCGACGCTGGAAGAGTTCCTCGCTCTGCTCGGTCGCCGCTTTCTGGAGACCTACGCGCAGATGGAGTGCCTGCAAGTAAGCGGGCGCGAACTCCCCTTCACGGCGGTCACCGTGCGCGAACAGAAGAGCTTCGTCGCCAGCGACCGTCTGTTCAGTCGCTCGCACGGTGACTACACGTGGGCCACGCTAGAATTCGTGCGCGCGGAGACCGGGCCTGTCATCGCTGCCCATCGCTGCGGACGCCTCGGCTTCGAACTCTTCAAGGTCACGGGGAGCGCGTTCACCCATTTTGTGCGCGACGAATACACAACGCTCCCAGAGCGTATCGACCGGCCTCTGTTTATCGCGCTCGACGTGTTCTGGCGCTACTCTGACGCAACTTCGCTCACCGATACCACGCACGAGCAGTATGTGGCAGGCGAGCAGGTGCGCGATATTGTGCAGGGCCTGTTTCACGAATTTGTGAGCGAGTCGATTCAGCATCTTGTTCACGAGATGGGGCTACGCATCCTTGCGCGCTTCCCACAGCTCGCCGAGGTCACGTTCGAGGGGCAGAACCGCACGCGTGACCTTGTCGCCGCGTCCAGCACTGACGAGCGGGTGAAGGTCTACACCGATCCGTTCTCTGCGTATGGGGTGATAAAATTAACTATCAGCAGAAATGCGTAGAGCAGGGAGACGTGCTATGCCCGGTCAGCTCACTACCCACGTGCTGGACACTGTTCAGGGACGCCCAGCTGCCGCTATGGAGATAGAGCTGTGGCGCGTCGATGCAGCGCGGGAGCGGCTATGCCTAAAAACTGTCGTGACGACGGCGAACGGGCGCAGCGGGGAACCGTTGCTATCCGGTGCGCAGATGGTCGCGGGCACCTACGAACTGCTTTTCAGGGTGGGCGCGTATTTTGCGCAACAGGGCGTGCAGACGCCGGAGCCGCCCTTTCTGGACGAGGTGCCGATCCGCTTTGGCATCGCCGACGCGGAGGCCCACTACCATGTTCCGCTCCTCGTCTCGCCCTGGGCGTATAGTACCTATCGTGGGAGCTAGTAAGAAATGATGACGTTTGATGCCGCCGCCGCTACCATCATGGAGCGCTGCGCTATCCTGGCCCGTTACAGCGAGGAGCCTGGTTGTTTGACGCGCCGTTTCGCCACCCAGGCAATGCGCCAGGCGAATGAGGCGGTCGCCGGATGGATGCGGGACGCTGGCATGAGCGTGCAATACGACGCGATCGGCAACCTGGTCGGGCGCTACGAGGGCAACGCCGGAAAGACGCTGCTGCTCGGTTCCCATCTCGACACGGTGCGCGACGCGGGCCGCTATGATGGCATCCTGGGCGTGCTGAGCGCGCTGGCCTGCGTCGAGCGGTTACACGAGCGCGCCGCACGCCTGCCATACGCCATCGAGGTGCTGGCCTTCGCCGACGAGGAGGGTCTGCGCTATCACAGCGCCTATATCGGGAGCCGGGTCATGACCGGCACGTTCGATACCGATATCCTGCACCTCAAGGATGCCGACGGAATTACAATGGCCGAGGCGATACAGGCGTACGGCGGCAATCCCGATCCCCAGGTTCTGCGCACTCCGCGTTGGCGGCGCGAAGAACTGCTGGGCTATTGCGAGGTGCATATCGAGCAGGGGCCGGTCCTGGAGGCGCGCAATCTTCCGGTCGGCGTCGTTTCTGCCATCTCGGGGCAGGACCGCGTCGCGCTCAGCTTCGTGGGCGAGGCCGGACACGCGGGGACCGTGCCTATGACATTGCGGCGCGACGCGCTCTGTGCCGCCGCCGAGTTCACGCTCGCCGTCGAGACGCTGGCGCGCAAGCAGCCGGGACTGGTCGCGACGGTGGGACAGATCAGCGTACAGCCAGGCGCGAGCAACGTCATTCCGGGCCAGGTCGCGCTGAGCCTGGACGTGCGGCACCAGGACGATGCTGTATGCGGGCAGGCGCGTGAGCAATTGCGCGAGCTTGCCAGAACGATCTGCGCGCGGCGCAATATCGTGCTGAATTGGCGATCAGTGCAGGAAAGCGCGACCATTCCCTGCGCGCCATCGCTGGTCCAACGATTGGGGCAGGCGATAGAGGCCGAGGGCTATCCTCTCCTGGCGCTGCCCAGCGGAGCCGGACACGATGCCGTTGCGCTGAGCGAGCTTACCGCGATTGCCATGCTCTTCGTGCGCTGTCGCGGCGGCATCAGCCACAATCCAGCTGAATCCGTTACGCAAGAGGATGTAGCGGTGGCGCTCGCCGTCGTGGAGCGTTTTCTAACAAGCCTGGCGGAGAAGTGAGCGTTATGGAACAATACGATCTTGTCGTGCGCAACGGCACGCTGGTAACGACGGAGGGCGTCGATCGCTCTGATCTCGCCATCGCTGATGGGCGCGTCGTGGCACTCGCGCTGGACCTCGCTGGCACGGGTCGTGAAGAGATCGACGCCGGGGGTATGCATATCTTTCCAGGCGTCATCGACGCGCACGTACACTTCAATGAGCCGGGGCGCGCCCACTGGGAAGGCTTCGCCACTGGAACACGCGCCCTGGCGGCAGGCGGCACGACCACTTTCTTCGACATGCCCCTCAACTCATCGCCGCCCACGCTCGATGCCGAAAGCTTCGATCTCAAGTGCCGCGCCGCGCAGGCAACGGCGCTGGTCGACTTCGCGCTGTGGGGCGGCATTGTACCTGGCAACCGCGAGCACCTGGCTGAGCTGGCCGAAAGGGGCGTTATCGGCTTCAAGGCGTTTATGAGCAACAGCGGCATCGAAGATTTTGCCTCAGTCGATGATGTCACGCTCTACGAGGGCATGCAGAGCGCAGCCCGCCTCGGACGCATTGTCGCGCTGCACGCCGAGAGCGAGCAGATCACCAGCATACTGACGCGGCGCGCCCTGGCGCAAGGAAGAAGCGGCATACGGGATTATCTCGCCTCGCGTCCAGTGCTGGCCGAGTTAGAAGCGATCGAGCGCGCCATCCTCTTCGCGCAAGAGACAGGCTGCGCGCTGCACATCGTCCATGTGAGCAGTGGGCGCGGCATCGCCCTGGTGACGGAGGCGCGTGCAAAGGGCATCGATGTGAGCTGCGAGACCTGTCCCCACTACCTGGTGCTGACTGGAGAGGATATGGAGCGCCTGGGAGCGGTCGCTAAATGCGCGCCGCCCCTGCGCGATAGGGTGGAGCAGGAGGCGCTCTGGCAGGAACTCTTCGCGGGCAATATTCCCATGGTTGTGACCGACCATTCTCCCGCGCCCGCCGCTATGAAGAACGACGCCAACTTCTTCAAGGTATGGGGCGGCATCTCCGGCTGCCAGTCGCTGCTGCAACTGCTGTTAACGGAGGGATATTACCAGCGCGAGCTGCCCTTGACGACGCTAGCCGCCGTCACATCCGCATACGCCGCTCGCCGCTTCGGTCTCTGGCCGCGCAAGGGAGGGCTGGCGATTGGCTGCGACGCGGACCTCGCCCTGGTCGATCTACAGGCAAGCGGCGAACTGCACGCGGACGATCTCTACTACCGTCATTCTCACAGTCCCTACGTGGGACGAACGTTGCGAGGGCGCGTACACCGCACGCTAGTTCGTGGCAACACCGTTTTTCTGGATGGTCAGTTCGCGCCCACACCCTTCGGGCGTCTGCTCAAACCTCTACAGTAGGGATGGAGGCAAGCCCCATCCCTACTATTAATAGAAAGCCGATACATATGTGGCAAACCTACGAGCGTCCTACCAGCCTTGGCGAAGCGCTGGAGCTGCTACAGCATTATGGAGCGCGGGCGCGTATCGTCGCCGGTGGGACCGATGTGCTGCTAGAAGTTCAGCAAGGGATCAAGCCCACCGAAACCCTGATTGACGTAACAGCGCTGCGCGACCTGAAATACCAGCGCGTCGAGAATGGCATCCTGCACCTCGGCGCGCTCACCACGCATAACGACGTACTACGCTCGCAGGCGTGCAGGCAGTACGCCCTGCCCCTGATGCAGGCATGTCGCGAGGTCGGAGCGCCACAGATCCGCGCCCGCGCAACGCTGGTCGGAAACGTCATTACCGCCTCGCCCGCCAACGACACCATCTCTCCCCTGATGGCGCTGGGTGCCGAAGTCGTTCTGCTGAGCCGCAAGGGTGAGCGCGTCGTCCCCCTGCGTGACTTCTATCCTGGCAGACGCAGCACGGTCTGTAGACCCGACGAACTGGTGCGCGAGCTGCGCCTGCCCGCTTTAGCTCCCGCTCAGCGCGGCTTGTTCATAAAGCTGGGACTGCGGCGCGCCCAGGCTATCTCGGTCATCAACATAGCCTTTGTGCTGACCTTCGACGCGCGTGAACGTGTCAGTGCCGCCCGTATCGCGCTCGGCTGTGTCGCGCCGACGATCGTGCGCGCCACCAGGGCCGAAGAGTATCTCACAGGGAAGCGACTCGATGCTATCACCTGTGCTGAAGCCGGAAAGCTGGCGAGCGCGGATATTCATCCAATCGACGATATGCGCGCCACCGCCTCTTACCGTCTGGCGATGATTGCCGCGTTGGTCACACAGGGCTTGCAGCGCCTCGCCACGCCAGAAGCCGTTGAAGATGCTACGCCTGTGACGCTCGAAACATCTTTCGAAGAATCCATAGCGAACAGCACGTCCGCTGAGCATGTTCCAGATGTTATCGATACTGTGATTAATGGTCGGCCCTACCGACTGGTCGACGCTCAGCGGAAGACACTGTTGAACGCGTTGCGCGAGGATGCAGGTCTCACGGGAACAAAGGAGGGCTGTGGCGAGGGCGAGTGCGGTGCCTGTACCGTATGGCTCGACGGGCAGGCGGTGATGTCCTGCCTGGTGCCAGCCGCTCAGGCGCACGGTGCGACGGTGACGACGATCGAGGGATTGGCGCGTGGCGAAGATCTGCATCCGTTGCAGCAGGCGTTCATCGATTGCGCCGCCGTGCAGTGTGGCTTCTGCATACCAGGGATGTTGATGGCGGGCGCGAAGCTGCTGGACGAGCACGCGCAGCCGGATATAGAGCAGGTGCGCGTCGCGCTGAGCGGCAACATCTGTCGCTGCACAGGCTATCGCAAGATTCTGGACGCCGTATTGAGCGTAGGAGGACAGGCATGAGAGAGAGTATTATCGGCACATCTCCGAAGCGGCACGACGCGCTGGGCAAGGTCACGGGCGCGACGCGCTATCCCGCCGATCTGGTGCAAGCGTCCATGCTGCAACTCCAGGTCGTCTTCGCCCACCGACCGCACGCTCGTATTCTTGCCATCGACACTGACGCGGCCTTGCGCTATCCAGGCGTCGTTGCGGTCCTGACGGCGAAGGACGTGCCTTGTAACGCCTATGGTCTGATCGACAACGACCAGCCGGTCCTATGCCAGGACGATGTGCGCTTCGAGGGCGATAAGGTCGCGCTGGTCGTGGCGGAGAACAAAGACGCGGTGCAGGAGGGTGCGCGCCTGGTCTCCGTTACTTACGAGGACCTGCCAGCAGTAACCGATGCGCGTGCGGCCCTGGTAGCGGGCGCGCCTCTGGTACACGAGCACCTGGGCACCAATCAGCTCTGTCACATTCCACTGCGCAAGGGCGATGCTGAGCGAGCGCTGGCCGGGGCTGATGTCGTGTTGGAGGAGACATTCAACACCTCCTGGCAGGACCACGCGTTCCTGCAGCCGGAGGCAGGTATCGCCTACATCGACGACGAGGGGCGCGTCGTGGTCGAAACGGCGGGCCAGTGGCTGCACGAGGACCGGCGGCAGATCGCGCAGGTGCTCCAACTGCCGGAAGAGCGCGTCATCGTGCGCTACGCCGCCATCGGTGGTGCCTTCGGAGGACGCGAAGACCTCTCCATGCAACACCTCTTAGCCCTGGCGAGCTGGAAGTTGCAGCGTCCGACCGCGCTTGTCTGGAGCCGCGAGGAGTCGCTCATCGGTCATCACAAGCGCCATCCATTCACCATTCATTGTCGCTGGGGTGCGCTGCGGGATGGCACGATCACCGCGATGCAGGCGGAAGTGATCGCCGATGGTGGTGCCTACGCCTCGACGAGTCTGGAGGTCGTCAAGGCCGCGTCGCTCCTCGCCAGCGGTTGCTACGAGATCCCCAACATTTCCGTCGATGGCTACGCCGTTTATACCAACAATATTCCGAGCGGTGCCTTTCGCGGCTTCGGCGCGCCCCAGGCGCAGTTCGCCTGCGAGAGTATGGTAACACGCCTGGCACACGCCTTGCAGCTTGATCCGGTTGCCGTGCGCCGCCGCAATATCTACCGCGAGGGGAGCATCGAGCCAACTAACCAGCCACTGCCGCCCGGCGTCAGCGCGCTGGAAGTCTTGGAGCGCTGCGTCGAGGAGGCACGCCTGCGCTGGGGCTACGGCGAGACATATCAACAGGCGCAACAGGTGGCACCTCATCTCAGGTGTGGCATCGGCATTGCCTGTGGCATCAAGAATGTCGGTTACTCGTTCGGCTTTCCAGAGCAGGCTACCGCGACGGTCGAGCTGTACGGAAAAGCGGACCTGGAGCGGGCCGTGGTGCGCGCCGGAGCAGCCGACGTGGGACAGGGCGCGCACCTCATTCTGCGCCAGATTGCCGCTGAGACGCTGAAGTTGCCTTTAGAGAAGGTCACGTTGATCAGCGACGATAGCAGCCAGGCACCCAACGTTGGCAGCGCCTCGGCCTCGCGTATGACATACATGGGTGGGTGTGCCGTCAAGGACGCGGCGGAGGCTGCGCGCGCGAAGTGGGGCTATACCGACGACGAGTCCGTGCAGGCCACGGTTCAGTTCCGTCCCACCGCGACCACGCCGCTCGATCCTGAGTCGCATAGCGCGCACCCGAACTATTGCTACGGCTACGCGGCCCAGGCGGTCGAGGTCGAGGTAAATCTGCTGACTGGGCAGGTGCAGGTGTTGCGCATCATCAGCGCGCACGACGTGGGCAAGGCCATCAACGTGCAGCAGGTGAGCGGACAGATCGAGGGTTGTCTGGCCCAGGCACTGGGCTACGCGCTGATCGAGGATTTCCAGATGCGCGACGGGCACGTCCTGACGCCGCACCTCAACACCTACCTGCTCCCCACCGCGCTGGATATGCCGATCGACGTAGAGCCGGTTATACTGGAACTGGCGGACCCTGCCGGACCCTTTGGGGCACGTGGCGTGGCCGAGATGCCGCTGGTCCCCTTCACGCCAGCCGTTGCCGACGCCATTCACGAAGCCACCGGTGCCTGGCTCTCGCGCCAACCCATGACGCCCGAACGCGTGCTGGCGGCGATTCAGTTCTGTCAACGTTGATAGAATAAAAATAGCGAGGAAGGATAAATTACCCATGACTTTATTGCGTATCGTAGTTGGTCCCTTGCAGTTCAGGGCGCGCATGGAAGAGGCCGACGCGCCTGAGACGTGTGCCGCGTTCAGCAAACTGCTTCCATTCAAGAGCAAGCTAGTACACGCCCGTTGGAGCGGCGAGGCGGCGTGGATACCGCTTGGCGACCGCAACCTGGGCGTCAGCATATACGAGAACCACACCAGCTATCCCGCGCCAGGGCAGGTGCTACTCTACCCCGGCGGTTTTAGCGAAACGGAAATCCTCTTCCCCTATGGCGGAACGCGCTTCGCCAGCAAGCTAGGTCAACTGGCGGGCAACCATTTCCTGACCATTGTGGAAGGCACCGAACAATTGCGCGAAGTTGGCCGCCTTGTCTTGTGGGAGGGCGCTCAGGACATCGTGTTCGAAGTCCCCGCCTTGTAGTGTTCTGTCAACGTTGATATAGTCCATCTTGGGGTAGGACTGCGTTTACAGCATCTGGATTTATCATCAGGGAGTCACAGTATTCGAGAGGCTTGTTGTGTAGGAGGAATGCAACAAGCCTCTCGAATACTGTGACTCCCTGGTCATATATGCCTACGAATGTTCAGCTTCCAGTGCTCGCTTTCTCTCGACGATCTGATTAGTATACTGCTCTCCCCATTTCAAGAGTGTCAGCACAATGGGTTCCAACGTCTTCCCAAACTCAGTCAAGGAATACTCGACCTTGGGCGGAATCTGCTGGTAGATCTCACGGTGGACAACACCATCTTCTTCTAACTCGCGCAACTGGAGCGTTAACATGCGCTGCGTAATTGTCGGGATGAGTCGTTTCAAATCGCTGAAGCGCTGTGGCCCCGGCAATAAGTGAAAGAGGACGACCCCCTTCCACTTTCCACCGATGACATCGAGGGTCGCCTCCACCGGGCAACTATACTGTTTAGAGGATCTCATTGTCGTTTTCTCCTCTTCGGTATCGTTTTTGATACTATACCACATTTATGTGCGTACTTGTATATTTTACCAGAATCACGCATACTTAACATCGTGCTTGCAAGTAAAGAAGTGAGGACTGCTCTGCTGAGGCCAACAGATAGAGCATCGAGCGTAAAATGAAATGAAGCCTCCAATGGTAAATCCAAACAGTATCCGGTACTAACATATCAGAGAGGAGAATACATTATGACAACGGGTCCCATCGTGCGTATCTCAAGGGGACACTTCCCATCCGGCCAGTATGAAGAAGTTCGTCGGTTCAACGAGGTGGCGGCTGAACCATTGGTTCCTGCGATCAAGCAACTGCGCGGCCTTCTGTATTACCATGTAGCCGTTGATCCGATCACGAATACCGTCGTCAATGTAAGCATCTGGACCGATCTGGATGCAGCCAGGCAGATGGACACGCTGGCACCTATGCTCGCCCTGCGCCCTGGTGCTGAACGGGCAGGCGTGCAATTCGATCCCATCGCCAATTATGAGCCATTGTGGATAATCCAGGCTTCCGAGCTGGGAAGGATACCTGACTCTTCAAATCCACCTCAAGGATAGGAGTGAAGCTCGCTGGTTCAGCACGCGCACCTCGCCAGACGCGTCTTCCCATCCTCTTTTCATGGATTTGAAGAGTGGATGGGTGGGGTGACCAGTATTCATTGACACCGATGCGGTCTCCATGCTATCATCTGGCTGATGAGTAAAAGATATCTGTTCCCCTCAGGCGGTGTGAAACCGCTTTTGACCGCGTAAGCCCGGCACTTTTGGCTTACGTGGCTGTTTGTGAATATCGCCCTCCTCACGCGCAGCGCTGATCGCGTTGGTGCGAGGATATGCGTTGTCTTCATCCTGCGATGTATCTCAGCCCCGTGTTGATTGGACCGCGCCTCGGTTGCCGGGCTCCTTTTGCTTCCCTTCTTGCAGAAACAAGTCGAACGAAAGGATGTTTCATGACCAACACGGAAGTCATTCCACCACAGCCCGTTTCCCTTTGGCGCAATCGTGACTATCTTTTGCTTTGGCTCGGCAACGCCGTCTCCTCGCTCGGCACTTCATGCACACAGTTCGCGTTTCCACTGCTCATTGTGGGACTGACGCATTCGATCGCTGCTGCCGGGCTGGCGTATAGCCTGGGACAGCTTCCCTACGTCCTCCTGAGCCTCCCCGCCGGGTCGCTGGTGGATCGCTGGCCGCGCAAACGCGTGATGCTGCTCTCTACCTTCTGCTTGATGGTGTGCGTGGCGAGCATTCCCCTGGCGCTGGGCCTTTCCAGCGGACCACTGCGGCTGCTTCTCCTCTACGCCATCGCCTTTGGCCTGGGAGCCATTTCGCTTTTCTACGAGCTGGCCCAATTTGCAGCACTGGCATGGATCGTGCCAAAGAGCCAGCTCACCACAGCAGTCGCACAGAACGAGGTGATCGTTGGCTCCAGCGCGCTTGTCGGACCCGCCCTGGGCAGCTTGCTCTTTAGCATCAGCAGGCTGCTCCCGTTCGTCACCGACGCGCTTTCCTCTCTGATCTTGCTCAGCTCACTCTTCTGCATACGCTCGCCCATGCAAGATGAACGGAGGACGCAGCGTCACCACCTGCTCCAAGAAGTGCGCGAGGGGCTCACCTGGCTGCGGGAGCATGAGGTCGTGCGCTCGATCGTCCTGATTTCCAGCTATGTCAACCTCACCATCACAGCGAGCGTGCTTCTCGTCCTGGACATTGTGCAACAGCAGCATATCCCGTCGGTGCTCTACGGCCTGATCGTCGCAAGTGGCGGCGTCGGGAACCTGCTTGGCGCGGTACTCTGCCCGCCTTTGCAGCGGCGCATACGCATAGGCCTCGCCTTGGGCTGTGCCCTGATCGTGTTCGTGTTGCTCTGGCCTCTCTATGGCTTCATCACGACGCCACTGCTGTTGGGAGCCGTCTTCGTGGGCATCGCTTTCTCCGACTCGATCCGTGCTATCTTCATGGACAGTTATCGCTTCGCTGTCATACCAGATGGCCTGCAAGGCCGCGTCAATGGCGTCTCTCGCCTGATCTTGTTCAGCGTCCTCACCATCGGCTCCTCCGCACTCGGGCTGAGCCTGGAGCATCTGGGCGTTTTGCCTACCGTGGGCATCGTGTGGAGTGGCCTGCTTCTGATAACCGGATTTCTGTTTCTCTCTCGGCACATGCGGCAAGCGACATTCCCACAAGAGTAAATCCCACCATGCTGCGGCTGATACTCAGATGTGGGGCTTCTCTCCCGTGAACAAGAGAAGCCAAACGAACTACCATGAGGAGCGATACGTGATGCTCGGAGGGTGGTTCTAGCCCGTCGCGCCAAACTCAGGCAAGACGAGTTGCTGCGCCACCAGCCAGGGCGATGAATCGCTGGACGCCGAAAAATGCACTTATTCCTAAACGTACATCTATTGCCTGCTCATCTCGTCGAAGACCTGGCCTATATTGTTGGGCAGGCGCTCGTCGCGGCCTCGGGGCGCGCTCTGACGCATCGAGGCCGCGACCTTTTCCAGCGTCTTCTCGCGGTCCCAGCCGCTGGCGAGGGCCTCGCCGACCTGTGTTCGCAGTGTGATAATCCACTGGCGCAGGTCGCTGAGCGCGGTGGGCGTCTGAATTGGACCGTGGCCGGGGAGCGCGTGCTCGGCTCCCAGCTGCTCTAAACGTTCCAGGGCGCTGACCCAGTGCGCGGAGCTGCCACCCGGCGGCATGGCGGGCACGATCGCGTTGAAGAGCAGATCGCCCGCGAACAGCACGCGTGACTGAGGGAGCCAGGCCACACTATCGCTCGGACTGTGCGCGACGCCGAAGTACAGGAGCTGGACCTCGATATCGCCGATGAAGACCGTTAGCTCGTTCTGAAACGTCACAGTGGGCGGCGTGATCCTCACATCGTTTACCAGCGCGCCCATCTGCGGATTCTGCTTCCAGTTCGCGAGTACCTGCTCGCCCGAACTGACCATATTCGCACGCACGCCCTCGTGGGCAATAATGGGAATGTCTGTGAACACCTGGTTGCCATAAACATGGTCGCCGTGTGGATGCGTATTGAAGAGGTAGAACGAGCCTTCTTTATGATATGTCTGTGCCGCCTCGCGCAGTGGTGCAGCTTCGGCGGCATTGATGCCCGAGTCGACAACGAGCACCGCGCCATTTTGCGCGATGATGCCGCGATTGCAGACGCCGCCGAGGGCGCTCATCACGCCTGCTGCTATCTCTTGTAGTGTAAAATCAGCCATACGTATTACTCCTTTTTGATCGATTCTGCAATCGGGAGAGGTTCTCTCACCGATACATTGGTTTGATCAATTTCATAATCGGGGTAGGGACTAAATTATCTCACCTCTGAAACATGTCAGGGAGAGAACTATTTGGGTTGCCGAGCATTCCACTTCCTGATCTGATCGCGCTTGCTGGGCCGGATGGAGGCAAGCTCCGTCCCATAAGCGTCAAGGTATGGTGGGGATGGCACGTGCGCCACCTGGCCTGCAGGGCGACCGCCAGGGTCGCCCTGCAGGCCAGGTGGCGCACCATCTTCTTTCCCCTCAACACTTCTTCTCTTGACGCCTATGGATGGAGGCAAGCTCCATTCCTACTAATCAGCTTCGACGGGTAGGGCGGCATCGGTCTGGGCGACGACCGCGTCCTCCACGGTTGCGGATGCGTCAGATGACTGCTGTCCATGAATATAACGTTTGCCGCGCAACAGCGACGCCATAGCAGCGATCAGGCAGATGACTGCCGATAGGTAGAAGGCGTTGTGCAGGCCCAGCAGGAACGGCGGCGAGATCAGATTGGGAAAGAAGCTCCTGCCCAGTAGATGCGCCTGATTGACAGATGGCAGAGCGTGCAGCACGTTCGCCGGTAGCAGGGTCGCCATTGGATTATAGCCCAGGAAGGCCGCGAAAAGCGCCGACGTGGGTGGCAGGTGCGAAATCTGATACGCGACCGCGCCCGGTACGCCTGCGCCAATCAGGCCGCTGGAAAGCGACTGCGGTAGCGCGGCGGCGAGACCAGCCGTGACGATGCTAAAGAAGATGCCCATGCTGGCCAGCGACGCCGCGTTCTGGAACGTCGAGCGCATGCCGGAGCCAGCGCCGCGCTGATCGGGCGGCAGGCTGTTCATCACCGACGACGTGTTGGGCGCGGAGAACATGCCCTGTCCCACGCCCATCATAAACAGGATAAGCGCGAACCAGACATAACTGAAGTTGGCGGGCAGGATCGTCATCAGGATAAAGCCCACCGCCTGAATCGCCATACCCGTCGTCGAGAAGAAGCGCGCCCCGAAGCGGTCCGAGAGCCAGCCGCTCACAGGGCCTAGCAGAATAAATCCGGCCAGCAGTGGTAGCAGGTAGATACCTGCCCACAGGGGAGCAACCGCGTAATCGTAGCCGTGCAGTGGCAGCCAGATCCCCTGCAGCCAGATGATTAACATAAACTGCAAGCCACCACGCGCCATACTCGCCAGGAAGCTACTGGCGTTACCGGCGGCGAACATGCGCGTCCTGAAAAGCTCAAGGCGGAACATCGGATCTTCCACGTGCAGCTCAATCCAGACAAAGGCCGCCAGCAGCACGACGCCGCCCGTTAGCATAGCGATCACCAGCGGATTGCCCCAGCCCATCGGAGAGCCGCCGTATGGCTCGATGCCGTAGGTGATGCCGAGCAGGAGGACCGTCAGGCCAACCGCGAAGGTGATATTGCCG
>Ga0209839_10000751_pt1 | contig 16539 bp, 10 predicted proteins | sample OrgsoiDNA2013050_FD_185800 | JGI IMG/M metagenome (GOLD analysis project Ga0209839, IMG submission 185800) | Permafrost soil microbial communities from the Arctic, to analyse light accelerated degradation of dissolved organic matter (DOM) -... | ecosystem: Environmental > Terrestrial > Soil >... | reverse complement strand
CGCCTAATTTTTCCAGGGAAATTCCTTCCATCGCCGTCTTGAATTCAGCCAGTTTTTCTCTTTTGACCGAAACTACCACCCGGCTTTGTGATTCACCAAACCAGTAAGCATCCCGGCGAATGGAAACGTCCTGACACGACACGCTGAAACCGAGGTTACGGTAGAATCCGCTCTCAGCCAGCGTCACAAACAGGCCGCCTTCAGCCACATCATGTGCGGATTCGACGAGTTTTTTTTGAATACAGGCCATGAGTTTTGCCTGTAGCAGAAATTCTTCTTCCAGATCAAAATAAGGAGCGGGGCTGTATTCCACTCCGTGCAGTGCATGCAGGTAAGCGGAAGAATGTATATCGTTCCTGGATTTCCCAATCTGAAAAATCAGATCTCCGGGTTGTTTGAAGAACAGGGTCATTTTTTGTTTTGTGTCTTCCAGCAATCCGACCATACCGATTGTCGGCGTAGGATAAACGGCGCCATCCGGATGCTGGTTGTAGAAACTCACATTCCCTCCTGTTACCGGGGTATCAAATTTCAGACAGGCCTCCCCCATGCCTTTCACCGCGTGCACAAACTGATAATATACTTCCGGATCGTACGGATTGCCAAAGTTCAGACAATTGGTAACTCCCAGCGGTATTGCGCCTGAACATACCAGGTTACGGGCCGCTTCAGCCACGGCTATCATGGCGCCCCTGTGTGGATCTGCCAGCACATAGCGGCTGTTGCAATCGGTTGTCATAGCAATACCCTTGCTGGTACCCTTTACAATGACGATGGCTGCGTCCGAAGGTTCGTTGGTGGACGTATTGGCCGCTCCCACTGTACTGTCATACTGAACGCTGATCCATCTCTTAGACGCAATGGAAGGCAGTCTGATCAGTTCTTCAGCGACTGCTTTCAAATTTTTTGCCACCGGTATAGTTTCCGGATCGAAGGATTTTATTTTGGAGAAATAGGCCGGTTCGCTGTATGCGCGGGTATATTGCGGAGCGCCGCCGCCAAGTACCAGTTCTTCAGCCGGGATTGAGGCTTCCAGTTTTCCCTGGTGATAAAAATTCAGCAATTTATCGTCTGTTACTTCGCCAATATTCGAACAGGGAAGATCCCATTTTTCAAAAATGTCCAGCACCTGTTTTTCCTTTCCCTTTTCAACCACCATCAGCATGCGCTCCTGGCTTTCACTGAGTAGTAATTCCCAGGCCTTCATACCCGTCTGGCGGGTCGGCACTTTATCCAGGTCAATACGCATACCGACCTGACCCTTGGCGCTCATTTCGGCTGTTGAACAGATGATTCCGGCCGCACCCATATCCTGCATGCCCACCACAGCGCCGGTTTCAATGACTTCCAGACAGGCTTCCAGTAATTTTTTCTCCTGGAACGGATCTCCCACCTGAACAGCCGGAAGTTCCTGCACGGATTCTTTGGTAATATTGGCGGAAGCAAAAGAAGCACCGCCGATACCGTCCTTACCGGTGGCGCTGCCAACAAAAAAAACCGGATTCCCCTTACCGAGGGCCGTGGCTGAAATGGTCTTCCCTTTTTTTACAATACCCACACTCATCGCATTCACCAGCGGATTGGTATGATAACATTCGTCGAAATAAATTTCGCCCGCTACCGTAGGCACGCCAAAACAATTTCCATAATGACCAATACCATGTACGACTCCTGCCAGGAGATGCTGGGTCTGGGGATCGCTCAATTTTCCGAACCGAAGTGAATTCAGGGAAGCGATGGGGCGTGCGCCCATAGTGAATATATCCCGGTGAATGCCGCCAACACCGGTGGCCGCACCCTGGAAGGGCTCGATGGCGGAAGGATGATTATGAGATTCAATTTTAAAGACAACTCCGAGTCCGTCACCGATATCCATGAGCCCCGCATTTTCCTCACCCGCTTTAACGAGCATTTTTTTTCCGTCACGCGGCAGGGTTTTCAGCCAACGGATAGAATTTTTATAGCTGCAATGTTCGCTCCACATCGCACTGAAAGCACAGAGCTCAGTAAAATTTGGAGTTCGTTCCAGTTTCTGACAAATCAGTTCAAACTCTTCGCCAGTAAGCCGGAGTTGTTCGGCGGTTTTAACAGTAATTTCCATATTCTTCAGGGAAAGCGCAAAATTACGAAGGACGCGTTAATCTATTTGATAATTTTAGCATCGCATGAAGATCTCTTTCATCCACAATCATTTCGCTTTTTTACCCGAACTCGCTGCCTATCAGTCCTTTTTTCAAAATCAAAATATAGAAACGGGCATTGCGAAATATGGAGAAGAAAAAAAATCCGGGGCAGACGTATACTGGTATATGATGGGATTTTATCCAGCGTCATTTCATAAAAAAAAACTGATCATACATGAATATTCTTCCGCTTCGGTTCCCCCTTACCGTAAGATAAAAGATTATTTAAAAAGCAGGCTGAGTCCCCGGCCGCATTTCAGATTATATCTAAATGAATATGTACGCCAGCAAATAAATATTCACGACGAAGTGCCTTTTGGATACCGGGACATGGGAATCAGCGATGCTTTTTTCCAGCGGCCGGACACGCGTGCGAAAGAATATGATTTTATTTATACCGGCAATCTGTCGCCACAGAGAAAACTGGAAATCCTGTTAAAGGTTTTCGATCAGGGCGTTTTAAAAGAGCATTCGATCCTGCTATTGGGGAACGACGAAAACAAACTGGCCGAATCTTTCGGTCATTGTAAAAATATTTTTTTTCAGGCGGCGGTTCCCTGGGAGCAGGTGCCTGCTTATCTGGCAAAGGCGCGGTTTTCTTTCAATTTTATCCCGGATGCCGAACCGTTTAATGCACAGACCCCAACGAAATTCCTGGAATACGCAGCAATGAAAATTCCCGTAATCAGTACCAATTATTTTTGGATCTCCGAATTCCAGGAAAGATATGGCGGGAATTATTTTTTACTGAAGGAAGACCTTTCAAATATAAGCTGGGAGCGGATTACCGGGTTTCCCTATGAATTTCCAGACCTGCGGAGCTGGCGCTGGGAAGAAAGAATAAAAGCGTCGGGCATACTTGACTTCCTTAAACAAGCCTAACGCCTAAAGCTTTAAGCTTAAAGCTTAAAACTACTTTTTGGATTCGAGAACATTATTTATTTTTTTTCAACATCAAATAACGACGAAAAAAGTTTTGGGCTTTAGGCTTTAGGCTTTAGGCTTTCTAAGGTGTTATCATACTCCGTAAGTATCTTTTCGATATTAAATTTTCCGCTGACCAGTTCCCGGCCGTTCCTGCCCAATTCAGCCCGCTGATCTGTGGACAACCTCATCATCTCTTCCATACGTGCAGCCAATTCAACCGCATTGTTCGGCGCACATAAAAAACCATTTACGCCTTCCTGCACAACTTCTTTGCATCCCGTATTCAGCGACGTGATAATGGGAACTTCCATGGCCGCCGCTTCGAGCAGACAGCGTGGAATTCCTTCATGATAAAACGAAGGAAAAACAAAACAATCCGCCTGCCGCAGAAATGGTCTCACATCCCGGGCGAAGCCCCCATAATGAATAATACCCTTTTTTTGCCAGAACCTTATTTCTGATTCTGTAATGGAATCCGGATGATTTTTTTCAAAAAATCCAATCAGTTCAAATCGGACTTCCCGGTATTTATTTTTTAAAATCCTTGCCGCTTCCACATAAATCCCGACGCCCTTGGATTTGAGCAGGCGGGTGCTCATCAAAAATTGAAAAGCCTTGCTTCTGGCAACCGGTTTATTTGACTGTGGAAAAAAATAACTGGTGTTAATCCCTTCACCGGGCAAAATTTTTATCTTCCGGGCATCGACCAGCTTTCGTTCTGTAAACAGATTTGCGTCTTCCTCGTTGAGAAACCAAACTTCGCCGGCTTTTTTCAACGCTTTGCGGTAAAGGAAAGAAACCACCCGGTTTAGCCAGTTGCGCCGGTCAAATGTATATCCAAGGCCGGTAATCACGGCAACCGATTGAATTCCGCAGCTGGATGCCGCCAGCGATCCGTAAATATTGGGCTTGATCACATAATGAAAAATAATGTCCGGCCTCTCAGCCAGGTAAATTTTTTTCAACGCTTTGTACAGGGCATAATCGAGTAAAGGGTTCTCGGACCGGTTATTAAAATGAATATCCAGGTAAAAACAGCCGGCTTTTGTCAATTCTGAGGCAAATTCATCTTTGGGAGCTATGATCAGCACATCAAAATGAAGCAGGAGGTGCCGGATAAGGTCTATCCGGAAATTATACACCGACCATGTGCTATTGGCAACGAGCGCAATCTTTCTTTTCTTCAGTTCAGGCTGATTAACGATCATCCGTCGATATTAAATTCAAATTTATAGATTTGGGGAATCAAAATCAGGTAAAGTTCATATGCTTGCTTACTTTCTGTTTTTTATTTACCTGTTTTCCGGAACCATTTTGCTGCATATTATCATACGGCGAAAAATTTTTCCATTTACCCTTTATCATACGACAGCCATTGTTTTTTTTAAAGTATTCATGGGCTGCTTATATGGATGGATATTCCTGCATTTTTACTCCGGCGATGATACCTGGAATTATTTTATTGAATCTAAGGATGAAACCGGCATCCTGTTACGTCATCCACTGCAGTTTATGCGGGAATTTTCACCCGTTCATTCTTTGCGCGCCACGGGTTATCATGGATGGGAGGCCTTCTTATTTTATGTAAACCATTTTGAAAGATGGTTTATGATCAAGGGTCTTGCCTTCCTGAATCTGCTGAGTGGAAAAAATTATTATACCAATGTCCTTTTATTTGAATTCTTAACCATTCCGGGGCCACTTCTTTTATTTAAACTCCTGGCCAGGGAGTTTCCACTCCGGGTCGGCATGAATTTTCTGCTCGTCTTTTTTATTCCTTCCATCGTTTTCTGGTGCAGTGGGATCCGGGCCGAGGCCCTGCTGCTCTTATTCATCGTCCTGATGATTTATAACGGCCGGCAATATGCGAGAAAGCCGGGCTGGCTGAATGGCATTGGCATCCTGGCGGGATTTACGGGCATGCTCCTGATCCGCTACCAGTTCCTGGTCGTCCTTATTCCCGGATATGTGGGATACCTGATTAGCATGGGAAAGAAAGAAACATCGCCTTTATTTTTCAACCGGATTTTCCTGGCCGCCATTATTGTTTTCGGCCTGAGTTTATTTCTACCACCTGCCTACCAGCTTTCGGGTCCCCTTCGGCACGCGCAACAAAGTTTTTTCCTATTAAAGGGAAATACGCGGTACGGTCTGGATAGCTTAAAGCCGGGTCCGATAAGTTTTTTAAAAGTATTACCCCAGGCCGTGGCCAACAGCGCTTTGCGTCCCTACCCCTGGGAGGGGAAAAATCTTTTACAATCCGTTTCTTCCATAGAAGTTCTTTTTCTTATCGCGGGCGTCATTTATTTTGTGCTGGGCCCCCGCCCTAAACACCAGATTGCCCATCCAATCTATTGGTTATTTCTCTATTACGGGGTCAGCCTTTTTATCCTGATCGGGTATACCGTACCCTTCCCGGGGGCCATTGTCCGATACCGGTCTATCGCTTTGCTGATGCTGGTTCTGTTTTTATATGCAGGCAATCCCTTTCTCCAGCGGAAACTCAGGAAGTGGATTTTTAAATTACATTAAAATTAACCTTAATGTTATAATTTTCGATGTTTCTGAATAGATATCTACAAAAAAACAGAGGTTGATTTAAGATATTTTAGAACATATTCTAAAAAAATGGGTTAAAAGCTCTTTTTTTTTTCGTCTTATGAATTATCACTTACTTTCGTTTCCACAAAAAAATATTGTAAATGGAATCGTTAAGAGTAAAAGCAATTAACGATCTGTCAACAAAAACTCCGGTTACACTTGACGGATCCTCCAAAATCACAGCTATCTTCCAAGAAAATGTATTTACTACCCGTACTGCCAGGGAATTCCTGAGCGATGAGGCGTATAAAAGCCTTACGGGATCCATTAAAGGCGGAAAAAAAATTGACCGTGCCGTTGCCAACCAGATTGCTGCCGGGCTCAGGCAGTGGGCTGAACTGAAAGGCGTAACCCATTATACACACTGGTTTCAGCCATTGACGGGTTCCTCTGCCGAAAAACATGACTCCTTTTTTGCTATAAAAGGGGATGGTACCGCAATTGAACAATTCGAGGGAGATGCCCTGATCCAACAGGAACCGGACGCGTCTTCATTTCCATCCGGCGGTATCCGGGCAACATTTGAAGCCCGCGGATATACGGCCTGGGATCCTTCTTCCCCTCCCTTTATCATGGAAATCGAAACGGGTAAGACCCTTTGTATTCCGACGATCTTTGTTTCCTATACCGGAGAAACGCTCGACTATAAAGCGCCCCTTTTGAAATCGCTCGAAGCAATGAGTAAGGCGGCTGTTGACGTATGTAATTATTTTGACAAGAACGTTACCAAAGTGATCGGTACCCTGGGCTGGGAACAGGAATATTTTGTCATTGATGAAGCGCTGGCCAATGCGCGTCCGGACCTGGTCATGAGCGGCAGAACCGTATTTGGTCACCCACCTGCAAAAGGTCAACAGCTGGAAGACCACTATTTTGGATCTATTCCTGAAAGGGTTTATGCATTTATGCGTGATTATGAAACGGAGTGTTATAAATTAGGGATCCCGTTAAAAACACGCCATAATGAAGTGGCACCATCTCAGTTTGAGTGTGCTCCCATATTTGAGGAAATCAGTTTGGCTGTTGATCACAATACACTCCTGATGGATATCATGGACCGTGTTGCCCGTCGCCATAAACTGCGCGCCCTGCTCCATGAGAAACCCTTTGCAGGAATTAACGGAAACGGAAAACATAATAACTGGAGTATGTCGACCGATACCGGCGTAAATCTGCTGGCACCGGGTAAAACACCCAAGACCAATCTCATGTTCCTGACATTCTTCGTCAATACCATTAAGGCCGTGCACGACTATGCGGATGTATTGCGTGCATCGATCGCTTCTGCGGGAAATGACCATCGCCTCGGTGCCAACGAAGCGCCACCCGCGATTATTTCAGTATTCATCGGTGAATTCCTTACCAAAGTGCTTGAGGATATTAAGGAACGCGTGGGTGCTAAATTCGACGAACAGGATGAAGCCATTCTGAAGCTGGACCTGCACCGTAGTATCCCGGAATTGTTATTGGATAACACCGATCGTAACCGGACCTCTCCCTTTGCTTTTACAGGCAATAAATTTGAGTTCCGCGCCGTAGGTTCCTCGGCAAACTGTGCTAACGCAATGACGGCTCTCAATACCATCATGGCGGAGACTTTGAAAAAATTCAAAAAAGAAGTTGATGCCCTTATCGAAAAAGGGGAGAAAAAAGAAATCGCCATCATGCACGTGATCCGGGAATATATTGTGAGTGGCGAAAAAATACTTTTCGAAGGCAATAATTATAGTGAAGAATGGGAAAAAGAAGCGAAAAAAAGAGGATTGGCCAACGTTAAAACTACCCCGCTTGCACTGGATGCGCTGTTAACTGAAAAAGCAAAACATCTCTATGAATCTAATAATGTCTTAACACATGTTGAGCTGGAAGCCCGCCATGAAATTGAGTTGGAAAAATATGTCAAGAAAGTGCAGATCGAAGCCCGGATCATGGGTGAACTTTGTACCAGCCATATTCTGCCACCGGCTTTCAAATATCAGAATACACTTATACAAAACATTATCGGGATTAAGGAAATAGGTTTGAAAGAACCCGCTTTTTCCAACCAGAAGCTGATTCTGGAAAAGATCTCCGATCATATTTCCCAGATCAGCGAACAGGTGAGCAAAATGATCGATGCCAGGAAAAAAGCGAATGCCCTGACCGATTCCCGTGATAAAGCCATCGCTTATTGCGATGATGTAAAAGGTGCGTTTTTCGATAAGATCCGCTATCACGTCGATAAACTGGAAGTGCTGGTGGACGATAGCGAGTGGCTTCTGCCAAAGTATCGTGAGATCCTTTTCTTAAGATAGAATGGATAATTTCCTTTATATGAGGCCCCTCTTTTGGGGCCTTTTTTTATTGAATACTATTTATTACAAATATGTTTTTTTTGAATAAAATCTAAAATTCCAATCATATTAAATAAAAATAAATATAACTGGTTAACGCATTCAAATTAGAATTAATAATACTTTCACATTATTGAATAAGTATTAGACATTTATTTAATGTCTCTGATTAAACCTTCCCTTTTGCTGAATGATTTTTAGGTCCATCCAATAATTTGAAAACCAGAACGACGATTCAGCTTAGCCATTAAACATGCTAAAGTAGTGCCCCCGGTCAGGGTTCTATTGATTTTTCAGTAAACAATTAAAACAAACTGCAATGGTTAAAAACTTAAAACTGCTTATCATCGCCATCGGATCTTTTGTTTGTGTACAGGGTCAGGATTCAACCAAAACGGCCGCGCCGGCTCCAAAAGTGGATTCCGTACCTCCTTCACCAGCTACTACTTTTTCCGGATCGCTGGATCTGTATTACAGGTACAACTTCGCGAATTCTCCCAGCACGTTTAACAATTACACCAGTTTTACAAATTCCCAGAATTCGTTTGAACTGGGTATGGCTACCATCCGTGCAGATCATAGCTGGGCAAAAGGCGGGGTAACCGTAGAGTTGGGTTTTGGCAGAAGGGCCCAGGAATTTTCTTACAATGACGGGGTCACGAACAATTTCTTTTCCCTGGCCAATGTGGTCCAGGCTTATGTCTATTATAATATAACAGACAAGATCAAGCTGACTGCCGGTAAATGGGGCACCCATATCGGTTATGAAGTAGTGGACGCGGCGGCCAATAGGAACTATTCTATGAGTTATATGTTCTCCTACGGCCCCTTTTTTAATACAGGTATAAAAGCGGATATCGCTATCGCCGGTAAAACAGCTATAATGGTAGGTATTTCCAATCCAACCGATAATTCAACAACTACTGCAGTTCAGAAAATGGCCATTGCCCAGATCAGCACAGCGACTCCGGACAGTAAATGGAAATTCTACCTGAATTATCAGGGTGGTCACAATTCCGACAGTTCTACTTTGAATCAATTCGACCTGGTATTAACGGGGACGATCACGGACAAATTCAGTGTTGGATTCAACGCAACTGATCAGATGGTAAAAGTGGTCAATACGAATACCTGGTGGGGCGCTGCACTTTATCTGAATGTTGATCCAAGCCCAAAATTCGGTGCGACTCTCAGAGCGGAATATTTTGACAATAAGGATGCCGTGTTGCCGATCCCCGCGGGCAATTTTATGGAGTATACTTTGACCGGGCAGTTTCATTTGGGTAAGCTGACATTTATGCCGGAAATAAGGTATGATAATTCGTCCATCGACGGAGCTTTCCTGAAACACGACGACACGCCGACCAAGAATACATTCAGCGGCATACTGGCAGCAACCTATGTTTTCTAATCAAGGCTCATAAACATTCCAACAACTAAAACTCAATCGACATGCATCATTTCAGACAGCGAAATGTAAAAACTTTTAAGGCGGTTTTTGCATTTTTGACAATCATTGTATGCCTTTTCATGGTGGTTCCAGTATTGGCACAGGATCCGGGAGGTACAAAAACAGGAACACTCGCCGATATTGATACTATGGCAGTAAAAGTCCTTGATACCGTTGCCAATGCCAAGGATACAAGCGTTGCCGCCGTTAGCTCCCATGTTAGCAAACTGGCAGCGACAGTACAAACGATTGGTGCAGCAGATGGTCATAATAAGATTGCCATCAATATCATGTGGACCCTGATCACAGGTTTCCTTGTAATGTTCATGCAGGCGGGGTTCGCTATGGTCGAAACTGGATTTACTCAAAAGAAAAATGTGGCACATACCATGGCAATGAACTTCATGGTTTACGGAATCGGAGTGCTGGGTTTCTGGATCTGTGGTTTTGCATTTATGTTTGGTGGAGCTCTCAATGTCGCCAGCCTTGGAGGAGCTGCTGGAGTGACAAGCTCGGAATTTACAGTCCATTTGTTTGGACATGACTTCGGCTTATGGGGTAAGGTCGGATATTTCCTGAATAGCGGGGTATATGACGTAGGTATCTTCACATTATTCCTATTCCAGCTGGTGTTCATGGACACGACCGCCACGATCCCTACCGGAGCTATGGCAGAAAGATGGAAGTTTAAGTCATTTGTTATCTACGGTTTTTTTATTTCCATGTTTGTCTATCCACTTTTTGGTAACTGGGTATGGGGTGGCGGTTGGCTGTCTCAAATGGGTGTGAACTTTGGACTTGGTCACGGCCATGTGGATTTTGCGGGCTCTTCCGTTGTTCATGAAGTGGGCGGAGTTGCGGCGCTGGCAGGCGCCATGGTTATTGGCCCACGTGTCGGGAAATATGGAAAAGATGGTACAGTTCATACGATAGCGGGCCATAGTATACCCATGGCCATCATTGGAACATTTATCCTGGCTTTCGGGTGGTTTGGATTTAATCCGGGCTCAACACTGGCCGGTTCCGATTTGCGAATTGGCGTAGTTGCCGTAAATACCATGCTTGCCAGTGCAAGCGGTGCTTTCTTTGCGATGCTGTACGTATGGATTAAATTCGGTAAACCAGATCCAGGGATGATGGCAAATGGAATGTTGGCAGGCTTGGTAGCTATTACGGCGCCCTGCGCATTTGTAAGTGCCACGGGTGCCATTGTAATTGGCGCTGTAGCCGGCTTACTCGTCGTTCTCGTTTATAATTTTGTAGACAAGAAATTAAAAATCGATGATCCGGTAGGCGCATTCGCGGTGCATGGAGCAAATGGATTCTGGGGTGTTCTTTCACTTGGCCTGTTTGCAGATGGTTCATATGGTGATGGATGGAATGGCGTTCCAGGCACAGTGAAAGGTTTATTTTATGGTGATGCAAAACAATTCCTGGCAGAGTTCATCGGGGGAACCACCTGTTTTGTTTTTGTATTTGCCGTCATGTATATTTTCTTTAAGATTGTCAAGAGTACAAAAATTGGTTTACGGTCTTCCGATGCGGATCAAATTGCCGGTTTGGATATGCCTGAAATGGGTGTACATGGATATGTAGATTAATTTATAAAATTTTTTACCCCTTGAATAAAAAGCCTCTGATAGCAGGGGCTTTTTATATCATAAGTAATCAGCTGATAATCAAATAAATATAGAGGAAAAATCAATCATATATGTTATATTGTATATGTGAATATTTTTTAAAAATTAAGTAAAATAATTGAATTTTTCGGGTGTAAAATTTAATAACTTTACAATGGAAACCCAAAGCATATATTATAAATTTTTATAAGGTATGACGGTAAATAAGGCGAAGCCATTCCATCACATTTTTACCCCGCTCCGGGATTTGCTGAGTGATAGCCGGACGACCGGAGTATTATTGGTTGGATGTACAGTGATTTCTTTAATTCTGACAAATTCATTTACCACCGGAGGATTTAACCATCTTTGGAATAATCAATTTACTTCCGGAGTTTTTTCCACATTAAGACTTCCCAATTCTTTTATTGACTGGATCAATAATTTCGGGATGGCTTTTTTCTTTGTACTTGCAGCTACTGAAATAAAAAGAGAACTTTTATCCGGTGAGCTTTCCCAATTTAAAAAAGCGGTATTACCTTTTGGTGCCGCATTTGGCGGAATGCTCATGCCGGCCCTGATATTTATTGCATTTAATTTTTATTCCGGTTATTCTCATGGTTGGGGAATACCTACGGCAACCGATATCGCTTTCTCTATCGCCGCTGCTTCCCTGCTGGGTAAAAGATTTCCTGTCGGACTTAAAATTTTGCTGTTGGCCATTGCCATCATTGATGATCTGGGGGCTATTGTCGTGATCGCTTTATTCTATGGCGGTCACATCAATTGGCTTGCCCTCCTTGCCTGCGGAATAATATACGGCGTATTGCTCTTATGCAACCGGATGAAAATAAAATTCGGCATTCTTCAAATTCTACTCGGCCTCGCATTATGGTTTGCCATGTTTCAAAGTGGTGTTGAAGCCAGTATAACCGGTGTACTATTTGCCTTTGCCATGCCAGTAAATTCCCTGGTAATTATTGAAAAAGCAATACACAAGTGGGTTAACTTTTTCATCTTACCTGTTTTTGCTTTAGCGAATACAGCCATACTACTTCCAGCAAATTTTGTTGATTCGCTTACTTCACCGGTGGGAATGGGAATCTTTGTCGGACTTGTAGTTGGAAAACCATTAGGTATATTCCTCGCATGCCGTATAATGGTTGGATTGAATGTCGCCAGCCTGCCTTCAAATGTAAACTGGAAACAGGTATTCGGGATGGGAACACTTGCCGGTATAGGGTTCACCATGTCTATTTTTACCACCATGCTGGCATTTACTGATTCAGCCATCCGGGATATTGCTAAAATTTCCATCCTTTCCGCCGTTGTTGGTTCTGTGATAGTCAGCTATTTTTATTTCCGGGCCATTTACGCGAAAAAGATCGTTCCTGTCCCTGCTATCCTGCCACAATCTGAACCAGCTTACAGCTGATCGTAATTTTGTAATTAACCAATTAAAATAAAAAAAGCATCCCGCCAATAGCGGGATGCTTTTTTTATCGGCTTTATTATAATACGATTACTTGTTTACAGATGCTGTTTTCATTTTCTTTTCTCTCCAATACATATATCCGACCAATCCCCCGATCCAGGCGGTTGATCCGACCAACACCTTCAATATGTCCAGATAAGCCGGACTGTTTGCAGGAAGACTTTTGATAGAAGATATCAAACAAAATATAAGAAACTGTTCCATTTTTAAGTTTTAACAACGCAAATTTCTATGCAAAATTTCACATAATCAAATCGTAAAGAACCGTAAATGAAGCCAAAACACATATATAATTATAATAATATTAATTATTTTATATAGGTCTTTAACTCCGTGGTAAACAGATGGGGAAAAATGCGTTTTACCATTAATCAGGCCGGGGTTTTCCTTCTTTTTTGCGTTGGAAAGCCAGTTTTTATACCCCTCGAAAATTCAAAAAAAAATGAAACTATTTATCCACATTCTTTAGGCGTCTGAGGGACCCGCTGTTTCCCGCTTTACCAGGAATTCTTTGCGCGTTACGCTTTGTGGCGTGGGCCTATTTTCTCCATCACCCATTTTAAAGCCAGTTGGTATTGTTCCTGGGTGGTCAGATTGGAATTGTCAAGCACAATGGCGTCTTCGGCCTTTCTCAGCGGACTGATTTCGCGATGAGAATCGATATAGTCCCGCATTTCAAGATTATTCTTGACTTCTTCAATGCTGACATTCGGGTTTTTTTCATATAGTTCGCGGAACCGCCTTTCTACGCGCACGGCATTGTCCGCCGTCATGAAAATCTTGAGTTCGGCTTCCGGAAATACAACGGTTCCAATATCCCTTCCATCCATTACAATCGCCCGATTAGCCCCCAAAGCCTGTTGTTGTTTTACGGCAAATTCACGCACCTCTTTGATAGCAGCGACCTCACTTACTTTTTCAGCGACCACCAGGTCGCGGATCAGGTATTCCACATTTTCTCCATTGAGTATAATCTCGCTGGTCTTTGTTCCCTCATTGTGCAGGAATTCAATATGAATTTCCTTCAGTGCTTTTACTACGGCCCTGGTATCCGTCCAGTCCACATGATTTCTTAAAAAATATAAGGTGATCGCCCGGTACATCGCTCCACTGTCAATATAAGTATACTTCAGTTTTGCAGCCAGCTGTTTGGCGAGGGTGCTCTTGCCACAGGAAGACCAGCCATCGATGGTGATAATGATTTTCTTTTCAGCCATGATTGAATTACCTACTGCAAATAAAAGATTTGCCACGGAATCACGGAAATTTCCGTGGGGCCGTGGCAAATAATATTTGAAAATGTTGAATATTCCTTACACCTCAGAAGCTTCTTTCTCTTTTTCCTTCAGGGTAAATTTGATTTTTGACTCTACCTTATCCAGGTCGGCAATCATCACGTCCCCATTTTTAATACTCATATTCAGGATCTCTTCAGCTAAAGGATCTTCCAGGTATTTTTGGATTGCCCGGTGCAGGGGTCTTGCACCAAATTCCTGATCATACCCTTTTTCCGCGATAAAAGCTTTCGCATCTGCTGTCAGTTCCAACGAAAAACCCAGTTGTACCAACCGCTTCATGACACCCTTCATGAGGATATCGATGATATTGAAAATGTGTTCCCTGTTCAGCGAATTGAATATGATGATATCGTCCACCCGGTTAAGAAACTCCGGACTAAAGGTCCGTTTCAAGGCCTTTTCAATGACAGCCTTATTGTTTTCGTCTACATTGGACGTTCTGGAGGCGGTGGCAAAACCAACTCCGGCCCCAAAATCCTTTAACTGCCTCGCCCCGATATTGGAGGTCATGATAATGAGGGTATTTTTGAAATCAACCTTTCTGCCCAAACCATCTGTTAACTGGCCATCATCTAGCACCTGTAACAGAATATTATAAATGTCCGGATGGGCCTTTTCAATTTCATCCAGAAGAATCACAGAGTAAGGTTTTCTCCTGACTTTTTCGGTCAGTTGTCCGCCTTCTTCATAACCCACATATCCGGGAGGCGCGCCGATCAGACGGCTTACAGTAAACTTCTCCATATATTCGCTCATATCGATCCGTACAAGAGAATCCTCTGTGTCGAACATATAACGCGCCAGCGCACGAGCAAGTTCGGTTTTGCCGACACCCGTAGGGCCAAGAAAAATAAATGTACCGATAGGTTTTTTGGGATCCTTCAATCCTACCCGATTTCTCTGGATGGCTTTCACCACTTTCAGAATCGCTTCCTCCTGACCGACCACCATGTTCCCCATGTCGACCGACATATTCTTCAGCTTTTCGCTTTCTGCCTGCACCATTCGCTTTACCGGAATGCCCGTCATCATACTTACCACTTCAGCAATATTTTCTTCGTCTATCGGATAGCGCCGGTGTTTACTTTCTTCTTCCCATTCGACCTTGGCTTTTTCCAGTTCTTCCTGCAAGCGCTTTTCAGCATCCCTCAGGGAAGCGGCTTCCTCAAATTTCTGACTCTTCACTACTTTATTCTTCTCATTCTTTACCTCTTCAATTTTCTTTTCAAACTCCACGATATTCTGTGGTACGTTGATATTTTTCAAATGCACCCTTGCTCCCACTTCATCCAGGACATCGATGGCTTTATCGGGGAGAAGGCGGTCGGTCATGTACCGGTCACTTAATTTAACGCAAGCCAGTATGGCGTCATCGGAATAGGTGACGTTGTGGTAATCTTCGTATTTGGATTTAATATTTTCAAGAATCTGAATGGTTTCATCCACACTTGGCGGATCGATCATGACTTTCTGAAAACGACGGTCGAGTGCGCCGTCCTTCTCGATATACATTCTGTATTCATCCAGCGTTGAGGCACCTATACATTGCAGTTCACCCCGGGCGAGAGCCGGTTTGAAAATGTTGGAAGCATCCAGAGATCCCGAAGCACCTCCGGCACCCACGATGGTATGGATTTCGTCGATGAATAAAATGACGTCCCGGTTTTTTTCCAGTTCGTTCATAATTGCTTTCATGCGTTCTTCAAACTGTCCGCGGTATTTGGTACCGGCTACGAGGGCCGCCAGATCCAGTGATATCACGCGTTTGTCGAAAAGAACTCGGGAAACCTTGCGTTGAACTATGCGAAGGGCCAGTCCTTCCACGATCGCCGTTTTGCCTACACCGGGTTCGCCGATGAGGATCGGATTATTTTTTTTGCGTCTGGATAAGATCTGCGAAACCCTTTCGATTTCTTCCTCCCTTCCCACAATCGGATCCAGCGAATTCATTTCTGCAAGACGTGTGATATCCCTGCCGAAATTATCCAGTACCGGCGTTTTGCTTTTTGTATTCCCGGCCGGACGCGCTTTTTGCTGAGCATATTTTTTTTCATCATCAAAATCATCATCATTTTCCTCCGCGTATTCACTTCGGGTATCATTACTTTTAACAACACCCAGTTCATTTCTGAATAAATCGTAATCCACGTCGAATTGATTTAAGATTTGAGTTGCGATGTTTTCTTTGTTTTTGAGAATGGAGAGCATCAGGTGTTCGGTTTCCACTGTCGGACTTTTCAACGCTTTCGCTTCCAACACGGTAACACGTATTACTTTTTCTGCCTGTTTGGTCAGCGGCAGGCTGTTAATGTTTGCAATATTCTTACCGGTTTTATCCTTAACGGCGAGTTCTACTTCTTTGCGCAGTTCATAAAGATCTACATTGAAACTTTTCAAGATGCGAACCGCCGTATTGTCGCCTTCCCTGATCAGGCCCAAAAGCAAATGTTCTGTCCCAATAAAGTCGTTTCCTAACCTTAAGGCTTCTTCCCTGCTGAACGAAATAATCTCTTTAACCTGGGCCGAAAAATTATTATCCATTTTTAACTAATTGAGCTTAATACAATAATAACGAATATTTTTGATTCCTGTTTTCCATGGTTTATTAACGTATGTTAACAATGCCGCTTGAA
>Ga0209839_10000750_pt1 | contig 16554 bp, 18 predicted proteins | sample OrgsoiDNA2013050_FD_185800 | JGI IMG/M metagenome (GOLD analysis project Ga0209839, IMG submission 185800) | Permafrost soil microbial communities from the Arctic, to analyse light accelerated degradation of dissolved organic matter (DOM) -... | ecosystem: Environmental > Terrestrial > Soil >... | reverse complement strand
GCGCCGAAGGTTGTCGTGTTCGGCGCGACCGGCCCCACCGGCCAGCGCATCGTCTCTCGTGCACTGGAGGAGGGCTACCGAATCGTCGCCGCGGCCCGACACCCCGGAGCCCCGCGGATCGACCGGCCCGACGTCGAAGTGGTATCCGTTGACGTGGTCGACTCCGATGCCGATCTCGATCCGCTGATCGAGGGCGCCGTCAGCGTGCTCTCGGCCCTCGGCTCCCGGGAGCGCCGACCGACCACGGTCTCCGGGACCTCGGCGACGAAGACGTACGGCCCGTCGCCGTTACGGAGCTGCCCGGACTCGTGGTCCGTCGCGAATTCCAGCTCGAATCCGAGTCCCTGGAAGAACTTCGCCGTCTTGCCCCAGTTATGCGTCGTGAGGAACACGGCTTCGATTCCCTCGGTCGGCATCTCAGGCCTCCTTGTCAGATGGGTCACGAAGGTAGTCGCGCAGCGCCTCGGTGACCAGCGCCGACAGCGACATCTCCGACTCGATGGCGCGATGCTTGAGCCGCTTGATCAACCCGGCCGGCAGGTAGACGTTGAACTGCTTCAGCTCATCCTCGCCCATGAGCAGATGCTAGCAAACTAAACTTCTAGATGCATAGCCGGGACGCTATCCTCGGCCGGGCGCCGCGGCAGGTCACGCAGGTGCCGCATGGGAGTCAGCAGGAACGTGAGGCCGGACGCGGCGATCAGGGCAGTGAGTATCCATAGCGCAGCCCTGACCCCCAGCGCGGTGGCGAGGACTCCGGCGAGCAGCGCGCCGACGGGCATCATCGCGAACCCGACGGCCCTGGTCGCCGAGGTGACTCGGCCGAGTATGTCCGGCGAGACGTAGGTCTGCATGAAGCTGTCGACGATCACGTTCCCGATGACGATGACGCAACCGGCGCACATCATCGCTACGCTGGCGAACGCGAGCCGCGGTCCCTTGTCCGCGAGCGGGAGCAGCAGCGCGAAGCACAGGCCGCCCGGGACGGCGATGAGCATGGCCCGCGCTGTGCCGAACCGTCGTCCCAGTGGGCGGGCGACAAGTGCGCCGAGGACGCCGCCAACGCCGAGGCTGGCCATGACGAGGCCGGCCGCTGCTGAGGACAGCCCGACGGTACGGACCAGGAAGACGACGAGGAGGGCGTCGACACCGGTGAGTGCCAGGTTGGCGAGCGACGAGAACGCCGTCATCGCGCGCAGGTAGGGATCCCGCCAGGCGAAGCGAAGACCGTCGAGCACGCCCCCGGCGGCGGGGCCACCCGACCGGCGATCCCGCGGTGGCTGCATGGCGGTCAGGCAGCAGAACGAGACGGCGAAGCTCACCGCGTCGGCCAGCAGCCCGGTCACGGGGCCGGCCGCCTGGGCGAGCAGCCCGCCGAGCCCTGGCCCGCCGATCTGGGCAACCTCGCGGCTGCCCATCAGCTTGGCGTTCCCCTCGGTAAGGTCCGCCTCGTCGACTACCCCTGGGAGCAGGACCTGGTAGGCGCTGTTGAAGAACACTGTCGCCGCGCCGGCGATCAGCGTGACCGCGATGAGTTGCGCCACGGTCAGCACCCCGCACCAGGCGGCGACAGGGACGCTCGCGTACACCGCCACCGAGATCGCATCACTGGCCAGCATGACGGGCCGGGGTGGTAGCCGGTCGACCCACGCTCCGGCGGGAATGCCGATGATGACCCAGGGCAGCCAGACCATCGCGGTCAGCAGCGTGACGATGAACGTGCTGGTGTGCAGGGTGTCGATGGCGACCAGCGGAATGACGACGATGGTGACGGAATTGCCGGCCTCGCTGATGCTCTCCCCGGTCCAGAACAGGCGGAAGTTCCGCTGCCGCAACAGCCCGCCCCGTCGGCCGGTCATCGCCGCGGGCTGACGCCGGTGAAGAAGAACACCCGGGCGGCACGCGCGTCAGGCGGCCGCCGCGACGGGTCCTCCACCCACTCAGGGTAGCGCTCCAGGATCGGCCAGATCTCGTCGTGGATCTGTCGCATCCTCGGCGGTGATCCACATGGTGGAGCCGCCGAGGCCGGACGCGTCCCGCCACTCCTCCAGCTCGCTCTCCCGCAAGCGCTGCCAGGAACGCATCCGGTCGAACTCGTGCTCAAGGAACGCCTCGGTCGCCGCCTCCGCGTCGAGCCGGTCCTCAAGCTCGGGGCCTGGCGCGGACAGGTCCTGACGCAGGCTGATCGACCGCCAGGGCCTCTCCTTGCCCGATCCGGGCACCTGCTCCACGTAGCCGTACTTGCCGAGCATGCCGGACACCCGTGCTAAGCGGGGGCGGTGGCCGGTAGCTGGTCATGGGCCAGTCGTGCCCGCAGGGCAGCTATCTGACGATCTCCGACACTACCGCCGACATCGACGGCGAGCGGGCCGCGGGTGTCGCCGAGCGGCTCAACACCCGGATGGGGTCCGCACGGCTCACCATGCGCAGCCGCGAGGAGATTGGCGCCTTCTTCGACGGCCTCGACATGGTTGACCCCGGGCTGGTGCCGCTGCCGCAGTGGCGTGCCCTGTTCAACCCCAGCCAGCTGATCAATGCTTACGCCGGAATGGGCCGAAAGGCCTGACAGCCTCCCAGCCCCGGCTGGGAGGCTGGCCGGCGTCAGGGGGTGATGGCGTCAGGGGGCGCGGTGCCGTGCAGTCCGGCCGCGTCCAGGTCGGCCGCCAGCGCGGCCAGCTCGGATGGGGGGACCTGGGTGAGTGGCGGCCGGACCGGGCCGCCGGACATGCCGAGCAGACCCGCCCAGGCCTTGATGTAGGGCACCGGGCTGCCGCGCCGCGCGGCCGCGTCACCGTGCAGCCAGGTGGCCGCCACGGCCCGCACCGGCTCCAGCGTGGCCGCCACCTCCGCCGCTTTGACGGCGTTCCCGGCCAGCGCGAGCTCGGTGTACTCGCGCATCGGCCGCCAGCCGGGGACCTGGTAGAGATACGGCGCGGCCGATGACATGAAAACCCGCTGGCCGTGCTGGACCATGTTCTCCAGCCAGGTGCCCTCGTTCGGCTCGCAGACCAGGATGCGGTCGCCGACCCGGCGCAGCACCTCCAGGTAGCGCTCGTGATCACGGCCGACCTTGATGCCGCAAACGTTCTCGATGTCGGCCAGCCGGTCGATGAGCGGCAGTGAGAGGGTCACGCCGGCGTACCGGGTGTCGAACAGCCAGATGCCGATGTTCACGTTGCGGCACACCCAGGCGAACCAGTCGTAGAGTCCGTCGTCGTCCGCCTGGGGATAGTACGGGTTGATGACCACGGCGAAATCCGCTCCCGCGGCCTCCGCCTGCTGCGTCAGCTCGATGGTCTCCGTCACGCTGTGGTGACCGGTGTGCGCGATGACCTGGCACTTGCCGCGCGCCGCGGCGGCCACGGCGGTGACGAGCCGGTGCCGTTCGGCCGCGCTCAGCGCCCAGAACTCGCTCATCACCCCGGCGCAGAACACCCCGTCCACGCCGAGCTCGCCGGTGAGCCGGTCCATGTCGGCCGCCACGCCGCCCTCGTCGAGCTGGCCGGCCTCGTCGAACGGGGTCGTGGTGGCCGCCCACAGCCCGCGGAAGCGCTCTCGTGCCGCCGCCTTCGCCTCGGATCGGGCGTAGTCCACCGCTGCTCCTAAAGGGTCTCGGCCAGCCAGTCGGCCACCGCGGGCCTGGCCTTGAACCAGACGTTGTTGAGGATGTGAACGCCGTCATCGAACACCAGCGTGTTAACCGGTCCGCCGTACTCCGCGGCGACCAGCTGCGCCTGAGCGGGCGGTGAGGCCGAATCGAGGCCGCCGTAGACCTGCAGCAGCGGCACGACCGCCTTATCGGCCGCGCCGGCCAGGGTGATCGACGCCATGACGGCCGCCGGGTCCGGCCCGAGATGCTGATACTGCCCGGTCTTCGACAGCGGCTCCATGGTCTCGAACCGGCCCGCCGGGGAATACCAGCTCGAGATGGACACCACGGCGCGGACCCGGTCGTCGATCGCGGCGGTCCGGATCGCGAACAGGCCGCCGTAGGAGATGCCGCCCACGGCCAGCCGTTCCGCGTCTAGGTCCGCGCGGGCCGCCAGGGCGTCGATGATGGCCTGTACCGCCAGCTCGTAGTCCGGCCCGAGCTTGCCCTCAAAGCTGACGCTGCCCTGGCCGGGCCCGTCGAAGGCCGCGAAAGCGAGGCCGCGCGCCACGACGTACTCCCCCAGCTGGTACAGCTCTTCCTTGGTGGAGTCGGCGCCGGGGAGCAGCAGCACGACCGGCGGGCGGGCCGCGCCGGGGGGAATCCGCAGGTATCCGTTCAGGGTCATGTCCCGGAACGGGACGGTGAGGATCTCCATCGGCGGGTCCAGGTGCGGAGCCGCCTTGTCCCAGGCGCCCGCCATGGCGGCCAGGGCCGCGCGGAACTGGTCCTGATCGTGGCAGAACATGAAGCTGGCCCAGTGGTAGAACAGGCCGGCGCGCAGGTAAGCGTCCCCCGCGGTCAGCCGCCGCCCGGCCGCGAGCGCCTCGTCACCTCGCGTGACGTGACTTTCGGCCTGGCGGCACCACGCGCCGCACCACTGCTCATAGCCGGTGATCTGCTCTCGGAGCTGCTCGAACTCCCACGGCGAGACGTAGTTGGACAAGATCCGCCAGGTGAAGCGGCGGTACATCGACTCCAGCCGGTCGTCCATCACGCGCTCAGGTCCCCGGCCGGGACCTCCCCCTGTTCGCCTTCCTCTACCGTGCCGCCCAGGTACAGCGCGCGCATCTGCGGGTTGGCGAGGATCTCGGCCCCGGTCCCCTCCAGCCGGACCCGGCCGGTCTCCATCACCACGCCGTGGTCGGCCAGCCCGAGCCCGACGCGCACGTTCTGCTCGACCAGCAGGATGGTCCGGCCGGTCTCCGTCATCCGCTTGATGTTGGCGTACATCAGCGCGGCCGAGCGCGGCTCCAGCCCCATGGACGGCTCGTCCAGCACCACCAGGGCCGGGTCGAGCATCAGGGCGCGGGCGAACTCCACCATCCGCTGCTGCCCGCCGGAGAGCTGGCCGGCCCGGTCTGAGGCTCGTTCGGCCACGATCGGGAACTGGTCGGCCACCTCGGCCATGCGCTTGCGCGCCAGGCCGGCATCCCGCAGCAGGAAGCCGCCGAGCTCCACGTTCTCCCGAACGGTGAGCTCGGGGAACAGGTTCCTGGACTGCATGACCTGCACGATGCCTGCCTGCAGGATCTTCCGCGGGCTAGCCCCGCCGATCTCGGTGCCGCGGAAGGTCACGCTGCCCAGCCGCGGCCGCAGCAGCCCGCTCACGATCTTGAGCAGGGTCGATTTCCCGGCCCCGTTGGGTCCGACCACGCAGGTCACCGAGCCCTCGGCCACGGTGAGGTCCACGCCGCGCAGCACGTCGCCGCTGCCGTAGCCGGCGAACAGGCCAGAGATGGTCAGCATGTCAGCTCGCCCCTTCCGTGCCGGTCATGTCGGTGCCGAGGTAGGCCTCAAGGACGGCCGGGTTCGAGCGGACCTCCTGCGGCGCTCCGGCGGTCAGCGCGCATCCCTGGTGCATCACCATGACCCGGTCGCACAGCCCCATCACGAATTCCATGTCGTGCTCCACGATGACGAAGGTGACGCCTTCTTTGTTCAGCGCCCTGATCCGGTCGGCGAGTCCGCGCAGCAGCGTCGGGTTGACCCCGCCGGCCGGCTCGTCGAGCAGGATGATCGCGGGCTTGGCGATCATGATGAAGGCGAATTCCAGCAGCTTTTGCTGGCCGTAGGACAGGCCGCCGGCCGGCTCGTCCGCGAGCGGCGTGAGCCCGACGAAGTCCAGCACCTCCATCGCGTGCTGGCGCTCCGCCGCGGACTTCCAGGAGCGCAGCTGCCCCATGAAGCCGCGCCGCTGGGAGGCCACATGCAGGTTCTCAAGCACGGTCAGCCGGGCGAAAATGCGGGTGATCTGGAACGTGCGGCCGATGCCCGCCTGGAACACCTGGTCCGGCTTAGCGTTGGTGATGTCCTGGCCGCGCAACGTCACCTGGCCCTCATCCGCGACCTCGTACCCGCTGATCACGTTGAACAAGGTCGTCTTGCCCGACCCGTTCGGCCCGATCAGGCCGTTGATGGCGCCTTCCTCGAAGGTCATCGTGCACCCGGTCAGCGCCCGGATGCCGCCGTAGGACTTCTTGATGCCGGTCACTTGCAGGATGCTCACGGCGTGTCCTCCTTGCCCTCGGCGCCCGTCACGGTGGCCGGCGTGATCCCGGGAGCCCCGGGAGCGCCCGAAGCGCCCGGCGGCCCTGGTGGCGCCGTGGTCCGCAGCTGGCGCGCCACCAGGACCCGCCGGTACAGCTGGGTGATGCTGGGCGAGATGCCGCCTGGTAGCAGCCGCAAGATCAGTATGAACAGGACGCCGTAGGCGATGAGGAACAGGTTGTCGTTGCCGAACTGCAGGTAGAAGTACTGCTGCAGCGGGATGAGCAGCAGCGTTCCGACCACCGGCCCGGACAGGGTGCCGATGCCGCCCACGAAGACCAGCACCGCGACCGCGAGGTCGAAGTTCGGGTCGAAGCCGAACTGCGGGTAGACCGAGCCGACGAACGGAGCGTAGAGGCCGCCCGCGATGCCGACGAAGAACGCTGACATCACGTAGGCGATCAGCTTGGTCCGGGTGGTGTGGATGCCGAGACCACGAGCGCGATCCTCGTCGTCGCGGATCGACAGCAGCCCGAGTCCGTACTTGGACCTGCGTACCCACCAGGACACCGCGCAGGCGACGATGGCGGCGGCCAGGCCGACGTAGTAGAAGGGCTCGTTGAAGAACGAACCCGTCCAGGTGGGGAACGGCAGCTCCAGGCCTGAGGATCCGTTCGTCCAGGACGTCAGGTTGAACGCCAGCAGCTGCAGGATGAACATGATCGCGACGGTCAAGATGATGAACGTGTGCTTGCGCACCCGCAGCAGCAGGAACCCGATGGGCACCGCCAGCACGGCCGCGACCAGGCCGGCCAGCGGAAGCAGCGCGAACGTGTCCCAGCCGGCCGGCACCTTCAGGTGCAGGACGAGCAGAGCCACCGTGTACTGCCCGATGCCGTAAAAGGCGGCGTGCCCGATCGAGATGTAGCCGGAGTACCCGGAGAAGATGTTCCAGCCGCAGGCCGCGACCAGGAAGATCATCGTGAAGACCCCGATAGAGGTCACGGCCGGATTCGTGAAGACGAGCGGGAACACGGCCAGCAGGACGAGCAGCAAGGCGGTACCGCCCCGCCGCACGGCCTTGGGCGGCTCGTAGGGAATGTGCTCGGGAGCGGCCGCCCCCACAGGCGTCACATCGATGGCCGTCACTGGGCACGCACCGCCTTCCGGCCGAGCAGGCCCTGCGGCCGCAGCAAAAGGACGAGGACGAGGACGAGATAGAAGGTGGTCTGGCCCCAGGTAGCTGACCAGACCACCGCCACCACATCCTGGATAACGAGCATGACGATGGACGCGATCAGCGCGCCGGACAGGCTGCCGAAGCCGCCGAAGATGACGATGGCCAGCAGCCGTGAGATGAGATCGTAGGAACTGGCGGCGTCGAAGGAGTTGGTGAGACCGAACACCATCCCCCCCGCCGCCGCCAGGCCTACCCCGATGCCGAGAGTGAACGCGGACACCCAGTCGGTATTGATGCCGACCAGCCGCGCCGCCGTCGGGTTCTGCATGGACGCCCGCAGGCTGCGGCCGAACCTGGTCCGGTAGAGCAGGTAGTACACGCCGCCGAGGAGCACCACGCTCATGGCGAAGGCGTACAGGTAGATGTTGGGAAAGACCAGCGAGCCGACCTGGACCGAGGAGTCCCGGTAGGACGTGTGGATCGCGACCAGGTTGCTGGTGAAGATGTAGTCGAGGATCCCTTCCACGACCGTGCCCACGGCGAACATCGTCAGCAGCGACATGATCACGCGATCTCGCTTGATCGGCTTGATCATCGACCAGTACACGGCGATGCCGATGACGAACATCACCGGAATGGTGATCAGCAGGCCCAGGAACGGATCGATGTTCAGATGGGCATACAGCGCGTAGCTCAGGTAAGCGCCCAGCACCACGAGAATTCCCTGAGCGAAGTTGACGATATCCATGACGCCGAACACGAGCGTCAGGCCGCCTGCCATCAGCGCGTAAAATCCTCCGACCAGGACTCCATCAATGATGGCCTGGAGAACCAACATCGGAACGCTCCCTCGGTGGTCTCAACATCCTTGCCGTTGCTGGCCTGTAGTTACCTTCGCGATGGCGGGTCAGCCCTTGGCGCCCCAGGCCGGCTTGACGGCCACGACCGGCTTGGTCGTACCCACTCCGGTCGGCAGCACATCCTGCAGCGTGCCGTTTTGCCACTGGAACACGAACGGAGTGGCGGCACCGTTCTCGCCGTCGGCCAGGAACTTGACCGGTCCCTGCACGCTCTGGAACGTGACCCCGGAGTGCAGGTAAGACTCCAGGGCGGAGTTGCTCGTGCTCTTGAGGTGGCTGATCGCCTGGGCGAGCACCTGGCCGGAGGAGAAGGCTTCCGCCACGTCGGCGCTGATGTTGTCGGCGGTCCCGCCGAACTTCTTGAGGTAGAGCTGCACCATCGCAGTGTTCTGGTAATACGTCGAGCCGGGGTACCAGGTGTTCGGGACCATGATGCCGCCGGTGTTCGAGGCGCCGACGGCCTTGATGAACGCCGAGCCCTGATCTGGCCCGGAGGCCTCGACCAGCACCTTGGGGCTGAACTTGTCCTGGATCAGGTCCTGGACGAACGCGTAGCCGTCGGGAGGCATGGTGCCGAGCACCACCACCGGAGCCTTCGACGCCGCGATCGCCGAGGCGATCGGCGTGAAGTCGGTGGTCTCCAGCGGGTAGAGCTTGTACACCACGCTCTTGAACCCGTGGGCCGTCAGGTAGCTGCGCGCGCCGTCCAGCATCGGCTGCAGGAACGGGTCGGTCATGGCCGCGTACGCGATGGTCTCGGGCTGCTGGGTGGCGACCAGCCACTTGGCGAAGGTAATCAGCTGGAACGAGGCCGAGGCGCTCACGTCGAACACGTTGTGCAGGCCCTGCGAGAATACCGACGGGCCGCCGCCGATGCCCTCGATCATCACGTAGTTGTACCGGTTGGCGATCGCCGAGGCAGGCTTGGTGAGCAGCGTGGAATAGGGACCCATGACGAAGTCCACGTGGTTGACGGTGATGAGCTTCTGGTAGTTCGTGATCACCTGGGTCGGGCTGGAGCCGTCCGACAGGAAGGTCAGCTTGACCTGACGGCCGAGGATGCCGCCATGGGCGTTCTGGTAGGCGGCCCAGGTCTCATAGCCCTGCTTCGTGGCCAGGCCGTCGCCGGAGAAGTCACCGGACAGCGAGACCGAGATGCCGACCGTGATCGGCGCGGTGGAACTACCAGAGCCCGACGAGGATCCGGACGAGCTGGACGAGCTGCACCCGGCGATGACGAGGGCAACGGCGGCCACCCCTGCGGTCCACAGGGCCGCGGTCCGGGTTCTGGGTCTCGGGCCAGGCTTTCCATGGAATTTCATGGCAATTAATCAACCTCCTGATTTGGGCCGCCGGACAAGCCGGCTGCCGCCTCGGCTCGCCGGCCGCACATGTCGTATGCCGCAGGAGCCGTTTCATCTTGCTGCCAAGCCTGGGCATAGCCTGCCAGGGCCCGGCAGCAAGCCGATCACGCCAGCCCGGAGGGCTAGCCCTTAATGATGCGAATGTCCGATTTCGCGGTATGAATAGCATGTAACACAAACGATTGCAGTCATGCTACGGTGCGGGTATCTAGGGTGTCAACGCTTCACGAGGCGGCACCCTTCGCCCCAGTGCAATCATTTGCGGCCCGCCTGCCGGCCGGGCGGAACAGGGAGCCGGGATGCAGGACAGGAAGCCGGGATGACGCCGGGCAGCGGACCTCACCCAGCGGGACCGGCCGTACCGATGATCGTGCAGCGGGATCTGCCCGTTCCGATGGACGACGGCCTCGTGCTGCGGGCCGACGTATTCCGGCCGGACGGGCCAGGCCCGTTTCCGGTGATCATGTCGCTCGGGCCGTACGGGAAGGGGCTGCCGTTCTCCTCGGAATGGTTCGCGGCCCGGTGGGAACGCCTGCTGGCCGGCCATCCGGAGATAACCGACGCCTCCAGCTGCGTCCACATGAACTGGGAGACCGTTGACCCGGAACGGTGGATCCCGCACGGTTACGCCGTGGTCCGCGTCGACTCCAGGGGCGCCGGGCGCTCGCCTGGCCTGCTCGACTTGCTGTCTGCGCGCGAGATCCGCGACTTCCACGTGGCCATCGAGTGGGCCGGCACCCGGAGCTGGAGCAACGGGCGGATCGGGCTGTGCGGCATCTCGTACTACGCCATCAACCAGTGGCTGGTGGCGGCGAGCCGGCCACCGCACCTAGCCGCGATCCTGCCCTGGGAGGGCGCCAGCGACCACTACCGGGACATGTCCTACCACGGCGGGATCCTGTCCAACGGCTTCTTCGAGCGCTGGTATCCGCGCCAGGTGCTGCCGATGCAGCATGGCCGCGGCACGGACGGCCCGCCGAGTCCCTGGGTCAGCGACGGCCTGGCGGCCGGCCCGAAAACCCGGCCGGAGGCGGAACTGCGCCGGCTGCGCACCGACTACCTCCAGGACATCCGCGGCCACGGGCTCGACGACGGCTGGCAGACCGAACGCAGCGCCGATCTGGGCCAGATCGAGGTGCCGCTGCTTTCCGCGGCCAACTGGGGTGGCCTCGGGCTGCACAGCCGCGGCAACTTCGAGGGTTTCGCGCGGGCGGGCTCGGCCGCCAAGTGGCTGGAGGTACACACCGGCCGGCACGAGGAACTCTTCTACACGGCGCACGGCCTCGGGCTGCAGCGGCGGTTCTTCGACCACTTCCTGCTGGGCGCGGACAACGGCTGGGACACCGAGCCGCCCGTGCAGATATCGGTCCGGCACGCCGACGGCACCATCCGGCCGCGCGGGGAGCGCGGGTGGCCGCTGCCGGACACCGAATGGTCTCGCTGGTACCTCGACGCCGACGGGGCACGGCTCGGGTCCGGGGGCCCGCCGCGGACCGCGGCAGGCAGCGCGTTTGACGGCCGGGGCGACGGCGTCACCTTCACGTCCGCGCCGCTGCCCGGACCGCTTGAGCTGACCGGCCCGCTGCGGGCTGATCTGCACGTCAGTACCGACGGCGACGATGCCGACCTGTTCCTGACCCTGCGGGCCTTCGCGCCCGGCGGCCGGGAGGTGACCTTCTCCGGGGCGAACGATCCGCGGGCCCCGCTGTCGCAGGGATGGCTCCGGCTGTCCCACCGCGCGGTGGACCCGGCCCGGTCACTGCCCTGGCGGCCGTGGCACCCGCATCTCCTCGCCGAGCCGGCCCGGCCGGGCCAGGCCTACCCGGTGGCCGTCGAGATGTGGCCCACCTGCGTCGTCCTGCCGGCCGGCTACCAGCTGGCGCTGTCCGTGGCCGGGCGCGATTTCGCCCGGTCGCAAGGCACGGACGGGTTCGGTGGTTCCGGGCCGTTCGCGCACGACGACCTGGCGGACCGGCCGCCAGCCAGAACCGCCGGGATCACCCGGGTCCACACCGGAGCGCGGACGCCGTCCTCGCTGCTGCTCCCGGTGATCGGCTGACCGGCCGGATCAGGGCCATCCGTGCGGCTCGCTGTCCAGCAGGCCTAGCTCGGCCAGGCCCCGGCTGAGCCGCTCGGCAGCGGCGGGATCGAGGTCGAGGAGCGGCAGCCTGACGCCTCCGGCGGGGCGGCCGAAGATAGCCATGGCCGCCTTGACCGACGCCGGGTACCCGGTCTCGCGGAGCAGGTGCCACAAGGCCGACGCCCGGTACTGCAGCGGCCGGGCGCGGCCGGTGTCGCCGTCGCGGCAGGCCTCGTACAGGCTCATCACCAGCCCCGGCGCGATGGCCGCGGCCGGCGAGAAACACCCGGTGCCGCCGACCGGCATTGAGGTCAGCAGGTACTCGACCCCGGTGAGCATGGCGAATCCGGGGCGAAGCGCGCTGGTGCGCGCGCAGGCCTCGGTAAACGACTGCATATCGTAACTGGCATCCTTCACTCCGGCGAAGTTGCCGCATCGGCCGATCAGTTCCGCCAGCAGGTCGGCGTCCACGCCCACGCCGAGCCGGCCGGGGAAGTTATAGGCGAGCACGTCGATAGACACCGCCTGGGCGACGGCGGTGAAGTGAGCGAGCAGAGCCGCCCGGGGTGGCCGCCAGTGGTAGGGCGTGACCACGATGACCGCGGCGGCGCCGGCTTTCTCTGCGTGCTGCGCCAGCTCGATCACCTGGTCGGTGCCGGGCAGGCTGACGTGCGCGTAGACGGGCACGCGGCCGCCCGCGGCGCTGACCGCGCACTCGACCAGGCTGCTGCGCTCGGCCGCGGTCAGGTTCAGTGATTCGCCCGTGTGCAGCGGCAGCGCCAGAGCGTGTACGCCATGACCGACGAGAAAGCCGCAGAGCCGTTCGGTAATGTCCAGATCTACAGTGTTAGCGCCGGTGAACGGGGTGACCGGGGCGCCGATGACGCCACCGATCCCGGATACCATCTCGCCGCCCGGCACGTCAGGCGCCCTCCGTTCGCGCCATGGTGATGATCGGCCGGATGGCTTCCCGGCGGGCCAGCACGCCGAACGCGGTGGCCACGTCGCGCAGCGGGTACTGATGCGTGGTGAGCGGCTCGGTGGCGATCGCCCCCGAGGCGAGCAGGGCGATCATGGCGGGGTAGGCATTCGGGCTGGAGCGGACGCCCAGCAGGTTCAGCTCGTCGAGCACCAGCGGGTCCACCGGCAGCTCCGCGGACCGGCCGCCCGCCAGGCCGAGCACCGCGACCGTCCCGCCGCGCCGGGCCGCGCGCATGGCCTGCGCCAGCACCGCCGGGTTGCCCGAGCAGTCGAAGACGTAGTCCACCCCGCGGCCGCCGGCCGCGGCGCGGACGGCGGCCACCGGATCGGCGGCGCTGTAGTCCACCACCTCGGTGCTGCCGAGCTCGCGCGCGGTGACCAGCCTCTTGCCGCGGCCCACGGTGATGATCTGGGTCGCCCCGGCCGCCCGGGCCACCTGGAGCATGAGCAGGCCGAGCAGGCCAGGGCCGAACACGGCCACGCTTGAGCCCGGTTCCAGCCGGGCCCGCCTGGCCGCGTGCACGGTCAGGGCGCCCTGGTTGACGAGCGCGGCCGCCACGTCGCTGACCTGCGGGGGCACCGGGTGCAGGGCCACCGCCGGGCGGACCGCGTACTCCGCCAGCGCTCCAGGCGCGGTATGACCGTAGAGCTTGAAGCCGGGCTCGCGGACCCGCTCGCACAGGTTGTAGCGTCCGGCCCGGCACATCGGGCAGGCCCCGCAGCCGGTGTGGTTCTCGGCCACCACCCGGTCACCCACCGCCAGCCCGCTGCGCTCGGTGCCTGGGCCGAGCGCGGCCACCTCGCCGGACCACTCGTGCCCGATGATGAAGGGCAGCGACGGCGGCCAGGTGCCCCGGTAGTCGCCGGCCACGATCTTCAGGTCGGTGCCGCAGATCCCGCAGGCCAGCACCCGGCACAGCACCTCGCCCGGGCCGGGCTGCGGCACCGGTACCCGCTGCACGGTGAGCTCGCCGAAGTCGCGCAGCAGGGCCGCGTCCATCTCGGCCGGAACGGGGCGGGCGGTCATCGCCGCGCCGCCGCGGCGGCCGCGCTCAGCCCGTCGCGCCCGGGCGGGACCTGGCCCGGCGGGACGGGACCGTCGCGGTCAGCGAGCTGCGCCCAGATCTCCTTGACCCGGCGCACGACATGATCGGCCACCGCCTCGGCGATTTCCTCGGCCCGGCCCGCCTCCGCCCGCTCGGGCCGCCCGTACCACCCGGTCGGGGCGATGTCATGGAAGTCCTGCAGGACCGGGTAGACGTCGCGCTGCCTGAACAGCTCGTGGGCAGTCTCACCGGACGCCAGGTCGCTGGACTCGATGGCGCGGTCCAGCTGGACCAGGCCCGGCTCGTAGGCCAGCACGGCCGCGGTCTCCATCGACCCGGCATGGGTGAATTCCATCTCGTCCGGATAGAGGCTGTGCGTGATGACATGCGCCTCGGCGATGAGAATGCGCAGCCCATGCCGCTGCTGCGCCTCGGCGGCGGCCAGCCGCAACGTCGGCGAGTTACCCTCGTGCCAGTTCACCAGGACAATCCGGGACACTCCGGCCTGGGCCAGCGCCGCGCAGACATCGACCAGGATGGCCGTCAGCGTGCTCGGGGACAGGGACAGCGATCCCGGCCAGGAGAGATGATACGGAGCCACGCCCACCGGGCCGAGCGGCGCGACCACGGTGTCCAGCCGGAACGCGACCCGTTCGGCGATGGACTGGGCGGCAAACGCATCGGTGCCCAGGGGCAGATGGCCGCCGTGCTGCTCAACGCTGCCGACAGCGACGACCGCCGTACCGCTCGCGGCCAGCAGCTGCGCGGCCACGGGCTGGGCCAGCCGCTCGAGCTGACGATCAGGGTGACGCGGCATGGGTCTTCAGCCTCCGTATCCCGCGGTCGCGCCCTGCGCGACCGCGCTTCTGTGAGCGCCGATCGGGGTCTCCCACGCCTCGGTGACCACATCGACAAGCGCGGGACGATCGCTGCGAAGAGCAGACGCCAGCGCGGCGCCGAGCTCGGCCGGGTCGGTGACCCGCACGCCATGCATTCCGAACGCTCCGGCCACGTCGGCGTAGGCTACGTCAGCGAAGTCGTCGTCTTGGAAGCCGCGACCGAAGGTAATCCGCCGGTACCAGCGAATCCAGCCCAGCGAGCGGTTGTTCAGGACCACGACGGTGATGGGAAGTCCCAGCTCGGTGACGGTGGCCAGCTCCCCGACGGCATAGCCGAGGGCCCCGTCACCGGTCAGCACGACGGTCCTGGCCGAGGCCGTCGCGACCGCGCTGACCGTGGCCGTGGCGGCGCCGATCGCGGCGGGCAGCGCGTAGCCGAGCCCGGCCTGGCCGCGCGGGAACAGCACCTGGCGCCCCGGCCGCCGCTGCTCGAAGTACACCCCGCCCCAGCCGCTGGCCAGGCTGGCGTCGCAGATGAGGGTGTCGCCCGGCGCGAGCGCTTGCTCAAGCGCGGCCAGCACCCGCTGCGGGGCGATCGGGACGGCGTCGCTGGCCCGCTCGGTGTCCCTGACGGCACGCCAGCTGGCGGTCAGCTCGGCCAGCCGGGCCCGCCAGAGGCTTCGATCCGGCTCCGCTCCGTTGGCCGGGCCGGTCCCGGTCGCGCTGGCGCTGGCGGCCTGGGGGGCGGTCCCGAGCTCGGTCAGCAGCGCCGTCAGGCCCGCGCGCGCGTCCCCGAGCATGGCCGCCGCGACCTCGAACGCGCGGCCAAGCTCGGCCGGATCGATGTCGAGCTGGACGACCTGCTGGCCGGCGTGCGGCAGCGTCCACCCGTAGGTGGCGCCGCCGCTGGCCTTGGTCCCGGCCAGCAGCACGACGTCCGCCTCGGCCAGCGCCGCCGCGGCTGCGGTTGTGCCCATGGTGCCGGTCACCCCGACACTCAGCGGGTGGTCCTCCGCGATCGCGCCCTTACCGGTCAGGGTGGTCCCGACCGCCGCGGAAAGGCGGGTGGCCAGCGCGGCGACCGCCGGTCCGGCACCCGAATGCATGACCCCGCCGCCGGCCAGCAGGAACGGCCGGGCGGCCCGGCGCAGCACCTGCGCCACGGCGGCGACGTCATCCGGCTCGGGGGCCGGCCGGAAAGCCGGGAAGGTACCGAAACGCTCCGACGCCGCCCGCGGCGGCACTGGCTCGGCCGGGGAGTCGAGCACGTCCTGCGGCAGCAGCAGCGCGACCGGCCCGGGCCTGCCGCTGGTCGCCTCCCGGAACGCCTGCCGGACGAGTCCCGGCATCGAGGCCGCGTCCGGGACGCTGGCCAGCCACTTCGTCACTGGCGCCAGCAGGGCCGCCTGGTCCAGCGCCTGCGAGGCGGCGGACCGGTACCGGTGTGGCGCCATCCGGGTGGGCAGGTCACTGACCAGAGCGATCACCGGCACCGACGCGCCCAGGGCCTCCGCTAGGCCGGAGGGAAGCTTGGCCGCGCCTGGCCCCGCGGTCGCGTCGCAGACACCTACTCGCCCGGTCATCCGCGCATAGCCATCGGCCGCGTACGCCGCGGTTCGCTCGTCGCGCACCAGCACGTGGCTGAGGGCAGGCGCCCGGTCCAGGATGGCGTCGTAGAGGGCCAGGGTCTGGCCGCCAGGTACCCCGAACACGTGCCGGACGCCGTGCTCGGCCAGCAGCCCCGCGAGCAGCGCCCCGCCATGACGGCCCGCTTGATTCACGCCCACGACCGGCCCCTCCTTAGCTGCGCATACGACATCGCACAGAGTTTGCAACCGTTTGCAGCATGCTTCTACACCGATGCGGGCGTTGTCAAGCAGCAGGCTCGCCGGGCCGGCGGTTGGGTCTACTCGCCGGGGGGAGGCGGCGCGGTCGAACCGCGCACGATGAGTTCGTGCTGCAGCACCCGCACCGGCGCCGCGGCGGCGGCGTCGAGCTTGAGCTCGCCCGACAACAACATGTCCACCGCCGCCATCGCCATCTCGGCGAGCGGCTGGCGCACCGT
>Ga0209839_10000749_pt1 | contig 16577 bp, 12 predicted proteins | sample OrgsoiDNA2013050_FD_185800 | JGI IMG/M metagenome (GOLD analysis project Ga0209839, IMG submission 185800) | Permafrost soil microbial communities from the Arctic, to analyse light accelerated degradation of dissolved organic matter (DOM) -... | ecosystem: Environmental > Terrestrial > Soil >... | reverse complement strand
ACCTGTTGTAACCTTTCGTACTATAAGAAAACGGTCGTGTGAAATGCGTTGTATGCCCATGGACATGCTGAATAGCATCATTGGCAGTACATGGCCTAGGGATTAGTATACACTACAATTGAAACATTATGAAGATGAGCAGCTAAGCAGGATGAGCGTCATCGTTTTGCATAAAGGAATGACCAACCAATCCATGTGATAGGGCGCGGTTCACAAGCCCGTTGGACCATACAAATAACATGATGCCCCCATTGTGTTGTATCGCACATTATGATGTAGGGGCGCGGTTCACAAGCCCGTGGCGCTCCCACCCGTCATGCACACGGGCTTGTGAACCGCGCCCCTACATCATCGGTCGGTTGGCAGAGCACTAGCGTAGAACTTCTGGATTGAGAATATTAGGTGGATACTGCCCGTAGTGGTAGGCAACGATATTGTCGCAGGCCATAGTCGCCATACGCGTGCGGGTGGCAAGGGAGGCGCTGGCGATATGGGGTAGCAGCACGACGTTCTCCATCTGCAACAACTCCGGCTCCACGGCAGGTTCGCGCTCGTAGACATCCAGTCCGGCACCGGCGATTTTGCCCGCCTGCAGCGCCCTGACCAGCGCCTTCTCGTCCACGATGGGACCGCGCGCCGTATTGATCAGATACGCGGTGGGCTTCATCATCTGTAGTTCGCGCTTGCCGATCAGGTGATATGTCAGGGAGCTATAGGGGACGTGGATGCTCACAAAATCTGATTGTTGGAGGAGTTGCTCCAATGGTCGGTAAGAAAAGTGATACAGATCCTCCTCCTCCTCCGACAGGCGGTGCGTATTGTGGTACAGCACAGTCATCTCAAAGCCCTGGGCGCGCCTGGACATGAGGGTGCCAATACGCCCGGCCCCGATGATGCCCAGCGTCGCGTGATGAACGTCCGTGCCGCAGAAGAGCAACGGTCCCCAGCCGGAATATTCTCCGGAGCGCAGGAAGCCTTCCGCTTCAGGGATGCGCCGCGCCACCGCCAGCAGCAGGCCGAACGCCAGGTCAGCCGTCGTATCCGAGAGCACGCCCGGCGTATTGCTCACCGTGATCCCCAGCCGCGTCGCCGTATCCACGTCGATATTGTCGTAGCCGACCGCCATATTCGCCACTATCCTGAGACGCGGCGTGGCGGCTGCACATGCCTCTAAAAAATGCGTATCAATGGTATCCGTCAATAGGCTAAATATGTAATCATGGCCGGGAGCGCGCCGCAGCAACTCCTCGTGGGACCAGATTCCGCCCTCCTCGTCGTTGCGCTCCACGTCACCTATCGCCTCAAGCAAGGGATACACGGCGGCGGGAACCTTTTGCGTCACCAGGATCTTTGGTCGTTCTGTCATGGCAAGCCTCCAGCAATATTGAACAATCGTCACAAATAAAGTAACATCTCATTTTAACAAACCCTTACTTACACTGGCAAATTACGTGTCCCATCCCTACTCATGAGTCGAATTAGTCATCCTCAATACCTGAAACTCCTATGGTGAAACTATTTTACGGGTGCCAGACGTTTTACAAAGAAAGGCTAGAAGGTTAATGATGGAAAATAGCGCAAATATACTTATCGTTGATGATGACCACGCGTTGCTGCAGGCGCTCCCGCAAATGCTCTACCTGCGTATGAGAGAGGTCCAGGTCGATACCGTCGACTCGGCGGGGCCAGCGCTCGACCGCATTCAGGAGCACGATTATGATGCGATCGTGAGCGATATCAAGATGCCGGGCATGGATGGCCTGGAACTGCTTACACGGATACATGAGCTGCGCCCGGACGCTCCGGTTCTTCTCATCACTGGTCATGGCGAGCACGATCTCGCGATCCGCGCGCTGCGCGGGGGCGCGTACGATTATATTTTGAAGCCGATTGACCGCGATACATTTGCGGCGGCCCTGCAGCGCGCTATTCAGGCACATCAGCTCCGCCGCCAGGTGCTCGCGCAGCATATCGCGCTTGGGCAGCACGCGAAGGCGCTGGAAACTATGGTGCAGAAGCGCACGCACGAACTGGTCGAGGCCAATGCGACCAAAGATAAGTTCCTCACCATCGTCGCGCACGAACTGAAGACGCCGCTCTCCAATCTAGAGAGCATTGCCCAGGTGCTTAGCCGCCAGCTCGAACAGGCCGACTCCGTTGAAGCGGTGAAGCAGGGGCTGGTGAATATGGAGCACGCACTCAATCGCACGCGAGTGCTTGTGCAGGACCTGCTGGACACCTCGCTCATCGAAACCAACATGTTCGTTCTGCATCGCAAGCGCTGCAACTTGGTCGACCTCTGCCACCAACTGCTCAACGAATACACAGCAGGTGCTGGTCCCCAGCTAACCAGCGAGTTCACCAGTGATCCGATCGAGGCCGAAGTGGACGAGGGGCGCATCAGCCAGGTGCTAATCAACCTGCTCTCCAATGCGCGCAAGTACTCGCGGAAAGGCTCGCCCATCACAGTTGCACTACAGCAATCGGGCTACGAGACGATGATTAGCGTGCGCGACATGGGCGTCGGCATCCCGTCCGAGGCGCTGCCGCACATCTTTGAGCAGTTCTACCGCGTCCCTGGCATCGAGCCACAGAACGGAGAGCGCGCCGGAACAGGACTCGGGCTCTACATCTCGCGCAAGATCGTCGAGCGGCACGGTGGGCGCATCGAAGTGCAGAGCACACCCGGCAACGGCAGTTCCTTCACCGTCATATTGCCCATCTATGTCGATCCGCAACAGGAGGAAGCAGTTTCTTCCAGCCCACACACGCAGGCGCTATGGACGATGACGCACTAAGCGTCCTGCAAGATAATACGCGCAACCGTCGCGGCGGCATCGGTCTGCGGCGTATGGCCGACGCCGGGGAGCAGAATGAGGCGCGAGTCAGCAATGCCCTTGTGAAAGTCCTGGGCACAGACGTGCGGTAGAATGCGATCATCGGTGCCCCAGATAATCGTCGTCGGGACGCGCACCTGATCGAGCACAGCGTCTAGCTCCTCGCGCTTGTCGTAGCGCTCGATAAAGCCCTTATAAGCGGGGCGCTGCGAATTCTCGACCATAGCGTCGAGCATAACATTAGGTATGACCAGTAGAGAGCGGCCCGCGAAGGTCTGGATGGCGTGCCGGGCCGACGCGCGATCGGGCGTGTAGGGCGAGTAGGCACCCTCGCGACTCAGGCCCGCGCTATTGAGCAGGTAGAGATGACGGACGCGCTCGGGATTATCGACGGCAAAACGCGTCGCGATCCAGCCACCGAGCGAGTTCCCGACGAGGGTAGCGCGTGGATACCCCAGGGCGTCGAGGAAACGCTGCACATAGAGCGCGTGCGTAGCGATATTCGTCCCCTCCAGTGCCAGGGGAGTTCTGCCGAAGCCGGGCAGGTCGAGCGCGTAGACAAGGTACTCTTTGCTCAAAAGTGGGAGCAGGAAGAGCCAGTTTTCCGCCGAGCCGCCCAGGCCGTGGATGAAGACCAGCGGCGTCCCACGGCGTCCCGCGTAGTAATAGTGCATGGGGAGACCAGCGGCATCGCAAATCCCTTCACGCGCACAGACGAGCAGCATCGCCGCGCGCGCCAGGGCAGCCGTCGTCTCCAACGGGTGCCGATACGCCTGAACAGTCAGTGCGGTGAGGCCAGTGAGACCGCCCGCCGCCACCAATACGCCCAGTTTTGTGAGCTTTTTTTTCACAAGTATTCTTTTCCCTATTCATTAAGACTACTGAAAATGACGTTACTGTTCTGCCAACATTCATATGAACATTTTTGGGGTAGGGACCACGTTTACGGCGTCCGTGATGTATCATGTTCCTCCACGCATCACCAAATGCAGCGGAAAGGAATATGATACATCACGGACGCGCTGAAGCTGGTCCCTACGTCGGTTGCCTGGTTGGGAGAAGAGGTTCGCATGACGTTTGACAGAACATTACGCCGTGCCTTTCGCCGTCTCGGAGACAATGAAAGCAACGACATCCTGCAAACTTTGCGTGCGCTGATACACCTCAAGCTGGCGGGCGGCCCCTGTCCCATAGTGTAGCATATACTCGACGTGCGCCGAGACCGCTTCCCAATCGTGCTGCTCCTTCAGGGCGGGTCGCACGAAATCAAGCAAGCGCCGCATTAGCTGTTGCGCTGGCACAGCGCGCTCAGTGACAGCATCGACCAGATCGCCAGTCAGGCCGTAGCGGGCGGCGCGCCAGTTAGCGGCACGCAGCACCTCGTGCCGCGCTGGCGGAAACATCTCGCCGCGCCGCGCCTTCTCGTAGCAGGTCTGCACCAGGGCGCGCACGAGGCCAGCAGCCATCACCGCATCATCGATCGTCATAAACACATCCATAATACGCACCTCAATCGTATCGAAGCGTTCGGAGAGGCGCATATCCCAGTAGATCTTCGTCGGGTCGCTAACGCTCTCGATATTTATCAGTGTTGTAATCAGTGACTGCCGATCGGCGAGCGACGAGAAGATCGGCGGCGGACCCGAGAAGGGCCAGCGCGACCAGACCTGGGTACGATAACTGAAATAACCTGTAGTGGTTCCCCACCAGAACGGCGAATTGCTGGAGAGCGCCAGCAGAGCCGCCAGCCAGGGACGCATATGATTCATCGCCATGACCGCCAGCTCGCGATCAGCGATACCGACATGCACATGGCAGCCGAAAATAGCCTGCTCGCGCGTCAGTTGCTGATAATCATCCTCCAGGCTCAGGTAGCGCTCGTGAGGCGTGACCGTCTGATTGGACCAGTGCGAGAAGGGATGTGATGCCGCGGCGGCGATTTGCCTGTTATGTTTAGCCGCGGCGGCGATAACTTCGGAGCGGGTGTGGGCCAGCTGGGTACGTACATCCGCCAGAGTCTGGCAGATAGACGTGGCGATCTCTATCTGTGAAAGCTGAATTTCGAGCTGCACCTCGTCGCCCAGCGCCTTCTGAGCATCCGGCAGGATAAGCTCGGAATCGGGACTCAGTTCACGCGTGGTGGGATTAATAATCTGGTACTCTTCCTCGACACCGATGGTAAAAAGATCTGAACGTGGGGACATTACGCGCTGCCTCCTTACTAAGGATAAAGCCCCACTGCTTCTGCGTTGATATCGATCACGAATACATTGTGATCTTGAGCGACGAGGACTTCTACCAGATAGATGATTATATCAGTAGGGATGGGGCTGGCTCCCATCCGGTTCCTACCACACAGATTGCGAGCCGGATGGGGGCCAGCCCCATCCCTACTGAAGCACAACGATTGACAGTTAGCCGAGCAGATCGTATGGATTCTGGAGCAGGCGCTTGACCTCCTGGAGGAAGCGAGCAACCGCTGCGCCATAGAGAATACGGTGATCGGCAGAGACGGTCAGGGGCATGATATCGCGCACAACGGGCTGACCATTGACGGGCACAAAGGTTTTGCGCGCCGATGCTACGGCCAGTATAGCCGCCTCGGGCGGATTGATGATCGGTACGAACTCGGTAACGTCCATCATACCCAGATTGGAGACAGAGAAAGTGCCGCCAGAGAAATCGTCCGGTGCCAGTTTGCCAGCGCGGGCCTTCTCGGCCAGGGTCTTTGTCTCGCGGGCGATGCTGCGCACCCCCTTGAGGTTAGCGTCGCGGATCACCGGCACAACCAGGCCATTGGGAATATCCACGGCGATGCCAACGTTGACGCGCTGATGATGGATGAACTGTCCATCCTTATACGAGCTATTGACATCCGGGAACTTCTCCAACGCCAGGGCACAGGCTTTGACGATCAGGTCGTTGACGCTGATCTTGACGCCGCCCTCACCGACATTGGAATTGAGTTGCTGACGCAGGGCTAATGCGTCGGTCAGATCAACCTCGTTGCTGACATAAAAGTGCGGCACGGTCTGCTTGGACTCAGCGAGGCGGCGCGCGATCGTCTTCTGCATCGAAGAGATGTTTCTGACCTCATCGCCCTGCTGTTGAGCTGGCGGCGCGGCGGCAGCCTGTTGGGCCGCGGGCTGTGACGTCTGAGCGGGAGCCTCGGTCTGGGCAGGCTGCGCTGGCTGATTGCCCTGCTGCTCCAGGAAGTCCTCGACATCCTCGCGCACAATGCGCCCGCCTGGGCCGGAACCCTTGATCTGGCTGATATTGACGCCGTGCTCCTCAGCAATGCGGCGCGCGAGAGGCGAGGCTTTGACACCGGCATCCGAAGATGTCGACTGAGCTTCAGCACCTTTCGCCTGAGCTTTATTGTCAGACGCCAGACTGCGCTCGACCTCGGCGCTCGGATTCGCCCCGGTCGGGTCCTCGGCGGCGGTAGGAGCCTTCTCGCTCTTCCCGTTGTCGGACGGCTTCTGCTGCTGAGTGTCCGCCTTTTTGGATTGACCATCCTGCTGCCCGCTCGCCTGTTTGGATTGGCCGCCCTGCTGAACGTTCTCGCCGGAGCCAAGAACGGCGATCGTCTGGCCAATGGGGGCCGTCTCGCCCTCGTTGACCAGGATTTGCTCCAGGACACCGGCATCGTAGGACTCGACCTCCATATTGGCCTTATCGGTCTCGACCTCAGCGATGATATCGCCCTTTTTCACCTCGTCGCCCGGCTTCTTCAGCCAACGGGTGATCGTCCCTTCCTGCATCGTATCACTGAGTCTGGGCATGCTTACTTCAGCCATAACGTTATCTCCTTCTACGGCGAGGGGCGAGCTCATTGATCGCCTCAATCAACTGCCTGGCCCCAGTCAGCGCGGCCAGTTCGAGCGGTTTGGAGTAAGGCAAAGGCACCTCTACGCTGGCCACACGCTTGATCGGAGCATCGAGATAATCAAATGCCTCCTCTTGCAGCGTCGCGGCAATCTCGGCCCCGATACCATAGGTACGCCAGTCCTCCTCAAAGATGATGCCGCGGCCCGTCTTTTTCACGGAGTTGATGATTGTCTCAGTATCAAGCGGGCGCAGCGAACGCAGATCGACTACCTCGACGCTCAGCCCAGTCTCCTGCTCTATGCGGTGCGCCACGTCCAGGGCCACCGAGGCCATGCGCGAATAGCTAATGACTGTCACGTCGGTCCCCTCTTTGGAGACCTTCGCCTGGCCGATCGGTGTTGTATAGTAACCTTCGGGCACCTCGCCTCTTACATTATAGAGAGCCAGGTTCTCAAGGAAGATCACCGGATTGTTGTCGAGCACAGACGAGCGCAGCAGGCCCTTCGCGTCCTCAGGAGTCGAGGGGGCCACGACTTTGAGGCCTGGCACGTGGGAGAACCAGACCTCCAGGTTCTGCGAGTGCGTCGCGGAGAGTTGCTGACCACCGCCGCCGGGAGTACGGATGACCATAGGAATGGGGCACTGGCCGCCGAACATGTAGTAGATCTTCGCCGCGTGGTTGACGATCTCGTCCATCGCCATAATGATGAAATTGATCGTCATAATCTCGACGATTGGGCGCAGGCCAAGCATCGCCGCGCCGGTCGCCAGGCCCACGAAGCCATTCTCAGCGATCGGTGTATCGACCACGCGCCTGGGACCAAAATCCTTTAAGAGGCCCGCCGTAATCTTGTACGAACCCTCGAAGTTGCCGATCTCTTCGCCGATCAGGAAAACGTTCTCATCGCGCGTCAGCTCTTCGCGCAGCGTCTCATTCAATGCCTGTCGAAATGTAATCTCAGCCATGCGTTATCTCTCTCCCGCTGATGCATCATTGGGCGCGTAGACAAAATCAAAGAGGCCCTCCACGGGCGGGTACGAACTCTCCTCGGCAAACTTTACAGCCGCCGCGAGCTCTTGCTGCGTCTGTTCCTCGATATCTGCCAGGGCGGCATCATCCAGCAGGCCAGCATCTTGCAGGCGCTGGGCAAACATAGCGATAGGATCATGCGAGCGACCACGCTCCACCTCTTCGCGATCGCGATAGCGGTCGGGATCGACTACGGAGTGGCCACGGAAGCGGTAACTGACGGCCTCAATCAGGGTGGGCTGGCGATCCTCGCGGGCCAGCCTGGCAGCGGCCCGCATCGCATCGCGCACGGCCAGCACATCGTTGCCATCGACGCGCACGCTATTCATATCGTACGCGCAGCCTTTGCGGTAGAGTTCGCCCACGGCAGAACCTTTATCGGCGGCCAGGCCCATGCCGTACTGATTATTAACCACGAAATAGATAATGGGCAGGCGGTAGATCTTCGCCATATTGAGCGATTCGTGGAAGGGGCCACCATTGGTCGTACCGTCGCCCATCTGGCAGGCCACGATCTCATGCGCGCCGCGATAGGCCAGGGCGAAGGCAGCCCCGGTCGCCAGCGGAATCTGGCCGCCGACGATGCCATAGCCACCCATAAAGTGGTGATTCACATCGAACATATGCATGGAGCCGCCACGTCCATGCGCGCAGCCTGTCTCCTTGCCGAACAGTTCGGCCATCACGGCCTCGGGCGGGATGCCACGCCCAACCGCGTAGCCATGTTCACGATAGTTTGCATAGACATAATCTTTGGGCTCAAGACCCGCGCAGAAGCCGACCACCGTTGCCTCTTCACCAAGATTGAGGTGGCAATAGCCGCCGATGCGCGCCTTGTTATACATCTCGGCGGACTTCTCCTCAAAGTGACGAATAAAGAGCATCTGGTGGTAGTAGCGCACCAGCGTATCGCGGTCCTCGTTCTCGAGCAAAGCCGTAGAGGAACCCGAGGCGCGCTGCTCGTTTTTGTTTGCATCGCTTGCTTGCGATTGCTTCTTGTTCATGATGTCTCCTGGTCCTTGTAGACGTGTGTTGCGGAGTATTCCTCATGGCACGGGGCTTGAACTGGTCAGGGACAGGCCCGGTCGCTATGGGTAGAACTCCTGAATGCTGCTATAACCGTGTTACGTTCAGTGCCTGACCGACTCCTCCAACGGGTGAAACTGAGGGAGCAGGCCAGGTAGAGACTATGCCTGGTGCTATAACGGAGCTGTTCGTAAGGTGCCACGTAAAAATAGTCGTTGCTCTATCCAGGTCATGGAAAAGCCTATCCTATCAGCTACAGCTCGTCTAATGATGTAACCCTCCACTCAGTAGGGATGGAGCTTGCCTCCATCCGGTTCCCCACTACGCGGTTCCTGGACCGGATGGGGGCCAGCCCCATCCCTACTGAAGAGCGATCGCATTTCGTGACGATATTACACTAAGTCATAAGACGATAACAAGAGGTCCCATACGTACGCTGGCATTGTAACAAATATTGATGGGGGACCGCAAATGCTGGGGAAAGGAAAAGAGAGAAGGGTGCGGGAGAAGAGAGGGTTCTTTTTCTCCCTGTTACGAAGTATACCTATCTCCTGGAGTATTTGCAAGAGTTGCTGCACAAAAAGTAACGCATTACAGAGGTGGGTGAGGTGGGGCGTGCTGCCACTTTATATCCCGCTGTGAAAACATTCTGAATTCGCTTGCAAACTCCTCCATATTCGCTTGCAAACTCCTCAATTGAAAGATATACTTGAGGCGTTATTGGAAGACGAAGATCGAGGAGTACTGGTTTGAAAGCAGAAGAAATGCCGATCAGCGGCGTCAGCATCCAGTTTCTTAGTGGCCCCCTCACAGACAAAGTTATTGCTATTTCTAAAGCGGTCACTACGCTTGGTCGAGATGCAGAGAACGATATTGTCGTACTCGATCCAAGGGTCTCCCGGCGGCACGCGTGCATCCGCCTACAAGGGACCTCCTGGACAATCGAAAACCTTGCGCCGAACAATTTCATCGCCATAAATCAGCAACGTATGCAGCAGGGAGCTCTGCAGAACAGCAATGTAGTGAGCCTTGGAGAGAGTACGAGCTTCGTCTTCCTGCTCCAACCAACAGGGTTCCAACCGCGTCCGGCATATCAGCAACCAGCAGCCGCAACGCCTCCGCCTATGGCGCGACCCGGAGCACAACCCTCCGGTCCCCAGGCGGCACCTACACCTCCGCCTATGGCGCGACCGGGAGGGCCAGGAACATGGCCGCCGGTCAACGTTCCGCCCGGGATATCACCTTCGGGGACCGCGATCGCGTCGTTAGACGACATCGGCATGCCAACGTTAACGGTGAGCAGCAACATTCATAGCAACGAGCAAAAGTATATTTTGAATAAACCGGTCATGACGATTGGACGCGAGAGCGGGAGCGAAATCGCGATCGCGGAACCCGTCATCTCCGGAATGCACGCGCAGATCGTACGCGAAGGCAACGACCTGGTGCTCATCCATCCTCATCCCTCACGTGGCAAGACACTTAATGGACTCTGGTACCAGGGGCAACGCCTGCGCGGGGACCAGCAGTTTCGCAAGCGCCTGTCCCAGGGCGATATCTTCCGCATCGGCGACCAGCACGGCACGCTGGTTACGCTCACCTACAATGATGGAACAGGCGCGCACCAGCAGGAGACGCAGCCCGAGACGCAGCCCATTCCACTGACCGGCAACACCCTGACAATCGGGCGCACACCCGACAATACGATTGTGCTCAATCACCCACAAGTCTCGGCGCATCATGCCGTCATCGAGAAGGTCGAGGGCGGCTATCGCATTACCGACAACAATAGTACAAACCACGTCTATGTCAACGGCCAACGCGTCACCAACCAGCTTATACGCACGGGCGACGAGATCCGCATCGGTCCTTATCGACTTATACACAATGGGACCGAGCTGAAACAGTACGACGAGAGCAGCCATATCCGCATCGACGCCATGAACCTCAAAAAGGTAGGCAACAATAACGTCATCCTGCTCAACGATATCTCGCTGGTCATCCCTCCGCGCAAGTTCGTCGCGCTCGTCGGCGGCTCGGGCGCGGGCAAGTCGACGCTCATGGACGCCCTGAACGGACTGCGCCCCGCGCAGGAGGGGACCGTGCTGTATAATGGCGTAGACTACTATCGCAAGATCGCCGCCTTCAGCACGCAGCTTGGATATGTTCCCCAGGACGATATCGTCCACCGCGAACTGACCGTGGAGCGGGCGCTCTACTACTCGGCCCGCCTGCGCCTGCCGGGCGACTTTACGCGCGAACAGATCAAGTGGCGCATCGACGAGGTGCTCGCAGACGTAGAGATGACCGACCGGCGTCATCTCCTGGTGAATAAGCTCTCCGGAGGTCAGCGCAAGCGCGTCTCAATCGCCCTCGAACTGCTCGCCAATCCCGGCATCTTTTTCCTGGACGAACCCACCTCGGGCCTTGATCCAGGGCTGGATCGCAAAATGATGTCGCTGCTGCGCCGCCTCGCGGACAGAGGGCGCACAATTATCCTGGTCACACACGCGACAAACAATATCAACGCCTGCGACTACGTCTGCTTCCTGGCACAGGGCGGTCGGCTCGCCTACTTTGGTCCGCCGAATGAGGCCAAAAGATATTTTGATAAGACCGACTTCGCCGAGATCTATAGCACGCTCGAACCCAGCAAGGAGCAGCCGGATATTCCCAAACAGGCCGAGGCGCGCTTCCTGGCATCCCCCGACTATCAACAGTATGTCGCGGAACCATTGAGGGAGGGACAGGCTCGCCAGGCACAAAACGGCAATCAGGTGAGCACGGAGAAGCCTGCGAAACGCGTTAAGCGCGGTAGTCCCCTATCGCAGTTTGCCCTCCTCTCAACGCGCTACCTGGAGCTGCTCAAAAACGACGTGGGCAACCTGATGATCCTGCTGCTACAGGCACCGGTCATCGCCATCATGCTGGTCCTCATGGTACGTTTCGAAGTGGGGACGGGAGTCTTCGACGCCAACAAGCTTGTCCAGTGTAGTACGCAGATCATCACCTCAAACGGTCCGCTCGCGCTGCCGCAGGCGCAGACAACGAGCCAGATCGACTGCCAGAACGTCGTCAACTTTCTGAAAAACGATCCCAAAGGCCAGTCATTTGTGCAGCAAAAGGGCGGTCAGCAGCAAGCGCTGCAGGACTTTATACTGCCGGGGCCGGGCACGGACGCGCAAAAGGTGCTCTTCATCATGGCGTTCGCCACCGTCCTCTTCGGCTGTATTAACGGCGCGCGCGAGATCGTGAAGGAGACAGCTATCTATAAACGCGAGCGAGCCGTTAACCTCGGTATCCTGCCCTACATGTTCTCGAAAATCGTCGTGCTGGGGCTGCTCTGCCTCTTCCAGAGCGCCATCCTCATTCTGGTCGTCAATGTTGGCGAGCCACTTCAGCAGGGCGTATTCTTAGCACCCTTGCTGGAGAACTACATTACGCTCGCGCTGACCTCGCTGGCGGGCCTCATGGTCGGCCTGACCATCTCGGCCATCGCGCCCAACAACGACCGGGCCATCAGCTTTGTACCGATCATTCTGATTCCGCAGGTCATCTTCTCGGGCGCGATCATTCCACTCAAAGACTGGGTCACGCAGATACTGGCAACCGTCTTCCCCACGCGCTGGGCGATGGCCGCGCTGGGCACCTCCATTGGCCTGCACGCCGATAAGGTTGGCGGCGACAAGTTGTTCGGCACCGACAACACCTATCACAGCACGCTCTTCTCCATCTACAGTCAGAGCGACGCCCTGCACCGGCTCCTGCTCTCGTGGGGGGCGCTGGGAGCTATCATCGTGGTACTGGCTATTGTAGTTGGCATTGCGCTAAAACGAAAGGATGTGAGAAGCTGAGCTCTTGCCTATGAATACATAGAAAAGTTTTCCATACTTGCAGCCTGATTTGCGCGTCGATGTATGCTGATAGTAAGGAATAGTATCTGTAAAATTCAATCTCGCAGTCAGGATGATGGATTATGGCAGAGAGCAACATTTCTTTGTATCTGCAAGATGGCAAACCCTTTTTCTTTCCCATCTTCGAACATGTCGCTCTAGGTATCGCATATGTGAGCCTTGATGGGCACTGGTTGGAGATGAATCAGCGCGTATGTGCTATTACCGGATACTCGCAAGATGAGCTCCAGCAACTGAGTTGTCAAAAGCTCACGTACCCAGAAGACTTCGAACGCGATCTCGCTCTTTTCCAGCGTCTTCTTAAGAACGAGATCGCAACCTACACCATAGAAAAACGCTATATTCGCAAGGATCGTGCCCTCATCTGGATCAATCTAACCGTCTCCCTGATAAGCGATGGGGAGCAGCAGCTCTTTTGCATCGCCACTATCGAAGACATTCATAGACGCAAACAGATCGAGGAGGAGCGAAGCTATCTCCTCTCGCGCGAAGCACTGGCACGCCATCAGTCCGAGCGCATGAACGAGCAACTGGGCGTGCTGCAAGCGATCACAGACACGGCATTAGCGCACCTCAACCTGGACAGCCTGTTTCAAAATATTCTGAGCAAGATCCGCGACGTCATGCACGCCGACAATATCGCCGTCCTGCTGCTCGACGAGCAAGAACACTACCTGACGGTACGGGCGGTCCAGGGGGTTGAAGAGGCTATCGCCCCCAATGTGCGCATTCCACTTGGAAGGGGCTTCGCGGGAACGATCGCGGCGCAATGCGCCCCGCTCATCGTCAACGAAAACGAATCTCCCGTTGAGGTGCTCAATCCAGTGTTGCGCCAGCATCTCCAGTCGCTGTTAGGCGTACCTCTCATTGTCAATAAGCGCGTGACTGGCGTGGTGCACGTTGGCATGAGACAGAACCGCGTCTTTATCGAACAAGATGCACAGATATTACAACGCGTAGCCGACCGCCTGGCCCTGGCAATTGAGCACGCTTCCCTCTACGAAGAGGCTCAACACGCCCGCCAGGCGTTGCAGGAACACTCGCGCTTATTAGAGGAGATGTACCAACAACAGGCAAACTTTATTGCTATCGTCAGTCACGAGTTCCGTACCTCGCTTACAGGGATTCAAGGTTTCAGCGAGCTATTAAGCACTAAGCAGCTTGCGCCTGAAGAGGTACAAGATTTTTCCTCCGATATCCACGAGGATGCGCTACGCCTGCTGCGCATGATCAATGATCTACTAGATTTAGAAAAAATGAGAGAAGGCAAAGAGACGCTGCATCTTGAACAAGTAAATATGCTGGAACTCCTGCGGGAACAGATCGGACGCAGCCAGGCAACGACCAGGACGCATAACTTCCACCTGATTACGGATGAAAACATACAGGAGATCGAGGGGGACAGAGATAAACTGAGCCAGGTAATAGCAAACCTGTTCTCTAACGCGGTCAAGTATTCACCCCAGGGCGGTACGATTACTCTTCGCCTTTCGCAAGAAGCCGCTACCATGCATCTCCAGGTGCAGGACCAGGGCATAGGTATTCCGTCAGCGGCACTGGATAAAATATTTCACATCTATAGCCGCATCCACTCCGAGAGCACACGTTATATTCAGGGAACAGGCTTAGGTCTCTCGATTGTGAGGCATATTACGCAACTGCACGCTGGAAAGGTGTGGGCAGAAAAGGCTCAGGAAAAAGGTACAATTTTTCACGTGGTTCTTCCCATCAAGCACCCAGATTTATAAAACACCACCATTGTCTAAGACCTGCCTGGCGTTGTATAACGAATGGTAACTAACGCTCAACGACACAAACGGCACAAAAGCTATGTTCGGTAGGGGAGAAAGAGATGCTGCGTGGTGTTCTGCTCGATATCGACGGCGTGCTGCACGTCAGCATGCAACCTGTTCCAGAGGCGGCAGAGACGCTGCTATGGCTGGAGCAGCAGGGATATCACACCTGTTTCGTCACAAACACGACAACAATGGGACGCGCAGTCCTGGCGCAGCGGCTGCAAAAAATAGGTCTTCCTGTACAAGAGGAACACATTATGACGGCTCCCGTGGCAACGGCGGACTATATTCGCCAACACCTGCCAGGGAAGCGCTGCTGGGTACTCACGAAGGGAGACACGGAAGCTGATTTTGCAGGCATCGAACTGGTCGATGGGCTGACAACGGCAGCGGAGGTGATCGTCATCGGCGGCGCGGAAGAGTTGCTGACATATGAAGCGATGAACCGGGCGTTTCAGTTATTGATGAATGGGGCAACGTTGCTGGCGATGCACATGAACCTGTACTGGAAGACAAAGGATGGGCTTCAGTTGGATAGCGGACCATTCGTGCGTGCACTGGAACTGGCATCAGGCAAACAGGCGATCGTATTGGGGAAACCGTCGCGAGACTTTTTCGAGCAGGCACTGCAGAAGCTAGGCGTGGCAGCAGGGGAGACCATCATGGTGGGTGACGATATCGAGAATGATATCGGCGGCGCGCAAGGTGCTGGCATCAGAGGCGTGCTGGTAGAGACAGGGAAGCACAAGGGCAATTCGCCGCTTGTGGAAAGATCAAGGCCAGCGGCGGTGCTGGCCTCAATCGCCGCTCTACCAGAATATTTAATGCACGAGGAAGAGAAACATACAAAATAAGTAGAAAGATCGCCGGAGAAAAAGCCCTACTTGGGGAACATCTCGCTAATGCTCTCGCGATTGTGGATGCGTTTTATGGCCTCGCCGAAGATCGAAGCGACCGAGATGACCTCGATCTTGTCGGAGAACTCTACAGGCTGGTTCTCCACAGTATCGGTAATGAAGAGGCATTTCAGCGGACTATCGTCGATGCGCCTGACGGAGCCTTCAGCCAGCACGCCATGCGTCACCGCAGCGTAGACATCCCTGGCCCCTTCTTCGAGCAACTTGACAGAGACGCCAGCGAGCGTGCCACCCGAGATAGTGAAATCGTCCACGATAAGGGCTGTTTTGTCGCGCACATCGCCGATAATCTGTAAAATATGGGCCTTCTCGTCGTGGGCGATACGTTCTTTGTCGGCAATGGCGATCGGCGCGCTGAGGTAGGAAGCATAGCGGCGCGCCTGTTTCGCAAAACCAACGTCGGGCGAGACGATAACGAGATCCCGCAGGTCCAGTGAGAGCACGCGCTCACAGATGAGAGGGAGGGCGTAGAGATTATCGACGGGCCGGTGGAAGAATCCTTGAATCTGCGGTGCGTGCAGATCCATTGTAACGACGCGATCAGCTCCGGCCACCTCGAGCGCGTCGGCGCAGACGCGAGCGCGAATGGAGACGCGTGGCTCGTCCTTCTTATCGCCCTTGGCATAACTAAAATATGGAATTACCACTGTAACCGTCTCGGCACCCGCCCGCTTGAAGGCATCAATCCAGAAGAGCAGCTCCATAAAGTTATCGTTGGCGGGAAAGACCGTCGACTGCACTACATATACGCGGCGGCCACGCACGTTCTCCAGAATGCGCACGAACGTATTGCCATCCGAAAAGTGCAGCGTCTCGTTCCTGCCCTGTGAAATGTGGAGATACTTGCAAATGCTGGCGGTCAGATTGTGACTACCACTGCCAGCGAACACCATAATAGGATCATCGTTTACTTGCATGCTTGCACGCCCTTCCTCACATTGCCACTCCGGGAGAGTGTCGGTTTTATTTCATGGAGATGTTCACATTGTATCTCCCCACAAGATATTGTGCAAGTTCCGCATGATCGCTCGCTTTGGAACATCTGTATACTATGAATAGGTGCTTCAAATGCAAGATGCACATCAGATGGATAGGCGTTGTTCTCCGGCGCTCGACTATCGTTCCAGAAGAGGACAAACGTATGATCGAAGAGAGGCTCAGCATGTACGATGATCTGATGGAAAAAGATCCCAAGATGAGAAAGATCCGGGCCGAAAGTGAGGCCA
>Ga0209839_10000748_pt1 | contig 16579 bp, 14 predicted proteins | sample OrgsoiDNA2013050_FD_185800 | JGI IMG/M metagenome (GOLD analysis project Ga0209839, IMG submission 185800) | Permafrost soil microbial communities from the Arctic, to analyse light accelerated degradation of dissolved organic matter (DOM) -... | ecosystem: Environmental > Terrestrial > Soil >... | reverse complement strand
CGATCTCGAGGCGGCTGCCGACCCGCCTGGTCCGCACATCGTTCACGGCGAACAGTATGGTGGCCAGCCGCGGCCAAGCCGAACACGGGGCCGATCGTCCCGTCGCCGTCGGCCACTCGCTGCAACGGGGAGCGTTTTTAGTCGTATGTCAGCGTCGGTTTTTTATCTGACCTTGCGTGATTTGGGTGTCGGGATCGCGCTTTGGGTACTGATGATGGCCTGGTGGCGGTGCTGGCGGATAAGTTCGCGGAGTACCGGCCGCATACGGATGAGCGGGGCTGGCGGCTGTACCTGGGGCCGGAGGCGCGGCGCATGCAGCGCTGCGGGATGGCGGGCTGGCCGCGGCGGCGGCCGGGATCGCGAGGGCGGCCGGGATCGCGAGGGTCGCCTTGACTCTGACACCGTGTGAGGCAGTCGAGTTGGAGGCGTCATGTTCACCATCGGAGACTTCGCCAGGCACGGCCGGGTGTCAGTCCGCATGCTGCGCCACTACGACGCGATTGGGCTGCTCCGCCCGGCCAAGGTCGACCCGGCCAGCAGCTACCGGTTCTACGAGGCCACTCAGCTCGCGCGGCTCAACCGCATCATCGCCCTGAAAGATCTCGGCTTCACCCTCGGGCAGGTGCGCGCGATTCTGGATGAGCAGGTCAGCGCCGGGGAGCTACGCGGAATGCTGCGATTGCGCCAGGCCGAGCTGCAGTCCCAGATCGCCGCGGACGCATCCCGGCTGGCGCAGGTCGAAGCGAGGCTCCAGATCATCGAGATGGAGGGCGCCATGCCAGCCGACGACATCCAGATCAAGCGGATACCAGCCGTCCGGGTCGCGCAACTCACGGCGACCGCGGCCAGACTAGAGCCCGCCTTCATAACGCCGGTCATCCGCCCGCTGTATGAGGAGCTGGGCACCCGGCTCGGCCAGGCGGGGCTGACGCCGGCCGGCCCGGCTATCGCTTACTACCAGGACGAGCCGGACGGGGAGGGGGTGGTTGTGCACGCCACCCTTCCGGTCAGCGCCGACCCCGGTACCGTCGACGGCCTGGAGTTCATCGACCTGCCCGAGATCAGCCGGGCGGCCACGATCGTGCACCGCGGCTCCATGGCCAGCATCATGACGACCATCCAGATCCTGGCCCGGTGGATAGACGAGAACGGGTACCGCTCCAGCGGCTATCCACGCGAGGTTTACCTCGAAATCTCCGACGACGAGGACAAGTGGGTCACAGAACTGCACGAGCCCATCGCCACCACCTGATACCGCCCTGATATCGCACTGCAGACCCGCCATGATACCGTGCGGTATCATGGCGGTGTGGCTATGACACTCAGGCTTACCGACGAGCAGACCGAAGCGCTGCGCCGCAGGGCCGAGGCCGAGCACCGTTCCATGCAGCAGGTCGCACTGGCCGCGATCGACGCCTATGTGCACCGGCCTGCTGCTGCGCTGCGGCGGCGCGAAGCCGTCGATGTCGGGGAGCTTCTGGATGCGTTCGCGGATTTGCCTCCGATCGATGCCGATGCGTTCCGGGCCGGCCAGGACGACTATGTCGATACCGAAGCACACCTCGATGCCTACGAGCGCGCCCGCGGCCAGAAGGAATCCGGGTGAGCACCCGGCACCTGAGGGGCCTCGCCGACACGAATATCCTGATCCACCTGGAGCGCCTGTCGGCCGGGGAACTGCCCGCCGAGCTGCTCACCAGCGCCATCACCCTGGCCGAACTGTCGGCAGGGGTGCACCAGACCGACGATCCGGCCGAGCGCGGCCGCCGGGTGGCGCGCCTGCAGCGGGTCGAGGCGATCTTCGAACCACTGCCGTTCGACGCCGACGCCGCCCGCCAGTACGGCACGATCGTGGCCGGAGTGGTCGCAGCCCACCGCAAGCCACGCCGCCGCGAAGCGGATCTGATGATCGCCGCCATCGCCGCAGCCCACCGACTGCCGCTCTACACCACCAACCCCGACGACTTCCTCGGTGCGGAAGGCACCGTGACCGTAGTCGCTGTACCCAGACCCGCCATCGTCTGATCTCAGGGCACATTGCGGTGCACTAATCTGGTCAGGCCAGATGATGCCCTGGTGTGGAGGCTGGGCCTCCCGAACCGTCGCGCTGCGCGGCTGATGGCTTCTATCCTCACCGAACCCGTGCGGATGGAGCCGTTTCGATGCCGCACGACCCTTCCCCGGATACCACCGGGGCTGCCGTGGCCGGGATGATGACCGGTGGCGACGGCCAGGCCGGGCAGACCCGCACCCGGCGTGCGCTCCCGCGGATCGACCGCCAGGAGATAGCCGCCGTGTTCGTGGGCGGCGCGCTGGGCACGCTGGCCCGTGCGGCCTTGGCCGAGGCGTTCCCGCATCCGCCGACGGCGTGGCCGTGGCCGACGTTCACCGTCAACGTCGTGGCCTGTTTCCTGCTCGGCTACTTCGTGACCCGGCTGCAGGAACGGCTCCCGCTGTCGAGCTACCGAAGGCCGCTGCTGGGGACCGGGCTGTGCGGGGGGCTGTCCACGTTCTCCACCATGCAGGTGGAGATCCTCGGAATGATCGGGGCGCATGACTGGGGGCTGGCCGCCGGGTACGCCGCCGCCAGCATCGCCGCCGGGTACGCCGCGATCTACCTGGCCACCGCGATGGTCCGCCGGGTCCGGGTGCGGGCATGAACGTCCTGCTGTGGGCCGGCGTCGTGGTCATCGGCGGGGCCGGATCGGTCATCCGCTTCCTTGTGGACGGCGCCGTGGCCACCAGCGCCGGGCGGGAATTCCCGTTCGGGACGCTGGCTATCAACGTGTCCGGCGCGCTGATCCTCGGCTTCCTCACCGGGCTGGCGCTGGGCCACGACCAGGCCCTGCTGGCCGGCACCGCGGCGGTGGGCTCGTACACGACGTTCTCGACCTGGATGTTCGAGAGCGAGCGGCTCGGCGAGGAACATCAGCTCGGCAAGGTAGCGGCCAACGTGCTCGTCAGCCTCGTGCTCGGGGTCGCCGCCGCCGCGCTCGGCAAAGTGATCGGAACGCACCTATGACCAGCGACTGCCTCAAGCTGACCAGCTACTTCGGGGAACGGCACCGCGCCGGTGACAAGGACGGGGGCAAGAACGGGGGACGGTTCGCCGCGGACGCGCTGCTGGAGCTGTACGGCCGGCACGAGATCGCGACCAGCATCCTGCTGCGCGGCACGGAAGGGTTCGGCCTCAAGCACCGGCTGCGCACCGACGTGTCGCTGACCCTGTCGGAGGACCTGCCGCTGATCGCGATCGCCGTCGACCGCCGCCCGCGTATCGAGGCCGTGCTCCCGGAGGTGCTGCAGCTCACCGACTCCGGGCTGATCACCCTGGAGCGGGCCCGGCTGATCAGCGGCGAGGCCGGCCCGGTGCCGCTGCCCGGGGACCTGGGGCCTGCCGACCTGCCCGAGGCGACCAAGCTGACCATCTACCTGGGCCGCCAGGAGCGTGTCTACCGGGTGCCCGCGTTCGTCGCGGTCTGCGACCTGCTGCACCGGCGCGGCGTGGACGGGGCCACCGCCCTGCTCGGCGTGGACGGGACGGCGCACGGCGAGCGGGAACGGGCCCGGTTCTTCAGCCGCAACGCCGACGTCCCGATGATGGTCACCGCAGTGGGTTCGGGGGCCCGTATCGGCGCCGTCCTGCCCGAGCTGGGGGCGCTGCTGCAGCGCCCGCTGCTCACGCTCGAGCGGGTCCGGATCTGCAAGCGGGACGGGCAGCTGCTCGATCGCCCGGACGCCCTGCCCGGGGTGGACGAGCACGGCCTGGCGCTGTGGGGCAAGCTCATGGTGTACACCTCCGAGGCGGCCCGGCACGACGGCCAGCCGATCCACCGCGCCATGGTCCGCCGCCTGCGCCGGGCCGGCCTGAGCGGCGCGACCACGCAACGCGGCATCTGGGGCTTCCATGGCGACCACGCGCCGCACGGTGATCGCCTGCTGCAGCTGGGCCGGCACGTACCCGCCGTCACGATCGTGATCGACTCCCCCGAGCGCATCGCGGCCGCGTTCGACGTCATCGACGAGCTCACCCGCGAGCATGGGCTGGTCACCAGCGAGACCATTCCGGCGCTGCACGCGGCCAGCGGCGGCCGACGGCGGGGCGGCCTCCGGCTGGCCGGCCACCACCTGGGAGGCTGAGGCGCCGGCGGCGGGGCTGAGGGCACCGGCGGCCACTCGCTAAGTTGGGGTCGTGACGATCGAGGCGCCGGTGCTGCGCAGCCGGGTGGATCCGGCCGGTGAGGTGTTCAAGCGCAACGTGGAACAGCACACCGCGCTGGTGGCGGAGCTGCGGGAGAAGCTCGCGGCCGCAGGCCGGGGCGGCCCGGACCGGAGCCGGGAACGGCATACCGCGCGCGGGAAGCTGCTGCCGCGGGACCGGGTCGACGCCCTGGTGGATCCGGGCTCGCCGTTCCTGGAGCTGTCCCCGCTGGCCGCGGACGGCATGTACGACGACGAGGCCCCGGCCGCGGGCATCATCACCGGGGTGGGCCGGGTGGCCGGCCGGGAATGCGTGGTCGTGGCCAACGACGCCACCGTCAAGGGCGGCACCTATTACCCGGTCACCGTCAAGAAGCACCTGCGGGCCCAGGAAGTCGCCTTGCACAACCGGCTCCCCTGCATCTACCTGGTCGATTCCGGTGGGGCGTTCCTGCCCCGCCAGGATGAGGTGTTCCCCGACCGGGAGCACTTCGGGCGGATCTTTTTCAACCAGGCCACCATGTCGGCCAGGAGGATCCCGCAGATCGCGGCTGTGCTCGGCTCCTGCACCGCGGGCGGGGCCTATGTCCCCGCGATGAGTGATGAGGCGGTGATCGTGCGCGATCAGGGCACGATCTTCCTGGGTGGCCCGCCGCTGGTGAAAGCGGCCACCGGGGAGGTGGTGACGGCTGAGGAGCTGGGCGGCGGTGACCTGCATTCCCGGGTGTCCGGGGTGACCGATCATCTGGCCGAGGACGACGCGGACGCGCTGAGGATAGTCCGCTCGATCGTGTCAACGCTGGGGCCGCGGCCGGCCCGTCCGTGGCAGGTGCAGCCGGCGGCGGAGCCCGCCGTGGACCCTGCTGAGCTGTACGGGGTGGTGCCGGCGGACTGGCGGACCCCGTACGACGTGCACGAGGTCATCGCCCGGGTGGTGGACGGCAGCCGGTTCACCGAGTTCAAACCCGACTACGGGCAGACTCTGGTCAGCGGCTTCGCGCACATCCACGGGCACCCGGTCGGCATTATCGCCAACAACGGGATCCTGTTCAGCGAGTCCGCGCTGAAGGGCGCGCACTTCATCGAGCTGTGTGACCAGCGGTGCGTCCCGCTGGTGTTCCTGCAGAACATCACCGGGTTCATGGTCGGCCGCAGCTACGAGGCCGGCGGGATCGCCAAGCACGGCGCCAAGATGGTCACCGCGGTAGCGTGTGCGCGGGTGCCGAAGTTCACCGTGATCATCGGCGGGTCGTTCGGGGCCGGGAACTACGCCATGTGCGGCCGGGCCTACTCTCCCCGGTTCTTGTGGATGTGGCCGAACGCGCGGATCTCGGTGATGGGCGGCGACCAGGCCGCCAGCGTGCTGGGCACCGTCCGCCGCGACCAGATCGAAGCCCGGGGCGAGCAGTGGCCGGCCGACGCTGAGGAGGAGTTCCGGCGGCCGGTCCGGGACCAGTACGAGCACCAGGGGAACCCGTACTACTCCACCGCCCGGATCTGGGACGACGGGGTCATCGACCCGGCCGACACCCGGCGCGTGCTGGGGCTGGCGCTGTCGGCCGCCGCTAACGCCCCGCTGGAGCCCATCTCCTACGGCGTCTTCCGGATGTGAGGCCGGCCATGTTCCACACGGTCCTGGTGGCCAACCGCGGAGAGATCGCCGTCCGCGTCATCCGCACCCTGCGGGCCCTCGGCATCGCCAGCGTCGCGGTCTACAGCGACGCCGACGCCGGTGCCCGGCACGTCCGCGAGGCCGACGAAGCGATCCGGCTCGGCCCGGCCCCGGCCGCCGAAAGCTACCTGCACATCGGGCGCATCCTGGACGCTGCACGCCAGGCCGGCGCCCAGGCCATCCACCCGGGCTACGGGTTCCTGGCCGAGAACGCCGCGTTCGCCCGGGCCTGCGCGGACGCGGGCCTGGTCTTCATCGGGCCCCCGCCCGCAGCCATCGAGGCGATGGGCGACAAGATCGCCGCCAAGGCCACCGTCGCCGCGGCCGGCGTGCCGGTCGTCCCGGGGGCCGGCGAGCGGGGAATGACGGAACAGGATTTGCTGGACGCCGCCCCCGCCATCGGGTTCCCCCTGCTGATCAAGCCGTCGGCCGGGGGCGGCGGCAAAGGCATGCGGCTGGCCCGCTCGCCCGGCGAGCTGGCCGGGGCGATCGCCGGGGCCCGCCGTGCGGCCAAGGCCGCGTTCGGCGACGACACGCTGCTGCTGGAGCGGTTCGTCGAGCGGCCCCGGCACATCGAGATCCAGGTCTTCGCCGACACCCACGGCCACACCATCCACCTCGGCGAACGCGAATGCAGCCTGCAGCGCCGGCACCAGAAGATCATCGAGGAAGCACCCTCCCCGCTGCTGGACGAAGCCCGCCGGGACGCGATGGGCCGCGCCGCCGCCAAGGCGGCCCGCAGCGCCGGGTACGTGGGGGCGGGCACCGTGGAGTTCATCGTGCCCGGCGGCGAACCGGATGAGTTCTTCTTCATGGAGATGAACACCCGGCTGCAGGTCGAGCACCCCGTCACCGAACTGGTCACCGGCCTCGATCTGGTCGAGTGGCAGCTGCGCGTGGCCGCGGGCGAGCCCCTCCCGCTGCGCCAGGAGGAGATCCGGCTGACCGGCCACGCGGCCGAGGCCCGGATCTACGCCGAAGACCCGGCCCGCGGGTTCCTGCCCACCGGCGGCACCGTCCTCGCGCTGGGCGAACCGGTCGGCCCGCACGTGCGGACCGACTCCGGCCTGGCGGCCGGCATGACGGTGACGAGCGCCTACGACCCCATGCTGGCCAAGATCATCGCCTGGGCCCCGGACCGGGACGCGGCGCTGCGCCGCCTGGATGGAGCGCTGGCCGCCACGGCCGTGCTCGGGGTCACTACCAACACCGCGTTCCTGCGCGCCCTGCTCAGCCACCCGGACGTGCTGGCGGGCCGCCTCGACACCGGGCTCGTGGAACGTCACCTCGGCGAGCTCACCGCGGCCGACGTGCCCGACGAGGTGCTGGCCGCGGCGGCCCTGGCCGAACTACTGGCCAGCCAGCCGGCCGGCCCGGTGACCGACCCATGGGACGTCCCGGACGGCTGGCGGCCCGGCGAGCACGCCTGGACCAGGCTGCGGCTCGCGTGCGCGCCGCGCGAGACGGCCGAGGTCCGCATCCGGGCGCAACCGGCCCGGACCGGGGTCGCGGCCGAGGTGTCCGTGGACGGGGCCGGGCCGGTCGCGGCCAGCGCCGCATCGGGCCCGGACGGCCTGCTGGTCACCTACGCCGGCCAGACCCGGCGCTACGCCTGCGCGCGGGACGGCTCCCGGGCGGCCGGGAGTGGGGCCTCCCGGGGCGGGGTGATCTGGCTCGGCGCCGGCGGGCACACCTGGATGGTGCGCGAGGAGGAGGCGCTCGCCGTCCGCCGGGACCAGGCCGGAAGCGCCGACGGAACGGTACGCAGCCCGATGCCCGGTACCGTGCAGGCCGTGCCCGTCACCGAGGGCCAGCCGGTCACCGCCGGGCAGCCGCTCGTCATCGTGGAAGCGATGAAGATGGAGCACACGGTCACCGCCCCGCTGGACGGCACCGTCACCGAGCTCCTGGTCAAGGGCGGCCAGCAGGTGGCCATGGACGAGACGCTCGCCGTCGTCCGCGCCGCCGGGCCCGCAGCACGGGACGGCGGGCCTGCGCCGGAGGGGTCCGCTGATCGTGCTGCACCGGACGAGCCCAGCGCGCCGTAGCCACCCGGCAGGACATGATCACCGGCGTGGCGCTTACCTCCAGCGCGGGCGGGTAGAGCCGGCTTTGGGCGGAACAGACGGCGGCGCACGGATGTTCTACCTAGGTCTATTTAGGAGACTTAGGTGCGCCGCTGGCGCCCAGAAAGCTGGCTGTGAAGAACCACCTGATTGTCCGCGGCGCCCGCGAGCACAACCTCAAGGACGTCCACGTCGACCTGCCCCGGGACGCGATGATCGTGTTCACCGGGCTGTCCGGGTCCGGGAAGTCGAGTCTTGCCTTCGACACCATCTTCGCCGAGGGCCAGCGCCGCTACGTTGAGTCGCTGTCGACCTACGCCCGGCAGTTCCTGGGACAGCTCGACAAGCCCGACGTCGACTCCATCGTGGGCCTGACGCCGGCCGTGGCGATCGACCAGAAGACCACCTCGGCGAACCCGCGGTCCACGGTGGGCACGATCACCGAGATCTATGACTACCTGCGCCTGCTGTGGGCGCGGATCGGGCAGCCGCACTGCCTGATCTGCGGCCTGCCGATCACCAGGCAGACACCGCAGGAGATCGTCGACGACATCCTGGCCCAGCCCGAGGGCACCCGGTTCTACATTCTCGCGCCGGTCACCACGGAGAGCCCGGACGACCCGGAGACTCCGGAGACTCCGGGGCAGGCGGACAGCTACGCCACGCTGTTCGGCGACCTGCAGGCCAAGGGCTTCGCCCGGGTCCGGGTCGACGGCATCGTGTACCCGCTGGGCGAAGCGCCGGAGCTGGACGGCCAGGACCCGCACACGATCGAGGTCGTCGTCGACCGGCTCACGGTCAAGGCGTCCAGCCGGCAGCGTCTCACCGACTCGGTGGAGACGGCGCTGCGGCTCGCGGGCGGCCGGATGATCACCGAATTCATCGACCGGCCTTACGATGACCCGGACCGCGAGCGCCGCTACTCCGAGCACCTGTCCTGCCCGAACGGCCACCCGCAGACGCTGGACGACATCGAGCCGCGCTCGTTCTCGTTCAACTCGCCGCTGGGCGCCTGCCCGGTCTGCTCCGGCCTGGGCACCCGCCGGGAGATCGACCCCGATCTGGTGGTCCTGGACGGGAAACTGCCCCTGGCGAAGGGTGCGGTCGCGCCCTGGGCCGGCTGGAAGGACCGCGAGTACTTCGGGCGGCTGCTGCGCGGCGCGGCGGAGGCGCGCGGCTTCAGCGTAGACACCCCGTGGGACGAACTGCCGGCCGCAGCGCGGGACGCGGTACTGAACGGCACCGACGACCAGGTGCACGTCAGCTACCGGACCCGGGCCGGGCGCGACCGGTCGTACCACGTCCGGTTTGAAGGCGTGCTGCCGTGGCTCGAGCGGCGCTACGCCGAAGCCGAGTCCGACAGCGAGCGGGAGCGGTACGAGGGCTACATGCGGGCGGTGCCCTGCCCGGCCTGCGACGGTACCCGGCTGCGGCCGGAAATCCTGGCCGTGACGGTGCACGGCCTCTCGATCGCGGACCTGGCCGCCCGGCCGGTCCGGGAGGCGTCGCACTGGCTGCGGACCCTGCCGCTGGCCCCGCGCGAGGAGCTGATCGCCGAGCGGCCGCTGGCCGAGATCCAGGCGCGGCTCGGCTTCCTGATGGATGTCGGGCTGCACTATCTGTCCCTCGACCGGGCGGCGGCGACGCTGGCCGGCGGTGAGGCACAGCGGATCCGGCTCGCCACCCAGATCGGGTCCGGGCTGAGCGGGGTGCTGTACGTGCTGGACGAGCCGTCGGCCGGCCTGCACCCACGGGACAACCAGCGGCTGATCGACACGCTGACGCGGCTGCGTGACCTGGCCAACACGCTGATCGTCGTCGAGCACGACCAGGACACCATCGAGGCCGCGGACTGGGTCGTCGACATCGGCCCGCAGGCCGGCGAGCACGGCGGCCAGATCGTGGTCAGCGGCAGCGTCGAGGATCTGAAGAACTCGGCGGAGTCGATCACCGGTGCCTACCTGTCGGGGCGCACCCGGATCGCCGTGCCGGCGGAGCGCCGGCCGCGGCGGGCCGGCCGCGAACTGGTAGTCGAGGGCGCCCGCGAGCACAACCTGCGTGGCATCGACGTCGCGTTCCCGCTGGGCTGCTTCGTCGCGGTCACGGGTGTGTCCGGGTCGGGAAAGTCATCCCTGGTCAGCGACATCCTGTACCCGGTGCTGGCGGACCAGCTCAATGGCGCGAAGCTCGCGCCGGGCCGACACACCCGGGTCAGGGGCATCGAGCAGCTGGACAAGGTGGTGGGCGTCGACCAGTCGCCGATCGGGCGGACCCCCCGGTCGAACCCGGCCACCTACACCGGGGTGTTCGACTACATCCGGGAGCTGTTCGCGGAGACCACCGCGGCGAAGGTTCGCGGCTACCAGCCGGGACGGTTCTCGTTCAACGTGAAGGGCGGCCGCTGCGAGCACTGCGCGGGCGAGGGCACGATCCGGATCGGGATGGACTTCCTGCCCGACGTCTACGTCCCGTGCGAGGTGTGCCACGGCGCGCGGTACAACCGCGAGACGCTGGAGGTGCGCTACAAGGGCAAGACGATCGCTGAGGTCCTCGACATGCCGGTCGAGGAGGCGGCGGAGTTCTTCGCCCCCATCGAGCGGATCGCCCGCCGGCTGCGCGCCCTGGCCGAGGTCGGCCTGGGCTACGTGCGGCTCGGCCAGCCGGCGACCACGCTGTCCGGCGGTGAGGCCCAGCGGGTGAAGCTGGCCGCGGAACTGCAGAAGCGCTCCACCGGGCGGACCATCTACGTGCTGGACGAGCCGACCACCGGCCTGCACCCCGAGGACGTGCGCAAGCTGCTCGCCGTGCTGCACTCACTGGTTGACCGGGGCAACACCGTGCTGGTCATCGAGCACAACCTTGACGTGATCAAGACGGCCGACTGGGTCATCGACCTGGGACCCGAAGGTGGTCCCGACGGCGGCACGATCGTCGCCGAGGGCACGCCCGAGCAGGTCGCCGCGGTCCCGGAGTCGCTCACCGGGCAGTTCCTGCGCCGGGTGCTGCCGACGCCCGCCGGGCGCGGCGGGAGCGGCCCGCGCAGCTGGACGCACGCCGCCTGAGCGGTGCCCGCCCGCCGGGCAGCGCCGGGCTCAGGCCGTACCGCTGGCGGGGGTCACGACCACGAGCGGGGCACCAGGCGCACCGGCGGCGTCCATAGCCGGCTCGAAGCCGGAACGAGCCGCTCGCCATGGTCAGCCGCCAGGCCTTCATGACTGTCCTCTCCGCCCGGGCCGGCTCCGGCCGGGATCGTTCCGTAGTCAGAGACCGAAGTCGGCGCGGTCCTCGGCCGGCACCAGGTCGGCGTAGCCGGGGTGAGCGGCCATCCAGTCCCGCACGTACGGGCAGAGCGGCACCACGTCGAGGCCCTGCTTCCGGACGTCGTCGAGGCAGGCCTGCACCAGGCGGCCGGCCAGGCCCTCACCCCGGAACCTGGGCTCCGTCTCGGTGTGGATCAGGATGATCGTGTCCCCGTCGCGCTCGTACTGGACGACTCCGGCCAGCGCGCCGTCCTCGTGCACCTCGTAACGGCGCTTTCCCGCGTTGTCGGTCACGTCCTCGGCCATCGCTCCTCCAGTCGGGTCAGTGCGCGGCGGCCCTCGTGGTAACCACCGGGGACGCAAACCGGCTACCCGCGTGGCTACCGGGACGAGACAGCTCATCCCGCCACCCAGTGGCCGGTCAGAGCCAGCACAGAAGTTAGCTCCGGACCTCCCCCGTAACCGGGGAGTTATCGTACCGTTATGCCGTGAGCGCAGGACAGGGCGGCGGAATCCTCCCGCTGGACGGCCTGACCCTCCGGGCGGCCGGGTCCGGGGCTACCGCTGGGCGCGGCCGGTGGGCGTGATCCACCGCAAGGCCGGGTGGCGGTGGGGCCTGGTCGCTCTGGGCGTGGCCGTGCTCTGCGCGCTCCCCGCGATCGCCAGCGCCCTGCCGGTCAGCGCCCCGCCGGTGACCGCGGCCCAGCTGCGCGCCCGCATCCTGGCCTCGGCCAGGCTCTCCTACTCCGGCTACGCGGAAAGCGACGCCAGCTTCGGCCTGCCGTCCCTGACCGGCCTCAGCGACGTCACCTCGCTGCTGGACGGGGTGACCAGGATGGAGGTCTGGCAGGCTGGCCCGGACAGCTGGCGGGCCGACGTGCTGTCCGACGCCGGCGAGCGGGACACCTACCAGACGCCGCGGTCCACCTACATCTGGGATTCGGGCAGCGAGCTGCTGACCCGCATCGTCGGCCAGCCCGGGATCCGGCTGCCCCGGGCCGCCGATCTTCTCCCGCCGGCCCTGGCCAGCCGGCTGCTGCAGGAGGCCGGGACGTCGGCGAGGATGACCGTGCTGCCGCCCCGGCGGGTGGCCGGACTGACCGCCGCCGGGCTGCGGGTGGTTCCGGCCGACCCGGCATCCACCATCGGCCAGATCGACATCTGGGCCGATACGGCGGACGGGCTGCCGCTGGAGGTCCAGATCCTCAGCCGCGGCACGCGGCACCCAGCGCTGGAAACCCAGTTCTTCCAGGTGAGTCCCTGGAAACCGGACCGGGCCATCCTCACCCCGCAGCGTGGCCCCGGTACCGGCTTCACCACCACCACCACCAAAAGCCTGCAGGGGGTGCTGAACAACCTGGACCCGGAACTGCTGCCGGACACCCTGGCCGGACGGCCGCGGAACCTCATTCCCGCCCTGCTGCCGATCGGCATTTACGGCAAGGGACTGAGCACGTTCGCGGTACTCACCCTGCGCGGCAGCACCGGCTTGCATCTGATCAGCGAGGCGCAAGCGGCGGGCGGCACGCCGCTGGAGACCGCCAGCGGTTACGGTGTCGTGGCCAGCGCGCCGCTGATCACCGTGGTCTTGATGCACCCGAACATTTCCGCCCGTCACCACTACTTCGGGGACACCTACCTGCTGGCCGGCCTGGCCGACACCCAGGTCCTCGAGCAGGCCGCCGAGGAGCTGGTGTCCAGACCAGGTGAGGACTATTGATTACCACCCGGTCACTGACCAAGCAGTACGGCGGCGTCACAGCGGTCCGTTCCGTCGACATCGACGTCCGTGAGGGTGACCGTTACGGCCTGCTCGGGCCCAACGGGTCCGGCAAGACCACCCTGGTCCGCATGCTGCTCGGGCTGGTCTTCGCGACCAGCGGCGAGATCGACGTGATGGGCTGCCGGATGCCCCGGCACACAAGCCGGGTCCTGCGGGACGTCGGCGCGCTGGTGGAAGGGCCGGCCGCCTACCCGAACCTGTCCGGGCGGACGAACCTGAAGCTGCTCGACGCGGCCGGCCCACGCGGCGACCGGCGGACCCGGCGACGGCGGATCGACGACGCGCTGGAGCAGGTCGGCCTGGCGGGCATCGACCGCCGCCCGGTCAAGGCATACTCCCTGGGCATGCGCCAGCGCCTCGGCCTGGCCGCCGCGCTCGTCCGGCGCCCCCGGCTGCTGATCCTCGACGAGCCGGGCAACGGCCTGGACCCGCACGGTATCCGGGACACCCGGCAAATGCTGCTGGACCTCAGCCAGGACGGGGTGACGATCTTCCTGTCCAGCCACCTGCTCGCCGAGGTGGAGCAGCAGTGCACGCGGGTCGGGATCCTCGATCGCGGGCGGCTCGTCCTGCAGGAGGGCCTGGATACCCTGCGCGCCCCTACCGGCCGGGTCCTGCTCGACAGCCCGGACGCGGGCCAGGTGGCGGCGCTGCTCAACGGGGAGGTCGAGCATCGGGACGGCACCCGCCTGGTGATCCGGCATCCGGACGCCGCGGCACTGAACGCGCAGCTGGTCCGGGCGGGCGTCCGCGTTTCGTCGATCGGGCCGCAGGTCCGCACCCTGGAGGAGGTCGTGCTGGAGGTCACCGGCGCAGGAAGTGACCAGGTTGAGGGGCCGGCCGCCGGGACCGGGACAAGAACCGGGGCAGGAACCGGGAACGGCCTGCCGCCCGGCGCCGAGGGTGACACGGCGGTACCCGGAGCGCGCCGATGATGGCCGTCGAGCTGTACAAGCTGTTCAGCCGCCCGCGGACCTGGATCAGCGTGCTGCTGATCTGCGCCCTCCCGCTGCTGGTCGCGGTGTTCGTGGCGGTCACCCACATCGCGCCGCCGCCGGGCCAGGGCAGCGCGTTCCTGTCCGCCGTGCTGACCGACGGCAAGCTGTACCCGGCGGCGGCCCTGGCCCTGGTGCTGCCGGTGTTCCTGCCGGTGTCGGTCGCGGTGGTGGCCGGGGACTCGATCGCCGGCGAGGCCGCCAACGGGACACTGCGCTACCTGCTGGTCCGCCCGGTCGGCCGGACCAGGCTGCTGATCTCCAAGTTGGCGGCCCTGACCACGTTCGTCCTGTTCGCGGTGCTTGCGGTGACCGTCACCTCGTACCTGATCGGCGTCTTCCTGCTCGGGCCAAGTGCGCCCGCGGCCGTGACTCAGCCGGGCAGTACCGCGCCGGGCGGCGTCATCTCCGGCGGCGCGCCGACGGCCGGGGTCCAGCCCGGGCCCAGCATCACGTCACTGTCGGGCGCCCCGCTGACACTGCTGCAGCTGGCGGAGCGGGTCGGGTGGGCGGTCGGGTTCATCACGGTCTCGATGCTCGGGGTGGCCGCGATCGCGCTGTTCCTGTCCACGGTGGCGGACTCGGCGCTCGGCGCGGCCATCGGGGCGCTCGCGGCGCTGGTGGCCAGTGAGGTGCTGGTGACGCTGAACTCCGCGTCCGTCATCCAGCCCTATCTGCCGACCCGGTACTGGCTGGCCTGGATCGACTTCTTCCGGCAGCCGATCTTCTGGCGAGATATCCAGCGCGGCTTCGCCATCCAGGCCGTCTATGTGGCGGTATTTCTGGCCGCGGCCTGGGCTAACCTCGCCACGAAGGACATCACCGCCTAACGGGCTCCCTCATTCGCGCAGAGACTGAGGCATTAATCGTCCGTGGGCCCCTACGCGCCGGCCAAACGGCGGTCAGGCGGGCTCCCAGCGCCAGCCGTCGTTGTCCTCGCAGATGATCGCTTTGCCGTTGCCCGCCACCCCAGACTTCCCGTGGTCAGAGTCCCGGCAGTACTCCCCCGGCTCGTAACAGGTGTTCTCGTCGCTCAGCGGATAACAGCTGGCCGGAGGCGGAGGCGCGGCGGCCGTCGGCGGCTGCTGCCTAGATGGCGGCGCCGGGGCAGCGGCCTGGACCGTGGGCGGTACGGCCGGCGCCCCCTTCGGCGGCGCTTTCGGCTTGGCGGCGGGCATGGTCGCGTGGGTCGGTGCCGGGACCGTGGCCCGTGCCGTCGTCGGTGGAGCGCCGGTCCTGGCGGCGGCCGCAGTATGCGTGGGGGCCGCCGTCAAGGTGGGCGTGGCGCTGCTGGCGGACCTTACATCGCTGGCCGGCTTGGTCGCCACGCAGGCCGCCACGCCGATGATGATTAAGAGAGCGAAGATGGCCCCGGCGACCCGGTCGGCGGCGCTGAATCGGTTTCGCACCTGAGATCCTTTACTGAACCGCACTGCCGCGTCGCAGTGCCACAAGGGTTGACTCGCTGCGCGACGCCCCGGATGACACCGATGCGCATCTGTTACCGGGCGCTGGCGGCCAGGAACTGGGTCGCGGCCAGTTCCGCCATAAAGATGACTGCTGGTCGAGCCACTCCTGGAACGTCGGACCGGCCAGCCGTGCCCCCGGGCCGGGCAGCAGGCCGATGGCGGTCACCAGGGCCTCCCAAGGGTGAGCGGCCGGTTTCGGGACCCGCGCAGAGGATGAAGGTGTCAGCGAGTCCGGGGCCCAGCCGTCGACCGTCGACATGGCCGCCAAAAGGCTAACGGCTGCCGAGGGCCTGCAGGGAATGGCACTGGCCTGGAGGCGGCGCGGAAACGGTGTCGCTGCTGAGGGAGCGCAGCACGATGCCGAGCACGAGCGGGTCGGTCGGGAGCTGGCCATGCTGGATGCTCACCCCGGGGCAGACCGACTGCAGGGGCACGTTGACGGCCCCGGCCAGCCGGGCCGAGTCCGGTGGCTGGACGACCTGGTCGTCAGTGGTCCACAGCGACAGCCACGGGGGACGCCCGGCCGGGGAATTCTGCAGCGCGGTCAGCAGGGCGCTGCCCGGTACGAGCTGCTGGCACGCGGTGGGGCACTCCCCCGGGACGAACGCCGCGCCGAGCGCGGCCAGGTTCGCACCGTGCAGCGGGGAACCCAGCGTGATGAACCGCCGCACCTTGCCGGCCGCCCTGAAATCGGCGTCCCACAGCCACGCCACCACGCCGCCGGCCGAGTAGCCGATCACCGTGACCGGGCCCGAGCCATCGCGCAGCGCCTGGTTCACGTAGCCGTTCAGCACTCGTGCCTGGACCTGGAGGTCACCGGTGCCGTTCCCGGCCAGTGGCACGACGGTGGCGGTCCGGCCCGTCGCCCGGATTCGCGCCGCCAGCTGGCTGAGCGCGGTGGTGCTGCCGCCGTAGCCCGGGACGAGCAGTACATAGCTGGGCCGGGAGGCGGCCGGGTCGGCGGGCGTGTTGCTGCCCCGGCCAGCCAACAGGACACCGCCGACGGCGAGGGCCACGACAACCAGCGCGACGACAGCCAGCAGCCCGCGACGGCGCGGGCTGAGTCCGGCCAGACGTGCGGCGGGTCGCAGGGGCATCACCTCATGGTGCGTCGTCCCGGGTGATGCGTCCAAA
>Ga0209839_10000747_pt1 | contig 16589 bp, 13 predicted proteins | sample OrgsoiDNA2013050_FD_185800 | JGI IMG/M metagenome (GOLD analysis project Ga0209839, IMG submission 185800) | Permafrost soil microbial communities from the Arctic, to analyse light accelerated degradation of dissolved organic matter (DOM) -... | ecosystem: Environmental > Terrestrial > Soil >... | reverse complement strand
GAACGGGTGGCGACCGGCACCAGGTCGGGGCCGATCTTGCCGTTGGCCAGCGCCTTGGCGTACTTGTCCTGGCTGGCGACGGCGTACGTGTCGGCGCGCTGCTTGGTCAGTTCCGGGTACCGGTCGTGCAGGTTCTCCGCGGTGGAGCCCATCACCAGCGCGGACGGGTCGACCAGCCGATCGGCGACGAATCGGGGGTTCGGGTCGGCGCCATCGCCCATCGGGTGATGACCCATGTGCTCCACCCCGCCGGCGATGACGACGTCGTAGGCCCCGACGGCGATCCCCGAGGCCACGGTGGTGACCGCGGTCATCGCGCCGGCGCACATCCGGTCGATGGCGTAGCCGGGCACCGACTTCGGCAGCCCGGCCAGGATCGCGGCGCTGCGCCCGATGGTCAGCCCCTGGTCACCAGTCTGGGTGGTGGCGGCCACCGCGACCTCGCCGATCCGCCCGGGCGGCAGCGCCGGGTTGCGCCGGAGCAGCTCGCGGATCACGCTCACGATCATGTCGTCGGCCCTGGTCTCGGCGAACAGGCCGTTCGGCCCGGCCTTCCCGAAGGGGGTGCGAACGCCGTCCACGAAGACGACATCGCGTGCGATACGGGGCACGGTCAGCCTCCCTTTGCGCCGTCAGGCAACGAGCTAGCGCTAATGCTACTCGCCAGTAACCAACGCTCGGCCGGGCGGGGGTGTTCCGGCGACCGGCCGAGAAATCCGACCAGCTTGTCGCCCGGGCTGGCCTGGCCCGGGACCTCGACCGGGACGGCGAACAGGCCCTCGCGGCCGGCGATGAGCAGCGGGCACAGCCCGAGCAGCCGGGTCGCGAGCGACGCCGGGATCGGGCAGTAGCAGCCGCGGGCCGCCGCCACGTCCCAGCCGTGCACGGCGATCTCGACAGCTCCGGTGCAGGCCACGACCCCGGCCGGCACCGGCAGGGCGCCCACCGTGACGAACTGGCCGGGCGTGCCCGAGCAGTACGTGGCGCACAGCAGCTCCGCGGCCCGGTCCCTGAGGATCTCGACGGGATCCCCCGGCGCGGTCTGCGGCGGTTCGCTTGGGTCCCTCGGGTCCGCTGGGGCCAGGCCGAGCTGGCCGGTGCGCAGGCCAGCCTCCAGGTCGGCCATCGATTCGCTCAGGTGAGCGAGCAGCGTACCCAGGTCCCACTGCGTACACGGGGTGGGCCGGGACATCTCCCCCGGCGTCAGCGAGGCGCACACGCCGAGCGCGTAGCGGATCGCGCCGGCCACCAGCACGACCGCGCCGTATGGCGGGTCCGTCATGCCTGTATAGACCGGACCGGCGCCCGATTCTCACCGGTGATCAGTTTCTGCTGGTCAGCGGCCCTTGCGGAAGAAGGCGTGCAACTCCTCCAGCGGCCAGGTGTTGATCACGTCGTCGGGGGTGAGCCAGCCGCGCTGCGCGGTGCCGACGCCGTAGGGCATGTTGCCGAGGTCGGAGACGGAGTGCGCGTCGCTGTCGATGGCGAACTTCACCCCGGCGTCCCGGGCCGCGCGGATATGGTCCGAGGGCAGGTCGAGCCGCTGCGGCGAGGCGTTGACCTCCAGCGCGGTCCCGGTCCGCGCGCAGGCCCGGAAGAGCTCACCGAAGTCCACGTCGACCGGCGGCCGCCGCCCCATCCGCCTGGTGGTGGGATGGCCGATGACGTTCACCCGCGGGTTCTCGCACGCGACGATGAAGCGCCTGGTCATCTCCGCCCGGGGCTGGTCGAAGTGCGAGTGCACCGAGGCGACGCACAGGTCGAATCCTGACAAGAAGTCCTCATCCCAGTCCACCGAGCCGTCGGGCGCGATGTTCAGCTCGGTGCCGTGCAGCAGCTCCGGGTCCGCCGCGAGCGCCCGGACCCGGTCCCGCTGCGCCAGCATCTTCTCATCGGTCATCCGCTGCATGACCAGGTTCGGCGCATGGTCGGTGATCGCGTAGTACTCATATCCGCGCCGTGCCGCCGCGGCCACCATGTCGTCCAGGCTGGCCACCCCGTCGGTCAGGTCGGTGTGCGTGTGCAGGTCCCCTTTAAGATCATTTTCCTGAACGAGCCGTGGTATCTGCCCCTTGGCCGCTGCTTCGATCTCACCGTGGTCCTCGCGCATCGTGGGCGGCACCCAGGCCAGGCCCAGCCGCGCGTACACCTCCTCTTCGGTGCGCGAGACGATCAGCTCCCCGGTTTCCACCTCGAACAGCCCGTACTCGGACAACCGGAGCTTGCTGCGCACCGCGATCTGGCGCACCGCGACGTTGTGCGCCGTCGAGCCGGTGAAGTACTGCAGGGCCGCGCCCCAGGCGTCGAGCTGCACCACCCGCAGGTCGACCTGCAGCCCGGCGGCGGTCCGGATCGAGGTCTTGGTCGGGCCGCTCGCGATCACGGCGGCCACCTCCGGCTGGGCCACGAACGCCGCCATCAGCGGGGCCGAATCATCGGCCGCGGCCAGGATGTCGACGTCCCCGATCGTCTCCCGCATCCGCCGCAGCGAGCCCGCGTAGGCGCAGCGCTGGCAGCCCGGCGCGGCGGACAGCACCGCCACCATCGTCGTCGCCGTCTGGCTCGCCACGTCGAGCAGGACCCGTTCGCGTCCCTGCCGGTACACCTCGATCCCGCTGGCGATCCGTTCCCCGCTCTTGGCCCCGAACCCGGCTAGTTCGTCCAGCCGGCCCGCCGTGATCGCCGCCGCGAGGTCCTCGACCGACTCCACCCCGAGGTCCCGGTTGAGCTGCAGGGCGCGTTTGGGCCCGAGGCCGGGCACCCTGGTCAGCTCGAGGACCCCGGGCGGTATCTGGGCGCGCAGTTCCTCCAGCGCCTCGATGGTGCCGGTGTCGCGGTATTCGGCGATCTTGGCCGCGATCGAGGCGCCGACGCCGGGAATGGCCCGCAGGGCCCTGGCGTCGAGCGGCCCGATGTCGTCGCCCCAGCCGCGGACGCTGCGGGCCGCCTTCTCGTAGTTCCTGGCCCGGAACACATCACCGCCGGTGATCTGGGCCAGTTCGGCGTACTCCCGCAGCAGAGCCGCGATTCCCTCGTTGAGCCAGGCCATCGTCCTATTTTCTCGGGGGGTCGGGGGGTCGGGGGGTCGTCCCCCCGGAGCCAGCCTAGGCGTGACAGCTGAGCGGGCGGCCGCCGTTGTAGGCGACCATCTCGCCGAGGACGCAGACGAGGTCGATCGGGGCCCCGCGGTCGGCCCCCTCCAGCTCGAGGTAGGCGCGGTGCAGGTTACCCACGATCCGTTCGGAATCGAGAAGGTCTGAAAAGGCCCCCAGGTCGGTGGCGCGGGCGGCTTCCAGCGGCGACAGGCCCGCCGCCTTGGCCCGCCGCGCGGTCTGCTGCACGAAACGCAGGTAGGCGAGCATGTCGTCGATGACCTCGGGTCCGCAGACCGGGCCGTGGCCCGGCACTAGCGTCCGGGCGCCGAGCGGGCGGAGCACCGTCTCGAGCACCTCGATCCAGCCGCTGACCGAGCCCTGCAGCGCGAACGGGGTGCCGCCGTTGAACAGCAGGTCGCCGGTGAAAACCACGGACCGTTCCGGGAGGTGGATGATCGAGTCGTTCGTGGCGTGCGCCGGGGTGCCCACGTAGCGGACGTCGCAGCGCAGGTCCGGCCAGGAAGCCGGTGTTGTTGAGGTACCAGCTGCCGTCAGGCTGCAGGTAGGCGTAGACGCCCTCGCTCACCTGGCTGACTTCGCCCAGGCTCATCGTCATGCTCCTTTGTCCGGGACGGCAGCAGCAGCGCTACCGCGAGCAGCATCCCGAAGACCGCCAGCCCGGCGAGAATATACGCGTTGCCCAGGATCAGCGCCAGGCCGTGCCAGTGGTACTCGTTGAACCAGGGCCGGTCGCCGTACCAGTCGTAGTAGTACGGGTTGGTGTTCTTCGGGATCCAGATCAGGCCGAGCGAGTCGTTGCCGAGGTTGACCGCGGAGGTGAACAAGCTGGCCGGCCACGCGCCGAACCACGCCACTATCGCCACCGCCGCAATTCCGCAGGCCCAGGCTCGGCGGCGCGCTCCCCGGCGCCACGCCTGCACGGCGTAGTGCGCGGCCACCACCGCACCCGGCGCGATCCACACCCAGTGATGATCCCAGCTGATCGGCGAGTCGAGCAGTCCGGTCAGCGCCGCCATCAGCAGCCCGAGCACCGGGTGGCCCTTCCGGTCGAGCAGGCCCGCGCCGATCACGCCGGCCAGGCCGACCACGATCGCCGCGGCGATCCAGGCCGGCCTGGCGCCATTTATGCTGCCGGTCAGCCGGGTGATGATGCCGTCGAGTGACTGGTTGCCCGCCCAGCCGGTGAAGCCCGTCCGGCCGCCCTGGACGAACAGGCCGCCGAACCACCACTTGCTAGCATCACGCGGCAGGACGACAAAGCCGAGCACGACCGTGAAGGCGAAACCGGCGCAGGCCATGGCCGCCTGCCGGAACTTCCTGGCCACCAGCAGGTACGGGATGAAGATCAGCGGCACCAGCTTGATGCCGGCCGCGACGCCGGTGCCAAAGCCCTTCCACCAGCGGCTGTTCTCGGTGTCCGGCTGGCACAGGTCCCAGAGGATCAGCGCCATCAGGACCAGGTTGACCTGGCCGAGGTACATCGTCCGCAGCACGGGTTCGGTCCAGTACACGGCGCCCGCGCCGAGCAGCGTGGCGCCCAGCCTGACCTTGTCCCGGCGGTAGCCCAAGCCGCCGAGGGTGATCCACAGCGCCGCTAGCAGCGCGATGATGTCCGCCGCCACAGCTAGGTGCTGGGACAGCCCCCAGGGCACGAAGGAGATGAGCGCGAACGCGATGGCCGCGAACGGCGTGTAGGTGAACGGCAGATGGAGCTTTCCGTACCCCACCCAGTCGTAAAGCGGGGACGCCAGGTGCGGGTTGTACAGCGGGCTGATATGCCGGACGATGAGGCCGCCGGAACGGTATACGGCCAGGTCCACCGGGTCCATGGTGAAGCTCTTGGGGTGGATGACCATGTAGATGACGTAGCCCCCGAGGGCCACGGCGAACGCGACTAGACCCGCCAGGAGCAGCCAGTTGCCTGGCGTCTTAGTTTCCCCGGCGGGCGCTTGCTGGCGGGTGAGGACCGATCTCACCTCGCCAACCCTAGCGGTTCCCGCTAGGATTCCGTTCTCGGAGGTGGGGATGTCAGAGGTTAATACGGCCACGAGGCCGGCCGGGCGGTCCCAGGCGGGCCAGCTCGCCCGGCTGCGCATGGCCAGCTTCGGCGCGGTGACCATGCTGATCATCCAGTTCATTCTGGGCATCGTCTACAACCTGTACGGGACGGCGCCGACCAAGGCCAAGTCCGTCGGGCTGTTCTCAAGCCCGGTGCTCGCGCTGCACGTGATCATGAGCCTGCTGCTGCTCATCGCCGCGGTGATGCTGCTGGTCAGGGCGATCGGCGCGCGACACAGGCTGACGATCTGGATGTCGGCTGTGGGTCTGATCGGGATCGTGGCGGCCGGTGGCGCGGGGATCGCGTTCGCGGGTAACGGCGCTGCCGGATCCTCGCTGGGCATGTCGATCGCGTTCGCGGTCTCGCTGGTGTGCTACGTCATCATCCTCGTCCTGGTCCCCTCGCCGCCTTCGACTACCTGATGTAGTAGGGACGCGTCGACCCGCCTGCGGACGCATGGCATAGTGATCTCATGACTGACCGGGCCGGATCGGGCTTGATCGCGCCGGGGTCCTCATGAGCGGCGTGGGCCAGCTCGTGACCTCCGGTCCACTGATCCTGGCCTTGCCGGTCGCTGCCGCGGCCGGCGCGGTCACGTTCTTGTCCCCTTGCGTCCTGCCGCTGGTGCCCGGCTATCTCTCCTTCGTCACCGGCATGGCCGGCGCCTCCGGCGGCTCCGGCGCCCAGCCCGCGGCAAGCCTTTCCCAGGGACAAGCGGCATCTCCGGACGGGGCCGGCGACGATCCGGGAGTAGGGGACGGGTCAGCAGTAGGGGACGGGTCAGGAGTGGCGGTGGCGGCTCGGACCGTCACCGTGCCCGCGCCGCCCCGGGGCTCCCGGGGCCGGGTGGTGGCCGGGACAGCGCTGTTCGTGCTCGGGTTCTCGATCGTGTTCGTCGCCCTCGGCGCGGCCCTGGGCGGGCTCGGCCACCTGCTGACCGGCCACGCGCGGCTGCTGACCCAGGTTCTCGGCGGCCTGACCATCGTGCTCGGGTTCCTGTTCGCCGGGGCCTTCGACCGGTTCTCGTTCGCGGGCAGGATCGTGCGCCCGTCCACCCGGCCCAAGGCGGGCCTGGCCGGCGCGCCGCTGCTCGGCGTGATGTTCGGGCTCGGCTGGGCGCCCTGCACCGGCCCCACGCTGTCCGCCGTGCTGGCCCTGTCGGCTTCGACCGGCACCGTGACCCGCGGCGCCATCCTCGCCTTCGTCTACGCCCTCGGCCTCGGCGTGCCGTTCTTGCTGGTCGCGCTGGGCTTCCAGGTGGTCATGCGCGCGTCGGCGTTCGCCCGGCGGCACGCCCGCCTGGTCACCAGGATCGGCGGCGCCATGCTGGTCTGCGTCGGCTTGCTTGAGGTGACCGGCGCCTGGTCGACCTTCATGGCCTGGCTGCAGGTCCACTGGGTCAGCAACTACCAGTCCCCCATCTAGCCCTCGGCCCTTTGAAGCCCCGGCGCCCTCGCGTGCCTCCGAAGCCCGGCCCGCGTCAGCGCCCGGCCGCCATTTAACCCGGCTTAACCCGGCCCGAAAGCGCCAGCCCGCCTTACCAATCAGACAAATACCCATATTTCCCCCATCAGCTGCGCCTCAAAATCCGGGCGCTCATTATCGTGGATCGTTACCTTCTTCTGAAGAAGGTAACGATCCACGATCACGGATGTGCCGGGGCGGGGCTAGCTGCGGGCGGGGTGGCGTTTGGCGGCTCGTTTTGAGCGCGGGGCCACGTCGGACGGGGGCACGGCGGCTTGGGGGGCGGCGGACCTGGCCACCGTCACCAGGGCTTCGAACAGGCGCGGGTCATCGCTGTCTTCCGGATTCCACTGCACGCCAAGGCCGAACCTGTGGCCTGGCAGCTCGATCGCCTCCACCACCTGGTCCGGGGTCCACGCCACGGGGTTGAGCCCGGTGCCGAGCCTGTCGATGGCCTGGTGGTGGGCGGCGGGCACCAGGGCGGATTCTCCCACCAGCCGGCCGAGCTTGCTCGCGGCGCTGACCTGGACGTTGTGGCTGGTCATCTTGACCGGGTCGGGCCGGTGGCTCTCGTTACCGAGGCGATCAGGCAGATGCTGGATGAGGGTTCCGCCACGGGCCACGTTCAGGATGTGCATGCCGCGGCAGACCCCCAGAAAGGGCAGATCGGCGTCGATCGCCGCCCGCGTCAAGATCAACTCAAACCGGTCTCGGCGGTGGTCAGGCAGGTCAGTCTGCTCGTCCGGCGCCTCGCCGTACAGTGAGGGGTCGACATCCCTGCCGCCGGTCAGCAGCAGGCCGTTGAGCCCAGCGATCAGCGCGGGCACCGAACTCGCGGGTACGGGCGGCAATATCACCGGCGTTCCCCCCGCACGCTCGACGGCTCGCGTATAGCTCACCGGCGAGACGACGGCCTCGCGAATCCAGTTGCCCCACCGAGCGGCCTCAAGCTCGCCGGTGATGCCGATGATCGGCCGGCCCATCCGTCCTCCTGCACGTAAAGATTCCCAAGCCCATAATGGTCCATCACACCCACGCCGGGCCTGCCCACCGTGAAAATCTGCACCCGTTAATCCCGACTTGCCGGAAATCGATTGTAACGTTCTGCTTCTAATGCGACACTGTGAGTGTGGTGATGCTAGCAGGTGACGAACCGGCGAACCAAACCGAAGGCTTTCCGGCGCCTAGCGATCGTAGCGATGCCGTCCGAAATCCTGCACAGGTCTCATTCTGGCCGCTCGAGCCGGCCGCTGACGCGGCAATGACATACTTCTACGGTCAGCTCTTTGCGATGGACACGGAAATCGGGGCAATGTTCCCGGCCGCCATGGATGTCCAGCGCAAGCGCTTGTTCCACGCGCTGACCCGCATCATCGCTGGCCAGGATGACCGGGAGGGTCTTACCCGCTACCTGGAGGAGCTCGGCCGCGCGCACAGGAAATTCGGCGTCCGGGAGCGGCATTACGAGATATTCCGCCGCGCGATGCTGGCCACGATGCACCGCTTCGCGGCGCATAGCTGGAACGAGGCTGCTCGCAGCGGCTGGGAAACCGCGTTCGAGCACGCCGCCGCGATCATGATCGAGGCCGCCCGGCGCGACGCCGAGGACTCCCCCGCGTGGTGGATCGCGACCGTGACGGAGGTCGAACGGCGCGGGCCTGACATCGCCGTGCTGACGGTCGCGCCCGAGCAGCCGCTGAGCTACCTCCCCGGCCAGCATGTCAGCGTGCAGACACCGCACTGGCCCCGGCTGTGGCGCAGGTACTCCATCGCGAACGCACCGCACCCGGACGGCCTGCTCCGCCTGCACGTCCGGGCCGTTCGCGGCGGGCTAGTCAGCCCGATCCTCGTGCATCAGGTCCGGCCCGGAGATTCGCTCGTGCTCGGTGCGCCGGCCGGCCGGATGAGCGCGGATACACAGTCGGACCGGGACGTGCTGTGCCTGGCGGGCGGCACCGGGCTCGCTCCGGTCAAGGCGATCATCGAAGCCATCATCGCGGCGCCGGCGTCGCGCCGCCGGGAGATCGTGCTCTACCACGGCGCGCGCCGTCACCAGGATCTGTACGACCTGACCGAGCTGCGCGAGATGGAGCTGGCGTATCCGTGGCTGCAGGTCATCCCGGCGGTGTCGGACGAGCCGGCCCACGACGTCATGCACGGCACGGTGCCTGAGCTCGCGGCCAAGGCGACCTGGGCCGACCGGGACATCTACATCAGCGGGCCGGACCACATGATCGTCAAGACCGTGCACGTGCTCAGGGAACGCGGCGCGCCGGACCATCTCATCCACTACGACCTGAGCGCGGAAGCCAGCGAGGCCGTCTAGCGGGATACCTCGGGCACCGGTTACACCTTCCGCCAGCCGGGCACCCAGGTCCCGTCCTCGGTCACTGTGTAGTCCCCGAACAAGGCCGGCGCCTCTTCCCGCATGAGCTCGCCGATCTTGCCGAACACCAGGCGGATCTCCTCCTCGGCCCCCTGGTCCGTCCGGGCCTCGATGGTGTGCCGCAGGGTGCGGATGTTCGCCGTCCAGACCAGGCCGGTGGCCAGGCCCTCGGGCGCGAACCGGCGCATGAACGAGGTCTTGTGCTTCTTGTCGTGCATCTTGGTCTCGTCGTCGTCCAGCCCGAAGTGCCCGGCCATCCACTGCTGGAACTGCTCGAGCTCGGTCAGCAAGGCGGTCGCCCGCTTCATCAGCTCGGCGTCCTCCTGCGCCCAGTCCGGGAACCAGAAAGGCAGCTCGTCGAGCCGGACGTACCGCAGCGACTCCTGCGAGACCGCCGTCCCCGGCCGGTGGCGGACGATCTCGTGGGTGAAGACGCGCGATACGTTGTGCAGCACGAACGTGAAGCTGACGTGCTCGAGCACCGAGCCGTGCTGCTGTTTCAGGATGTTCTGCAGATACGCGTCCTGGTCGTCGCGGACCTTCCGGACGTTGGGGTTGAGTCCGGGCTCCCAGGATCGGTAGCACATCTTCCCCGCGAACTCCGCGAGGTCCTGCGCGTCGTGACCGAGCTGGTCGCGGTCGAACCGCTCCAGCCACCGCTCGCCGCCCACCTCGCGCAGGTAAGCGGCCATCGCGTCGTAGTCGACCTTCGGCCGGGCGACCAGGAAAACCTCAGGTTCAACGCTCCTCATGGCACAGCACAGTAACAACAGCGCACCGGCGGCGAAGCCGACTCACCGAATGACACGCGCAGGCTCCCGGGCCCGGCACAGGTCAAGGACGTTGCCGATGATCTGGTGGCCGGCCCGGCCGGACGCGGTCAGGATCGACTCGGGGTGGAACTGCACGGCCCACCGCCGGGCCTGCTCGTCTTCGATCGCCATCACCACGCCGTCCGCGTTCTGCGGCGCGTGCAGGGACGCGGTGACGCGGAAGCCGTTGCGGATCTCGGCGGGCCGCGCGTACAGGCTGTGATACCGCCCCGCGGTGAACTCGGCGGGCAGCCCGGACAGCAGGGCACCTCCGGACACCCGGACCAGCCCCGGCTTGCCGTGGGCCGGCTCGGGCAGCAGGGACAGCGCTCCGCCCGCGTGCTCCACCATGGCCTGCAGGCCTAGGCAGACACCGAAGACCGGCAGCGCGCGCGCGTACACCTCGTCGAGCAGCGCGGCGCAGCCGAAGTCGCGGGGCCGCCCCGGCCCGGGCGAGAGCACGACGAGATCCGGCGTGTAGGAGTCAAGCAGCACGGGCGGGAACCCGAACCGCAGTGTCGTCACATCGGCGCCATGCTGCCGGAAGTAGTCGGCGAGCGTGTGCACGAACGAGTCCTGGTGGTCCACCAGGAGCACCTTGGGCACCGGCTCGCCGTCGGTCCCCGCGGCGCCCACGCCGGCCAGGATGGTCCCGGCCGCCAGCACGGTGCCGTCCGCGGCCGTGATGGCGGCGGGGTCGTCGGGGTCCGGGCCGCCCTGGGCGAGCCTGCTGGCTTCTTCCAGGGTCTCCAGCAGGGCCCGCGCCTTGATCTGGGTCTCCTTCTCCTCGGCCTCGGGCACCGAGTCGTACAGCAGCGTCGCCCCGGCGCGGACGGCCGCGATCCCGCCGGTGATATGCGCGGTGCGCAGGGTGAGCCCGGTGTTCATCGAGCCGTCGAAGCCGATCTTGCCGACGGCACCGCCGTACCAGCGGCGCGGGGTTTCTTCGTGGTCCTCGATGAACTGCATAGCCCAGGTCTTCGGCGCGCCGGTGACGGTGACCGCCCACATGTGGGTCAGCAGCGCGTCCAGCGCGTCGAACCCCGGCCGCAGCCGGCCCTCGATGTGATCGACGGTGTGGATGAGGCGGCTGTACATCTCGATCTGACGGCGGCCGATCACCCGCACCGAGCCGGGCACGCAGATCCGGGACTTGTCGTTGCGGTCCACGTCCGTGCACATGGTCAGCTCGGATTCCTCCTTGGCCGAGCCGAGCAGGGTGGCGATGTTCGCGGCGTCCTCGAGCGGACCCTCGCCGCGCGCGATCGTGCCGGCGATCGGGCAGGTCTCCACCCGGTCCCCGGTGACCCGGACGTACATCTCGGGCGACGCCCCGACGAGATACTCCCCCTCCCCTAGATTGAACAGGAACTCATACGGAGCGGGGTTGCGCTGCCGCAGCAGCTCGTAGAACGCGGCCGGCGACGCGCACCGGCCGTAGAAGACGTGACCCGGGGTGACCTCGAACAGGTCGCCACAGGCGAACCGCTCCCGCGCCTGCGCCACGACCCGCGCATAGGTTCCCGGCCGCGGTGGCGCGGGCAGGTCTTCTGGCCGAACGAGCCGTGGTGCTTGCCCCACCACCGTGCCTGCCGTCCGGCGGTCAAGCCCGGCCGTCGAGACGCCCCCGACCTCGAACTCGTAGGAGTACCTGACCGCCTCCTCGCGCATCCGGTCGAGCACCCAGATCTCGTCCGGCAGGTGCAGCACCAGGTCACGCTGGGCGGCCGGACGCTCCTGGCGCAGCCGCACCGGCTCGAACTGGAACGCCAGGTCATAGCCGAAGGCTCCGTAGAGCCCGAGGTGCGGGTCCTGGCACCCGAACGCCGCCGCGATCTCCCGCAGCGCGGTGAACACCGTCGGCCTGCGGCTGCGGTCTTCCTCGGTGTACTCCTGGTCGGCCTCGGCGATGAGCACGCTGACCTGGTCCGGCCCGCCAGTGTTGGGTCCGGTGCCGCCAGCCCGCAGCAGGGCGGCGCGGATCACCGGCAGCAGCACGCGACCCCGGTCATTCAGCGCGCGTGCCGTGACCTGCCGGCCGGAGGCGATGATCTCCGCGCACGGGTCGGCGTAGGCCATGTGCCAGCGGCTGTAGCGACCGGGGTACTCCATGCCCGAGCTCATCACGCCGCCGCGGCGCTCGTCCACGAGGGCCGCGATCCGGCCGAGCTCGGCGGGGTCAAAGGGCGTGGCGGTGCGGGTGACCCGCACGCCGCCGCGGGTCATTAGTTCGCTGGGCTGGGAGTCCACGATGGCCCCTAGGTTTCTGGGCCCGGCCGACGGCGGGAAAAACAAAAGCGGCCGCCGGTCCCGGGCGGTCGCTTGTTTGCCTGACTGTGTCGCGAAACAGCTTGGGTCAGCACGCCGCCTGAAGGCGGCGCCACCATTGCAGGCGGGCTGTTCGCGTCACAGGCATAGCGTAGCGGATCGCCTGGGCGGCCGCTACCAGGCTAGGCCTGGCAGGCCGGGCGGAGATCCAGCATCCGCCAGCCGGAACGGCCCGTCGACCAGCAAACCGCGACGAGCGCGCGGACCTGGCGGGCGGGATGGCGGCCGGCTCAGAACTCGAATCCGCCAGAGCGCCCGTTGCGGTCGGCGAGCAGGCCGGCCAGGGTGGAGATCGCGATCTCGGGCGGGGTGCGCGAGCCGATGTTGAGGCCGATCGGGCGGTGCACACGGGTGATCTCGTCGGCCGGGACGCCCAGGTCGGTGAGCATCTCCACGTGCGGCCCGACGTGGTGCGGATTGCCCATCAGCCCGATCCACCTGGCCTTGGTGGCCAGCGCGTCCCGGAGCATGACGCCGAGCTCGGGCCGGTGGTGGTCGGTGACGACCAGGTCCGCGGAGTCATCGAGATCATCGGGCACGGCTGTCAGCAGCGGGAACCCGAGGGCGGCGGCGCCCGCCGCGCGCGCCTCGTCGGGCTCGAGCAGCAGGCCGCGGAATCCCATGTCGGCCCCGTATCTCAGCAGGTAGCCGGCCACCGGCGAGGCGAAAACCGCGACCAGCGTCCGTGCTCCCGCCTCGCGGGCCCCGGCCGTCATGGCCGCGGAGGCCGCCGGGGTGACAGCTCCGTGCGCCACGGCGCAGGCCGGGTCTTCCTCGTGCGTGTGCTCAGTCATGACAGCTAGTGTCCCGCGCCTCGGCTAGCACCGCCACCGGCCCTGGGCTGCGCGTGACGTTGTCGCGATGCAGCGTGCGGCCGGGACCAGAGTCCGGCCCGGGAGCGACCAGGCCGGTATGTTGGCTGGCGTGATCTCCCGTGACGATATCCGCGGCGGCTACGAAACGATCCGGCCCTACATCCGGCGTACCCCGGTCATCCGGGCCGATCTCAGCGAGCTCGACGCCTCAGGTCCGGCCCTTCCCGCGGTGGCGCTCAAGCTGGAGCAGCTGCAATGCGCCGGGTCGTTCAAGGCCCGCGGCGCGTTCGCGAACCTGCTGCTGCGCGACGTGCCGGCCGCGGGCGTGGTCGCGGCCTCAGGCGGCAACCACGGCGTGGCCGTGGCCTACGCTGCGCGCCGGCGGGGCGTGCCGGCCAAGATCTTCGTGCCTACCGTCTCCGCCCCGGCCAAGATAGAACGCATCCGCTCGCTCGGCGCCGACCTGGTCGTGACCGGCGAGCGCTACGCCGACGCCCTCGCCGCCGCCCAGGCCTGGGTGCAGACCTCGGGCGCGATGAACGTGCACGCCTTCGACCAGCAGGAGACCCTGCTCGGCCAGGGCACCGTGGCCCTTGAGCTGGCCGGGCAGATCGGTGACCTGGATACCGTGCTGGTACCGGTCGGCGGCGGCGGCCTGATCGCGGGCATCGCCGCCTACTTCGCGGGCACCGTGCGGGTCATCGGGGTCGAGCCGGATGGCGCGCCCACCCTCAGCTACGCCCGGGCGCAGGGCCGGCCGGCCGACGCCCCGGCCGGAAGCGTCGCGGCCGACGCCCTAGCCCCACAGCGCGTTGGTGACCTGGTGTTTCCCATCACCCAGTGCTACGTCGAGGACGTCGTGCTCGTCGATGACACCTCGATCCTGGCGGCCCAGCAGGCCCTGTGGCAGGCGCTGCGGATCGCCGCCGAGCCCGCTGCCTCAGTCGGAATCGCGGCCCTGCTCACCGGCGCGTACAAACCCGCTCCGGGAGAGCGCGTCGCCGTCGTGATCAGCGGCGCCAACATGTCGCCGTCGCAGCTCGAAGCCGCCGGTGGCACACGCCGGCCGTGATGCGGAAGACTGAGCAACTGTGCGCTTCGTCTTTACGCCTCCTGCCGACCGCGCGGCCGGATTGCTCTCGCTGCCATGGTCAGAGCCGCTGGCGGAGTGGCGCGATGATCGGCTCGTCGAGATCCGCCAGCGGGGCATCTCACGGCACGTGGTTCGTTTCGTCTACGACGACGGCGTCCTGTACGCGCTCAAGGAGCTGAGCGAGCGGCTGGCCCGGCGCGAGTACCGGCTGCTCCGGGCGCTGGCCGAGCTGAACATTCCGGCGGTCGAGGTTGTCGGTATCGCGGTGGACCTGAACGAAGCGACCATGGGCCAGGACGACGCGGACGCGATCCTGGTCACCAAGTTCCTCAGCTACGCCACGACGTACCGCGCGGTGTTTTCTCACCCGCGGGGCATGGCGCCCACCGACGGTCTCCTCGACGCGCTGGTGGAACTGCTGGTCCGGCTGCACCTGTCCGGGTTCTTCTGGGGCGACTGCTCGCTGTCCAACACGCTGTTCCGGCACGACGCGGGCAACCTGGAGGCGTACCTGGTCGACGCGGAGACCAGCGAGCAGCACCCGGCCCTGTCCGCCGGGCAGCGTCAGTGGGACGTCGAGCTGGCCACCGAGCGGATTTACGGCGAGCTGCTCGACCTGCAGGCGGGCGAGATGCTGCCTGCGGAGGTGGAGCCGCTCGAAATCGCCGACGAGCTCGGACGGCGGTACGAGTCGTTGTGGCAGGAGCTGACCCGGGAGGAGATCCTGCGCCCGGAGGAGCAGCGGTACCGGATCGCGGAGCGCCTGCACCGGCTCAACGAGCTCGGCTTCGACGCCGACGAGGTCGAGCTGATCAGCACCGGCCAGGGCAACAAGCTGCGGCTGCGGACCCGGGTCGCGGAAACCGGGCACGATTCCCGGCGGCTGTTCCTGCGCACCGGGATCGACGCAGGCGAGCACCAGGCGCGGCGGCTGCTCAACGACATCGCCGGATTCCGGGCCTGGCTGGAGCAGAAACAGGGACGGCCGGTTTCCGAGGTGGTCGCGGCCAACCGCTGGCTGGAAGAGGTGTACGACCCGGTCATCGCCGCGATCCCCGAGGGCCTGCGCGGCCGTCTGCCGCCGGCCGAGATCTTCCACGAGGTCCTCGAGCACCGCTGGTACATGTCGGAGGCGGCAGGCCGCGACGTCGGCACGACCGCCGCCACCCGGGCCTACGTGGAGCAGGTGCTGCCGGCCGCACCCGAGCCGATGGAAAGCGAACCGCTGGAGCCGCTGGGCAGCGGCGACCCGCTTGAGCTTTAGAACCGGCCAGCCGCTGCTACCTTGATTCGGACGGGTGTAGATCGACGTCGGGATTCCCGCCGGGAACCTCGCCTTCGGGGCCGGCCGCGGCGGCCGGCTCTTCCTGGATTCCCCGCCTGAGCCCGCGCAGCGCCACCAGCCCGGCGACCGCCATGATCGCGGCCATCACGTAGAGGACCTCACGCGTGGCGGCGGCGAAGTCGGCCCGGATGAACAGCGGAATGGTAGCCACGTTCCCGTTCCCGCCCTGCAGCTCGGCGATCTTGGACGCCTGCGCGGAAGCCGCCTGCGGAGGCAGGCCCCGGGCGACGAGCGAGGAGGTGATGCTGGACCGGAACTCGGTGATCAAGACCGTGCCCAAGATGGCGAAGCCGAGGCTCGCGCCGTAGTTGCGGACGGTCTGGGTGATGCCGGTGGCCTCGCCGTAAGAGAACCGGGACGCCCGGTTCACCGCGTCGGTGTTGGCCTGCCCGAGCATGAGGCCCAGGCCGGCCCCGGCGATGATGATGTAGATGACCTGGGATCCGGGATGCAGGTCGGTCGCCTGGCCCGCCCAGAGCGCGAACCCCACCGCTGCCATCGCGCAGCCGAGCACCACTGGCCGCTTGGCCCCGGTCCGGTCCAGCATCCTCCCGCCGATCTGCGCGAACACCACGAAGCCGAGGAAGAAGTACAAAATGAGCAGGCTCGCCTGGGTGGCCTTCTCACCCAGCGCGATCTGCCCGTACACGCTGACGAAGAAGAACACCGGGATGAACGCCATCATGACGATCAGCAAGATGACGTTCTCCACGAGAAAGGCCCGGTTGCCGAAGATGCGCACGTTCATCAGCGGGGACGCGGTCCGGTGCTCGACCACGACGAAGACGCCGAGGAGCACCAGGCCCGCCACGATGCACACCTCGATCGCCGGGTTGCCCCAGCCCCAGATGGAGGACTGCTGGAGCCCGAACACGCTCAGGGCCACGCCGCCGACGATCAGCGCCAGGCCGCGGTAGTCCATCGGCGCCGGGCGGCATTCGTTGGGAGGCTTGGAGATGGCGATCAGCGCCAGCGCGATGAGCGCGACCGGGATGTTAATCCAGAAGATCGACCGCCAGGTCCACTGGATCAGGTAGCCGCCCGCGATCGGGCCGATCGCGGTCAGTGCCCCGGCGATGCCGAAGAACAGGGCCAGCGCCCGGCCGCGCGAGCGAAGGTCGAAGGTCACCACCACGATCGCGTCGCGGCCGGGAACATGACCGCCCCGCCC
>Ga0209839_10000746_pt1 | contig 16590 bp, 12 predicted proteins | sample OrgsoiDNA2013050_FD_185800 | JGI IMG/M metagenome (GOLD analysis project Ga0209839, IMG submission 185800) | Permafrost soil microbial communities from the Arctic, to analyse light accelerated degradation of dissolved organic matter (DOM) -... | ecosystem: Environmental > Terrestrial > Soil >... | reverse complement strand
GTATTACCTGCCGGATTCCAGATCTGCGCCTGGTTGTCTCGTCCGCCCGAGGCCAGGAGGGTGCCCTGCAGGTTCCAGACTACCGCCTGTACTGCCGCTGCATGTCCCTTATAAACAAGGGTGCTCTGATTGCTGGCGTTCCATAGGCGCACGGTGTGGTCGCGAGAACTGGAGGCAAGCTGCGCGCCATCCGGTGACCAGGAGAGCGCCGTGACCTCGCTACTGTGGCCGCTGAGGACGGATTTTACTTGCGACGGCTGCTGATTTGCATAGAAATATATGCCGCTGCCGATGCCGAGACTGGCGACCGCTGTGCCGCCGATGATCCATGCCAACGCGCTCCTGCGGCTCACGCGCTGTTTATGTGGGACATCCTGACTGTCTTGCGGCTCAATGGGCGGTGTTGCTGCTTGCAGCGGCTGCAGGAGCGATATGGGACGCTGAGTGTGTAGTGATTGGGCACCGGATTGTAGGTTCACCGTGGGCGCGAGCGCCTGGGAAGGTGTGTTATGCGTTATCCCACCTGACGATGCCGAAGCGGTGGGAACGCCGTTCATCAGTGGCGCTATCGTCGCGGGAAATGATGGTCCGCTGTTATTGGGCGCTGTCGGAAGTGTGAGGCGGCGTGGTGTTGCCCCTTCGTACATGCGCTGGATGAAATCCTCCGCGAAGGCCGCGATAGAAGGGTAGCGTTGCGCTGGCTGTTTGGCGAGTGCGCGCGCCAGGACGTTCTCTACGCCGCTGGCTATGGCAGGATTGGCGGCGCGTATAGGCGGCGGCTCCGCGCTGAGATGTTGGTGCATCAGGTACAACGGATCACCCTGGAACGGCGGGCGACCGGCGAGGAGGTAGTAGACCATAATTGCGAGGGCGTACTGGTCGCTCTCGGGACCCGCTATGCCGTCGAATTGCTCCGGTGCCATGTATGTTGGTGTCCCCAGCACATGGCTGGTCCCTGAAACGGCTGAGAAGAAACGCGCCAGACCGAAGTCGGAGAGCAGCAAGAAGATCTTGCCCGTACCGCTTGCCACCCTGCTATCATAGCGCAGTAAGAAGTTCGCGGGCTTCACATCGCGGTGAATGATGCCTTGCTCGTGCGCGTATTGGAGCGCGGAAGCGGCCTGCAGCAAGTAGTCACCCGCCTCTGCGACGCTCAGCGGCCATGTGTTCGGTAGGTCGGGTGGTAGCTTTGGAGCCATACTCAGAGACGTGGCCGTGCCAGCGCGCCGACGCAGCCAATCACCCAGAGAACCCTCCGGGCGGTACTGCATCACCATGTAGGCGCGGGTGCCGCTCGCGGTCTCCTCCTCGCCATAACGATACAGGGGCAGGATATGCAGGTGATCGAGGCTGGCGACCGCGCGGGCTTCTTGCTTGAAACGCTCCTCGGCCCGACCCGCGCTCGCGGAATCGGAGAAATCCTCTTCATCGTTGCGAATTACCTTGATGGCTACCTGTTGACCGATAGTCCTGTCCTCTGCAAGGTAAACGCTCCCCATGCCACCGCTGCCCAGTAAACTGGTCAACGTATAGCCACCAAGGTTGGTACCAACAAGCGTCTCCACTAGAATCAAATCTCCTCTGCTCACTTTTTACACGCGCAGCCACTATGATGATAGCATGAGTTAGCGGGCCTGTCTACGAAAATGAGGTATGCAGGGGTGCCTTCCGGCTATCTTGAGAAACTTTTGAGAAATGCATCTCTTCAGTCCAGTAGGGATGGGCCTTGCGTCCATCCGGCTACCCACTGCACTGTCTTGAGCCGGATGGACGCAAGGCCCATCCCTACTGAAAAATGGAGTAAAAAAAATGTCGGTCCACGCGGGACCGACATCAAGTGACCACTGTAATAATCTAATGTACATTATGTAGTGCGGCGATAATGAGCGCGCTAAAGGCGATGCCACACAGCAGGAGCAGGAGAAGCCCTACCGCGTAAGGAATAAGCACCACCGCTGTCGCTCTTCCGCCAGAGAGGCGATGCGTTGCCATAATCTGGTAGACATTGAGCACAATGCTATACACGAAGAGAGCCAGCCCAAGTATACCGGCGATGGCTGCACCCGCGACCGGAATGACGCCTAACAGACCGAGCAGACTACTGATGATGTAGAGTGGTGCCTGGTAGAGGAGCGCGGTATAGCCCTGCGTCAGGAAGGTCCCCTGCCCTTTGAACGCTTTGGCAATCAGGAACTGGATGCCTACCCCGATGAAGAACGAGAGTGGGACTGAGATGATTCTGGAAAAGGCACCCCCGACAGAACCAGCGACTACGAAAGATTGGTATGCTTGCATTGATGAGCCGGTGAGGTTGCTGTTCGCAGCATACGAACTTGCCACGGCACCAGAGAACAATGCGGTGATGAGTCCAAGGACAACACCTACAACAATCATAATCAGCAACTGAATGAAGGTGATATCCCAGCTCGCCTTGCGCAGTTCTTCCGCGAACGTTGAGGCAGATGGTTTCGTCAAGACTCGGATGTACTGGTTGGGTAGCTGTTGCACGGCCTGGTTAAGTGGCAGTGGCCTTAAGCGTTCCTGGAAGCCAGCCGGGCCAGAGAACGCCGGTTCGCTTCCATCTGGTGGTGCTCCATAGCCCTGAGGCGCTCCATAAGGAGGCTGCGGTGCTCCATAAGGAGTTTGTGGCGCTCCGTAAGGAGGTTGCTGCGCTCCATAGCCAGGAGGCGCTTCGTAGGGAGATTGCTGCGCTCCGTAACCACTCGGTTGTGAGGGTTGCTCATAAGGATTCTGCGGAGGCGGTGCCCCATAAGGATTCTGCGGCGTAGTGCCGTAACCCGTGGGCGGCTGTGGCTCGTAAGGATTCTGTGAAGCGCTATAAGGCGGCTGCCCCGATGGCGGCTGTGAAGGCGGTGTGTTATCGTAATTCTGATTGGCATCTTGAGACATGCTCATCTCCTAACTCTTTATAGGCAACTATGGTGAGAACATGACGAGGTTACCTGTTCCATCATAGCACGAAGCAGATTTTTTGTCTAATTCCCGCACATGCTTAATTCCTTGTTTTATGTATCTAAATATTCTAAATAACGAATATGCTTTAGCACTGAAGAACTTGCGCTCGCATTCGCTGACTGCGTATAATGGCAAGAGAATGTTCTCTGCATATTGTTGCGACGCAGCGAAACAAAGGGGTTTCGGAGCTGTTAGCACCGCTGGAGATGATCCGTCCGTTCTCCCTGTGCTCCTGCCTGCCTGCTCCTCGAACTCCGCATCTTACGATTGTACATCTCTGGCGCTGTTGCCAGATGAGGGATAAATGAAGGGATTACACCTATGCCCGAACAAGATTTTATGCCTATCCAGAACTTTGATTACCTGGAGTTCTATGTAGGGAATGCGATGCAAGCGGCCTATTATTTTAGCAACGCCTGGGGCTTTACTCCCATTGCGTATGCTGGTCTGGAGACGGGCGTGCGCGACCGCAGCAGCTACGTGCTGGAACAGGGCAATGTGCGCCTCGTCCTGACCTCGCCGCTGGGCCCCGAGGGTGAGATTGCTGAGCATGTGAAGCTACATGGTGATGGAGTGAAGGTCATTGCCTTGCGCGTCGAGGATGCCGCGCGCGCCTATCGCGAGGCAACGAGTCGCGGCGCGCGCGGCGTCGCGGAACCGAAGACGCTGCGGGACGACTCCGGTATGGCGCAACTCTCCTCGATCGCTATCTACGGCGATACGATCCATACCTTTGTCGAGCGGCAGGACTACAATGGCACGTTCCTGCCCGGTTACACGGCGTTGTCGAGTTCGACGCCGCGCCGCGCGCGCCCCGCTGGCCTGGCGGGAATCGATCATGTTGTGGGCAACGTGGAGCTCGGTAAGATGAACGAGTGGGTCTCCTTTTACGAGCGTGTGATGGGCTTTACGCAACTGATCCACTTTGACGACCGCGCCATCAGTACGGAGTATTCCGCGCTTATGTCAAAAGTGATGCAGAATGGCAGCGGGCGTATCAAGTTTCCCATCAACGAACCGGCCCAGGGGAGGCGCAAGTCGCAGATTGAGGAGTACCTGGATTTCTATCGCGGCCCCGGCGCGCAGCACATCGCGCTGATTACCGATGATATTATTGCAACCGTGCGCAACTTGATGGAGCGCGGTGTTGATTTCCTCGCCACGCCCACGTCGTACTATGAGACGGTGCTCGATCGCGTTGGCAGCATCGAGGAGGATATTCAGCAGCTCTCAGAACTGGGCATTCTGCTCGATCACGACGACGAGGGCTATCTCTTGCAGATCTTCTCCAAGCCGGTCGTCAATCGTCCCACGGTCTTCTTCGAGATTATCGAGCGCAAGGGTGCCCGTGGCTTCGGCGAGGGCAACTTCAAGGCGCTCTTCGAGGCATTGGAGCGCGAGCAGGCACTAAGAGGCAATCTGTAACATGAAATTGGTAAGCTTTAAAGCAGGCGATGGCCTGACGCACGCGGGCGCGCTGCACGAGAAGTACGTGGCCGGACTTGAGTATCCGGCCCTCCTTGAACTGCTGCGCGATCCCGTCGGCCTGGAACACGCGCGGGCCGCCCTGATGCAGGAGCCGCAGGGTGGCTCTTACCTCTATGTTCCCGAGACGGAGAAGAAGCCCGCGTCGATTCTGGATAGCGTGCAGCCATTATGGGGCGAAGAGGCGAAGGGTTACGCGTTGAACGAGATTCGCTTCCTGCCGCCCATTCCTGAACCGCCCACGCTGCGCGACTTCTACGCCTTCGAGCAGCACGTCAAGGCCGCCCGCTTGCTACGTAACGCGGAGATGATTCCAGAATGGTATGAGATTCCGACGTTCTACTTCAGCAATACCAGCGAGCTCTATGGGCACGATAGCGATGTTCCTTATCCTGAAGGGAGCATGGAGCTTGATTTCGAGCTTGAGATCGCCTGCGTGATTGGTCGCGAAGGGAAAGACATTCTGGTCGAGGAGGCCGCAGATTATATCGCGGGCTATACCATTATGAACGACTGGAGCGCGCGCGACCTGCAGCGCAAGGATATGAAGCTCAGTCTTGGCCCAGGCAAGGGCAAAGATTTCGCCACTTCGTTTGGACCCTGTCTGGTGACGCCCGACGAGCTGGCGTCGCTGCGCAGAGGCTCCGGTGCAAGCGAGCGCTACGACATGCTCATGCTTGCGCGCATCAATGGGCAGGAGGTCTCGCGTGGCAATTTCAAGGACATCTATTACAGCTTCCCGCAGATGATCGCCTACGCCTCGCGCAACGCCCGCCTGCGCGTCGGCGACGTGATCGGCTCCGGTACCGTGGGCACGGGTTGTATCCTGGAATTGACGCCTGCCGTGCATCCCTGGCTCCAACGCGGCGATGTCGTCGAATTAGAGATCGCGGGCATTGGTATATTGCGCAACCGGATTGTGTAGTTCAGAAGCAGGAGGCAACGATGCCGAACTATCATCAGCTGGGTGAGATACCCCCCAAAAGACATACGCAATTTCGCAAACCGGATGGCACGCTCTACTCCGAGGAGGTCTTCGGTACCGAGGGCTTCTCGGGCAACTATTCCATCCTCTATTATACCCATCCACCTACACGCGTAAAAAGAATCGAGAAGGCTCAACCACTTATCCCCGAAGTATGGGATGAGGGTCTGCAGCGCCATCACCACCTCAAAAGCGCGCAACTTGGTCGCTTCGGCGATGCCGTACTCGGTCGTCAGACGCTGATGTTCAACAACGACGTTGTGCTGGGCGTGGTAAAGCCGACCGAGGCCATGAACTACTTCTACCGCGACGGCGATTCCGACCTGGTGTACTTTGTACACGATGGGCATGGCACGCTGGAGACGAACTTCGGCCTATTGCCCTATCACGAGGGCGACTACATCGTGATTCCGCGTGGCACAACCTTCCGTTTTGATCTCGCAGCCGACAGTCCCGAAACGACCTTCCTGGTCATCGAGGCGCACGGTACCATCGAGCCTCCCCGGCGCTACCTGAATAAAAATGGGCAGTTGCTGGAGCACGCGCCGTACTGTGAACGCGATATCCGTCGCCCGCAGGAGCTGGTCGTGCATAGTGAGTCGGGCGAGTACGAGGTGCGCCTCAAGGTCGGCAACACGCTCACCAGCTACTGGTACGACTTCCATCCTTTGAATGTCGTGGGCTGGGATGGCTACGAATATCCCTGGATCTTCAATATCGCCGACTTCGAACCCATCACAGGCCGCGTCCATCAGCCGCCGCCCGTACATCAGACCTTCCAGGGACCCAACTTCGTCATCTGCTCGTTTGTGCCGCGCAAGCTGGACTACCATCCGCTCTCGATACCCGTTCCTTATAATCACAGCAATATCGATAGCGAAGAGATGATCTACTACGTCAACGGGAACTTCGGCAGCCGCCGTGGCGTCGAGCGCGCCTCCATCACCCTGCACCCGCGCGGCATCCCCCACGGCCCACAGCCCGGTGCAGTCGAGAATAGCCTCGGTGCCGAACGCACCGACGAGCTCGCCGTCATGGTGGATACGTTCCACCCATTGACGCTGACGAACTTCGCCCAAAAAATAGATGATATAGCATATCCGTACAGCTGGCTTGGTTAGAGCAGAGAAAGGAGGAATACGATGACGACGGAGCCACGCATCATAAAATTTTACGAAACAACGCTGCGCGACGGAGAGCAGACGCCCGGCGTGCATTACTTTCCACAGGAGAAGCTGACAATCGCCCAGGCATTGGCGGAGATGGGCTTCGATACCCTGGATTGCGGCTTCCCCGTCTCCTCGCCAGCGGAGTTCGACGCCGTGCGCCTGATCGCCTCGAAGGTCGAAAACGTCGAGATCTGCGCCATTGGACGTGCCAATAAGGGCGATATCGACGCGGCGTGGGAGGCTGTCAAAATCGCGGCGAAATCAGCCATTCAACCGTTTATCAGCGTCTCGCCGCTGCACCGCGAAGTGAAGCTGGGCAAGACGCGCGACGAGGTGCGCGAGATGGCCCGCGTCGCCGTAGCGCATGCGCGCACCTATACCGAGAACGTCGATTTCGCGCTAGAAGATACCACGCGCACCGAGCACGATTTCATCCTGGAGGTGTGCGAGGCGATCTTCAAAGAGGGTGTGCGTTATGTCTCGCTCTGCGATACCGTCGGCTTTGCCCTACCCTGGGAGTTTGGTCAGCTCGTGGCCGATGTGAAGCACGAATTTCCAGGTATCCTCATCTCAGCCCATTGTCATAACGATCTGGGCATGGCCGTGGCGAATGCCATTGAGGGTCTGCGCAATGGCGCGGACCGTGTGGATACCTGCATCAACGGTCTGGGCGAGCGTGCTGGCAATGCCGCCAGCGAAGAGGTCGCGATGGCGCTGCGCACCCGTTCTGCCGACCTCGGCCTGGATGTCAGGGTGGACACCACGAAGATTGCCTCCGTCAGTCGCCTCGTCGCGCAACTCTCGGGTATGCAGCCGCAGTGGACCAAGCCGATCGTCGGGAAGAACGCCTTTTCGCACGGCGGCGGCATTCACCAGGACGGTGTCTTGAAAGATGCGCGCACATATGAGATCATGACACCAGAGTCTGTTGGACTCTCTCCCGCCGATCGTCGCATGCACATGGGCAAGCTTTCGGGCCGCGCCGCCCTGGGTGCCCAGATGCAGGAGCTTGGCTACCAGCTGGCCCTGGACCAGCTCGACTTCGCCTTCGACATGGCGAAACTGATGCTCGGTAAGAAAAAGGTTCTGGAGGAGATGGATATGCGGCATATTGCCGAGACCGCTTTGCACAAAAACGATTTCAGTATCCTCTAAGCGGATCGTGGAAGAACGTTAACGGCAAATCCTCCAAAGTGGGAGTATACTTGCAAGACTCTAAAAAGTCAAGCGAAAATGTAGTAGGAGACACTATATGCCAAAGACTATGTTTGAGAAGATCTGGGATGCCCACGTCGTGCGCGACGTGCCCGGAGAATCGACGGTTATTTATATTGACCGTCACCTGGTGCATGAGGCGACCTCGCCACAGGCGTTTGCCGGTCTGCGCACCGCCAAGCTTCCTCTACGCCGCCCCGATGCCACCGTGGCCGTGCTCGACCATAACGTCCCGACGGTCAACGGTCGCCGCATGCTCGATGTCGTAGACAAGGAGAGCGAGCTCTGCATAACCACCCTTGAGCAGAACGCAAAAGATTTCGGCATGACGCTCTTCAAAATGAATGACGAGCAGCAGGGTATCGTACACATCATTGGACCCGAGCTTGGCCTCACCCTCCCCGGCATGACGCTGGTCTGCGGCGACTCCCACACCTCCACGCATGGAGCACTGGGCGTCTTCGCCATCGGCATCGGCACCAGCGAAGTCGAGCATGTGCTTGCCACCCAGTGCCTCTTGCAGCAGAAGCCCAAAACGATGAATATTCGCGTCGAGGGCAAGCTTGCTCCCGGCGTGACGGCCAAAGACCTGGCGCTGGCGATTATTGGCAAGCTGGGCACGGGCGTCGGCACCGGCCACGTCATCGAGTTCAGCGGATCAGCCGTGCGCGACCTCTCGATGGAGGGACGCATGACGCTGTGTAATATGGCTATCGAGGCCGGTGCGCGCGCCGGTATGGTTGCTCCCGACGAGACGACCTTTGCCTATATCAAGGGACGCCCCTACGCGCCGCAGGGCGAGCTCTTCGATCAGGCGGTCGCGTCCTGGCGGCAGCTCGCCAGCGATCCCGGCGCGCAGTTCGACGCCGTACACACGATCAATATTGACGGCCTGGGTCCGCAGGTCACCTGGGGCATCAATCCCGGCATGGTCGCCGATGTCAATAGCGCCGTCCCCGATCCCGCCGCCGTGAGCGATCCCTTGCAGCGCCAGAGCTACGAGCGCGCCCTGAAATACATGGACCTGCAGCCCGGTCAGAAGATCTCCGACATCAAGCTGGACACCGTCTTCATCGGCTCCTGCACCAATTCGCGCCTGGAGGATCTGCGCATGGCCGCTCAGTACGTAAAGGGCAAACACGTCGCTCCCAACGTGCGCGCGCTGGTCGTTCCAGGTTCGATGCGCGTGCGTCATATGGCCGAAGAAGAGGGCCTGGCCGATACCTTCCGCGAGGCAGGTTTCGAGTGGCGCGAGGCGGGTTGCAGCATGTGTATTGCGATGAACGGCGACCACCTCTCCGAAGGCGAGCGTTGCGCCTCTACCAGCAACCGTAACTTCGAGGGACGCCAGGGTCGTGGTGGCCGCACGCACCTCGTCAGCCCTGCGATGGCAGCGGCGGCGGCCATCGCAGGACACTTTGTCGATATCCGAGTTTTAATCCCTAACGAGTCGTGAAAGAGCGTTGAAGCCAGCCACCACTGAGTGGAGATTATACACGCAAAACGTTCAAAGGTCAAGCAAAAATGTGTTAGGAGAAAGTTGTGGAACCATTTACAACTCTGACGGGCCTGGTTGCCCCGTTAGAGCGCACCAACGTTAACACCGACGAGATCACGCCCGCGCGTTTCCTGAAGACGATTAAGCGCACGGGCTTCGAGAATGCGCTCTTCGCGAACTGGCGTTTTCTCAATGACGGCTCGCCCAATCCCGATTTTGTGCTGAACCAGCCGCGCTACCAGGGCGCGAAGATCCTGCTGGCCGACGATAACTTCGGCTGCGGCTCCTCGCGCGAGCACGCGCCCTGGGCCCTACACGATTACGGCTTCCGCTGCCTGATCGCGCCCAGCTTCGCCGATATCTTCTACAACAACTGTTTCAATAACAGCATTCTGCCCATCACTCTCGACCAGGCAACTGTGCAGGAGCTCTTCGCCGAAGTCGCGGCTACCGAGGGCTATACGCTGGACATCGATCTTGCCGCCCAGGCGATCACCACGCCGAGCGGGCGCGTAATACGTTTCGAGATCGACTCGTTCCGCAAAGAGGCGCTGCTCCAGGGCTTAGATAATATCGGCTGGACGCTTTCACACAACGATGAGATCGCCAGCTATGAGAGTCGCCGCAAGCAAGAGGCTCCCTGGCTCTTCCCCGTTGAGGCACACTGATTCTCTTACAATCGTGAGGACCTGCGCCTTCGTGGTTGCGGGTCCTCTCGTTATCTCAGTAGGGAAGGGGCTTGCCCCCTTCCGGTTGGAAAAGAGATCGTGATGTTATACACCATAACGACCGGTGATCCGACCGCCCCGGCCATCGTTTTTTTGCATGGGGCGGGGCTGAGTGGACGCATGTGGCAGCCGCAGATGGAGTGTTTAACCGACTACTATTGCCTGGCTCCTGATCTACCAGAGCAGGGCAAGAGTCTCGACATTGCTCCATTCCAGCTCGAAGATGCCGCCAGACGCGTAATCGAGCTGATCGCTGCGCGCGTTCCAGGCCAACGCGCCCACCTGGTTGGACTCTCTCTCGGCGCGGCGGTCGCGCTGGCTATGATGCGCCTCGCGCCAACCTATGTCGATCACGCCATCATAACGGGGACGGCTCCCCTCAAGGCGTATGGCAAATTCGCCATTGCGCTCATTCCGCTTATGAAATTGTTCAATATAGAAAAGCAGGTTGACGCATCCTATAAGCAGTTTGGTATACCCGAGGCGTACCGCGCGACATTTCGCGAAGATCTTCTGCTCGCCACCACGCCTGCCTTTACGCGGCACTCGATCGAGGCACTTATTGATCTCAATGACTTGCTGCCCTGCGAATCTGAAGTGCCGACGCTGGTTGCGGTTGGCGCGAAGGAGAACAGCGTAGCCAAAAGTGGTGCCAGGAAATTCGCAGCCTGCCTGAAGCATTCACAGATGATCGTTGTGCCCGGCGTAGGACATGTCTGGAACCTGCAAGCTCCCGACCTGTTCACCGAAACCGTGCGCAACTGGATCGAAGATCGCCCTATCCCAGAAAGAAATGTATGAAAGAACCAACAACTGCTTCCCTTCGTCTTCCTGTCGGTCTCGCCTTTTTAGGGTTTGTGCTTAGTGGAATGAATGATGGCGTCGGTGGAGTCCTTCTTCCAAGCCTCAGCAGATTTTACGGCGTTGGTGATGCCATCCTTGGCCTGCTCTTTTTCGTCACTTCCTTTGGTTTTTTTCTTTCTGCCCTGTGTAGCGGTCTCCTGACACAGCGATTCGGGCTGCGTTGGGTGCTCTTACTTGGAACAACAACGTTTCTGATAGGTGTGCTCCCCTTTGGATTGAAGCTGCCGTTTGTCCTGCTCTTTCCTGCTCGGCTCGTGCTCGGGTTGAGTATAGGTCTGCTCGAAACCGGATTGAATATTTATATCACGACACTTCCGCGCTCTACCCTCTTGCTAAACTACCTGCATGCTTTCTATGGCGTGGGGGCGCTGATTGGCCCTATAGCAGGTACCATCATTCTTGCTCTCCAATGGGGATGGAACAGTGTTTATCTGCTGCTGGGAGGCGTGAACCTGCTTCTGTTGCTGGGCTTTGTGACTCTTTCCCATCCTGTGCAGCCCAGCGCGCTTGCTCAGGAAGAGAAGCAAGACACGGCTGGAAATGTGCTGAGTGCAACATTGAAGCTTCCTGTCGTCTGGTTGGCTACGCTTTTTCTGTTCGTCTACGTTGGCATTGAGGTGAGCCTGGGCAATTGGGCCTACAGCTTTTTGCTGGGAAGTCGGCACGAAGGAACGGTGCTGGCTGGTTGGATTGTGAGCGCCTACTGGCTTGGCCTTACGCTGGGACGTTTTCTCCTCCAGAATCTGGCCGAGCGCGTTGGCCTTGGAACGAAGGGGCTGGTGTATATCTGCATGATCGCGCTTGGAGTTGGCCTCCTGCTGATCTGGTTCATTCCGGGTGAGATCATGGCGGTGCTGGCCTTCGCTCTCATCGGCTTCAGTCTGGGTCCGCTCTATCCTCTTACCGTTGCTATCACGCCGAAGCTGGTTCCGGCAGCCCTCGGCCCGAGTGCGATCGGTGTGTTAGTCAGTCTCAGCATTCTTGGCATCGCCGTTTTCCCCTGGATAGCGGGCGTACTGGCACAGTTTGTTGGCATCTGGACCCTCTTACCATATACATTTGGCCTCACCCTTCTGCTGATTGCTTTATGGCGCGGCCTTGGGTATAGTGAACAAGGGTAGATTTCCTGCTTCAAAAGGGAGAGAAGGCTATGGTATTATTGTTAGTGGGAATAAGATAGCCTCAAAGAAGGGATATATGCGCCGTGTCGATCCAGCAAGTTGACCCTGGTATGGTTGCTTACCAGATTCTCGATGTCGAGGGCAACCTGGTGGGCAAGCTGCCCGATCTCAGTGCCGAGCGCCTGCTGTCACTTTACCGCTCTATGCACCTGGGTCGGGTCTTCTCAAACAAGATTATCGCCTTGCAGCGCCAGGGAAGGGCCACCACCTTTGGCTCCCTGGTGGGTCAGGAGGCGACCGCCATTGGTCTGGCGGCTCCCATGCAGGCGCAGGACTGGCTCTCTACCACCTATCGCGAGATCGCTTCCTTGCTCGTCAGGGGCATCCCGCCAGCCACCCTGATCTACTCTTTTCGCGGCTACTCGCCGCCCTTTCCAAAGGAAGCGCGCTGCCTGCCCATCCAGATCGTCATTGGCACACAGATGCTGCACGCGGTGGGACTGGGCATGGCGGCGAAGATCGCCGGTGAGCCTGCTGTCTCCGTGGGCGTGTGCGGCGATGGAGCGACCTCCGAGGGCGATTTCAACGAGGCGCTGAACTTCGCCGGTGTCTTCCAGGCACCGGTGGTGCTTGTGATACAAAATAACGGCTGGGCCATCAGCGTGCCGCGTCATCGCCAGTCTGCTGCGCTCACCCTCGCCGCCCGTGGCGGTGGCTTCGGTGTGCCCTCGGTGCTGGTCGATGGCAACGACGTGCTCGCGGTCTACGATGTGATGCAGCAAGCCCTGGAGCGCGCGCGGGCGGGCCAGGGACCAACCCTGGTCGAGACGCTGACCTATCGTGTGGGTTCCCACACCACCGCCGACGATGCCACGCGCTACCGCGATGCCGCTGAGGTCGAAGCCTGGCGCGCAAAAGATCCTGTCCTGCGCTTCCAACGCTTTCTCACCAATCGCGATCTGCTGACCGCCGAACAGGACCAGCAACTGATCGCCGAAGTCGAGGCCGAGATCAACGCCGCCGTCAGCGAGGCCGAGGCGATGCCGCCTCCCGCGCCCGACGCATTCTTCGACTACGCGGAGGCCAACCTCTCGCCCCGTCTGCAGCAGCAGCGCGCCGAGCTGCTGCACTATAGCCAGCAGAGCAAGCCAGGAAGGAGCTAGCAACTATTTTAGAATATGCATTTTAAACACATATTCTAAAACAGAACGGTTTACAACTTGTAAATTGTGAGTTTAAGCGGCTCTGTCCCACATGTGACACTGTTGGTAAAGCTCTTATCTGAACAACACTTAAGCGTGTTTTCTCGTTGAGGACGCGCTTGAAAAATGCAAGACCAGGGAGCTTTACCAACAGTGTCACATGTGGGACAGAGCCATTAAGCTGGTGGGAACTTGCTGATTATTCTGTGGATGAGCTATTTCCTACATCCTCATTTGATTGGTCTTCTCACTGCTGAGGGAGCCGTTCATCTATAGAAGAAAGGTCAAATTCCACCAGTTTAATCTCACAATTTACAATTTTTTTATAGCATTGCCGTTTCTACGTTAATATCTAAGAATACAGTGATTGACCAAGATAATAACTGTACGGAAAGGTACTCCTAACATATGCGCAAGCAGGTACGACGCAATGCCAAGCACCTCTCATTAACCAAGCAGGAAAATATTACTCCCACAGGACGAGAAATAGCCGTTATAAAAGGAGACATCGAGCCCGAACGGCCTAAAACAACTGATAAAGACGTATGGAGAAAATTTTGGGCTACGTGGGGTGACTCATGGCGACTAGAGATAGAAATTGACAAGGAGCGCCAGGATTACTTAAAGAAGCGCTGTAGTATCAAAGTGGATATCGCCAAGGGCATATACCCTTTCAAAAATATTACTTTAACCCGTGCAGACGTTGAATGGTTGATAGCAGCGCACTCAGGTATATATTCGGAAGTACCAGAGCTGAAATCTTTGGATCTTCGGGGAGTAAATCTGCGTGACGTGAGCCTTTCCCATCTCCCACTTAGTGGAATATGTGCAGGAATTAATTGGGATGATACCCCAGTTTCCTTGTCAGCACAGGAAACAGAGGCAGCAGCAGCACATTTTGAAGGAGCAAGTCTTGATTACGCAGATTTAAAAAATGCGTGTCTGGATGGGGCGCACTTTGAAGGAGCCCTTCTCTATGGCGCACATTTAGAGAATGCAACTCTTTCTTTCGCTCATCTTCAAGGGGCTGATCTGAGTAACGCATATCTAGACAAAGCAAACTTATTTGCTGCGCGTTTAGAAAACAGTTATCTTCGCGGTGCCACTCTGATAGGGGCGTCTCTTGCAAGCGCAATTATGACACAGGCATACTTCAAACATGCAAAAATGCAAAAAATAGATATGAGTGAGGTAAAAGCAAGAGGAGCAAATTTTCAGAAGGCAGATTTAGAGGGAGCAAAACTTTTTAAAGCAGATATACAATTAGCGGACTTCAGCGAAGCAAATTTAAAAGGAGTTGAAGGAATGTTTACGGATCTGCAAAAAGCTAATCTCTCTTCTGCTTGTCTTCGGGAAGCGTACCTTGAATTTGGCTCTTTGAAAGAAAGCAAACTAACGAATGCGGATTTGCAAGCAGCAGACCTAATGGGAGCACATTTGGAAAAAGCAAACCTTTCTTCTGCTCATTTTGAAGGTGCAAAGTTAGTAGCTGCATTTCTTCAGGGAGCAGAATTGAATGGCACATTTTTTGATACTGCTACTCTTCTGCGAGGAGTAACGTTGGGTGATAAGCAATATGGTTGCACTTCATTGATTGACATTCGATGGGGAGATGTTAATCTTTCTCAAATACGCTGGGATACCCTAAAAATGCTTGGCAATGAAGAAGAAGCAAGGCGTTGTAGGGTGGGCAAAGAACGAAAAAAGAATAAGGCCCACAGAGTCTCGAAATACCAAAATGCAGTCCGAGCCAACCGCCAGCTTGCCCTTATATTGCAATCCCAAGGGATTAATGAATTAGCTTCACATTATGCCTACCAGGCCAATAGACTGCAACGGATTGTCTTTCGACACCAGCGAAAATTTGGGCAATATCTCTTTTCCCTTTTTATTGATCTAATTGCGGGATATGGATATAAGCCCCAACAAAGTGCGCTGGCTTACCTTATTGTGATCTTTGGATTTATGGGGTTGTACTTGCTAAATGCACACTTTGCAGTGCCTCACCTCAGTTGGGATGAAGCATTAGTCCTAAGTATTAGTAGTTTTCATGGGCGCGGTTTTTTCACCCAGGATATTACCTTGGGAGATCCTTATGCAAGGATTTCAGCAGCAGAAGCAGTTGTAGGGCTACTGATCGAATTAAGTTTCATCGCGACCTTTACTCAACGATACTTTGGAAAATAATACCTTTCAGTCTAACAAAACCTCTATGGGAATGTCAGTGTAAATTGTGAGATTAAACTGGGGCCAATGAGGATGTAGGAAATAGCTCATCCACAGAATAATCAGCAAGTTCCCACCAGCTTAATGGCTCTGTCCCACTCTTGGCGCTTCAAGCTCATCCGCGCCAGGAGCGGTTTCCTGAGACCAACTCATAACTCTGCAATACCTGCATCACCAAGAGCGAGCCAGAACCACTCTTCAAGGCAATTACCAGGAACGTCTTTCTGCTGAATAATTGAAGTTGTCTTTTGCCGCTTTCGCGCATTGCCTCCTTTGACAGGGAAACAGCCCTCCTGTAAGCTTGCTGATCGAGCAACATCCCGCATCATCGAGCCTGCGGAAGAACCTAAATGTGGGTAAAATCACAGCTCTGCTTTAGCTCGTAACTTTTCTTGGAACTGTCGGATGATTCTCGACGCTGTAGTGTCGTTCAGATCAAGCACATAGGCATCTTCAACTCTTACCATTTCTTGATTTCGAAGTAGATAGAGAGGTCCAAGATAGAGTTTTTGTGCCATAATGCGTCCTTCTTCAGAGACAGCTTGTGCGTAGATGCGTTTGATACGCTTCTCAGGATACTGCTCTAACCAGTAATCTGTGATGGCCTTGATAACTTTGTTCATAAGTTCTGGATGGTCTGGGTGAACAACAGCACTATTGGCTAAAAGTGTGTATTCTCCTGGTTGGTCATAACTGAGTATCTCGTCCGGTGTAATGTCCTTTTCGTCTTTCTTGCCAATAAGGACGTCCAAAATAACTGATTCAGGAAGAGGAATGAGACCTAAATAGGCGTAACATGTTCTACGATCTTTGGCATCAAAGGCTGCCATTGAAATATAAGGGTTTTTTCTTCTCCATGCCATGTAGACTTCAGCTTCGGCTAAAAACATCTCATGGTAGACGATTTGATCTAATGCTAGCGATGCGGGTATGTCTGTTGGCTTCAACCAGTCTATAATAGCCTCCGGTTGCTTGTCTCTACGTGATGCCCTTTTGAGCAAGGCATTCCTCACCGCTATAACACTTTGCACCCCGTACAAGGTCTTTCCGCTCTCATCCTCTTTCGTAGCGATTTCTTTCTTACGGATGCGATAGTTAAGTGCGTTCTTGTCCAGTGGTTT
>Ga0209839_10000745_pt1 | contig 16592 bp, 15 predicted proteins | sample OrgsoiDNA2013050_FD_185800 | JGI IMG/M metagenome (GOLD analysis project Ga0209839, IMG submission 185800) | Permafrost soil microbial communities from the Arctic, to analyse light accelerated degradation of dissolved organic matter (DOM) -... | ecosystem: Environmental > Terrestrial > Soil >... | reverse complement strand
CTCCACGAACCGGCGGTAGGCCGCCTCCAGGAACCCGGTGGTGAACAGCACGACGTGCGGCGGCCGGATGCCGGCCTGGGTAGCGAACAGGATCTTAGGCTGGCGGCCGCCGCGTACCGGCGGCGGGGTCGCCGCGACCAGGGCAGTCAGCCAGCTGTTGAGGCGACCGGTCGACACCCGGGTCTCCCAGCCCGCCAGGGCGGTCTCGATCGCCGGGACCAGCCGGTCCATGTGCCGCCCGGTGGTCGCGGAGATGTTCACCCGCGGCGCCCAGCGCGCGTTGTACAGCTGCCGGTCAATCTCGCGCTGCAGGTAGTGCTGGCGCTCTTCGTCGACCATGTCCCACTTATTGAACGCGATGACCAGCGCCCGGCCCGCCTCGATCACCATCGAGATGATGCGCAGGTCCTGCTCGGTCAGCGGCTGGCTCGCGTCGACGAGCACCACCGCGACCTCGGCGACCTCCAGCGCGCCGGCCGTCCGCAGCGCGGCGTAGTAGTCAGCGCCCTGGCTCTCCCGGAAGCGCCGCCGGATACCGGCCGTGTCCACGAACCGCCAGGTCTTGCCGCCCAGCTCGATCAGCTCGTCCACCGGGTCCCGGGTCGTGCCGGCCTCGGCGTCGACCAGCACCCGCTGCTCCCCGGCCAGCATGTTGAGCAGGCTGGACTTGCCCACGTTCGGCCGGCCGATGAGCGCCACCCGGCGCGGGCCGCCCGGCTGCGTGCGCGGCTGCGGCGGGGCCGCGGGCAGTGCCTCCAGCACGGCGTCGAGCAGGTCACCGCTGCTGCGCCCGTGCAGCGCGCTCACCGGGTACGGCTCGCCGAGCCCCAGCGACCACAGCGCCGAGGCGGTCAGCTCCGTGGCCGCGTTGTCGACCTTGTTGGCCGCCACCACCACGGGCACGCCGGAGCGGCGCAGCACGTCAGCGACGGCGTCGTCGGTGTCGGTCACGCCCACCGTGGCGTCCACCACGAACAGCACGGCGTCGGCCGTGGCCGCGGCGATCCGGGCCTGCCCGGCGATCCGCGCGGCGAGCGACCCGGTCTTCTCCTCCGACGGCTCCCAGCCGCCCGTGTCGACCAGGGTGAAGAGCCGGCCGTTCCACTCCGCGTCATAGGCGACCCGGTCGCGGGTCACCCCGGGGGTGCCCTCCACCACCGCCAGGCGGCTGCCAAGGATCCGGTTGACCAGCGTGGACTTGCCAACATTCGGACGCCCGACGACCGCCACCACCGGTCGCTCGGCGGCCTGCAGATCCTCAATGTAGTCACCGAGGCCGGGTTCGGAGCCCGCGGTACCGCCGGCTGGGTCCTCGTCGGGAGGGTAGGTGTCATCCACTCCGGGCACGAACTCGTCGATCCCGGGCACGAACTCGTTGTCGGGTCCGGCCCCGGCGGACTCGTCGTCCGGGCTCACCGGGTCGTCCTCGCGGTATCGGGCAGGTCGGCCCGCTCCGTGGCCAGGCCCGTGATCATGGCGATCACGTCGCCGAGCGCGAACATGGTCGAATCGATCTCCACGGCGTCGGCGGCCCTGGCCATCTGCCCGGCGTCCATCCGGTCGCGGCGGGCCTGCTCGGACTGGGTCGTGGTGACCGTGGCCGCGGGGTCAGCGGCCAGTTCAGCGGTGCGCCGGGTGGCGCGGGCCAGTTCGCTGGCAATCAGGAAGACCTTGACCACGGCGTCGGGCGCGACCACCGTGCCGATGTCACGCCCCTCCACGACGATGCCCCGCCCTTCGGCCCGGGCCCGGGCGATGATCTCCCGCTGCATGGCGATCAGCCGCACCCGGACCTGCGGCACCCGGGCGACCGCCGAGACCGCGCCGGATACCTCCCGGGTGCGGATGGCCGCGGACACGTCCCGGCCGTCCACCGTCACCCACGGGTCGTCCGGATCGGTGCTGGCCTCGATGACCGAATCGGCCACGTGCTGCGCCACCGCGTCCGGGTCATTGGCATCGATTCTGTGGGCCAGCAGCCACCAGGTGAGCGCCCGGTACATGGCCCCGGTGTCCAGGTAGCGGAGGCCCAGGGCGCGGGCTACCCCCTGCGAGGTGCTCGATTTACCCGACGCCGACGGGCCATCGACGGCGATGACGATTCCGCTGCCGGATCTTCCCGACTGGGATTCGCCGTGACCGCCCGCTGAAATGCTCACATCCGCAAGGCTACCGGCGGACGGGCCATCCGCCGGCCGCTAGGGCCGCAATTAGCGTCCCGGCTGACTCGGGCCGGACCGACAGCTCAGCGACTCCGACCGGCTGACCGGGTGAATGCTCGATCCCGACGTCCTCGATGTTGACGTCGGCCTCCGCGGCCGTGGTGAACAGCCGGGCCAGTTCCCCGGGCCGGTCGCTGATGACCACCTGCACCGCGGTGAACGGGCGAGCCGGGCCGCCGTGTTTGCCGGGGATCCGGGCCACGCCGGTACGCCCCTGCTCGAGGAGGGCCGCCAGGTGCTGGCCGGCCTCCGATGAGCTAGCCTCGGCTGGGCCGGCCTTCGAGGCCGGGGGGGCGGGCGATCCGTTTTCCGCGATCTCCGCCAGGTCCAGGGCGATGTCCGTGAGGCTGGCGGCCACATCGGCCAGCACCGCCGTGACGGGAGCAGCGTTTCCGGTCAGGATCTGCGTCCACAGGGCCACGTCACCGACGGCGATCCGGGTGGCGTCGCGCAGGCCCTGCCCGGCCAGGCTGAGCGCTTCGGCCGGCACCGACTCCGGGGCGAGCCGGGCGGCCATTGCCGCGGCGACCACGTGCGGGGCATGCGAGACGAGCGCGACCCAGCGGTCGTGGGTCTCCGCGTCGGTCACGACCAGCTCGGCGCCGCACGCCCGCACGAGGGCGGTCGCCTTTCCCATGGCTTCCCCGGACGTCTCGGCCGCGGGGCACAGCGCCCACGCCCGGCCCAGGAAAAGGTCGGCGCGGGCGGCGGCGGGACCGGACCGCTCCCGGCCGGCCAGCGGATGCCCGGGCACATACCGGGAGATGTCACAGCCGGCGTCGCGGGCCTGGGCCAGCGGAAGCGCCTTCACGCTGGCCACGTCGGTGTAGCAATCGGCCAGGGCCGCCCGCTGCGCCGTGCCCAGCACCGCAGCCACGTCGGCGGGCGGCACGGCGATCAGCGCCAGGTCGGCCGGGCTCTCCAGACTGTCCAGGCTGCTCAGAACCCGGCCCGCGCCCAGGTCGGCCGCGAGCGCGGCGGCGGCCGGGTCACGATCCCAGAGCCGGACGTCGGTGCCGAGCCGCCGCAGGGCGAGCGCCGCAGACGTCCCGATCAGGCCGGTACCGATGACGGCGACCCGTCGCGGGACGGGCCCCGGGGTCACTGCGCGATATCCAGCCGGAGCGCGGCCGCACCGCGCAGGTACACGTGCTGAATCTCGCCGCGGGTCCGGCCGGTCTCGACGTGCATCATGAGCCGGACGATCCGCGGGAGCGCACCCGGGACGGGTATCTCGGTCGCGCACAGCAGCGGCACATCGTGAAATCCGATCTTGCGCGCGGCCAGGGCCGGGAACTCCGCGGTCAGGTCGGGGGTGACGGTGAACAGGACGCTGATCACGTCATCTGGTCCGAGGTCGTTACGCGTCATGACGTCGCTGACGAGATCGGCTGTCCCTTCCAGGATCACCTCACGTTCGTCGGCATCGACCTGCACCGCGCCCCGGATCGCTCTGACCGGCACGTTCCCACCTCCTCAAGGCCTTCATGGCTCGGGCTGACGCCCGCCCCAAGGCTATAGGCCTACCGACGCGTACAGCTCACCAATTTCCCTCGTGCTGAGCTCGCGGACGGCGCCTGGCCGGAGGCCGCCGAGCCGGATGGGGCCGACATCGGTGCGGACCAGCCGCAGGACCGGGTGCCCGGCTTCGGCCAGCATCCGGCGCACGATCCGCTTGCGCCCCTCATGCAGCGTGATCTCGACCAGGACCCGCGGCCCGGAACGTTCCACCACCCGGAACCGGTCTGCGGTGGCCACGCCGTCGTCCAGCTCGATCCCGGTCATCAGCTTGCGGCCCAGGTCTTTGGGCACTGGGCCCTGTACCTCGGCCAGGTAGGTCTTGAGCACGCCGTACCGGGGGTGCGCCAGCCGGTGCGCGAGCTCCCCGTCGTTGGTCAGCAGCATCAGGCCCTCGGTGTCGTAGTCGAGCCGGCCGACGTGGAACAGCCGTTCGGCCCGGTCGCCGAGGAAGTCGGTGATCGTGGGCCTGCCGCGCGGATCGGACATCGCCGTCAGCACCCCGGGCGGCTTGTTGAAGGCCAGGTAGACGAGATCCTGGCGGGACGGGATCCGTTTGCCGTCCACCCGGATGATCTGGTGCTCGGGATCGACCCGGGCGCCGAACCGGCGCACCGTCTCCCCGTCCACCTCGACCCGGCCCGCCCCGATCATCTCCTCACAGTGCCGGCGGCTGCCGACTCCGGCCGCGGCCAGCACCTTCTGCAGGCGTACGCCACCGGGGACGTCGGTCAGGCTGTCGCGCTCATCGCCGAAGTCGTCATCGAAGTCGCCGTCGGGATCGACGGCGTCCACCGGGGCCGCGACGGGCGCCGGCGGCTGGGCGGCCAGGGCCGGGCCGCCCGCCTGACCGGCTCGGCCGGGACGGCTGGGGCGATTGGTCCGGCTGCTGCGCCCGGCGCTCCCGCGGGGCGGCTTACGGCCGGGCGCGCTCATGGCCGCGCCTCGCCGGCGTCGGCGCCGTCCTCGACACCCTCGACGCTGTCCGGCAGGAACGGGGCGAGGTCAGGCAGGTCCTCCAGGCTGGCCAGGCCAAGGCGCTCCAGGAAGTAGCCGGTGGTCCGGTACAGGATCGCGCCGGTCTCCGGGTCGGTCCCGGCGTCCTCGACCAGCCCGCGCAGGGTCAGCGTCCGCATCACGCCGTCGCAGTTGACGCCGCGGACGGCGGACACCCGGGCCCGGCTGACCGGCTGGCGGTAGGCGACGACGGAGAGCGTCTCCAGCGCCGCCTGGGTGAGCCGGACCTCCTGCCCTTCGCTGATGAACCGCTCGACGACCGGCGCGCACTCCTCGCGGGTGTAGAACCGCCAGCCGCCGGCGATCTCCCGCAGGTCGAAGCCGCGGCCCTCGGCGGCGTAGGCGGCCGCGGTGTCACGGAGCAGCGCGGAAACTTCCCCGGTGGGCCGTTCCAGCACCTGGGCCAGCAGGACGGCGGGTACCGGCTCGTCCGCGACGAGCAGGATGGCCTCCAGGCTGGCACGCAGGTCCCGCAGGTCCCGCAGGTTTCCCGGGCCGGTGCCGACATCGCCGGTGCCGTCATCGCCGCTATCGTCATGAGCTGCGTTCATATCTGTCGTATCTGTCATGTCGTTATCTCGTCCTCGTCCGCGCCCGCGTACTCCCCGGCCGCGACGTTCTCGTCGTCGTCCGCGTCCTGGCCGGCGTCGCGGGCGGCGTTCCAGGTCACGTAGATGTCCCCCAGCGGCGCGAGCTGCTCCAGGGAAACCCGGTCCTCCCGGTACAGCTCGAGCAGGGCCAGGAAGCTGGCCACGATCTCATACGTCGCCACGCAGTCCGTGGTGAGCTGCCGGAAACTGGCCCGGCGGAGCTCACGCAGCCTGGCGGCCAGCCGCCGCGCCTGCTCGCGGATGCTCACGAACGGGGCGTGGATGTGATCGGTGGATACCGTCGGCGGCTGCCGGGGGGTCAGCACGCGCGCCGCGATCCGGGCAAATTCTACCGGCCCCAGGCCGAGCAATACCTCGGGGAACAGCTGGGCGAACCGCGGCTCCAGCGGGACGCGCCGCGGGAACCGGCGCGCGGCGACCGCCATCCGCCCAGCGAACACCGCCGCGACCTCCTTGTAGGCGCGGTACTGCAGCAGCCGGGCGAACAGCAGGTCCCGCGCCTCCAGCAGCGCGAGGTCCTCCTCGTCCTCCACCTCGCCGGAGGGCAGCAACCGCGCGGCCTTCAGGTCCAGCAGAGTCGCGGCCACGACGAGGAAGTAACTGACCTGATCGAGGTCCCAGCCGCCGGACCGCTCCCGGATGTAGCTGATGAACTCGTCGGTCACCTGGGACAGCGCAACCTCGGTGATGTCCAGCTTGTGCTTGGAGATGAGGCCCAGCAGCAGGTCGAACGGTCCCTCGAACACGTCGAGGTGCACCTCGAAGCCGGGCGCGCCGCGGGTCTCGCCGTCGCCCGGAGCGAAGGCCGCCGGGACACCCCCGGCGTCCGGCGGCGGGGGTGACAGCCCGTCAGAGGTGATCGCCACCGCCGCCGCCGTGCTGGCCAGGGCCGGACACGCTGTCCGGCTCGGTCTCGTTGGAGGATGACGGCGCGAGCCGCCGGGCGAGGACGCTCGTGTCACCCTGGGCGTCGAGGTCGGCCAGGACCACGGCGATCGCCTCGCGGACGAGACGGCCGCGATCGGCGCTGATGCCGTAGCGGCGCAGGGCCAGCCGGGCGTGCTCCAGGGCGAACAGCTCGTCGGCGGACAGGTAGACGGTGATCTTATGCGTGTGCTGCTCCCGGCCGCTCGCCGGACGGTCCGCGGCCACGTCCGTATCGGGCATAGCGGGACGAAGCAGCTCCGCTACGCCCGGCAAGCTTACCCTTCGTGACCGTCCCCGGCCTGCCGCCACCGCTCAAGTACCTCCTTGGCGAGTTCACGGTAGGAACTCGCCCCCATCGACCCGGAGTCGAACCGGGTAATGGGCTCCCCTGCCACGGTAGCGTCTGGGAAGCGAATGGTGCGGTTGATCACGGTGTGAAATACCTTATCGCCGAAGCCGCTGACGATATTTGCCAGTACCTCGCGGGTGTGCAGCGTACGCGAGTCGTACATGGTGGCGAGAAGGCCGTCGATCTCCAGCTTCGGGTTAAGGCGGCGCGACACCTTGTCGATCGTCTCCATCAGCAGAGCCACCCCGCGCATGGCGAAATACTCACATTCCAGCGGGATGAGCACACCCTGCGCGCAGGCCAGCGCGTTGAGGGTCAGCAGGCCCAGGGATGGCTGGCAGTCGATCATGATGACGTCGTAGTCGGCGACCACGGGCTCCAGGGCACTGCCGAGGACGTACTCCCGGCCGACCTCGTGCACGAGCTGGACCTCGGCGCCGGACAGGTCGATGTTGCTCGGCATCAGGTCCATGCCGTGCACCTGCGTCTTGATCAGGACGTCGTGGGCCGTGGTGCCCCGCTCCATGAGCAGGTTGTACACGGTGGCGTCGATGTCGTGCGGCTGGATGCCGAGCCCGACCGACAGCGCGCCCTGGGGATCGAAGTCCACCAGCAGGACCCGGCGCCCCTGCTCCGCCAGGGCGGCCCCGAGGTTGATGGTGGTCGTCGTCTTGCCGACGCCGCCCTTCTGGTTACAGACAGCAACGATCCGGGCGGGGCCATGCATCTCGAGGGGCTCAGGGTCAGGGAACGCCGACATGGGACGTCCGGTGGGCCCTAGCTCCGCGGCCCTTGCCTCTAGCGTTCGGGTTACCACTAGCTGGATCCTCCCCGATGGATGTTTTCCAGAATCTAGAGCCTGAGCCCGGGCCTGTTCAAGCTGACGCGCCGCTAAGCACCGGATATGAAAAATGGGCGGCTACCTCCGTCCCGGCGCGGGCTTCATCCCAGCGCCCGGGGGTGGGCCGCCGCGTACACCTCGCGCAGTTTGTCCACGGTGACCAGGGTGTAGATCTGCGTGGTGGTCACCGACGCATGCCCGAGCAGTTCCTGCACGACCCGGATATCGGCGCCGCCATCGAGCATGTGCGTGGCGAAGGAATGCCGGAGGGTATGTGGGGACACCTGGGGCAGATCGGCCCGCTCCGCCGCGGCCCGCAGCACGGCCCAGGCGCCCTGCCGGGTGAGCCGGCCACCGCGGGCGTTCAGGAACACCGCGGGGGGCACGGTCCGGGTGGCGCCGGCCGCGAGCGCGGGCCGGGCCCGGACCAGGTAGGCGTCCAGGGCCGCGGCCGCGTACCGGCCGAGCGGCACGATGCGCTGCTTGCCCCCCTTGCCATCCAGCAGCACGGCGGGCTCCCCGTCCAGTGCGAGGCCGTCCAGCGTGAGGCCGTCGACGTCCAGGGCGGTCGCCTCGGAGATCCGCGCCCCGGTCGCGTAGAGGAACTCCAGCAGGGCGCGGTCACGGATACCGCGGGGGTCATCCTGCGGCCCAGGCCCGGCCGCGTCCAGCAGGCGTTCGACCTCGGCCACCGAGATGGCCTTGGGCAGGCGACGCGGCGGCGCGGGCGGGGTCACCGGGCGGGCCGGATCCGCGGCCGTCATGCCCTGGGCGCACGCGAACGCGTGCAGGCCGCGCACGGCAGCCATGGCCCGGCCGGCCGAGCTGGCGGCCAGCGGCGGGTGATCGGCGTCACCCTCCCGCAGGCCGGCCAGGTAGGACGCGATGTCGGCGCTGGTCACCTCGCCGATCTCGGTGCGCCCGGCGGCGGTCATCACCTGCTGGTAGCGGGATAGGTCCCGGCGGTAGGCCGCCAGCGTGTTGGCGGCGAGCCCGCGCTCCACCAGCAGGTGATCGAGATAGCCGCTGATCGCCTGGAAAGTACTGGCCGCCTGCGCGGTGCCCGTCAGTCGAGTACCTCCGCCACCGGGGTGAACGGCAGTCCGTGCGCGGCTGCGACGGGCTGGCAGGTCAGCGCGCCGTCGTGGGTGGACAGGCCCAGGGCGAGCGCGGGATCGGCCCGCAGGGCGTCCCGCCAGCCCCGGTTCGCGATCTCCGTGATGTAGGCCAGCGTCACGTTGGTCAGCGCGTAGGTGGACGTGTACGGCACCGCCCCCGGCATGTTGGCCACGCAGTAGAACACCGAGTCGTGCACCCGGTAAGTCGGCTCGTCGTGGGTCGTGGGCCGGGAGTCCTCGAAGCAGCCACCCTGGTCGATGGCGATGTCGACCAGCACCGAGCCTGGCTTCATCCGGGCCACCAGCGCGTTGCTGACCAGCTTCGGCGCCCGGGCGCCCGGCACGAGGACGGCCCCGATAACCAGGTCGGCGTCGATGACCGCGCGCTCGATCTCGTACGTGTTGGACGTCACCGTCTGGCAGTGTCCCTGGTAGATGGCGTCCGCGGCCCGGAGCCGGGCGACGTTCAGGTCGAACAGCAGCACCTCGGCCTGCATGCCCAGGGCGATCGCCGCGGCGTTCATGCCGGATACGCCGGCGCCGAGCACCACCACTTTGGCCGCGTACACGCCGGAGACCCCGCCCATGAGTACGCCCCGGCCGCCGCCGTCACGCTGCAGGTGATGCGCGCCGACCTGCGGGGCCATCCGGCCCGCGACCTCCGACATCGGTGCGAGCAGCGGCAGCGACCGGTCCGGGAGCTGCACGGTCTCGTAAGCGATCGAGGTCACGCCGGCCTTCATCAGCGCGTCCGTGCACGGCCGCGAGGCGGCCAGGTGCAGGTACGTGAACAGGACCTGGCCCGGGCGCATCCGGTGATACTCCTCGGCCACCGGCTCCTTGACCTTGAGGATCAGCTCGGCGGTCTGCCATACGTCGTCCGCGGAGGGGAGGATCTTCGCCCCCGCCGACGTGTAGTCCTCGTCCGGGATGGAGGAGCCGGCCCCTGCCCCCGCCTCGATCACCACCTCGTGACCGGACCGGACGAGCTCGTGAACACCGGCGGGCGTGATCGCCACCCGGTACTCGCGGTTCTTGACCTCCCGGGGGACGCCAACTTTCATGATGTGTTCCTTCCTGGCCCCGGCGCCGTTGCCGGGGTCACTGTTCCGGCGCGTCCGCGTCGCGCAGCCCGGCGAAGCCGCTGCGCGAGGCCACGTGAGCGGCCAAGATCCCTATCACCGCAACGCCATTATGCAGCTCACCAGCCTGGACCAGGCGAACCGCCTCGTCCAGCGGCACCCAGTCGACCAGCAGGTGGGCCTCTTCGTTCTCGGGCACGAAGTCCCGCTCGGAGGCGGGCACGAGCTCCAGGCCGCGGGCCAGGAAGACGCGCAGCCGCTCCGTGCTGATGCCCGGCGAGCTGAAGTAGTCCACCAGCACGTTCCAGCGCGCCGCCCGGTAGCCCGTCTCCTCCAGCAGTTCCCGGCGCCCGGTACGCAGCAGCGGCTCGCCCGCGACATCCCGCAGCCCGGCCGGCAGTTCCCACAGCAGCCGCCCCACCGGATGCCGGTACTGCCTGATCATCAGGACCCGCGGCGCCGGCCCGGACTCGTCCAGGGCCACCACGCCCACCGCACCGGGGTGCGTGACCACCTCCCGGACAGCGGTGTTCCCGTCCGGGGAGCGGATGGTGTCGGTCCGGACGCTGATGATCCGGCCCTCGTACTGCTCGGCGGAGGAGACCACCGGCCACTGCGCCGGTGCGTCCGCGACCTGATACCCGGGGGGAGTCATGCGCTGGCGGCCGCGGGCGCCGGGGCGGCCCCGGCGGCCGTCACGTGGGTCCGGGCGCGCTTGAGGGCGGCGGCGATGAGCCCGCCGAACAGCGGGTGCGGGCGGGTCGGCCGGGACAGGAACTCCGGGTGGGCCTGGGTCCCGACGAAGAACGGATGCAGGTCCCGGCGCAGCTCGGCGAACTCCACCAGCCGGCCGTCGGGAGACAGGCCGGAGAACACCACTCCGGCCTGCTCCAGCCGCTCACGGTAACCGTTGTTGACTTCGTACCGGTGCCGGTGCCGTTCCTCCACGGTGGGCTCGCCGTACAGCTCGCGGACCAGGGTCCCGTCGGCGAGCTCGGCGCGGTACAGGCCGAGCCGCATGGTGCCGCCCATGTTCCGCTCCCCCGCTACCACGTCCTCCTGGTCCGCCATGGTGGCGATCACCGGGTACGGGGTGGCCGGGTCGAACTCGGTGCTGTCCGCCCCCTCCAGCCCGGCCAGGTGCCGGGCGGCCTCGATGACCAGGCACTGCAGGCCGAGGCACAGGCCGAGCAGCGGGATGCCGTGCGTGCGGGCGTACTCGATCGCGCCGATCTTGCCCTCGATCCCGCGCACCCCGAAGCCGCCCGGGATGAGCACGCCGTCGGCGCCCTCGAGCTCGCGGGCGGCGCCCTCGGGGGTCTGGCACTGGTCACTGGGCACCCAGCGGATATTGACCTGGGCGTCGTTGGCGAAGCCGCCCGCCCGCAGCGCCTCGGCCGGGGACAGGTAGGCGTCCGGCAGGTCCACGTACTTGCCGACCATGGCGATCGTGATGCTGTGGGCCGGCCGGTGCACCCGCCGCAGCAGGTCGTCCCATTCGGTCCAGTCCACGTCCCGGAACGGCAGCCCCAGGCGGCGGACCACGTAGGCGTCCAGGCCCTCGGCGTGCAGAACCTTGGGGATGTCGTAGATGGACGGGGCGTCCGGCGCGGAGACGACCGCTTCCTCGTCCACGTCGCACATCAGGCTGACCTTGCGCTTGATCCCCTCGCTGATCGGCCGGTCGGACCGGCAGACGATCGCGTCGGGCTGGATGCCGATGCTGCGCAGCGCGGCCACGGAATGCTGGGTCGGCTTGGTCTTGAGCTCTCCCGACGGCCCGATGTAGGGCAGCAGCGACACGTGCAGGAAGAAGCACCGGTCCCGGCCGATCTCGTGCCGGATCTGGCGGATGGCCTCCAGGAACGGCTGGGATTCGATGTCGCCGACGGTGCCGCCGACCTCGGTGATGACCACGTCGACGTCGGGGCCGCCCATGGCCAGGATCCGGGCCTTGATCTCGTTGGTGATGTGCGGGATGACCTGCACGGTGTCACCCAGGTAGTCGCCGCGGCGCTCCTTGGCGATCACATCCGAGTAGATCTGCCCGGTGGTGACGTTGGCCGAGCCCTGCAGTTCGGTATCCAGGAACCGCTCGTAGTGGCCCACGTCCAGGTCGGTCTCGGTCCCGTCGTCGGTGACGAACACCTCGCCGTGCTGGAAGGGGTTCATCGTGCCGGGATCGACGTTGAGATAGGGGTCGAGCTTCTGCATCGTGACGTTCAGCCCGCGCAGCTTGAGCAACCGGCCGAGACTGGAGGCGGTGAGGCCTTTGCCGAGGCTGGACGCGACCCCTCCGGTGACGAAAAGATGCCTGGTCGATACCGGCCGGATCCGGTGCGGTGATGCAGCCAAGGTAAGGCTCCCGTGGTCGTCGATACGGCGGTAACTCCGCCTGTCCACGGGCCACCAGAATAACAGCCAGTGGACCGCGGGCGGTGCATTAGCGCGTAGGACCCGTGGGGCCGTGCCACGTGCCGACTTGCTACGCACCGGCCCTCCCGGCCAGCTGCGCGGCCGGCTCGCCGCCGCGGCCGGGGGGCCGGCCGCTCTCGTCCGCCTCGCCGAACCGGGCCAGCGCGACCGCGCAGCACACGGCCAGCACGAAGCCGGCGATGGCCACGCCGCCGAGGCCGGGCCGGGTCCGGTCGCCGAGGAACACGACGCCCACCGCAGCCGGCGGTAGCGTCTCGGCCAGTACGACCGCGGCCGTGGCCACGGTGACGCTGCCGCCTTCCAGCGCCGACGCGTAGAACAGGAACGACACGATGCCCGCGGCGATCAGCGCGTAGGTGGCCGGATCCCGGATCAGGGTCAGCGGGGCGAAGCCGTTGAGGACGCGCGCGGCGATGCCCAGCACGCCGTAGCCGGTGCCGGCGATGACGCCGAGCACCGGCGTCCGGAACCGGTCCGGCAGCCGTCCCGCGGCCATCCCGAGCAGGCCCAGGCCGGCGACCGCCGCGATGAGGGCGAGCTTGAACACCACGCCCGCCTGCGTCGCGCCCTCCGGGCCGGCCGAGCTGCCGAGCAGCCCCACCCCGGTCACCACGCCGACGACGGCCACCCACTCCCGCCAGTGCAGGACGGCACCGACCAGCCAGGTCGCGCAGACCGCGGTCACGGCCAGGTTGGCCGCGATCATCGCCTGCACGGCGAACAGCGGCAGCCGGTGCAGCGCGACGAGCTGGGCGATGAAGCCGAGCATGTCCAGGCCGAGGCCGACCACGAACCGCCACTGATGAAACATGCGTACCAGCAGGCCAGGGTCTACCCCGGGACTGGCCGACCCGGTGGCAGCCTCCCCCGGCAGCGGGCGACGGCTCGCCGAGCGCGCAGCGATAGCCTGCATCACCGAGGCGACGCCATAGCACACGGCCGCGACGACGGCAGCCACCAGGCTAGCTACCATAGCTCACGACCTTACGCCCTAGACGCGAACACCTCGAATTACTTTGCCTGCGCCAACATTCAGCCACCGAACAGGGTCAGCCGCCCACGGTCAGACCCCGGCGGCCTGCATGCCCCGCAGCTCGTGCTTCAGCTCCCGGATCTCGTCGCGCAGCCGCGCCGCCACCTCGAACTGCAGCTCCCGCGCCGCCGCGTGCATCTGGTCGGTGAGCTGTTTGATCAGCTCGATCAGGTCGTCGCGGGCCGGACCGCCCTCGCCCGCACCGGGCAGCGGCTCGATGCCGGCGGCCATCCCCGCCACGTCGGGGGCGCCCCGCGCCGTCCGGGCCCGGGACGACAGCCCGGGGACCGGCGACTTGCCGCGGCTCTGCTGCCGCCCGGCGCCGCCGAGCAGCTCGTCGGTGTCGGCGTCCTCGCGGACCAGCTGGTCCAGGATGTCGGCGATCCGCTTGCGCAGCGGCTGCGGGTCGATCCCGCGGGCCACGTTGTAGGCGATCTGCTTGTCCCGCCGCCGGTTCGTCTCATCGATGGCCCGCTGCATGGACGGCGTGACCCGGTCGGCGTACATGTGCACCTGACCGGACACGTTCCGGGCGGCCCGGCCGATGGTCTGGATCAGCGACGTGCCCGAGCGCAGGAAGCCTTCCTTGTCTGCGTCCAGAATCGCCACCAGCGACACCTCGGGCAGGTCCAGGCCCTCCCGCAGCAGGTTGATGCCGACCAGCACGTCGAACTCGCCGAGCCGCAGCTCGCGCAGCAGCTCCACCCGCCGCAGCGTGTCCACCTCGCTGTGCAGGTACCGGGCGCGCACGCCGTTCTCCAGCAGGTAATCGGTCAGGTCCTCGGCCATCTTCTTGGTCAGCGTGGTGACCAGGACGCGCTCGTCCCGGTCGGCACGCTGCCGGATCTCGTGCAGCAGGTCGTCGATCTGCCCCTTGGTCGGCTTGATCAGCACCTTCGGGTCCACCAGCCCGGTGGGCCGGATGACCTGCTCGACCACGTCGCCGCCGACGCGCTGCAGCTCGTACGGCCCGGGAGTAGCCGACAGGTAGATGGTCTGGCCGATGCGCTCGGTGAACTCATCCCAGGTCAGCGGCCGGTTATCGACGGCACTCGGCAGCCGGAAGCCGTGCTCGACCAGGTTCCGCTTGCGGGACACGTCGCCTTCGTACATCGCCCCGATCTGCGGGACGGTGCCGTGCGACTCGTCGATGACCAGGACGAAGTCCTCGGGGAAGTAATCCAGCAGCGTGTTCGGCGGGCTGCCCGCCGCACGTCCGTCGATGTGCCGTGAGTAGTTCTCGATACCCGCGCAGCTGCCGACCTGCCGCATCATCTCGATGTCGTAGGTGGTCCGCATGCGCAGCCGCTGCGCCTCGAGCAGCTTGCCCGTCCGCTCGAGCTCGGCGAGCCGCTCGGCCAGCTCGGCCTCGATACCGGCGATGGCCCGCTCCATCCGCTCGGCGCCGGCCACATAGTGCGAGGCCGGGAAGATGTACAGCTCCTCGTCTTCGCTGATCACCTCGCCGGTCAGCGGGTGCAGCGTCATCAGCCGCTCGATCTCGTCGCCGAACATCTCGATCCGGACCGCGAGCTCCTCGTACTGCGGGATGACCTCGATGGTGTCACCGCGGACCCGGAACGTCCCGCGGGTGAAGGCCAGGTCGTTGCGGCTGTACTGCATGCCGACCAGCTGGCGCAGCATCGCGTCCCGCTCGATCGTCTTGCCCACCTTGAGCGTGAGCATGCGGTCCACGTACTCCTGCGGGGTGCCCAGGCCGTAGATACACGACACGGACGCCACCACGATCGTGTCCCGGCGGGTCAGCAGCGAGTTGGTCGCCGAGTGCCGCAGCCGCTCCACCTCGTCGTTGAGCGAGGAGTCCTTCTCGATGTAGGTGTCGGTCTGCGGGATGTACGCCTCGGGCTGGTAGTAATCGTAGTAGGAGACGAAGTATTCGACCGCGTTGTCGGGCAGCATCTCCCGCAGCTCGTTGGCGAACTGGGCCGCGAGCGTCTTGTTCGGCAGCATGACCAGGGTGGGCCGCTGCAGCCGCTCGGTCAGCCAGGCCACGGTGGCGGTCTTGCCGGTACCGGTCGCGCCGAGCAGCACGGTGTCCTGTTCGCCGGCCTTGACCCGCCGCTCGATCTCGGCGATCGCCGCCGGCTGGTCCCCGGCCGGCACCATGTCGGTGACCACGTGGAAGGGCGCGACCTTGCGCTTCAGGTCGGTCACGGGACGCACGACGCCACCTCCTGTGAGTTATAACGGCTGACAACCTCAGGTTTCAACGGTAGAAGGGGGGTCTGACATTCCGTCGGCGCGGCCGGCCAGGTCGCGCAGCACGGCCCACACCTCATCCACCCTGCGGTCCAGATCGTCCAGGGTCCCGGAGTTGTCGATCACGATGTCGGCGATGGCCAGCCGCTGCTGCCGGCTGGCCTGGGCGGCCATCCGGTCCTGGGCGTGCGCGGCCGTCATGCCGCGGGTGGCGGTCAGCCGCTGGACCCGCTGATCGTCGGGCGCGTCCACGACCAGCACTGTGTCGAAGCCGCGGCCGAGCCCGTTCTCGGCCAGCAGCGGTACGTCGTGCACGATGATCGCGGCCGGCCGGTCACGCTGGTCTGGCGCGGCGATGGCGTGGCGCTCCAGCTGGCGCATCCGCTCATGGACCAGCGGGTGCACGATGGCGTTGAGCTTCGCGCGCAGGCCCGGGTCGGCGAACACGAGCTGGCCGAGCTGCTCCCGGTCCAGGCTGCCGTCCGGCCGCAGCACTCCCGGGCCGAACACGGCCGCGATCTCCCCCAGTCCCGGAGTGCCGGGCTGCACCACATCGCGGGCGGCCAGGTCCGCGTCGATGATCGAGGCGCCGCGGGCGGCGAGCCGTCGCGACACCTCGCTCTTGCCGGAACCGATCCCGCCGGTAAGGCCCACTCGAAGCACGCGATTCCCACTCCTTCGTAACAGAGCGAACGGGTGGAGCCCCCACGTGGGGGCTCCACCCGTTCATCGCGGGCGAAGCAGGCCGCAGAACCTCAGCCCTGGCCGCCGGACAGCTTGTCGCGCAGCGCAGCCAGCGCCTCGTCGGAGGCGAGGGCACCACCGCCCGAGCTGCCGGTGCTACTACTACTACTACTACTACTACTGCTACTACTGCCGCCGCCGCCGCCAGACCGGGACCCGCCCCGGGGCGCGGCCGGCGAGCTGGCGGGCGGCGCGGACGAGCTGGACGTGGCCGCCGCCCCGTCCTGGTCGCCGCCCTCGGCCGCATCCGAGTCGGCCTTGCGGGCCTCCTCGATCTGCCGCCGGTGCGCCTCGAACCGCGTGCGCGCCTCGGCGTACTGGCGCTCCCACTCCTCACGCTGGGCGTCGTAGCCCTCGAGCCACTCGCCGGTCTCGGCGTCGAAGCCCTCCGGGTACTCGTAGTTGCCCTGCTCGTCGTAGGACGCGGGCATGCCGTACAGCGTGGGGTCGAAGTCGTCGCCGACCGCCTCGCCG
>Ga0209839_10000744_pt1 | contig 16605 bp, 15 predicted proteins | sample OrgsoiDNA2013050_FD_185800 | JGI IMG/M metagenome (GOLD analysis project Ga0209839, IMG submission 185800) | Permafrost soil microbial communities from the Arctic, to analyse light accelerated degradation of dissolved organic matter (DOM) -... | ecosystem: Environmental > Terrestrial > Soil >... | reverse complement strand
CTGGTACGCGGCCGTCGATGCTCCCCAGATGAACCCCGGAGGGAAGTCCAGGGCGCCGTCAGCATCTGTTGCCGTTCCCGTCATCAGGCTCTCCTTTTGTGTGGCGGTGGACCCTTGACGGCCCCTGTGCTGAGGGTTAGTGTAAGCGCTTAGATTTCAGTTGTAAACGCTTACATGCCGGTTATATGACAACACGATGTCCAGCTCGTAGACCTGGTATTTCAAGGGAAACAGCATGCAGCTGATCGGGAACCTGTGGTAACTCTCTACGACGTCGCCCACCTGGCCGGCGTCTCCACCGCGACCGTCTCGCGGGTGGTGCACGGCCAGGACCGGGTTCGCGATGCCACCAGGATCCGGGTACAGCAGGCCATCGAGGAGCTCGGTTACGTACCCGATGGTGCCGCCCAGAGCCTGTCCCGCCGCCGCAAGGACGTCATCGGCCTGGTCTGCGTGGAGCGCCCGGCACGGCAGTACGACATCGAGAATATGAACCTGCTGTTCTACGACGAGGTGCTGCGCGGCGTCGAGGCGCGGATCCGCGATCACGACTGGTCGCTGCTCATCACCTTCCTGCAGGGCGCCAACGATCCCGGCTTCCCCCGGCTGGAGTCGTTCACCGGCAAGGCGGACGGGATCTTGATCGGCGAGGGAATCGTGCCCTCCCCCTTCATCGAGCGGCTCGCCGCGCGGGTGCCCGTGGTGATCTTCGCGGGCACCCCGGACGAGAAAGCCGCCGACGTGGTGACGGCGGACAACCTGTCCGGCTCGGCGGCCGTCGTCACCCATCTCATCCGCGATCACGGCAGGCGGCGGCTGTTCTGGGTGCACGGTCCCGCGGATTCCCCTGACTCCCGCGAACGGCGGCTCGGCCTGGACCACGTGCTCCGGGCCAACCCGCAATGCCAGCTCGTCGGTTTCTTCCAGGGCTACTACAGCGTCCAGAGCGGCGAGCAAGCCGGCGAGGCGCTGCTGGCCATGGGCCGGGAGAACCTGCCCGACGCGGTCGTGTCCGCCAACGACCAGATGGCGATCGGGGTCCTCAAGGCCCTGGCCCGGGCCGGCGTCCGGGTCCCGCAGGACGTGGCCGTGGCCGGCTTCGACGACATCTTCCCCGGCAGCTTGTGCGACCCTCCGCTCACCACCGTTCATCAGCCGATGCGCATGCTGGGCGAGCGGGCCTGCGCCCGGCTGCTTGACCGGATCGCCAACCCGGCCCTGCCTACCACGGTCGAACTGCTGGCCACCGAGCTGGTGCTGCGGTCAAGCTGCGGCTGCCCGCCCGGCATCGTCATTCGCCAGCCTGTGCCGGCGCTTGACCTGCCGCGCCCGGACCCGGACGCGGTGGCGTCCCTGACCACTCGCCGGCCGGGCGCCAAGCCAGCCCGCCGGCCCGCCCGGCAAGCCGCGAAGGCCTAGGAGCCGCCATGTCCTTTATTCTCCGCCGCCTGGTGTTCTACATCGTGGCCGCCTGGGTGGCGCTCACCGTCAACTTCTTCATCCCGCGCGCCATGCCGGGCAACGCGGTCCAGTCGATCATGGCAAAGTTCCCCAACCTGCAGCCGTCGGCCTACCAGGCGCTGGAGGCGATGCTCGGGGTGGGGCACCCCGGCTCGATCTGGAGTCAGTACGTGTCGTACCTGGACCACGTCTTCCACCTCAACTTCGGTACCGACGTCACGCAGTATCCCGCCCCGGTCTCCACGCTGCTCGCCGAGACCATCCCGTGGACGCTCACCCTGGTCGGAACGGCGACGGTCATCGCCTTCGTCGTGGGCACCGGGCTCGGCATCGTGGCCGGCTGGCGGCACGGCGGCGCGCTGGACCGGGTGCTGCCTGGCCTGATGTTCCTGCAGGCGATCCCCTACTTCTTCTTCGCGCTGATCCTGCTCGAGCTGTTCGCCGCCAAGCTGCACGTGTTCCCGCTCGGCCAGGGGTACGCGCAGGGCCTGGTGCCGGGCTGGCACGCGGACTTCATCGGCAGCGCCATCTATCACTCCCTGCTTCCGGCCCTGACCATCGTGCTCACCTCGATCGCCGGCTGGATGCTGCAGATGCGCAACGTCATGATCACCACGGTCGGTGAGGACTATGTGATCGCGGCCCAGGCCAAGGGCCTGCCCCGCCGCCGGGTCATCTTCACCTACGCGGCGCGCAACGCGCTGCTGCCCCAGCTGCAGGGCTTCGCCCTCGCGCTCGGCTTCGTCGTCTCCGGCGCCCTGATCATGGAGATCGTCTTCTCCTACCCGGGCATCGGCCTGCTGCTGCTCACCGCGGTCACCTCGAGCGACTACCCGCTGATGCAGGCGATCTTCCTGGTCATCACCTTCGCCGTGCTGATCGCCAACATGGTCGTCGACCTGATCATCGTGCTGTCCGATCCTCGCGCGCGAGCCAGGGAGGCCACCCGATGACCGCCATCCTGCCCGAGGTCCTGGCCGCCGCCCCGCTGCCCACCGAAGACGTCCAGCCCGGCCGCTGGCGGCGGATGCCGCCCAAGGCCAAGGTCGGCGCCGTCCTACTCGGCGTGTTCGTGCTCGCCGGCATCATCGGGCCCATGGTCGCGCCGTACGACCCGTCATACCAGAACCCCTCGCCCGCCTTGTCGCTGCAGGCGCCGAGCGGCGCGTACCTGCTCGGCACCACCCAGAGTGGCCAGGACGTCCTGTCCCAGCTTCTGGTCGGGATCCGGCTCACGCTGGAGCTCGCGCTTATCGTCGGCGTGGTGGCCACGGCGCTCTCGGTGATCGTCGGAGTCACCTCCGCTTTCCTGGGCGGGGTGTGGGACGAGGTGCTGTCGCTGGTCTCCAACGTGTTCCTGGTCATCCCGGCCCTGCCGCTGCTCATCGTGCTGCTCGGCTCCCTGCAGACCAAGGGGCAGACCGCGACCATCATCGTGCTCAGCGGGCTGGGCTGGCCGTGGGGGGCCAGGGTGATCCGCGCGCAGACCCTGGCCATCCGCAATCGCGACTTCATCGCGGCCGCGCGGGAGACCGGGGAGAAAACCTGGCGGGTCATCAGCTTCGAGATCGTGCCGAACGAGGTCAGCCTGATCGCGGCGAGCTTCGTGAACACCGTCTTGTACGCGATCGGCGCGTCGGTCGCCCTGGCGTTCATCGGCGTGGCCAACCTGAACGCCTGGAGCCTGGGCACGATGCTCTACTGGGCGCAGAGCCAGCAGGCGCTTGAGCTCGGGGCCTGGTGGTGGTTCGTGCCGCCGGGCCTGGCCGTGGCCCTCATCGGGACCGGCCTGGTGCTGCTGAACACCGGGATCGACGAGCTCGGCAACCCGCGGCTGCGCGACGCGACCAGCGCCAGCCGGATCGCCGGGTACTGGCTTCCTCCCGCCGACCCGACGCCGGTGCTGGCCGAGGTTTCGCAGCACCGCGGCACGCTGGCCGGGTTCCTGCACTCCTTCTCCCGCAGTTCACTGCTCGACGAGACCGAGAGGGGATGGCACCGATGAGCGCGCATCCAGACCAGGCCCCAGCCGCCGCGTCCCCCATCGCCGACCCCATGGCCGCCCGGCCGGATACGGTGCTGGAGATAAGAGACCTGTCGGTCGTCTACCGCACCCCGGGCGGTGACGTCCGAGCCGTGGACAAGGTGAACATCGACCTGGCGGCCGGGGAGGTCATCGGCCTGGCGGGCGAGAGCGGCTCAGGCAAGTCCACCCTGGTCTACGGCGCCTCCCGGCTGCTGCGGGCCCCGGCCCTGATCACCAGCGGCAGCGTCCGCTACGCCGGCCGCCGGGTGACCGAGCCGGTCGATGTGCTCACGATGAAGGCGGACGAGCTGCGGCGGCTGCGCTGGCGCGAGATCGCGATCGTCTTTCAAAGCGCGATGAACGCGCTGAACCCGGTGCTCAACGTCCGCGATCAGCTGCTCGACGTCATGCACGCCCACCTGCGGATCTCCAGGGACGAAGCACGGGAGAAGGCGGCGTCACTGCTCGACCTGGTGGGCATCCCGCGCACACGCCTGCGCAGTTATCCCCACGAGCTGTCCGGAGGCATGCGCCAGCGGGTGATGATCGCGATGGCGCTGGCCACCGATCCCGAGGTCGTCATCATGGACGAGCCGACCACCGCGCTCGACGTGGTGGTGCAGCGGGACATCCTGGCCCAGATCGTGGAGCTCAAGGAACGCCTCGGCTTCTCGATCCTGTTCATCACCCACGACCTGTCCCTGCTGCTCGAGCTGGCCGACCGGATCGCGGTAATGTACGCCGGGCAGCTGCTTGAGATCGGCACGGCCGAGGAAATCCAGCACGAGCCGTCGCACCCCTACACCAGGGGGCTGCTCAACTCGTTCCCCTCGCTGCACGGCCCGCGCCGTGAGCTGGCCGGCATCCCCGGCTCACCACCGGACCTGCGGAACCCGCCGCCCGGCTGCCCGTTCCTGCCGCGCTGCGGTTTCGGCACCGCGGCGTGCCGAGAGGTCGACATGCAGCTGCTGCCGGTGACCAGCTCCAAGGACCCCAGTCACGTGACGGCCTGCCCGTTCGTGCTCCCGGAGACACCGGCACCACCGGGGCCGGCGAGGCCGCAGGCACAGCCAGAAACCGCCGGGGAGCTCGGAGCATGAGCGAACAGACGCAAGCGCAGACGCTGACGTCCGCGGCCGCGGCCAGCGGGCCGCTGGCCATGGAGGCGATCTCGGTCAGCAAGGACTTCCGCATCGGCCGCCACCAGACCCTGCACGCGGTGCGCGACGTCTCCTTCAACCTCTACCGCGGGGGGGTCGTGGCGCTCGTGGGTGAGAGCGGCTCGGGCAAGTCGACCGCCGCCCGGCTGCTGGCCGGGCAGGAATCCCTCACCTCGGGCGCGATCCAGCTGGGCGGCAAGCCGGTCAGGGTGACGGGCCGGGGGGACTTCCGCCACTACAAGAGCCAGGTCCAGATGGTCTTCCAGGACCCGTTCTCGTCGCTGAACCCGGTGCACACCGTGCGCTACCACCTTGAGCGCCCGGTGAAGCTGCACCAGGGCAAGGATGTAAACGTCGACGCCGAGGTCATCGCCCTGATGGAGCAGGTGCGGCTCACCCCGGCGAAGCACTTCCTGAGCAAGTACCCGCATGAGCTCTCCGGTGGCCAGCGGCAGCGGGTCTCCTTCGCCCGGGCGCTGGCCGCCCGCCCGAGCGTGCTGCTGGCCGACGAGCCGGTGTCGATGCTGGACGTCTCGATCAGGCTCGAGATGCTGGCCCTGCTCGACGACCTACGCCGGCGCTTCAAGCTGGCCATGCTCTACATCACCCACGACATCGCCTCCGCGCGCTACTTCGCCGACGAAGTGCTGGTCATGTACGCCGGCGAGATCGTGGAGCGCGGTCCGGCCGAGGAGGTAACCCAGCACCCGGCCCACCCTTACACCCAGCTGCTCGTCGCCTCGGCCCCGGACCCGGACAATCTCGGCAGCACCCTGCGCCGCAAGACCCACAGAAGCAGCGCCCGGGATACCTCGGGACGGGAGGGATCTGTGGCAGCGCAGAGACCCGGGAGCGCGGCCACGGCCGGCTGTCCCTTCAGTCCCCGGTGCCCGTTCGCCGACGACCGCTGCTACGCCGAAGACCCAGCCCTCCTGCAGATCTCGGCCACCCGCGGGGCCGCCTGCTGGCACCTCGATGTCGCCGCGCCGGAGCTCGTCGCCAGCGGGCCGGACCACGGACGTAACACCCCCATCCGAAACGAAAGCGCGAACTAATCCCGTATCCAACACGAGAGAAAGACGAAACTGATGAGGAGAACGCACAGCTATAGACGGCTCTGCGCGGTAGCGGCGGCCGGCGTGCTCGCGGGCGGGCTCGCCGCCTGTTCGTCGAGCTCGAGCTCAAGCTCGAGTCCGGGCGCAGCGAACACCGGCACGGCCACCGGAAAGACCCTGGTCATGGAGAGCTCCCCGGAGACCGCCATCACCCAGGCGTTCAACCCGTTCATCACCACCGAACCCGCCTGGGGCATGGGCGCGACGGGGCTCATCTATGAGCCGCTGATCCAGTTCAACCTCGCCTCGCCACCGAAGTACTACCCGTGGCTCGCCACGGGCTACACCTGGTCCAACGGCGGCAAGACGATCGCCTTCACGATCCGCTCCGGCGTGAAGTGGAATGACGGCTCGGCGTTCACCCCGGCGGACGTGGCCTACACCTACAACCTGGTGAAGACCAACGCGACGGTCAACATCGACGGCCTGAAGATCTCCAGCGTGAGCACGTCGGGCAACACGGTCACGCTCACGTTCCCGAGCGCCCAGTACACCAACCTGGAGGAGATCGCCGGCACCGGGATCGTGCCGCAGGCGATCTGGAGCAAGGCCGGCAAACCGGAGACCTTCGCGGACGCGAACCCGGTCGGCACCGGTCCCTACAAGCTGGGCACCTTCACGCCGCAGGGTTTCACGCTGGTGAAGAACCCGGACTACTGGCAGGCGTCTTCGGTCAAGGTCCCCAAGGTCTTCTTCCCGGTCTACACCTCCAACACCGGCGCGCTCAGCGCGCTGTTCTCCGGGCAGATCGACTGGACAGGGAACTTCATCCCCGGTCTGCAGAAGAGCTTCGTGGACACCTCACCCAGCACCCACCACTACTGGGAGGCGCCCGGCGGCACCAATAGCCTCATGCCCAACCTGAACAAGTGGCCCACCAACCAGCTGGCCGTCCGGCAGGCCATCAGCCTGGCGATCAACCGCAACCTCCTCGCCTCGGAGGGCGAAGCCGGCCTGGAGAACCCCGTCCTCAACGCCACCGGCCTGACCCTGCCGACCTTCAGCGCCTGGAGCGCGCCGGTCGCCAACATGACCGTCTCGGCCACGAGCGACCCGGCCGCCGCCAAGAAGGTACTGCAGAGCGCTGGCTATACCCTGGGCAGTAACGGCTTCTTCTCCAAGGGCGGCAAGAGCGTTACGATTGCGATCACCAACCCATCCGCGTACACGGACTACGCCCAGGTCGATGCCCTCGTCGCGCAGGAACTGCGGGCGGCCGGCATCGACGCGTCGTTCGTGGGGCAGTCGACCGACGCCTGGAACCAGGATGTCGCCGACGGTAACTTCCAGCTGACCTCGCACTGGTCCAACGGCGGCCTCACCCCGTACAACATGTACGACGGCTGGCTGGACAGCTCGCTGGCCACCGGCAACGCCGCGACGGGTGACTACGAACGGCTGAACGACCCGGCCATCAACGCCGAGCTGGCCACGATGGCCGGTGCCGCGACGACCGCGGCGCAGGCCGCGGCCCTGGCCCCGATCGCGAAGTACGTGGCCGCCAACCTGCCGGTCATCCCCACCACGACCGCGTCGGAGTGGTTCGAGTACAACTCGCAGAACTACGCCGGCTGGCCGACCCAGCAGAACCCCTACGAGACCGGTCAGCCGTCCGGGACGAACAACGGTCCAGGCTCCGGTACCGACGAGGTGGTCATCCTGCACCTGACCCCGCAGGGCTAGACTCCCCAAGCGGGTGCCCTAAAGCTGGCCCGCCCCCGGTAACCCCCCCACCGGGGGCGGGCCTTTCCCCGCCCGTCAGGCGAGAGCTAGCAATCAAGGAAGCAGCTGCCGATGAGCGCGCCGCCGCGCATCGCCTTCAGCACCCTGGCCTTCCCAGACGCCACCCTGGCCGCGGCCGCCTCGCGCGGCCGGCGCTGGGGCTACGGCGGCATCGAGCTCCGGCTCATCGACGGCGAGCTCATCGACCCGTCGATGCCCGCCAGCGAACGCGCCCGGGTTAAACGGATCCTGACCGCGGCCGGCCTGCCCGTCGTCGCGGTCGACAGCTCGATCCGCCTCACTGATGACGACCCAGGTCCCGAGCTGCGCCGGTTCCTCGAGCTGGCCAGCGACTGGGAATCCCCGCTAATCCGCGTGTTCGGCGGCGCCCTGGCCGACCGCGAGCCACCGCACCAGGAACAGCCGCACCGGGAACAGCTGCGGGCCGCGGCGCGGGTCCTGGAGGCGGCAGCACCGCTGGCCAGAAGACTCGGCGTGGCTATCGGCGTGGAAACCCACGACGACTTCTCCGCCTCCTCGGTGGTGGCCGAGCTGCTGGCCCTGACCGACCCGGGCCCCGACCCGGCCTGGGTCGGCGCGGTGTGGGACAGCCACCATCCGCACCGGATGGGTGAGCGGCCCGCCGAGGTGTACGCGAACCTCAGCCCCCGTATCCTGCTCGCGCAGGTCAAGGACGCCCGCCGCACGCCCGGCGGCGGCTGGCAGCTGGTCCTGCTCGGCGCGGGCGAGGTGCCGGTCGCGGACATGCTCGGGCTGCTGATGGCCGGCGGTTACCCGCACTGGATCTCGGTCGAGTGGGAAAAGCACTGGCACCCCGAGATCGAGGCCCCGGAGATCGCGCTGCCCCAGCACCTGGAGCTGCTCACCTCGTGGCTGGAGGCGGCCCAGTGACCAGCGGCTTCGGCATCGTCGGCACCGGGGCGATCGCGGCGATGCACGCCGACGCCATCGCGGCGCTGCCCGGCGCCCGGCTGGTCGCCATCACCGACACCGAGGCCGGGTCCGCCGCGGCGTTCGCCGCCGCGCGCGGCGGCACCGCCGAGCCCAGCCTGGACGCGCTGCTCGCCCGGGCTGACGTCGACGTGGTGTGCGTCTGCGTGCCCAGCGGCCTGCACGCCGAGGTCGGCGTCCGGGCGGCCCAGGCCGGCAAGCATCTCGTGGTGGAAAAGCCTATCGATGTCACCCTGGCCGCGGCCGACCGTCTCATCGAGGCGGCCCGCACGGCCGGCGTCGCCCTGACCGTAATCTCCCAGCACCGCTTCGACCCCGGCCTCATCGAGACCAAACGCCTGCTCAGCGACGGCACCCTCGGCCCGCTCGTGCTCGGTGAGGCCCGCACCAAGTGGTACCGCGGCCAGGCTTACTACGACAGCGCCGGGTGGCGCGGCACCTCGGCCATGGACGGCGGCTCGCTGCTGAACCAGGGCGTCCACTACGTCGACCTGCTCCGCTGGTGCATGGGACCGGTCGCCGAGGTCACCGCGGTCTGCACCACGCAGGCGCATCAGATCGAGGTCGAGGACACCGCACTGGCCATCCTCAGGTTCACCTCGGGCGCCGTGGGCACCATTATGTCGAGTACCGCCGCCTTCCCCGGCTTCCCGCAGCGGCTGGAGATCACCGGGACCAGCGGCACCGTGATCATCGAGGACGGCCAGATCGTCCGCCGCGCGTTCGGGAACGACGCCCGGCCCGACCACGCCCGGCCCGACCAGACCGGGACGGCCGACCCGACGCCGCCCGGCGACGGCGGACGGCCGGGTGCGGCGGCGGACCCGGCGGCCCTGGACGTCTCCGGCCACGCCGCGCAGATCGGCGACCTGCTCGCCGCCATCGGCGAAGGGCGTGAACCCGCGGTTGGCGGCCAGGCCGGCCGGGACGCGCTGGAGATCGTCTGCGCCGTCTACGAGTCCTCCCGCTCGGGCCGCACGGTTACCCTCGGCTCATGACGGGCACCCTCGCCTCGTGAGCGTCGTCCTGTCCGGCTTCGCCGACGAGATCTCCGCTGACCCGGAGGAACAGCTCGCGACGCTGGCCGCCGAGTCCATCAGGTACCTCGAGCTGCGCAGCGCATGGTCGGTGAACGTCGCCGACTTCACCGCCGGGCAGCTGAGCGCCTTCCGCGCCGCGCTGGACCGCGCCGGGGTCAGGGTCTCCGCGATCGGCTCGCCCATCGGGAAGATCCCGCTCGAGGCCCCGCTCGGCCCCGAGCTTGACCGGCTGCGCCGCATCGCCGACATAGCCGCCGAGCTCGGCACCCCGATCGTGCGCGTCTTTTCCTTCTTCGTCCCGCCCGCCGAGCCGCCTGGGCGGCACCGGCAGCAGGTCATCGACCGGATGGCGGCGCTGGCCGCGATCGCGTCCGAACGCGGCCTGGTCCTCGCCCATGAGAACGAGAAGGAGATCTACGGCGATACCGCTGAGCGGTGCCATGACCTGATCACCGCGGTGGACTCCCCCGCGCTGCGGGCGACCTTCGACGCGGCGAACTTCGTCCAGTGCGGGGTCAGGCCCTTCTCCCAGGCCTACCGTCTGCTCCGGCCCTACCTGGTCTACCTCCAGGTCAAGGACGCGCTGGCGGCCACCGGCGAGGTCGTGCCCGCGGGCCAGGGCGACGGTCAGGTCCGGCCGACGCTGGCCGCGCTGCGGGACTCGGGCTTCGAGGGCTTCGTGTCGCTCGAGCCGCACCTGGCGCAGGCCGGCCGCTACGGCGGTTTCAGCGGCCCGGAAGGCTTCACCCAGGCCGCCCGGGCTCTTAAGTTGATCCTGAACGACCTGGGCATCTCCTGGCGTTAACCCCACCTGGCCGCCGACGGCCTGGCCTCCTGGACCCGGTCAGGTGGTGCCGATGAGGCCCCAGCGGCGGCGGATGGAGCGGTCGGCCATGCTGAACAGCGTGTGCACGAGAATGCCGAGGATCAGGATCACGATGATGATCGCGGTGGCGCTGGCCATGTCGGACTGATCCTGATCGGTGGACAGCAGCACGCCCAGCGAGGGCTGGTTCGCGATGATGACGAGCAGCTCGCCGGCCATCAGGCTACGCCAGGCGAACGCCCAGCCTTGCCTGAGCCCGGCCACCAGCGCGGGCAGCGAGGCCGGCAGGATCAGGTGCCGGTAGAGCGACATCCTGCGCAGCCCCATCATCGCGCCCGCCTTGAGCAGCAGCGGCGGGGTGTAGTCCACGCCCGCGATCAGCCCGTTGGCGATCGACGGGGCGGCGCCGAGGATGATGACGAACAAGATGGCGCTGGTGTTGATCCCGAACAAGATGATGGCGAACGGGAACCAGGCGATCGACGGCATCGTCTGCAGCCCGGTGATCAGCGAGCCGACCGCCGCCCGCAACGGCCGGATCCTGGACACCAGCGCACCAATGACCGCGCCGATCAGCACGGCGAGGCCGAACCCGATGACGGCGCGTTCCGCCGTCGTGCCGATGGCATGCCACAGCAGGCCAGTCTTCAGCTGATCCCACAGGTTAGCCAGGGTCGTGCCGGGGCCGGGGAAGATGTCCTTCTTCCAGCCGCTGAGGTGGACCACCTGCCATATCGCGAGCACGATGAGGACGGCGAGCGTTACCGGCCACAGGCCGGCCCAGAAACGCGTCGCCAGCCGGCGGCCACGCTGATCGTCCGGCGACTCAACCTCGAGGGACTCGAGCCAGGCCAGCTTCTCCGCGTATTTCGGGACCGATCCCCTGCCGTCACCGGCCATCGCGGCTCATCTCCTCACGCAGTCGGTCGGTGATCCGCGCGGCCAGCTCCGCGACCGGTGCCGAGTCGATCCGGCGCGGGCGCTCGATAGACACCGCGAACTCGTCGATGACCCGGCCGGGGCGGCTGCTCAGCACCACCACCCGGTCGCCGAGCCGGACCGCCTCCCGGACGTTGTGGGTCACGAACAGGACGGTCAGCTGCCGGTCGGCACAGATCCGGTCGAGCTCGTCGTGCAGCACGTCCCTGGTCATCGCGTCCAGCGAGCCGAACGGCTCGTCCATCAGCAGCACGTCGGCGTCCTGGGCCAGCGCGCGGGCCAGCGCGACCCGCTGCCGCATGCCGCCGGAGAGCTCATGCGGCCGCTTGCCGCCGAACCCGCCCAGGTGCACCGTCTCGAGCAGCTCGCTGGTGCGCTGACGGCGCTCGGCCTTGGCCACTCCGCGAGCGCGCAGGGCCAGCTCCACGTTGCCCGCCGCCGTGAGCCAGGGGAACAGCGCGGGCTCCTGGAACATGAAGGCCACCCCAGGCCCAGCCCCGTTCCCCCCGGCTCCGGTCGACACCGCACCGGACGTGGGCTGCTCCAGGCCGGCCACCAGGGCCAGCAGGGTGGACTTACCGCAGCCCGACGCGCCGATGAAGCAGGTGAATTCCCCTGGCGCTACCTCCAGTGAGACTTGATCGAGCGCGCGTACGGCTGAGCTACCGCGCCCGAACACCTTGGAGACGTCCGTCAGCCGGACGGCCCCAATTCGCCCTGTTTCCGTGGCCACCGCCGCGGTGGCCGGAGCCCGGCGATCAGTTACCGTCAAAGAACCCACCTGCCTCACCATGCTTAGGAACTCACCTGAGATTCGCCGGCCGCCGCCAGCGCAGTGTTGAGCGGAGTGAGATCGAAAATGCCGCTCAGGTTGACGGGCTTGAGCAAGCCCAGGGACATGGCTTGCGAGGCGTCGCTCGTCAGCGACGACTGGTCCGGGTCATCGGTGAAGGTGATCTCCTTGAACGCGGCCGCCACGATGCTCGCCTTGAGCGGCTTGCCGGTGTAGGAGCCCAGCTCCGAGTTGGCGTCCGCCTGAGCGGCGGCCGGGTTGGACTTGATGAAGTCGTTCGCCTGAATCTGTGCCTTGACCAGGTCCGCGACGACCGCGGGGTGAGCGGCGAGGAAGCTCTGCGCCACGACCAGCACGGTGGTGACGCCCGGCTCGCTGAGCAGCACGGTCCCGCCGTCCTTGACCATCTCGATGTCATAGGGCGCGGGTTCTGAGGCGCCGTCGACCTGACCGGACTTGAACTCCAGAACCGCCGCGGAGTTGGGCGTCGTCGGCTTGACGAAGGCAGCTCCGCCGCCGGTCGTCGTGGTCGCCACCCCGTTCTGCTTCAGCCAGTAACGCAGCGCGACGTCCTGCGTGTTGCCCAGCGACGGCGTGGCCAGCGTCTTGCCCTTGAGCCCGGCCGCCGACGTGATGCCCTTCTTGACCACCACCGAGGCCCCGCCGGTCGCGGCACCTGAGATGATCCTGATGGCGCTGCCGCTTGACTTCTGCCAGGCGTTGATGGCCGGGTTCGGGCCGACGTAGGCGGCGTCAAGCTGGCCGGCCAGCAGGGCCGTGGTCTCCTCGGTCCCGGTGCTGAAGGCGGTGGCCTTCAATGTTCCGGCGGCGCCGAGGTCCTTGGCGAAAAACCCTTCCTTCAGCCCGACGAGGGCCGACGCATGGGTGATGTTGGTGAGGAAGCCAAGCGCCACCGTGACCGGCGCGCCTCCTCCCGACCCGCCGGAACTTGAGGTTGAGCTTGAGCTCGCCGAACTCGATGACGAGGAAGAGCAGCCCGCCAGCAGGAGGGCGGCGCCGATCATCGCGGCGGCCGTGACACGTCGCATCTAGTAACCCCTATTAGTTAATTTCTATCGTTTATATGGGAATAGCGTCGGTTCACTATACATGAACTAGGCAATGTAGGGAATCAAACGGGATCTTGCTGGTGACAGCCCCGGTGAAATCAGCCGGGGCTAGGCGGGAAAGGGGCTCCGCTTATATCAGCCGGAGAGCCGGCCGGAGCGGGCTTGTCGGCATCAATTGCCTTCGTCGCTGGAATCCTGGAGGGTGACGCCGACCACCGCGGGGAACTTGGTCAGGCATTTCTCCAGCTGCGCCACGTCCGCATCGCTGGCCTGGTTGACCTGGTAGGTCAGCTGCTGCAGCGCGTAGCGGGAGGTAAGGTCCGACGGGAGCGGCTGCGGGGTGACAGCCGGTACCTTAGCGCAGGTCGCGCGGACGATCAGCTTCTGGGAGACGGGCGTGCCGTCGCGGAAGGACACGACGGCCTGTCGCTGTCCGAGCGCGGCGTTGAACTGCGAGCAGCCCGCCAGCACGACCAGCGTGGCAACCGTCGCCACCGTAGTCATCAGGCAGCGGGCTCGCGTCCCGGAACCGGTGCCCACTACGCCGGGTAGTACCCGCATGATGCCAGCCTAAGGGCAGCCGGCGCCTAGTACGGTATCGGGCAGGAGATATCCAACTGGAGGACACGTGGCCGGCCGGATCGAAGATTACGCCATCGTCGGTGATATGCAATCGGTCGCCCTGATCGGCACGGACGGTTCGGTGGACTGGCTGTGCCTGCCGCGCTTCGACTCCGAGGCGTGCTTCGCGGCCATGCTGGGCACGCCGGAGCACGGCCGCTGGCAGATCGCACCCGCGGCCGCGCCGGACACGACCGTGGCCAGCCGGCGTTACGCGGGCGACACGCTGATCCTGGAAACACGGTGGGAAACCCCGGACGGCGTGGTCCGCGTCACCGACTTCATGCCGCCGCGCGACGACGATGAGCCGCCGGTCCTGGTCCGTATCGTGACGGGAGTCAGCGGGACCGTCGACATGAGGGTCTCACTGCGGATCCGCTTCGGCTACGGGTCCATCGTGCCCTGGACGGTCAAGACCCCGGACGGCATCACGGCGACCGCGGGGCCGGACTCCCTCTGGCTGCGCACGCCGGTCCGGCTGGCCGGGCGCAACCTGGCCCATACCGCGACGTTCAGCGTCTCGGCCGGCGACAGCGTTCCCTTCGTGCTCACCTACGTGGCCTCGCACCAGGGCGAGCCGGCTCAGCTCGACGCGCTGCAGTCCCTCGAGCAGACCAGGAAGTTCTGGGCCAGCTGGGTATCGCGCTGCACCTATGACGGCACGTACCGCGATGCCGTGGTCCGGTCGCTGATCACCTTGAAGGCCCTCACCTACCAGCCCACCGGCGGCATCGTCGCGGCCGCCACCACCTCGCTGCCTGAGGACATCGGCGGCGTCCGCAACTGGGACTACCGGTACTGCTGGCTGCGGGACGCCACCATCACCCTGGAGGCGCTGCTGCGGACCGGCTACACCGACGAGGCGAAGGCGTGGCGGCTCTGGCTGGGCCGCGCCATCGCCGGGAACCCGAAGGACATCCAGATCATGTACGGGGTGGCGGGCGAGCGCCGGCTGGCCGAGTGGGAGGCGGGCTGGCTGCCGGGTTACGAGGGGTCGGCGCCGGTACGGATCGGCAACGCCGCCGCGGGCCAGCTCCAGCTCGACGTGTACGGCGAGGTGATCGACGCCCTTCAGCTCAGCTGCAAGTCCGGGCTGCACGATGATCAGCACACCTGGTCGCTGCAGCGTTCGCTGCTCGGGTTCCTCGAAAAGCACTGGCGGGAGCCGGACGACGGGCTGTGGGAGGTGCGCGGCCCGCGGCGCCACTTCGTGCACTCCAAGGTCATGGCCTGGGTGGCTTTCGACCGCGCCGCCAGTTACGCCGAGGAGGCGGGCGAGCCGGACCTGGCGGCCCGCTGGCGGGTCACCCGCGACACGATCAAGCGCGAGGTGTGCGAGAAGGGCTACAACTCCGAGCGCGGCGCCTTCACCCAGTACTACGGCGCGACCGAACTCGACGCCTCCGTCTTGCTCATCTCCGACGTCGGCTTCCTGGATGCCGACGACCCCAGGATCGTGTCTACGATGAAGGTACTGCAACGAGACCTGATGCAAGACGGCTTCCTGCGCCGCTACGAGCTGCCCCCCGGCGGCACGTCGGAGGTGGACGGGCTGGCCGGTTCGGAAGGGGCCTTTCTCGCCTGCAGTTTCTGGATGGCGAACGCGCTGGAGCTGAGCGGCCAGCATGAGGAGGCGGTCGAGCTGTTCGAACGACTGCTTGCCCTGCGTAACGACGTGGGCTTGCTCAGTGAGGAGTATGATCCGCGTTACGGCCGCCTCGTCGGCAACATGCCGCAGGCCTTTAGCCATGTCCCGCTGGTGCAGACGGCCCTGAACCTCGGCGGCCACGCCGAAGAACACCGGCGGGGAGTTACCGGGGATGAGCGCCGGAGCGTGCCAGGCTAAGACCGAACCAGACACCGGCAGGCGATAGACAATCCAGACTGTCAGGCGATTATGCCCTCAGCTCGTCACATCCTCATCGTCAACTCCCGCAGCGTGCACCAGCCGGTTTTCGTGGTCGGCGCGCCGCACTCGGGAGCGGACCTGATCGGCCGTGCCCTGAAGGCCTCCAAAGGCTTTCACGTCACCATCGGCCAGCTCAGCGTGCTGCGCGTGGTGTATGCCTTCGCCCGGCGGCCGTCCATGCACCAGGGCAGGACGCAGGCCGCCGCCACCGTGATCCGCGATGCCTTCGCGCAGGGCTGGCAGGTCAGCTCGCACAGCTGCCTTGACTGCACCCGTGAATGCCGGGCCGCCGCCGGGCTCGCCGCCGACGCCACCGGGCCGTGTGTTGAGCTCAGGGGGCTGGAAACCTACGGGGACGCGAGCCCCGACCTTATCTACTGCGCGGAGGCGCTCACCTACGCGTTTTCCGACGCGCGGATCGTCCAGGTGGTCAGGGACGGCCGGGACGTGGTGGCCAGCATGCTCGCCGACCCGGTGGTGATGTCCTGGTTCCGGCCGAGCTTCGTGAACGTGGACACCGAGTTCCCCAACCCGTTCTTCGGCATCGACACCGAGGAGGACCGGGAGCTCTGGCCCCAGTTGTCGCCGGCCGGCCGGTGCATGCTGCGCTGGCGCTGGTCGGTGCGCCTGGCCGCGCAACTGCACCACAGCCTGCCCGCCGTCCAGCTGAAGACGATCCGCTTCGAGCACCTGATGGGCAAGCCGGAGGAGGCGCTGGCCGACCTGTCCAGCTTCGTGGGGGCAACGGTGCAGGCCGCCGAGATCCGCAACCAGGCCCGCACCGCCATGGCGGGCGCCGGGGGCCGCGGCCGCGGCCGCTCCCGCCGCTCACCGGCGTACGAGAGTCTGCTCAGCACCGAAGACATCGCGGAGATAGAAAAGATCGGCGGCGAAGAACTCCGCCGCCTCGGCTACGCCCTCCCCTAGCCAGCCCCGCCGCACTTCGAAGGG